>JAAGKN010000156.1_pt1 | contig 64669 bp, 51 predicted proteins | sample 6206371 | NCBI WGS metagenome assembly JAAGKN01 (sample SAMN11533720, study PRJNA540317) | gut metagenome | isolation source: fecal pellets from male and female animal of same cohort | host: Peromyscus leucopus | place: USA:CA | collected 2017
GAAGAAGCCTTCCAGGCTGCTGACAACGTACTGCGTCAGGGTGTGCAGACCATTTCTGACCTGATTGCCGTACCTGCTCTGGTAAACCTGGACTTTGCCGACGTACGCAGCGTCATGCAGAACCAGGGCCGTGCTCTGATCGGCATCGGCATGGCAGACGGCGAAGACAAAGCCATCACAGCCGCTGAAAAAGCCATCCAGTCTCCGCTGCTTGAAGCAGCATCGCCGGAGCCAAATCTGCCATCATCAACATCACAGGCGGCGACAAGGTTTCCCTGTATGATGCCCAGAATGCGGTTGCTGTCATCCAGGATGCTGCCGGCGGAGATGTCGACTGCATTTTCGGTATCGCCATCAACGAACAGCTCGGCGATGCCATCATCGTAACTGTTATTGCTACAGGCTTCAAAGATGAGCTCCCCAACAAAAAAGCTGCAAAAACAGCCGCTAAAAAACCGGCTGCGGAAGCAAAACAGGCTGCTCTCTACACTCAGCCCAAAGTATCTGCTCCCAGACCTTCGGGCGTAAGCACATCCGTTTCTCAGGCAGACGATGATGATGCTATTCCAAGCTTCTTCTTCCAGAACAGAGGCTAAATGAAACATCAGGGAACCTTCGGGTTCCCTTTTTTTCGCGCTTTGACAGGACTGCAAACTAGAAAAAAACGCCTGGCTGCGGGACCTTAGGATTGACAGGTTCCGGGGGATTGTTGATTTTGACGGTTGTCTTGTCTATTATGAAAAATGAATTTTTTGGAGGATTACCCCATGGCTTCTCAAAGCGACCAGAAAAAGACGGCTGTAAAGAAGAAAAAAAAGCGCTATCGTCGACCGGGACCGATCAACTGGCTGATCGGCATTGCCGCTCTTGCGGCTGCCGGATACTTTGCTTTTCAGCTCATTCGAATTGATATTCTGCCTTCTGTCATGCTGCTTTGCGCGCTGCTTGCAGCAGTGCTGCTCGTTCTGATCTGCGTGATGGTCTGGCTGCTGAAAACAAGACGGCCTTTTTCAAAGCTTCTGATGGGTCTGATTGTCTGCGCCCTTGGCATTACGCTTGGTGTGGGCGGCTACTATCTCGGGCAGACCGACGACATGTTCGCGCAGGTGACCAACCTGACGGACAAGCAGGCCAATTCCGTGACTGTTTACGCGATGACAGAATCCGGCATTACAGAACCATCCCAGCTGACTGCGCAAACGCGCATCGGCGTTGTGCCCTCGCTTGATGCAGAAGGCACGCAGGGAACAATGGACCAGCTTGCTTCGCAGGGAGCCAACCCGATTCAGGTTCCGTTTGAAGATCCATACACGCTTGTCGACGCGCTGTACGCGCATGATGTCGACGCGATTGCTTTTCCGGAACAGTATCATGATCAGATTTATGAAGTGGCCAACGATTACAACAAATACAACGCGCTGACCACATTTACCAATACAGTCGATACGTATATTTATTATGTTGACCGTGACCGCAGCACGATCAATCCGGCTGATCCCGTACGCAATATCATGATCGATCCGTTTGTCGTTCTGATTTCCGGCAACGACAGCTACGGTTCGATTGGCTCGGCAGCCCGCTCGGATGTCAACATGCTTGTATGCGTCAATCCAGCCACAGCACAGGTGCTGATCGTCTCGATTCCGCGCGATACGTATACGCCCATCACCTGCAAGAAGAATCCGACTGCCTGCGAGCAGGTATCCGGCATTGAAGATAAGCTCACGCATTCGGGCATTTATGGTGTTGCCGCGACCGAAAGCACTGTGGAAGATCTGCTTAACATTACGATCAACTATTACGTGCGCGTCAATTTCTCCTCGCTGATCAATATCGTAGACGCGATCGGAGGCATTGATGTTGAGGTAGAACCCGGCCTTGAAGTCGATCGTTTCTACTCCAACGGAACCGAAGGCGTTCATGCCGGCGTCAACCATCTCAACGGCGAGCGTGCTCTTGCTTTTTCAAGAGAACGATATGCCTACGAGGACGGAGACAACCAACGCATTAAAAATCAGCAGATTGTGCTCAAAGCTATGATCCGAGCAATGATGTCGCCGGCAATGGTGGTCAACTATCCGAAAGTCATGAAGGCCTTATCCACTGCCTTTGACACCAATATGAGCGAACGCGAAATCAAATCGCTCATTACCCTCGAACTCGCGCGCTTCCCTAAGTGGAATATTCAGTCCTATGCCATCCCAGGCGTTTCTGATACTCAGTTCTCCCCTTCCGTCGGCGATCTGACGTCGGTGACGATTGTCGATAATGCCGCGCTTGACCGCGCAAAAGAACTGATCGATGCGCTGAAATCCGGTCAGACGATTGATATTGCAAGCCTTCCGGCCCTTCCAGCGCAGTCGCTCGACCAAAGTGAGCAGCAGGAAGAGGCAGTACAACAGCCTGAGCAGAGCTATGATCCGTACGGACAGACCTATACTGATCCGTATTCGCAGCCTTACGGAGAACAGATCTACACGCAGCAGCCAGATTACGGCCAGCAGACTTACCAGACGCAGGATCAGACAGCTCATGAAGACTATTGTTCTGTCTATCCTTACGATGCAGCCTGTCAGTAAAAAAGATTTCATCACTCCCGCATTGCGGGAGTGTTTTTTTGTAAATAGTCAAATGTTTTACTATGATGGAGCGCGGCAAAGAGGGCGGAAACAGATGAACAAAGCTATTCATGAACAGGTCCAGGATCTCTGGAATTGCATCGTATCAATGGAAAATGCCTACAGTCAGTTTGGCAAGCAGCATGGTCTGACCATGGCGCAGCTTGCGATCGTCTATGAATGCGGCTGCCGAAAGCAGGTCAGCGCAAAACAGATCGGTGACTGGTGGAATCTTTCCAAACAGCGCGTGGCGCAGGGCGTGCAGGCACTCGAAAAAAAAGGTATGCTTGCCGCGCAGCGAAGCGATCAGGATCGAAGAAGCGTGCTTCTTTCGCTCAACGAAAAGGGAGAAGCCGCTTACCGGCCGGTCATCGATCAGATGATCCGCGCGGAAGCAAGCGCACTTGAATCTCTAGGAGCAGAGCGGATGCAGCAGCTTGAAGGGCTGCTCGGATTGTTTGAAGAGAAATTTGAAAAGGAGCTGAAATCATGAATCTGACTCAGGGAAATGTCTGGCGTCAGTATCTGCGCTATCTGATGCCATCGCTTGGCGGAGCGCTTGTCGTCAGCATTTATTCATTTGTTGACGCGATGGCTGTCGGACAGGGCGTCGGACCTTCGGGTTCTGCCGCTCTGGCAGTGGTTACGCCCCTTTTTCAGATCTCCGCTTTCGTGGGGATTCTCTGCGGCATAGGCGGATCAGTGCTGATGAGCGTGGCCAGGGGAGCCGGCGATGAAAAAGCCGAACAGGAAAGCTTCGCGCAGTCGGTGATCGGCTTGCTGATTGCCGGCGGATCGATCGTTGCTGCCTGCTGGTTTTTCCGGGATGCGATTTACGCGGGATTTGGCAGCACACCGGCTCTTTCGGCAGATGTGCACGGGTACGGCGATTTTCTGATCCTTGGCTTCCCGTTTCTGATGGGATCCACGTTTCTTGGCTTTTTTCTGCGTGCGGACAATGATCCAAACCTCATCTTTATCGCTTCGCTGATCGGCGGAACGTTCAATATCATAGGCGACTGGCTGTTTGTCTTTCCTATGCAGATGGGAACCTTCGGCGCCGCGCTTGCCACGGTGCTTGGAGCGGCGATTCAGTTTCTCGTTCTATGCACCCACTTTCTTTCAAAGCGCAACACTTTGTCCTTCTGGCCGGGACAGATCAGTCTTTCAAGGCTGATGCGGCTTTATGCCAACGGATTTGGATCCGCGTTTCTGGAAATGGCGCTGGTGATCACCACGCTGCTGATCAATGACGCGATTATGCGATGGTATGACCAGGACGTGCTGGCTATTTTCGGAGTGCTTCTGACGATCGCCGCTCTGGCGGTTCACATGTTTCAGGGTATAGCCCAAGCTGCCCAGCCTCTGCTTTCTCAGAATTACGGAGCCGGAAAAACGACAGGGTTCTTACTTCCATGAAATGCGCTCTGATCGCCTGCGCGATCACCGCTGTGTTAGAGCTTGCCATCTGCATGGCATTTCCGGTGCAGATCATGCAGTTTTTTATCGCCTGCACGGATTCCATTCTGATCAAAGCGCCGGCCATTACCCGCTGGTACTCGGCTTCCATTCCCTATATGGGCTTCTCAACGCTGATGGTCGCTTTTTTGCAGTCGGTCGAACAGCCCGCAAAAGCGCTGCTTCTGACAGTGCTGCGCGGATTTGTGCTCATTACCGTTCTAATGATCTGCCTGCCGCCGCTGGTTGGCGCGCACGGAATCTGGCTTGCGGTGCTCTTCAATGAATCCATTGTTTTCGCGCTTGGCTGTCTGCTTTGCCTGCAGTGCGCGAAAAAGCTGAAACAGTCATGACTGAAAAGCGGTTTTCAGAATGGGAAACCGCTTTTTTTGCTTCGCGCAAAGAAAAAGAGCAGCCCGAATCCAGGGACAGAAAGCTGAAATATGCGACTGCTCAGGCATAGTTGCTTATAATGAAGACGATCGGCATCAGAAAGGAAGAAGCGTATGGACTGGAAAAAACTGCATTCGAAAGCCAAGTATTTTGTATGGATTCTCTTTTTCGTGCTCGCTTCGCTGTTGATGTCGATTGTTGTTTTTTACATGCACTGAATTTGGCAGTTTGTCTGAAATCATGGGAAAGTTTGCCGAAACTATGATTTGAGACAGGATGCCATATAATGATGGTTGGCCTGCCAGGCCTGATCGATAAAGGAGACTGGCTGATTTGAAAACCGCAATTGTCTGCATCAGCGATGTCTACCTCGAACGGGGACGTCAGCTGGCGCAGTTTTATCAATCGCTTGGAGACAGGGTGCAGATCCTTACTCCCGATTTTTCGCACCGTTCCAAGCAGACCATTCAGTTCGATGACCCCTTCATCAAAACATTGCCGCACCGGCCGTACAGGAAGAATCTTTCCTACGCGAGACTGAAGGGACACTATGATTTTTCCCGCAGCGTCCGCGAATGCTTCGAGCAGAACATTCCGGACCGGATCCATTGTCTGATTCCAGCCAATTCGCTGGCCATGCAGATGGACCGCTTCAAAAAAGAACATCCAGGTGTTCAGCTGATCTTTGACATCAATGATCTCTGGCCAGAATCGCTCCCGGCAAAAGGACTGCAGAATCTGCCTGTGTTCGCGCCCTGGAAAAACCTGCGAGATCATCATCTGCAAAGAGCAGATCTGATTTTGTGCGAATGCGAGCTGTTTGCCAGACATCTTGAACAAAGCGCGCCGGAAGCGAAAACCCTCTACTGGTGCGGTAAGGAGGCTTCCAACGCGCAGCTGTATGTGCCGGAAACGGATGTGCTGAGACTTGCCTATCTCGGTTCGATGAATAACATCATCGACATTGCTCTGATCTCGCAGCTGCTTGAAGAACTGTCCGCATCGCGCAAAACAGAGATTCACCTGATCGGACAGGGCGAAAACAGAGAAGCTTTCGCAGACGCCTGCAGAGAATATGCTGCCGTGCATGATCACGGTCCGATTTTTAATGAAGTGAAAAAGCAGGAGATTTTAGGTGCATGCCATTTTGCGCTCAATATTATGAAGCCGGAAGTACGCGTGGGCCTTTCGCTCAAGTCGCTCGACTATCTGCGCGCGGGGCTGCCGCTGATCAACTCGCTGCCGGGCGACACGCATGATCTGGTTGAACAGAGAAAGATCGGCATCAATATTGCCCGCGAATGCCCAGCGCAAGCCGCGCAGGCGATGCTTTCCTGCTCGACGGACGACATTATGGCAATGAAGCGCAATGCCGCCGGACTGTATCAGTCGCTTTTCACGCCCGAAGCATTCGAAGAAAGACTCGGGCTGATTTTGAAAGACGCACATCTTTTAAGCGAAGATGAGCGCAGACACTTAGAAACATGGAGGAATGGATGAACACTCTTCGCGAATTTTACAAATACCGCGAGCTGCTCAAGACCAACGTTCGCAAGGATATCCGCGGCCGCTACAAAGGCTCCATTCTTGGAATGCTCTGGACGTTCATCAACCCGCTGCTCCAGGTTTTCGTGTACTATCTGGTTTTCCGTACCTGATGGGTGGAGCAATGGAGAACTTTCTTGTATACCTGATTACCGGTATGTTCCCATGGAACTTTTTTCTCGGATCGGTTGTCGGATGTACTGGCTGCATCAAGGGCAATGCCGGACTGGTCAACAAGGTGTACTTTCCGCGCAAGATTCTTGTGCTTTCGCAGGTTCTGTCTAATCTGATTAACTTTTTCTTCACCGTGCCGATCATGATGATCTTCTGCCTTGTCTTCAATATTCAGCTGACATTCCAGCTGCTCTGGGTGCCGGTGATCGCTCTGATTGAAGCTATTCTGGTTTACGGCATCGGCCTGATTCTTTCGGCAGTCAATGTATATGTGCAGGACGTTGAAAATATCGTTCAGTTTTTCCTCAACCTTGCCTTCTATGCCACGCCGATTGTTTATGATCTGAACATTTTCCCCTCGACGAGCATTCTTTACCAAATCATCCGTCTCAATCCGATGACGATGCTTGTCAATGCTTACCGGAACGTCTTCATGTTCGGCGCGGCGCCTGGATGGCGCTCCATGAGCTTGGTGCTCGTGCTTGGCATTGTTCTGATCATTTTCGGAAACTGGGTCTTCAATAAGCTGCAGCGCGGGTTTGCAGAGGAACTGTAGGAGGTTGTATGAACAGCGATTTTTATTCCCTTGTTATAGATAAACTGGAAATCATTCCCGATAAAAACGCGGGAAAATCAATCATCATCTGGGGCTGGGCCATTGATGCCTCCGCAGGCGATGATCATGAAAAATTCACTCTGTACGTCAACGGCAAAAAAGTGCCGTTCCGCGTGCGCCGCACGCCGCGTGATGACGTCTCGCGCTGGTACACAGCCGCCCAGAACAACAACCACCCCGGCTTTATCATCCGCGCAGATGTCGATGACGAACCCATTGAATCGATTGCGGTTCAGGTCAACGACAAAGAACCAAGAGAAATCAACGCGTCCTACATCAAAGACGCGTGGAATCCGGAAGGCTTTGATATCAGCTTTGACTTTTACTATGAAAAGCCAGGCTGGATTTCTGCCGGCGGATGGATTTTCTGCACGGATCCCGAAAAGCTGCATCTGACCGTTCTTGATGCCAAGGGCAATCCGGTCAAAAAAGCGAAGATCGCTACCGGCGTTCGCTTTGACGTGGAACGCGCCTATTTTGTAAAAGAAGAAGCTGTCTGCGGCTTTTCGATTTCGATCAAGCAGTCTCCGCTGCCGCCGATGCCTCTGACTCTGCATATTGACAACGGCAAGCGCACCTGGAACATTCCAATCCGAAAAGGCGAAGCTACCGGCGGATCCTGGCTCAAATATCTCAAGCCAAGCAAAATCCGCCATGGGCTGCAGTATCTTCGCACCAACGGCATTAAGCCGCTGCTTGGAAAGATTTCTTTCCGCACGCGCGCCAAAACAGTGGATTTCAATGATGAATACAACAAGTGGTTTCTCGAAAACCGCACAACCAAAGAGGAGCTTGAAAAACAGAGAAAGCATGTTTTCGAAAAGCGTCCTTTGATTTCGCTGATTGTCGCAGCCTACAACACGCCGATTGATCTGCTTGAAAAGATGATCAACTCCGTGCGCGAACAGACTTATGACAACTGGCAGCTTTGCATTGCCGATGGCAGCACAAACGACAAGGTTGAAAAATACCTGACAGAGCATCCGGATGAAAAGATTTCCTGGTGCCGCCTGCAGGACAACCTCGGCATTTCCGGCAATATGAATGCCGCGGCAGCACTTGCCAAAGGCGATTACATCGCTCTGTACGATCACGATGACTTCCTAGAACCAGACTGTCTGTATGAGGTTGTCAAAGCGATCAATGAAAAAGAATATGCCTTCATCTATACCGATGAAGATAAATACGAAGACGCTTCGGGACGCTATGTCGGACCGAACTTCAAACCGGATATTTCGCCGGCGTTGCTTGAAGCGACCAACTACATCTGCCACTTCCTGGCCATCCGCCGCGATGTGTATGACCGGATCGGCGAACTGCGCAGCGAATACGATGGAGCGCAGGACTTTGACCTGGTTCTTCGCATGATGGACTTCGTCAAGCCTGAAGACGTTTATCACATTCCGCGCATTCTGTATCACTGGCGCATGTGCGCGGGTTCGACGGCTCTTAATTCCGACAGCAAAAAGTGGGCCTACACAGCCGGCGAGCGTACGCTTGAAGACTGGCTCAAACGCAACAACCTGCCGGGCAAAATCATCGAAACAGGCGTTCCCGGCCATTACCACATCCGGTTTGAGCCGCAGGGCAACCCCCTTGTTTCGATCATCATCCCGAACAAAGACCACGCTTCGGATCTGCGCATCTGCATCGATTCGATCATGCGCCGTTCGCATTACCGCAACTTTGAAGTGATTGTTGTCGAAAACAATTCGACTGAACCGGAAACTTTCCAGGAATACGATCATCTGCGCAAAGACTATGACAATCTGCGCGTCATCGAATGGAACCATCCGTTCAACTACTCCGCCATCAACAACTACGCCGTTAAAGAAGCCAAAGGCGATTACTTCCTGTTCCTCAACAACGACACGGAAATGATCAACGAATGGCTCCTTGACGAAATGCTCGGCCAGGCGCAGCGCGATAATGTCGGCGCTGTCGGTGCCAAGCTTTACTACGAAGACGGCACCATCCAGCATAACGGTGTCATCATCGGCCATTCCGGCGTTGCCGGCCACGCATTGATTGGCCAGACCGATGCTTCGGTCAACTACCGCGTTCGCACAACGCATGATGTATCTGCTGTTACAGCAGCCTGCATGCTTGTCAGCCGGAAGGTATTTGATGAAGCCGGGGGCTTTAACGAAGATCTCGCGGTTGCCTACAACGACATCGATTTCTGCCTGCGCATTGACCGCCTTGGATACCGCATTGTTCAGGATCCGTTCGCGGTAGCTTTCCACTACGAATCCCGCACGCGCGGTTATGAAGATTCGGCAGAGAAAAAAGCCCGCTTCGAAAACGAAGTACGCAAAATGTATTCGCTCTGGCCCGATGAACTGCGCAGCGAAGATCCTTACTACAACCCCAACCTCGATCTGACCGGCATTACATACGGTCTGCGCAAGAAAGGGGAAGCAAACCCCTTCATCAACCCGACGTTCCTGAAGGAGGACTACTACACAGCCGGAACGATCCGGCCCAAACGACCGGAGGATAAGTAATCATGGATCCAAATAACGCAATTGAAGTGCGCAACATGACGAAAACCTTCAAGATTTACAAAGACAAGCCAAAAACACTCAAGGAAATGCTTACGCGCAAGCGCGGGCAGGCGGAAGTCCATACCGTCCTTGACGATATCAGTCTGGACATCAAAAAAGGCGAGACCGTCGCTCTGATCGGAACCAACGGTTCTGGCAAATCGACGCTTCTCAAAGTCATGACCAAAATCTTGTATCCCAACAAGGGAACGGTGGAAACCAACGGCAAGCTCGCAAGCCTTCTTGAACTTGGCGCCGGCTTCCATCCGGACTTTACCGGACGCGAAAACATCTACTTCAACGCGGCGGTCTTCGGACTTAACCGCGATGAAATCGACCGGCGCGTTGATGACATCATCGAATTTTCCGAACTCGGCAAATTCATCGACGAGCCGATCCGGACCTACTCGTCGGGCATGTATATGCGGCTGGCGTTTTCCGTGGCGATCAATGTGGATGCGGATATTCTCCTGATTGATGAAATTCTGGCGGTCGGAGACCAGCATTTTCAGAATAAATGTTTCGACAAGCTCGAAGAGCTGAGAGATTCCGACAAGACAATTGTCATTGTCTCCCACACCCTGGGCATGGTTAAAATCCTGTGTGACCGGGCCGTGTGGATTTATAAAGGCAAGCTGCGCCTGGATGGGGATCCGACTTATGTCATTTCCAAATATCTCGAACAGAGCGCGATCGACAACCAGGAAGAAGTCAAAGAGCGCATCGAACAGGAAGGCTTTATTCCCCGCGGGGCTGCCTTTGTGGATTCGCCGGCTAACTTCCAGGCTCTCTCGGATGAGGAAGATCTGAAAATCGTCGGCTGGGCTGTTTCCAACTCGCCGGATGAAAAACTTGAAGTCCTCTTCGATGACAGACCAGTTGCACAGCTTCGCCGCACCCCGCGCGAAGATGTCTTTAACGCCTATCATGAGGAATACGCGGGCTTTATCGATAAAGAAAAAATCGGTTTTGAGTGCGTGATTCCCAAAGAAGAACTGTCCAAATCCTCTCACCGCATTGATGTCATTCTGCGCGACGGCACCAATGACCGTCAGATTGATCACAAAACTGTCCGGATCAAGACCGACGGTCAGGCCATCTCCCCGGATATCGATGGCTGATTCTAAAAACACTGCGGCCATCACTGTTGTGATGGCCGTTTATAACGGAGAAAAGTATCTCAAAGAACAGCTCGACTCAATCGCCGCGCAGACTCTTCTGCCTGACGAGATTCTCATTCGCATTGACGGATCCCATGACGGCAGCAGCAGGGTGATTGAAACGTGGAAAGCGGCTCATCCGCAGATTCGCGTGAAACTGCTCAACGGAGATGAAAATCTCGGCTATATCGGCAATTTCTACCGCCTGCTCGAGCATGCGCAGGGAGAATATATCTTTTTAAGCGACCAGGATGACCGCTGGGCTCCGGCTAAAGTGCAGATGATGACAGCGATTCTGAAAATGCATCCGGAAATCTCGCTGCTCGCTTCCTCGTTTGGCTTCATGAACGAAAATTCCGAAAAATACGAAGTGCCGCTGCGCGAAGGGTGGTCCAACCACAATCTGATTCCGTGGCAGATCGAGCAGCCAGGCGGACTCAATGAAATTACTTTTGAGCAGATGCTCGCGCACAATTACTTCCAGGGAGCTGCTATGGTGATCCGCCGTTCCCTGAAAGATCAGTATGTAAAGCTCTATGACAGAAGCCTGGCCCATGACTGGATGCTCGCTCTGAGCGCTTCCGTCAGGGGCGGACTGTATTATCTTGACCAGGAACTGTTTGACTACCGGATTCATCAGGGCAATGTCACCGGACTGCCGCAGGCAAAAAAGCGCAGCAAGCTGCGCACGCTGAAAACCTGGATGAACCGCTATTACCGCACCATTGTCGCGCAGGATATGCTGCGGGTGCTTGATGCGGTGAAAAATGATTTCCCCGAACGCTTTGATGCCGACTGCAGCAACCGACATGACTATCTGCATAAGTATCTCAGCGCGATTGATGACAAAGCATTAACTCGCTATCTGAAGCTTGCGTCCCATCCAGGACGGGCCTTGTGCATGAGCCGCAAGGAATACGCGGTCGGCGCGGCGTTTGTGCTTCTGTCGAAATTCTTTAGGATGCCGGAAGGGAAGGTGTGACATGATCTCTGTCGCAATGACCGCCTGCAATGCAGGTCACTATCTGCTCGATCAGCTTGAATCGCTCAAAAAGCAGACGCTGCAGCCCGATGAAGTTGTGATTGTCGATGACGCCTCCGCCGACGGCACGCCTGCGCGCATTGAAGCGTTTATCAGAGAACACAACCTGACGCACTGGCGCCTGCAGAGAAATGAAAAGAACCTCGGATATATTCAGACCTTCCGGCAGGCTATCGCCAACACGGAAGGGGACTGGGTGTTTCTGTGCGACCATGATGATGTCTGGCATCCTGACAAGCTGCAGACCATGATGGAGCAGGCGGCTGCAAAGCCGAACGCCGCTGCGCTGTTTCATTCGTTTTCCCGCATTGACGCAAGCGGAGAACCGCTTCCCGATCTTAGCACTGCCGGCAGACCCAACCAGAAACTGATCCGCCGCCCGCTCGCATCGCCCAAGGGCGACTGGATCGAATGGAAAGATCTCGCCGCCTACAATGTGTGCCAGGGATGCACGCTGATGATTTCAAGACAGCTTGCCGATCAGTATCTTGCGGCAGCCGGACTTGCGCATCTGCCCCATGATTACGCGCTCAATATTCTGGCAGCTCTGCAGAGCGGTCTGTATTTTGTCAATCAGCCGCTGATCGATTACCGCATCCATGAAAGCAACACGCTTGGCCTTACCAGAACCAGCCAGCTTGAAAAGCGAAGAGCCGATGCTTCGGTGCAGGCAAAAGCCAAGCAGGAAGCGCTGCGGATCGTGCGTGTTTACGGCAATGAGGCGCAGAAAGATCTCGCGCTCAAAGCAGCCAATCTGTTTGAATCGCGCAGCGAAGCGCTTGCCGCGAAAAATCCGTGGAAGCTTCTGTCTCTTCTCCCTTCGGCATCGCCTTTTCCGACAATGAAAACGACGCTGGCCTATGATGCGAAACTCTGCTTGCAGAAAGGTTTCGGCGCATGAAGCGAAAAAGCGTCTCGGCAGTCATGGCAGCCTGCTGCGGCGAAAAATACATTGCCAGTCAGATTGAAAGCATTCTTGGACAGTTAGGTTTGGAGGATGAGCTGATCATCAGTCTCGATCCTTCCAGGGATCGGACGCAGGAAATCATTGAATCTTTTAATGATCCCCGCATTGTCCTGATCGAGGGTCCGGGCAACGGCGTAATCGCCAATTTTGAGCACGCGATTGCCAGGGCATCGAAAGAAATCATCTTTCTGTGCGATCAGGATGATGTCTGGCTTGACGGGAAGGTCAGCCGGGTGCTTGAAGCATTTGAAGATAAGAATGTAACGGCAGTCATTCATGACGCGAAGATCACAGATGAAGCGCTGCAGGTAGCGGAATCTTCCTTCTTTGAATTTCATCATTCGAAAAAGGGATTTGTTCAGAATGTTATCCGTAATTCCTTCATCGGATGCTGCATGGCTTTTCGAAGAAGCCTGATGCCCCAGATTCTGCCCTTTCCGGAAAAGCTGCCCATGCACGATCAGTGGATCGGCCTGCAGGCAATGCGCAGCGGAAGCGTGGCCTGGATTGAAGAGCCTTTGCTTTTGTACCGGCGGCATGGCGGCAACGCGTCGAGTCTGTCTGCGTCTTCTTTGCTGCAGCAGATCGCCTGGAGAGCGGCGCTGATTAAAGCGCTCGCAAAGAAAAAATAACAAAGAAAGAAAGCAGGACGATTGACGGAAAATGTTCAGTCCTTGCTCTATACTTAAACCTATGAAAAAAACTGCAATTTTGATTCCCTGCTATAACGAATCAAAAACTATCGAAAAGGTCGTCAAGGATTACCGCGCTGCTTTTCCTGAGGCTGACATTTACGTTTACGACAACAATTCATCGGATGGCACCGACGAAATTGCCCGCAGCGCCGGCGCGATTGTGCGCTATGAACACAAACAGGGAAAGGGAAACGTAGTCCGTTCGATGTTTCGCGATATCGAAGCCGATGTTTATGTCATGGTTGACGGCGATGACACCTATCCTGCTGAAGATGCAATCAAGCTTGCAAAGCTTGTCGAAGAGCAGGGCGCGGACATGGCTATCGGCGACCGCCTCTCATCGACCTATTTTGAAGAAAATAAGCGGCCGTTTCACAACACCGGTAACCGCCTGGTGCGTGCGTTGATCAACTCCTTTTACGGAGCGAATGTGCGTGATATCATGACCGGCCTACGCGCGTTCTCCTGGGATTTCGTGAAGTCCTTCCCAGTTACCTCCAAAGGATTTGAAATTGAAACGGAAATGACGATTTTCGCTCTCGACAACAACATGCAGCTTGCCGAAGAAAAGATCGAATACCGCGACCGCCCTGCTGGCAGCGAGTCTAAGCTCAACACCGTCAGCGACGGTGTGAAGGTTCTTAAAACGATCGGCACGCTGCTTCGCGACACCAAGCCGTTCGCGTTCTTTACCTGGATCTCGCTGATCCTGCTGATTGTCACGCTCGCGTTCTTTATTCCGCTGCTACTCGATTTCTGGAAAACCGGCCGCGTGGATAAAATCCCGACGCTCATCATGGTCGGCATGTTCGGCGTGCTGACAATGCTGTGCTTCTTTACCGGCGTGATTCTGACGAGCCTTCGCAAAAACCAGAAAAACGAGTTTGAACGCGATCTGACACTCATGCGCCTGCAGAAAGAAAACCGGATTCTCAATAAAGAGATTCTTGCCGACCTTGATGAGCAGGAAGAGAGCTGATTCATGGACTATGCGCAGATGAACAACAGCCGGCGCATCACGATCATCGGACTGACGTCTTTGATGATTCTTGCTGTCACTCTGATGGTGGATGCCTGGTTACCCAATTCATTTCTGATCGTTCCGACCGGTTTCTGCCTGCTGATTCTCAATCTGATGCGCATCTGGTTCGAGCCGCAGCTCAAAGCCGGCGTCGACTTTCTCATCAAGTGGCGCTGGATTGTCGCTCTGATTGTCTTTGCGCTGCTCGTGTATTTTGAAATCCATACTTCTTCGGCGGCTGCTTACAACGCCACCTACGGAGGAGATCCTTCGGTCGTGGATTCTGTTCTGTTCGGTGTTCCAAGAGACAGCCGATCGGACGAATACAACGTGCAGCTCGCCTATTACTTTTCGCAGTACTACAACAACTATCAGGAGATTTCCCATCAGATGTCCGTGGGCGGACAGAATATGATTCTTGGCTACAACGCGCCGACACTTGGGATTGCGATGCTCGCCCGTCCGCAGACCTGGGGCTATCTTCTTTTCGGAAATGCCAAGGGCATCGCCTGGTATTTTTCTTTTAAAAATGTCATGACCTTTATGGCGGCTTTTGAGCTGACGCAGGTTCTGACAAAAAGCAAGTACATGGGCCTGTTCGGCGGTTTTTTCATTCTTTACGCGCCGGGCATGCAATGGTGGTTCTCCCCGCATTTTTTCGATGCGATGATGTGGTCAATGATCGTCTTTGACTGTGGCTACTATTTTGTCTATTGCACCGGATGGAAAAAATGGTGGATGACGCTGCTGAGCATTCTGGCTCTTTGCGGGTTTGTCTTTGCGATTTTCCCCTCGCTGCAGGTTCCCTGCGGCCTGCTCATGCTTGTGCTTCTGCTTGCCTGTATGTGGCGCGACAAAGACGAGATTACTTACCGCTGGAGGGATCTGTTCAATGTCGTGGCAGTGCTAGCCGGCGTGGGCGGTATTCTTGGGTACACATTCTGGAATATGCGCGAGGATCTGATGTTCCTGCTCAATACCGTCTATCCAGGCAACCGCGTCTCTATGGGCGGATACGGACGAATCTATCAGCTGTTTACCAACGTAGCAGCGCCGATCCAGCCCTTTGTCAAGCCCAACCTGCTTAACAACAGTGAATTCTCGCAGTTTAATCATTTCGGCATCGGATGCCTTCTGTTTTATCCGGTTCTCTGGTTCTTTATGTTCCGGCAGAAAAGCAGACAGCGCTTTGTCGGTGACGTCTTTGTGATCGCGATCATCATCGAAACGCTGTTCATGCTTTTCCCGATTCCGGCAGCCCTCGCAAAAATCACGCTGCTCTCCATGTGCAACCGAATGCAGACGGTGCATGGACTGACGTGCGCGTTGTTTACCCTGTGGTTTGTGCGTGCAGCGTGGGAAACGGAAATTCCGTGGAAGCCTGCCATCGCGGCGCTCGCCTGTGCGACGTACTGCCTGCTGTCGCTGGTGGATTACCGTTCGATTATGATGCCAAGCTTCGTGAACTTGGTTGGACAGGGTTACTTCATCTACATGAGCGTGATCCTCGCCGTTGTCTTCTGGCTGAGTTTTACGAAATGGCGCCAGCTGTTCTTTGCCTTTATGACCGGCTGGACCGTTATTTCCGGTGTGCTGATCAATCCGATCGTGCAGGGAACTGCAGCTGTTACGGATTATCCGATCGTGCAGGAAGCGCGCACGCTGATTGATGAAGATCCCAACGCCTGGTGGTTGACGCTCGACACGCTGACAACACAGAATCTGCTGTTAGCCAACGGAGCGAAAGTCCTCAACGCGACCAACTTCTATCCTGATTATGAAAAGTGGGAGATTCTTGATCCAGAGCTGAAAAACGATGAGTACTACAACCGCTACGCCAATATCAATGTGACACTGCAGGGCTTTGACAACCCGACGATATTTGAAAATCCGAGTCCGGATTTTCTGAGTGTTCAGCTCAATCCATATGATCTGATCCGGCTTGATGTGAAATATCTTGTAGGGACGCAAATCAACACTGCCACTCTTGATGGCATGGGCTTTGACTATGATATTGTTTACGAAGCACCTGAAATCAACGGCCGGCAGGAAATCATTTTTAAAATCAAAGGCCTTAAAGAAGGCATAGAACTTCCAAAACAACAGCAGAGCATCGGATACAAGACACCAGGTCCTGATGCCCGAGAAAATTCGAAAGAAGAAAAGGAAGAACAGCAGTCTCAGACAGACTCGGCAGAACAGTCCGCAGCAGCTTCTTCAAAAACTTCCTCGGAGGACTCTTCTGCAGTTTCGTCTGAAAGTTCTTCGCAGCCTGCTTCTTTGGAAAACTGATCTTTGACGCTTAAACACCGGAGCAGATGGTTCCGGTGTTTTTCAATGCTTTCTTGATGCGAATACAAAAATGCTTCGGAAAGATCAGAAGCGTTTTCCTCAAGCTGCTCTGATGATCTGCTGATGAAGAGGGAATGGATTCCGCGGCTTTCAAAAAATAAACAGCCGTTTGTTTTATGAGGAGCAGACGGCTGTTTTGTTTGATTTATGAATGTTTCAGGTTCCGGCTGCTGCGCAGAAGTCAGGAAAGAACTGACGCGAAGTCAGCCTGGCCTGTATGAATCTGCAGCGGCCTGGATTCTGCTCAGTGATGATCTTTCTTTGCGGGAAGCGTCTTTTCCAGACTTTCTGCTGCATGCTTGAGCAGTTCCATCAGCGCGATGGTCTCTTCAGGCGGCAGCGGCAGTGGCGCATTCTGGCGGATGGTTTTGTATAAGGCGCCGCAATAAAGAGCATAATCGCCAGTTTCAGAAATCACTTTTTCTTCATGCCAGCTTCCGTCATTATCAATCCAGAAAAGCTGGCCGTAATCCTGCTCCCGGTCCAGGCCGAACCCGGGCTGACCAGCTATGTACGATTTCTTCAGGTCTTCTTTCTGCCGGTCTTCACTGGCTTTGTCAAAGACGCCATTGGTCCAGTAAACCGTGAATTTTGGCCGGCAGTTCAGGCGGTGATAACTTGAACCGATTGAAACTTTGAGAGGCGCTTTGTAATACAGATCCAGATCGAAATAGTCGTTCATTCTGCCTGTTCCCAGCAAAGAGCGCACATCGCTTTTCATCACAGCCGGGACTTCAGGCCGTAAGCAATCATAGCGGGATTCCGCTTCCAGCAGTGCTTCGAGCCTGCCGGAATCCAGAATCTTTTTCAGCGTGAGAAAATCGCTGCCATAGTGTCTGTTCTGGTAAGCCTGCAGGACCAGTTTTCCTCTTTTGCCAGCGCGAACAGCTCTTTGGCTTCTGCCGCATTCAGGCTGAACGGCTTTTTTGCCGGACAGTGCTTGCCGGCTTCCGGTACTTTTCTGGCAAAGGAAGTAGGCACATCATGACGCGTGCTGATTACGACCAGATCAATCTGCGGATCCTGCAGAAGTTCATCAAGCAAATCCGCGCAATGAACTCTTGGGATTGCAGGCCATGCGCCGCGGGCCGGGTTACGGCGGCAGATAGTTTTCAGTGCCAGGCTTTCTGGCCTGGTCAGAAACATCAGCACAGCTTGCCTGCCAATGCCGCAGCGAAAATGCTCTCTTCAGGAGCAGCGCCTTTTCTTTTCATGGATCTTCGATCTTCTGCTTTTTCAGAAAGCTGTCTGTTCTGCAGGACCGGAGACTCTCTTACTGCCAGAGGGCGCAGCGCGCCTGAAACGACGGCGTATGAATGTAAACAAGTTTCATAAAAGAGCGGAAGCGCCTGCATTCCGCTCTTTTTCCATGCCAAATCGAAGACTGAATGCGCTGCCGGCGTTCTGGGCGCTTTTAGGAGGCGGATAGTATAGGCCCAAAAAGGCAAAAAGTTTATTTCTCTGCCTTAAACAAGTAAAATGAGACTGAATATAAAGGAGATATTATTCATGAAAGGTATTATTCTCGCTGGCGGCAGCGGAACCCGCCTGTACCCGCTGACAAAAGTTACCAGCAAGCAGCTGCTTCCGGTGTTTGATAAACCCATGATCTACTATCCGATGTCGATTCTGATGGAAGCCGGCATCAAGGAGATCATGATTATTTCCACGCCTGAAGACACCCCCCGCTTTGAAGAACTGCTCGGCGACGGCCATGAATTCGGCGTTAAGCTTTCGTACAAAGTACAGCCATCCCCCGACGGCCTCGCTCAGGCCTTCCTTCTTGCCGATGAAGAAGGATTCATCGGCGATGATTCTGTTGCGATGATTCTCGGCGACAATATTTTCCATGGCCACGGACTGACCAAGCGGCTGGTTCAGGCTGCTTCGCGCGAAGACGGAGCCACTGTGTTCGGCTACTATGTGGAAGATCCGGAACGTTTCGGCGTCGTGGAATTTGATGAAAACGGAACGGCCGTTTCGCTTGAGGAAAAACCGGAAAATCCAAAATCAAACTATGCAGTGACCGGTCTTTATTTCTATGACAACAATGTGGTGGAATACGCCAAAAATCTGAAACCGTCCGAACGCGGCGAGCTGGAAATCACGGACCTGAACCGGATTTATCTGGATCAGGGCAAGCTGAATGTCACCCTGCTGGGAGACGGCTTTACCTGGCTTGATACCGGTACACATGAATCGCTGGTGGATGCGACCAATTTCGTCAAAACAGTGGAAGAGCATCAGCACCGCAAAATTGCCTGTCTTGAAGAAATCGCATTCCGCAACGGATGGATTTCTCTGGATGACATGAAAGATATTTACGAGATTTACAAAAAGAATCAGTACGGAGCCTATCTCAAGAAACTGATTGACCAGAAGTTTATCGATAAAAAAGTCGATAAGCAGCGTATCGAAGAAAGTACAAAATAGAAAAGGGAACAGAAATGAAAGCAATTGAAACCGAAATTCCAGGCGTTCTGATCATCGATACCGATGTATTTGGTGACAAACGCGGCTACTTTACCGAAACCTACAGCAAGCCCAAATATGAAAAAATGGGCATTGATGTCGATTTCGTCCAGGACAACATGTCCTTTTCCGCCAGTGAAGGCACACTGCGCGGGCTGCACTGGCAGAATCCGCCTTATGCGCAGGCCAAGCTGGTCAGCTGCACCAAAGGAAAAGTCATTGATGTGGCTGTGGATATCCGCAAAGGATCCCCGACTTTTGGAAAATGGGTTTCCTGCGAGCTGTCAGCCGACAACCACCGTCAGTTTTTCATTCCGAGAGGTTTTGCTCACGGCTTTCTGACGCTGAGCCCGGATGTGGAATTCCGCTATAAAGTGGACAATGTCTACAATAAAGAAGCTGAAGGAGCGATCTGCTACAATGACCCGACAGTCAATGTTGACTGGGGCAAGCTTCTTGACGGAAGAGAACCCGTTCTTTCCGCCAAGGATGAAATCGCGCCGCAGATTGCAGAGTCGAACAATCTGTTCGTCTATGAAGGAAAGTGAAGGTAATCCATGAAAATTCTCGTAACAGGAGGCGCCGGCTTTATCGGCAGCAACTTCGTCAACTATATGGTTGAGACCTATCCGGAAGATGAAATCATCAATCTGGATGCGCTGACCTACGCCGGAAACCTCGAAAACCTCAAGCCCTGTAGGACAAACCAAACTATAAATTCGTCAAAGGCGATATCGCCGACAGAGACTTCATCTTTGATCTTTTTGAAAAGGAAAAACCGGATGTCGTCATCAACTTTGCTGCAGAGTCCCATGTGGATCGCTCCATTGAGGACCCGGAAATTTTCGTCAAGACCAATGTCATGGGAACAACTACGCTTCTTGATGCAGCCAAAGAATACGGCGTCAAGCGCTATCACCAGGTATCGACCGACGAGGTATACGGAGACCTGCCTCTTGACCGCCCGGATCTGTTCTTCACGGAAGAAACTCCGCTGCACACCAGCTCCCCGTATTCTTCCTCCAAAGCAGCTGCTGACTTGTTTGTTCAGGCTTATCACAGAACATACGGCCTGCCGACAACGATTTCCCGCTGCTCGAACAACTACGGTCCCTTCCAGTTCCCCGAGAAGCTTATCCCGCTCATGATTCGCAACGCTTTGGCCCACGAGCCTTTGCCGGTGTACGGCGATGGCCTGAACGTGCGCGACTGGCTGTTCGTGGAGGACCACTGCAAGGCCATCGATATGGTGCTGGAGAAGGGCCGGCTGGGTCAGGTGTACAACGTGGGCGGCCACAACGAGCGCCCCAATATCTTCATTGTGAAGAAGATCATCGAGGAATGCGCCAGCGCCACGAACGACGAGGCCATCACCGAGGAGCTGATCTCCTACGTGGAGGATCGCAAGGGCCACGATCGTCGCTACGGCATTGCCCCCGACAAGATCCGCGCTGAAATTGGCTGGGAGCCGGAAACGGCGTTCGAGGACGGTATCGTGCGCACCATCGACTGGTACCTGGACAACCAGGAGTGGCTGGACCATGTGCTGTCGGGGGAGTATCAGGAATACCGGCCGGGCGACTCGGAGGAGCGCTAGATCATGGTTTCGTCGCATCAGCGTAGGCCGAGGTTTCCAAATCGCGCGTACTACGGTCTGCTTTTTCTCGTGTGCCTTGGGGCGTTTGCCTCTATCGCCCTGGTTAATGTGGCTCAAGGGAAATCGCTCATTTGGATGCCCGACGGCGAAGCGCTTTATTTTAACTTCTTTGTATACGAGGGCGAGTTGCTTCGCAGTTTGCTGGGCTCGATTGGGCAGTCGGATTTTACCGTGCCTCTGTTTTCTTTCGAATCGGGCTACGGCGCTGATCTGCTGGGCACAGTAGCTGGCTGCATCAACGACCCCTTCAATTTGGTGTCGGCGGTGGTGCCCCCTTCGTATGCAGAAGCTGTCTTCGAGGGACTTGTGTTTCTCCGCTTCTTTTTAGCAGCAGCTGCTTTTTCGTTTTATGCACTAAGTCATGGCAATGAGAAGAGCGCGATTTTATGCGGTTCTTTGTGCTACGTTCTTTGCGGCTACTCATTGTTGTGGGGCATTCTGCGCCACCCCAATTTTCTTAATATGGCCATTCTGCTGCCGTTGTTGTTTGCTGGTGCCGACCGCGTGTTCGATCGAAAGAGTCCGGTGCTTTTGGTGGTCGCTATGGCCATCCAGTTCTTTATTTCGGTGTACTTTTCCTATATGGCGCTGATTATCTTGTTGGCGTACTGCATCATCAAGTACATCTTCGCGGAACGGGAAAAGTCCCTCAAAGACTTTGCGCTCTTGGTAGCGCGCTTCGTGGCTTTCCTTACGCTTGCGGCTCTTATGGCAGGTGTTTTGCTTGTCCCAATTGTTCTTATGCTTACCTCCATGGGTCGCGTGGGGGTTTCCCGCGAAATTCCGGCATTTGAGGCGTTTTCGTTTTACTGGCAGTATGCAAGCAATATGCTGGGATCGGCACTCGACTCTCGCGGTCTTTTCTTGGGACCTGTTGCAGTTCTGGGTATTTTGTCGCTGGCAGTGGCGGGCAAAACGCTGTCTGTACGCGTTAAGGGACCTTGGCTTGTTGGCCTAACCCTCTGTTTCGTGGGTTCGTTGTTGCCTGCATTTGGTTCTCTCATGAACGGTTTCGGCTACTCTACTGACCGATGGATGGTCGCCTTGGGCTTTTGCGCGTCTTACGCGGTAGTACTTGCTTTACCATCTGCGTGTCGTTTTGGAAAGCGGCAATGGATCCCTCTGGTGGTTTCTGCCGGCTTCGTAGGCGCTCTGGCTGCGGTGTATGTGGTTGAGTCGACGGATGCGATGGCGTATCTTCTCGTTGAGCTTGTTTTTGTTGTGGTAGCGGCTTTGTTTGTCCTTCTGGGCTGGCGAGCGAGCACTAGGGCAATGGCTAGCGTCATGGCTTGTTGTACGGTTGCGGGAGCCCTGATTTCGGTACTTGTGCTTACGGGTACTGCAGGAACCCCGAATTCCATGGGCACATACCAGGAACTCGGCGATGCCTCTGCTACCTTACGGACGATCCCTCTTTCGTCGGCAAAGGATGGTTTGCGGGAGGAGTACCGCATTGATCGAGATAGTGCCATGGGGGTGCGAAACCAGGCTTTTGCTCAGGGTTTCAAGGGTGCCGACTTCTTTTCAAGCTTCTACAATCAAAATGTCGATGACTTTCGGCGCAGTCTTGGCATTTCTGATAGCCACTTTAATTACATTTTCAACGGCCATGATACGCGTTTTGGCCTTGAGAGCGTGATGGGCGCACGCTACTTTGTCCAGTATGACAAGGAAGACGCAGAGATACCTTTTGGGTACGAGAAAATTGCCGATCTAGGAGAAGGCAGCAACGGCAAGAAATACATCCTGTACGAGAACGCCTTGGCACTTCCTTTGGCATTTGTATACCGCAGCTCTGTCTCTGCGGAGAGTTTCAGCGAACTAACGATGTCGGAGCGTGAAGAGGTGCTTACTCGCGCCTGCGTACTGGAAGGTGTCGACGAAAAAGCGGAGAGGGCCCTGGTGCCTGGTGTAACGCAGATCCAGAAGCCCCGAATCGAGGCGGAAAGCGGAGCGGTGTGCGAGGACGGCGTCATAAAAGTGTATGAAGCAGACGCAAAGATTGTGCTGGAAGTAGACGGTGTCGCCTCATCGGAAAATAATGTCGAGCTTGTTAATTTCGCCATGACGCCAATGTCTTTGGCTGAGCGTCATGAGCTTAGAGTTGCCAACGATCCGGAAGCATCTGAGCCGTCTTCGTGGTCGCAATTGCGGTGGAATCCCGAGCGATCGACGGAGTTGACCGTTAAGGGGGGCGGGAAGTCAAAGAAGATCAAAATATCGAATAGTCGTCATGGAGGCTATGGCGGCAAGGTGGACTGGGTCGTCAACATGGGCTTCTCTAAGAAGCCGGTTAGGCGCTATGCTTTGAAGATACAGAACCCTGGCGTTTATACCTACGACGATATCTTTGTTTCTTCTCAGAATCTTGAACAACTTAAGGGTAATATAAAGACACTTCAGGAGCAGAATACGGCTTCGATTTCTTTCTCAAACAATCGCATGGATGTGCAGGTCGAGGCCGAGAAAGATCAGGGAAGCGAAGAGCGTTACGTGTTCGTTTCAGTTCCCTATTCTGCAGGTTGGTCTGCTACGCTTGACGGGCAGCCTGCGGAAATCCTTAAGGCCAACGTTGGGTTTATGGCTGTGGCGGTCGATGGCTCCTCCCGTGATATACAGTTCACCTATTGCACCCCCGGTTTGGTGGCTGGTGCATGGTGCTCGATGGCGGGTATTGTGTTGTTTGTTGGATTGGTGGTCGGCCGTCGCCAGTGGGCAAAGCGTCAAAACAGGAAAGAGCAGCATGAGCAAGACGATTAACTTCAACGTGCCTCCCTATGTGGGCACGGAAATGGACTATGTGCGCGAGGCCGCCGAGGCCAACCGCAAAATTTGCGGGGACGGTCCCTTTACCAAGCGGTGCAGTGCGTGGTTGGAGGAGCGTTTCGGCGCACCCAAGGCCCTGTTGACCACCAGCGGCACCACGGCGCTGGAAATGGCCTCCATCCTCTGCGAGCTGGAGCCGGGGGACGAGGTCATTCTGCCCAGCTTCACCTTCTCCACCACGGCCACGGCTTTTGTGCTGGCCGGGGCGAAGCTGGTGTTCGTGGACATTCGTCCCGACACCATGAACTTGGACGAGAAGAAAATCGAGGATGCCATCACTGAGCGCACCCGCGTCATTGTGCCGGTGCACTATGCCGGGGTAGGGTGCGAGATGGATACGATTTTGGATATTGCCCGCCGCCACAACCTGAAGGTGGTGGAGGATGCGGCCCAGGGTGTGATGAGCACCTACAAGGGGCGCCCCTGGGCACCATGGGCGATTTCGGCTGCTACTCGTTCCACGAGACGAAGAACTACTCCATGGGCGAGGGCGGCGCCATTATGGTGAACGATCCAGCCTGCGTGGAGCGCGCCGAGATCATCCGCGAGAAGGGGACGAATCGCGCCCGCTTCTTCCGCGGCCAGGTGGACAAGTACACCTGGGTAGATTACGGCTCCAGCTACCTGCCCAGCGACATGAACGCGGCCTATCTGTGGGCCCAGCTGCAAGAGGCCGATGCCATCAACAACGATCGCCTGGCCACCTGGAACGCCTACTATCAGGCCTTCAAGCCTTTGGCCCGGGCCGGTCGCGTGCAGCTGCCCTGCGTGCCCGAGGGATGCGAGCATAATGCGCACATGTTCTATCTGGTGTGCGACAGCCTGGCCCAGCGCACGGCGCTTATCGACTTTATGAAGGAGCGGGACATCTACCCGGCCTTCCATTACATTCCGCTGCACTCCTCGCCGGCCGGTCAGCGCTTCGGGCGCTTCCATGGCGAGGACGAGTGGACCACGTCCATCAGCGAGCGCTTAGTGCGCCTGCCGCTGTACTACGGCCTGACGGCAGAGGATCGCCAGGCGGTTATCGACGCGGTGCTGGCCTTTTACGCCCAGGAAGCATAAGAACTCAGGAGGGGTATTGTGACCGAGCAAAACCTTTGCAAGACGAACCCCCAAGGGTCATTGCCCGATGAGGGACTCAAGCTGGCCATTATCGGTGCAAGCGATTTCCAGAACCCCCTTATTGAGGCTGCAAAGAGACGGGGCATCGAGACCCATGTTTTTGCTTGGGAGGCGGGAGATGTGGGGGAGAAGACAGCTGATCATTTCTACCCTATAAGCATTACCGAGATCGATGCCATTGCCGCGCAGTGCCGAGCTATTGGGGTGGATGGCGTGGCTTGCATCGGATCGGATTTGGGGAACATTACCGTTTCGGCGGTGGCAGAGAAATTGGGCCTTACGGCAAACAATCGGGAGGCGGTGCGACGTAGCACTGACAAGCATCAGATGAGGCTTGCTTTCGAAGCTGCTGGCGATCCATCTCCTCGCAGTGTGACCGTCACTGCCGAAAGCGATTTGAACGATCTTGATATTCCGTATCCCCTCATCGTAAAGCCCTCTGATAGGTCGGGAAGTCGCGGCATCACCAAGCTGGATTCTTCTGAAGGCCTCTCCGATGCTGTAGCACGGGCTTTGGGGGAGAGCTTTGCTAAAGAGGCCATGGTGGAAGAGTTCGTCGAAGGTGATGAGTACAGTGTCGAGTACCTTTCTTGGCGCGGCGAACATCGATTTTTGGCTGTGACGGAGAAGTTTACTACGGGAGCCCCCGGCTTCATCGAAAAGGGACACTTGGAACCCGCCCGTATTACGGACCACCGAAAGCGTGCCATCCAGGCCGTGGTGGAACATGCTCTAGATAGTCTAGGGGTAGAGTACGGTGCTTCTCATTCTGAGGTCAAGGTTACATCTGATGATAAGGTGAGAATCATTGAGATCGGGAGTCGTATGGGCGGAGACTGCATCGGGAGCCACTTAGTCGCGCTCTCGCGAGGTTACGACTTCGTTGACGCCGTTATCGATGTAGCTCTGGGCCGAGAGCCGAAACCGATCACTGATGGCGACGAGCGCTACGCTGCCGTGCGTTTTGTGTTCGGAGTCGAGGATCATCGTGCGCTTGAGCAACTGCGACACGACAATCATATTCGCTTAGAGCATGTAAGCCCTCTGCAGAGCGAAGACCACGCTATTGTAGATAGTGGCTCTCGCTATGGCTTCTATATATTCTCCTCGGACGACCTGGATCATCTTGAGCCTTATCTTCCCGAGATTGGGTAGGTGGTGTAGCGATGTCATCGCGTCTTAAGACGCTGCTGAGTCTGCATGTGCTGTTGATGGTATATTCCACCAGCGGTATTCTGAGTAAATGGGCAGCGGGGTTTGCGTTTCTGAGCTGGCAGTTTATTGGGCTCTATTTGGGTATTTTGGCGTTACTCGGTCTGTATGCAATTGGCTGGCAGCAGATTTTGCGTCGTATGGATCTCACGAGTGCCTTCTCAAATAAGGCGGTCACTATCGTTTGGGGCATTATCTGGGGCGCGCTCTTTTTCAGTGAGCCCGTAACCGCGGGAAAAGTGATCGGTGCCGTGCTGATAATCTCCGGTGTTGTTTTGTTTGCTCATGCAGATGGCGAAGGATCTTCGCGGCCGCAGGCGTCGAATGAGGCTGATGGTAAGGACGAGGGACCGCTGGGCTCGGAGGGGCTGATCATCGATGGATAGTGCGTTGCTGTTGTATTCGGGCTTGCTCCTCCTTGGTACTTTTATTAGTGCCGTATCCCAGGTGATCCTTAAAAAGGCGGCGATGAGGTCCTACCCATCTAAATTAGCCGAATACTTAAACTTCCCCGTCATCTTCGCCTATGCGCTGTTCGTCGCTACCACGTTCATGTGCATCATCGCCTATCGCGTGGTGCCACTTTCGTTTGGCCCGGTGTTGGAGGCGACCAGCTATCTGTACGTGACGATTTTCGGTGTTCTGATCTTCAAGGAAAAGATCACAGCAAAGAAAATAACTGCCCTCGGCTTGATTCTGGCTGGAATTGCCGTATACGCCACAGGCCTATAAGGGAGTTTTGCTGATAGTGAGGGCAAAGGACTTCTGATTCGGTTTGTTGATAGGATGCCGTAGATAGTAATTTTCTCAAGGAGCGATACAGGTGAGTCAAATCGATATTTCTGTTGTCATCCCCGTTTATGGTTGTCGTGCCGCGTTGCCCGAGCTGCATCGTCGTCTCGTAGAGACCCTGAGTAGCATGGGAAAAATGTTCGAGATTGTTTTAGTGAACGATGCCTGCCCTCAGGATTCATGGAGTGAAATTGAGCGTATTTGCGCGGCAGACCAGCGTGTTATAGGCATCGAACTGTCGCGCAACTTTGGGCAGATTCGAGCCATTACGGCGGGCCTTGATTACGCTCGGGGCGATTGGATTGTGGTAATGGACTGTGACTTGCAGGATCGTCCCGAGGGCATTCCTGCGTTATACGCAAAAGCCATGGAGGGTTACGACGTCGTGTTTGCGCGTCGCAAGGAGCGGAAGGACAATGCGCTCGTTAAGTTCCTGTCAAAGGCGTTCTATAGCGTATATAACTATTTTACCGATGGCGCCTTTGATAATTCCATCTGCAACTTTAGCATTTCGCGACGCATCGTTATCGATAGCTATTGTTCAATGCGAGAGCGCAATCGAGCCTACACGCTGTTTATCAAGTGGCTCGGTTTCAGGCAGGCCGCTATTGATGTCGAGGCCGACGAGCGTTACGAGGGGAAGTCATCCTATAACTTTGCTCGTAAGGTGCGCATGGCTTTTGAGTTCATTACTGCGCAGTCGAACAAACCTTTGCGATTCGCTATGACCCTTGGTCTCGTCATCGCGCTGTTCGCCTTTATCTACACTATTTATCTGGTGCTTAAGCATCTGATAGTCGGCGGAGTGCCTGAGGGTTGGACGAGCACGATTGCATCTATTTATCTTATGGGTGGTCTCATTCTGTTTGCGGTAGGGGTAGTGGGCGTCTATATTGGTAATATCTTTGACGAAGTTAAGCAACGGCCTTTGTACGTTGTGCGTGACGTGAAGAACGGAGACGTGAAATGATTCTGGTAATCGGAGCGACGGGCTACATCGGCCGCTACTTCTGCGTTGAGGCCGCGAAAAACGGCATTGACATGCTGGCTCTGGGGCGTTCAAAGCGAGCGACTGAATTCCTTCAGTCCCATGGCGTGAAGACTCAGTATTTCGACTTCGATGATCCAGCGTCTTTCGAGGCGTTGCCCACTGAGGGTGTTGAGGCAGTTATCGACTTGTCTGCTTGCTTGGCTGAAATCGAAACACCAGTTGAAGATTTCTTCAAAGTGAATACGCTGGGCGTACAAAAAACCCTTGAGTGGGCGCGTCAAAATGGTATCGACAAAGTTGTGGTTACCTCGTCGCACAAGGTGTACAACGATCTCGAGAAGCAGTACGACATCCACGAAGACGATGGCATGTCGTTCACGGGTGACCACACCCCCTATATTATTTCCAAGGTGGCAGCCGAGAACTTTGTCGAGTACTACAACAAGGATTTTGGCATGAACGCTGTCGCGCTGCGCCTGACGGGCGTGCATGGTTATGGCGAGGTGTTAGGGCATCTGCAGAATGATGGCAGCTACGCAAAGAGCACCTTCGAGATTTTCTTCGAGAAAATCCTCGCGGGAGAGCCCGTTGAATTATGGGGCGATCAGGAGATTCGTCGCGACCACGTCTACATCAAAGACGTTTTGAGTGCGCTTTTGGCGGCGGCTCGTTCCGATAAGGCGCGTGGGATTTACAACATTGCCTCGGGCGTTCCTTATTCGCAGGCCGAAGAGGTGGAGGCGCTCATCGATGTATTTTCGAACGATAAGCGCAGTGAAATGATCATGCGGCCCGAGCTACCTGGTCTTAAGCGTGGTTACTCCTACAATATCGACAAGGCAAAGCGTGACCTTGACTGGGAGCCGTCCTATACCGACTTGCGCGATCTCTATGCCGATTACAAGAAAGAGTGGGAACAGAAGACATTCAAGAACTATCACAGTTTCAAAGAAGGCCAAGAGCCGGCAACGCTCTAGCGAGAGATGATGATCGAGCAGTTTCAACAGGCGGTGGTTGTCGGTCGGGCGGCCACCGCCCTTTATCTTATTTTGCAAGAGCGGTTTGCTGAGCCAGGTGGCCTCGTGTTGCTGCCGGCAAATATATGCTACGCGGCCATTTATCCTGTGCTCTATGCGGGTCATAGGCCTGTGTTCTGCGATGTCGACGAGCGTACGGGAAATGTCACTTTTGAGACGGTCTCTCGGGCGATTGAGGTTTTGACGCAAGGCGGCAACGGGAAAACGGGTGCGATTGACGCTTCCGGAAGTCGCATCTCCGCGGCCATTTTGCCCCATATGTACGGCAATCCTATTGCAGGCATGGACTCGATAATTGACTGTCTCAAGCAGGAGGGCACGCTCATTATCGAAGACTGCGCATCGGCCATGGGGGCAACCTATGCGGATGGTGCTCCTGTAGGCTCACGGGGGGACTATGCGGTATATAGCACTGGTTATTCCAAGACGGTAGACGTGGGCTTTGGCGGTTTGGTGACGTCCAAGGCGGGGGACTTAGGCGCCCTTCGTGCCGGCTTGTGTGAGCTTCCGGTTTTCAGCGAGGAGCTAGAAGAGCGCGATAGCCTCTTGTCTCTCCTATACCGGCAGCTACGCAACGGCTCCTATGCGCCTGCATTTGTTCGGGGGGTTTTCGCGGGCTTGCGCGAGCCTTACCGCGACGTGTTCTTGAACCGCTTGACGGAGGAGCAGGAGCAACGTCTTGTAGCCGCGTTGGACAACTTGCCTGAGGTTGTTGCAAAGCGCAGAACCCAAGAGCAGCAGTATTGCCGTTGGTTTGCAGAGAAGGTTCCCGAGGTGGGGCGGTACCAATTCGCTGACGGAGCTGTGCCTTGGCGGTTCTCCTTTTTCGTGCCTCAAGAGCGGCGGAGATGCGTAGTGGAAAAAGCGCTCGAGCGAAGTGTGCCAGTGAGTGACTGGTATCCTTGCTCAGCCGTGCTATTCCAGGAGGATGAAGCGTTTCCTGCAGCAACGGCAATGGGGGAGCGTATCCTGAATCTTCCTCTACTAATAGATGAGAGAGACCAAGAGCGTGCCGCGCAGGGTATGATTGAAGCCCTGACGCTCTAGCCGAATGAATGCGCCTACGATACGACGAAGAAGGACGCCCATGTCAGATAAACCTCTTGTTTCCGTGGTAATGCCGGTGTACAACACTGCCGGCTATTTGCGTGAGCGCCTCGATGGCATTCTGGGCCAAAGCCTGCAGGACCTCGAGCTCATTTGCGTGGACGATGGCTCCACCGACGAATCGGGTGCTATTTTGGACGAGTATGCCGCCGCAGATTCGCGCGTACACGTCCTCCACCAGCAAAATCAATATGCCGGCGTAGCCCGCAATAACGGATTGGCCGTGGCGCGGGGCACCTATGTGATTTTCTGCGACTCCGACGACTTCATGGAGCCGGAGGCGCTCAAGCTTATGAGCGAACAAGCGCAGCGCGATGACGCCGATATATGCGTGTGCGCGGGAGAGCGGTACTATGAGGCCCTTGATATCAAGATGACCGATCCCGCTTATCTCCACAAGAATCGCCTGCCGGCCGTCATGCCCTTCAACCGTGCAAGTAACGAAGAGTTTATCTTCAGCTTCACGACGGTGATGATTCACAACAAGATGTACCGCACGGCCTTTCTGCGGGACAACGACTTGCGCTACTCGCCGCGGCGCAACGGCGAGGACGTGATCTTCTCGGCGCTGGCGCTGTGGAAGGCGGAGCGCATCACCGCCCTCGACAAGCCCCTTGTTTGTTACCGTATCGATCGTGCTGACAGCTTGGTGAAGACACTCTCCGAGGATGCCCTGGGGCCGCTGGAGGGGTGGCTCGAGGTGTATCGCGCCATCGGGTCGCAGCTGGGTGCTGCCAAGCCGAGCTTCGACAGCAAGGTGGTCGGCGTTGCGCGGCACACGCTTCGCAATCTCCCTTCCATCGAGGTTTTGCGGCAATGCGTCGATTTCGTCCGCGACACGCTCTTCCCCGAGCTGGGTATCGAAGTCCAGCCGGAGGGCTATTATCCGGCTGCTTGGTACAACTCCTTCATCGAAGCGCTGAAGGAGTTGCCCTTTGACGAGTTCATCGCCTTTTTCCTGTACATGACTGCTCAGGATCTTGACCGGGAGGAGGCCCGCAAGCTTTCGACGCGCCAAAAGCTGGAAAAGCAGAAGGCCGCCGTGGTCAAGGAGCGCGATAACGCCGTTAAGGCCAAGGAGAAGGCAATTGCCTCACGGGACAAGGCGGTTGCGGCCAAGCAGGCGGCGGCTAAGGAGAAGCGCGCAGCGGTGCGCGAGCGCGACAGGGCGCAAGAGAAGCTGCTGCGCATCCAGACAAGCCGCTCCTATCGCCTGGGGCGCGCGCTGACGGCGCCCGTTCGGGCATTGCGCGGTGGAAGCAAGTAGGACCCTTATTTATTTGAGGAAGGGGTGCGGCCGCGAAGTGCCTTTTGGATTTTGCGGGGCAGCCGGCAAAGCTTCTTTCCGACCCGGTATTCTGCGGTGCCTTCTAGGCGCTCACGTTCCTTCGCAAGCTTTTTCTCGGCGCGCTTCCGGCGTTTGCGCTCCTGATCAAGCGCGCTTCGGGTAGACTTGAGCTGGTCCTCTTGTCTCACCACACGGCAGTGCTCCTTTTGACGCTCCTGGTCGGCCGACTGATACAGCGTGAAAAGATATTCGGGCGCCGTTAAGTGCGCGAGCTTTTCGACGAAGGCGCCGTAACGCGCAACGGGGTATTCGTCGGGCTGCAGGTCGAAGAGGCCCAGATCGCGGCCGCCCGTGGAGGCAAGGGTGGAGTAAACCTGCTGAAACGCCTCGTAGGTGTTGAGCGTGTGCAGGTTGTACAGGCAGCCTCCCACCGCCCAGCTTGTGCTAGCGGTTTTCAGCTCGTCGTAGAGCCCCTGCTCTTCCAGGAAGCGTCGGAAGGTCAGAAATGCATCAAGGAAGTCGAGGGGATGGGCGTCTTTTGCCGCCATGGTGTTGAGGCCCGTACCCGTGCGGTGGTAGATAAGCGCTTCGTCAAGTTGGGCAATCTGGCGGGCAAGCACAAGGGCGGGTCCCGCGAACATGAGATCCTCGGTCAGGTAGATTTCCTGATAGCGCAGGTTGTTGCGGCGGACGAAGTCCATGCGCAGCATTTTGTTCCAGGGGAAGTTCTGGCAGCTCTCGAAGATCCAGTTTGGATTGTCGCGCCAGGAAATCACCTCGTTGGGAAACTTTTCACGGCGCACGGCCCAAGGGATAGGCGTGGGCCGACCAATGCGCTCGTCAAATTCGCAGTGGGGGAGTACGGCCATGTCGGTGCCGGTACGCTCCAGAAGCGCCACGGCCTTTTCGACGAGTGTGTTTTCGCACCAATCATCGGCATCAAAGCAGTAGAGATACTCGCCTTGGGCGGCGTCAATGCCGCGGTTGCGCGCTACGCCGGGACCAGCATTTTCCTGTTGCAGGACACGCACCCGGTTGTCGCGTTCGGCATAACGGGAAAGAAGGGCCGGTGTGTCGTCAGTTGACCCGTCGTCGACGCAAATGACTTCTATGTTCCGATATGTCTGTTCCAGCAGGCTGTCAAGGCACTGGGCCAGATCACGGGCTCCGTTGTAAACGGGGATGACTATAGAGACTAAAGGTTGCTGCGTAGACATAGCGTTCTCACTTTTTGAAACGGCGCAGAGCGCGTTTGGCGGCACGGGCCGGGGCGGTAAGCGTGTGCCCCGCCTTGAAGGAACGAGAGGCACGCAAGGTTTTAACGGTACGCTGGGCGTGCGCGCATTCTTCCTCTTTGCGGCGCAGGTCTTCGCGCGTCTTCTCAAGCGCTGTTTCCGCTCTTTGCAATTCAAGAGTACGGACTTTCATGCCGTAGGCGTACAGCGTGCTTTTCCAGGTCTTGAAATCGGTCTGAAGGGTTGGCGTGGACTCCTGCTTTATACGGTCTTCCACTTGTTGGGCAATGTCGAGGAGCTCTTCCGGCGTAGGACCGAAGGAGTTTTTGGCGACGTGCGTGGCCAGGTTTTCCTTGAACGTCATGATGCGAGGCGCCAAAGAGAGGCTTGAGCGCGCAAAATCAGCAATAGCGTTATCGCTGGGGGCAAATGAAAGCTGCGCATCTTCCAAGAACGACGCGCGGAACAGCTTATTGGCCAGAAGCTCGGTGTCGAAGCGCAGGACGAACCCGCGAACATCGTCCGCAGAGCATAGCGTGCGCGGCTTGGGCCAGGCCAGAAGAGGATTGCCCGTAAGGGCTGGCAGATGAGGGATCTTACGCTGCCAGGCGCAGACTACGGCGTCAAGGGCGCTTCGATCGGCTTGTTCGGCAGCCTTGTCCAAAAGCGCTGGTTTCATGCGGTCGAAGCCATCGACGAAAAGCAGGTACGTTCCCTGCGCCTCGGCCATGGCGGTGTTGTACGCCTCGGCCGCAGTGGGCTGGGGCTCAAGTACGCGGAAGCGCGAATCGGCTTCTGCGGCAGCGGAAAGCATTGCGATGGTTGCAGGGGCTTCACCGACGGGAAGGCAAAGCACTTCGACATCGCTGGTCTCAAGCTCCGTCAGGCGCTTGAGCGCCGCTTCAAGGTTTCCCGTTGCAGGATCGGCGGCGAAGAGAATGCTCACTGCAGGGCGTCCTTCGGCTTTGCGGGCCATAAGCTGCAGGTCATTCTGCTTGAAAACCGCGGGGGTGCAGAAACCAGCTCGGAAGTCATCGGCGTACTCCTTCCACATCACCTCCTCGAAGGCATGCTTGAACTCCGGGGAGACGCGCTGGACGTTCCAGGAGTACGTGCGGCAGCGTACGGTGGCAACGCCTGAGCCGTATTTGTCCTTCAAATTGCGCTCGGTGAGGAAACGGTCGCACTCGGCAGCTTCGTCGCAAATGGCAAAGACCTTGCTTTTCGAGTTGGTCGACGAGGTCTCGTTGTCGAGGGTGTAGTAAATAACGGGTATATCGGTGAGCATGACGCGGCGCGCGAAGGTCCAGGTTTTGAAGGTGAAGGCGGTGTCCTGGTAAGAGGCGCCCGGAGTTTCGAGGAACCAGATGTCTTCGTCGAGAAGAAACGATCGACGGTAAAGGCCGGCCCACAAGCTTGGAGTCACCCAATGACAGAGAGGATAATTGCCCGTGTCGATAACCTGGTCGAGGGGCAGGGGCGCCAAAAGGGGAGACCCGAATTTCTCTGCGCCGGTATGGGGGTTGTAGTACTCGTTGACGCCATTGCGGACGCGGTAGTACGAGCCGCGCACCATGTCCAAGTCGTTGGCCTGGGCCAGATCGAGCAGGGTTTGCCAGGCGCCGTCGCAGACGCGGTCGTCAGACTCCAAGATGCCCACGTAGGTGCCGCGCGCCGCGCGCAGGCCATCGTTCATGGCGGCGCCGTAGCCAGCATTCTCCTTGTTGATGACGCGGATGCGGCTGTCCTGGGCGGCAAACTGCTGCAAGATTTCCGGGGAGGAATCGGTGGAGCCGTCGTTGACGCAGATGATTTCCAGACCGGGAATGTCCTGGGCCAGCGCGCTTTCTAAGCATGCGGCCAGATAGCGCTCGACGTTGTACACCGGCATGATGATGGAAAGCACAGGCTCCATGGGTCCCCTTAGCAACAGGTTCGAACGGTTGGCGCTGGCTCCTGCCACGTGCAGACGCCAGCAGCCGTATTTTACCGCGCATTCTCGACGCATCCTCGGCGGAAGGGCCACCCGATAGCAAAAACGCAGGCTGGTGGCGAGGACGGTGCTTAGAGAGTGGAGATGCCCTGTTAGAGACTGGATCCTGCACTCTTCTAGCGCTGGCTGGTCGATTCTGGTGAGAGCAACAAAACTGACCTGGGGTGTCCACCGCTGGATCTTGTGCGCCAACTTCCCCCACGACGGATTAAGGCTTTGATGGAAGCAAGTTGAGTGACCGTTACTTATCTACCATGGAGACAGCGGGCGATTGCGCGGGCGCCACTGGCAAGTGCGTGGCATGGACCGCCCAAATGACGTTAATTCTGCTGATGGTCGCCGGCGATTACGAGAAGGGCTGCCCTCGGCCGTTCTCGCTGGACGACGCTACCTGAAAGCTCACGGACAAGCCAGTGAATCTCTGGGTGACGGGCGCAGGATTGGTTGAGGGCGTCGATTGGGGGGGGGTTGAGTTGCCGAACAACGTCAGCTCGATACGGTTCACGGCAAGATTGTTGGCAAGGGCCTATTCCGGAGCGACAAGCGCTGCCAAGCAGCCAAGATGTTGGCTGTGCTCCAGCGGGACACCCTGGGGAAGTAGGGGAGCGCGCTAGCTGCCAGTTCGTCTATAATTGCGCCTTACGCATACCGTAAGAGAGTCAAGGGATGGGTGGCGCGTGGCTAAGAAAAGAGAATATGCTTTCGATATATTGAAGTTCGCGGCAATTGCCATCATCGTACTTCATCATTATCAGCAAGTTACCGGCGCTCGTTTCGATGCTGGCGCCAATTGGTATCACGGTGCGTTTTACTGGGGCTTTCTGGTGGAGCTTTTCTTCATCATCTCTGGCTACTTCGCCTGTTCGTCAATTGGCCGCATTAAAGCCGGTCAGTCGTTCCTTGTCTTTTACGCAGGAAAGTATTTGCGCTTTCTGCCGATGATCTTCATCTGCGGCATTGCCTACCTTTTCACTCGTGGCGCCTATGAAGTCCTGCAAGGCTCTGGCGACATCGTGCCGTTTACGTTTTGGGACGTATTAGCCAGTTTAACGGGCTTTGAGCGCTGGTTCAGCGGTGCTCTCATGGTGAATAATCCCATGTGGTACGTGAGCGTGCTGCTGCTGTGCTTCGTTGCGTTCTTCATTGTTGTTGCCGCCGTCAAAGAGCGGCATCTGCCACTTGCCTTTGGCGTGGTGATTGCCATTGGCCTTACTATGCGCGTGGTCTGCGCCGAGTACGATGTCAGCGTGCCATTTGTCAATGCATCTATTGCGCGTGGGCTGATCTGCTTTTTCTTGGGCATCAATTTGGCCCTGATTATCGCTCGGTTTCCTCAGTTGTGCGAGTGGCGAACGCTTATTGTTTCATGTGCCGTTGTGGTGCTGTTCATTGCGGTTTATATTGTTTCACCTAGTCACGTCTATGAGTCCAACCGCGATCCGCTGTATTATTCCCTCGTGTTTGCTGTCTATCCCTGTATTGTCTTCATACTTAAGAATCGCGTCGTTGCCTCTTTGTTCACTTCCGACAAGCTTAAATTCTTGGGAGGCGCTGCCTACAATATGTACGTTTGGCATGCGCCGCTTATCTATCTGTACATGATTGTTTTCGCATTCGTTGACCTTAACCCCGAGCGGCAAATTGCTATGTACGCGTTTTTAGTTCTTTGCTTCTTCATCGGGGTAATTTCGGATCGTTTGATCGACAGCCCATTGGCTCGGCGGATTACGCCCATTCTCGAGACGCTGAAGCGCAGTTAGTCTCCCTCTTCCATCAGCTGGATGGAGGGGAGTACGATACGTCCCTCGGGGGCACCAGCGGTGTCGGTATGCTCGGAGAAGGAGGTAGCGCGTCGTTGCTCAGGGGAGCGTTTGACGGGATGCGAGAAGCCCTGTGCCATATCCATGTCCAGGGCAGTTTCCAGGCGGGCGAGGGTGGTAAGCGTCATGCTCTGCTCGCCCTTGAGGATGCGAGAGATGCGTGCGGGAGACACTCCGAGCCGCTCGGCCAAGTCCTTGCCCTTGAGCCCCAACTCTTGCATGCGTTCGTAGACGGAGCCCGATATCTCCATGGCATGATCCCAGGCCAGCTCCTCGCTGCTGAGTGGCTCGTTTAGCAGATCTTCGGGGCTCTTCTTTTTGGTCACGGGTCCCTCTCCTCCGGTACGGCATTAGTGTCTCGGCAGTTAGCTCTTTCACGTCGTTCTGGATGCGTGCGGGATGTCTTCGCGCTATGCCAAAATGCGCATGAGACTTTTCTCGGGCAGCTAGTACGAGATGATTGTAAGTAATGGCGTCTCTCTGCTCAAGAAATAATTTACTTATAAGTATATTATTTCTTGAGCGTTGACGTTCTGCCCGGCGGCCAGATTGTTCTTCGACATTTCGGTGCCGTGATGCCTATCGCGTTGCCGGCGCTTTGGAGGTCAGTCGTTCCGCTTGGATGTTGCAAAAGTGCGGTTTTGTGATTTCGGAAGGCTCGGAACGAAAAATCCGTTGCAATCGTGCGATTTTGCACCGCGTGGGCCCGGCAAATAGCCGAAGTGGGCTCTGGCCAAGAGAGTTTTCCCAGGTGACGAAGATTCCTCTGCGCAGCATTGGATCCGCGGTCCTCTGTCGACGGTGCAAAATCGAACTTCTGCAACGGATTTTCGGCTTGGCGAAAGCAAAAAATACAAAATCGAACTTTTACAGCATGGTCCGCGTTTCTGGTTTGCACGGGCACTTTGGGATGTCGGCCCTGAGCCGCCAATGACTTCGCATTCGCTCGGGAGTATCGGGCTTGCCTCGGCGACAGCCTCGCATGCATTCGGGGGCATATGCGTGGCGTGCGATAGACAGAGAGACGCCCTGGCTTTATCTGAATAGATGCCCCATGTTACCTGGTATTATGTGGCACAAGGATATCGAGAGGGGAGACGCGATGGATGCGGTGCAGGGCAAGTGGTACACGAAGACAGCATGGATCGTTGTTTGGCTGATTTTCTTTTTTCCAGTCGGGCTTTTCCTTATGTGGAAGTATGCCTCATGGAAGACGTCCGTTAAGGCGGTTGTAACGGGGTTGATTGTGGTGCTAATGATCACCTCCGGAGGATCGGCCGACAAAGAGAAAAGCTCTTTGGCTGATACTGGCGGCGAAAACACCGCGCTTGAGCGTGTGGATTCAGACGACAACTCCGAGATGGCTTCCAATGAAGCTGATGCGTATGCTGCTCAGAAGGCGGACGAAGAAGCCAAAGCCGAAGAGGAGGCTAAGCGCCAAGCCGAGGAAGAAGCGAAGGCTAAGGCCGAGGCGGAAGCTAAGGCAAAAGCGGAGGCGGAGGAAAAGGCCAAGGAGGAAGCCGAAAAGAAGGCAGCAGAAGAGAAGGCCGCTGAGGAAAAGGCAAAAGCCGAAGCCAAGGCTGAAAAGAAGCGCAAGGCAGCTGAAAAGAAGGCGCGCGAAGAGGAGAGGAAGGCCGAGGAGGCTCGAGCGGCCGCCGAGGCGCAGGAGGAAAGCTCATATACCGTTTACATTACTGATACGGGAGCAAAGTACCATGTGGACGGATGCCGGCATTTGAAGAGCAAGCACGCCATCGATCGCGATGATGCCGTTGCTCAGGGGTATGAACCTTGTGGCACGTGTAATCCGTAAAGAAGCGGGTGGTGGGCTGGAGGAGGAGCGTGGCTCTAGCCGCCGTCTGCGCCGGGGCGCCGTCCCCATGATGGAAGGTGGCTGCTTGGTTAAGGATGGAGGCTTTGCAGGCTGAAGAGCGGGCTGGTGTTTTATCTTGTCCCGCACGGGTCTCGTCGGACGCAACAGCGCAAGCCTCGCGCGTTGGCGGAGGCCCGTGCTGGAATCCGATAGAGGAGAGAGGAAACACCATGGCAATCGACAACATGATGGAGTTCACGTTCATTGAGGAATGCCCCATCCCTGGCGACGTTCAGCAACTTTTGGTTCCCGGCGAGCAGCCGGTGGCCGCCTACAAGACGCTGCGGGACAGCGCGATCTTCACCGACCGACGCTTGATTCTGCGCGACGCGCAGGGCATTACCGGCAAGAAGGTGGAGGTCTACAGCATCCCGTGGAAGGCCGTGCAGGTGTGGTCGTCCGAGAACGCCGGACACATCGACATCAACGCCGAGCTGGAGCTATGGACGCATGTGGGGCACGTGAAAGTCAACCTGAAGCGCGATATCAACATCCGTAAGTTGGATCTTCTGATTGGGGCTTATGTTTTGAGGTAGGAGTTGCAGAGGCCGCCTCGTCTGCAAGACGAGGCGGCCTTTACCGTTCGACGGCCTGATTGGAGGCTCTGTCTATTCCGACAATTTGTTGCTAGGAGGGAAGTGTCCGATCTGGTGCTATTCTAGACAGGATGTCAACGTGATCCTCTGGGCTGTTCGGCAGGATATAGAGCGCGGAAACGGGCGGAATATGTGGAGAGTTGACGAGGCGCGAGAATACGCAAGGTCGAGTCTGGAAGCAAGAGGATGCTGGGCGGTTTTGAGGGTCCTGCTCCCATCGGGGAGCTCAGCTTCGATTCGCTCAAGTTGACTTCGCGCGCCCTCTGCGCTGGCGCACAATTCATTGATCTCGTGAAGCAGCTCATCGATCGATCGTTGAGATTTTGCAGGTTGATCGGCTCGCATACAGTCTAGAGGTTTGTGGCTCCTAAGGCAGCGCCGTTCCAGAGGTGTCCGCATCGTGGCGATGAAAACTCGATGCGGACACGCTTTTGTAGCTTTTCGACGGTGATCTCGTCTTTCCATCTGGTGGTTCTGAGTCGCGAAGATGAGCTATCGCGATGGAGTCTCAGTCGTCGAAAGTTAGCTCCTCTACAGTTGCGCGTTCGACGAGCTTCGCGCGGCTGTGCATATCTATGGAATTGACGATCCACTGTTCATGCTGAAGAAGATAGCGGAATTCTTCAAAGCGGTTGACGTTGTTTATTTCTTTGAGGGTAACAACAAGTCCTACTTTCAGTTTACTGCCACGCTTCTCATCAAGCCTGGATTTGAGAGAGAACGCTATGCCCCAATGTGGCGACTTGTATACCTTGCAGCCAGGATTCTTGCTCTTGAGGATCTCGCCAATATGCTTCACGTTGTCCCATTTGCGATAGTTGCTTCTGGCGGTTTCTTCGTTTGTGTACAGGCCTTCGACGTCTTGACTGTCGTTGTTGATGGGCTTGATATACGGCTTGATTTCAATTGTTTCATTGCCTTGATTGTCGATTCTTTTTACCTTTTTTTCGGCAATGCGTCCAAAGGTGAGCGAAACCTCGCAATCGGTGTAATCAACTCCCTGATTTCGTGAGCAAGTGGGGAAATAGCACAGCGTTGCTCTGGCCTTGAAGGGAAACTTGTCGTTCTTGCGCGGAATAGGTAAGCTGAAATTGTAGGTTTTAAAGCTGCTGAGTTCTTGGGTGATTATGAACCTAATCTCGTCTTTGTTTGTGTATAGAATATCCTCGATATGGATGGGAACAATGCCATAGCCTTTTACATTAGATTGCTCGATTTTATTCCAAGATGTTGCGGAATGTATGAGTAGCGCCTTAGCCGCCTGAGGACTGAGCCTCATGACGTGGATAAGATAGGCCATTTTACGGGCAATCCAAGGGGCCGCTATGGATGTTCCCCAAGATGGCGCCCCGCAATGAAGGCAAGCAACTGTCATGGGATCTTTTTTTGTGCCCCCGTAATAGCTCACATCTGGTTTTGCGAAAAATGATAATACAGGACCCTGACGAGAATAGGGAGCTGGCTTTCCGCGCCTATCTACCGAATTCACTACAAGAGAGTTTATCGAGTCGGCAGGCGCGCCAATAGGTTGTCCTTCTTCATAGCAACTATTGTTTGTGCCCGCAACAACAAAAACTATATTTCGCTCTGCCTGCAATTGATCGAGGATGGCAGCTTCGGGCGAGATTGAATTTGCGCGGACCGCAAGATCTGATCCGAGAGAAAGATTCCAGACGGTGATGTCAGGATTGGTCTCCACGATATGTTTGACTTTTTTCATCACATTGAAGGAGCTGATGTTGGAAGCCTTAGCGACGACGAAGTGTCGCACCTGGAAATGTCCACATCCATCATCGTAGTCCGGATTGAGACGTGGGCCATCGACGATAATGGAGGTTACCGCTGTCCCGTGCGCCTTATCTTCTTCGGCGAGCGTGAATCGAGGATCGAACATCTCTTCGTGAAGGTCGACCCATTCGTCCGCAAAGTAAACTTCCCTGAAAAAGCCAGTATCGATGACACCTATGGTAGGCTCGCCTTGAGGGGAAGGAATTGAGCGAGGTTGGGCGAAGTATTTCCTGTCAATGTCGAAATCGCTTGGTTCGTATCCCGACAAATCATCGACGGAGGCCATGGCGATCAGAAACGGTGCGCTTTCTCTAAGGGTCTGGAAATCTCTTTCGTTGAGGAGGATAGCGTCACCGAGGACAGAAGAGGGGCTGATGCTGATGCCGAACTCTTCGAGCAGCTGCTCTTTCAGGCGTCCTGAAACATTGAACAGAGAAACGATAGCTGGTCCACCAATATCCTCGTCGAAAATAGTCAGATCAAACTTTTCTACATAACACGCATCTTTGACAAGCTTGCCAAAATTGGTTTTAGAGAGACCGTGAAGGTTGGGCGTAGAGTCTCCTCGCATGATCGAGGCGAGGAACTGGCTGTCAATTTGATGATCTGGAAATGCGTTAACTATGTGTGCGCATATCAACAACTCTTCAATAGAGCGGTCGATGTCGCTATGGGAGACGCTGTAGGTAATAAGATGCTTCGAAGTGAGTCCCGATTTGTAAAACCGAGCTCCAACGATAGCTGCATTCGGAGTTGTGGAGGAGTAGGAAAACAGCCTCTGTACGCGGTTGCTTTTGGCTACTACGCACTGATAATAAGCACCCACTAAAGGATCAATGCCGAGGTTTTTCTCGCGCCAAAACTTCTGAACGTCACAAAGTTGAGCCGCAAGGCGTTTTAGATGGTCCGCTGTTACGCGGCGATCCGAGGGAATAGATGGCGGCCCCGGCTGCGGGCCGCTCAAATGAGCAAAGCCTTTCTTTAGCTCAAGGATTGCGTTATCTCTCATGAGCCAACTCCTTCAATTCTCTGTAAACGGAGCTTTTGGAGACGCCAGTCAGGGTTTCGATTTCGCGCACGGTAAACTGCTGTTGATGCAGGCGTTCCAGGTCGGTTGGCTTTTCTTCTGCGAAAAAGGAGTAAAGTCTCCTGAAGCAATCGGATTCGTCGTCAGGATTGCTGAAAGCTATGCAGGTTCTGATCGCATTGGTGAGCTCCCCGGGATTGGGTAAATCAGGGCATAAGGCAATAATCTTACGGAATAGCCTTATATCTCTTTTTCTTATGTCGAATTGCTCAAGGGTTTGCATAAATACAATTTCGGCTATCTCGCAGAGCGTTTCGTTTGAGTACTGATTGAAGTCTACGATGTAATCAAAACGACGTGTAATAGCTTTGTCGAAGCCTTTATATAGGTTTGTTGTCGCAATGATGAGCATATCGTTTCTGAGTGCATCCATCTCCCGAAGAAAGACAGAGGCGGCTCGGCCCATTTCCCTAAGATCGTTTTCGCTAGAGCGATCGAGTACTAGAGCGTCGATCTCATCAAACAGAATAATGAAACTGTCCGAATCGGGAAAACGGTCAATTTCCGAAAAAAGGGCAGATATGTTCTTGCCTGTTTGGCCAAGTTTGCTATCAACGAGAAGACTGAAGTCGACCGTGTATACTGTTCTGTCGAGCAGACGAGCGATCTGTTTTACTGACTCGGTTTTTCCAGTTCCAGGAGGCCCCTGGAAGAGGAACTTGTTAACACCTCTCTTGCGGTTGACTGCGTTGATGATCCCTTTTATTTCCTCAGAAAGAGAAGAGGGTAGGGGGAGCGACTTGTTGGTCGTTTCAACTTTGGCTAGGTATTCCGATCGAGGCTCGTAAGACTGGGGCGTAAAAGTCCCTACGGGTGAGAGCATGGAGAGGATGAAAGCTGCAAGGTCTTCATCTCCAGAGCGGTCGAAATCTCGAGCAATGTCGTAGGCTGCATCCCGAAAACCATAGTCGTCGTTGGCTATGTGGTACTGGATTAGATTGACCACGTCCATCTTTTTCAAGATGCAACACCTCGATTCTTCAAGAATAGCAATGAGATGACTATATCATAGAGGGACACTTTGGGACAGATTATGTCTTAAAAATAAGCAGTATACAATTAAGAACAAACGTGCTAATATGACCGTGCAGCTTGGTAATAGAAGGAGGTGACGATGGCTGAGCTGCTCGCTGATGTCAGACGGCGAAGGCACTTGTTGGATCCTGACAAAGCAGCGAAGGCGCAGCGCCAACTGCACCTTCGCCTAATATTGGAAGCCCCAGAGCTTCCGTTCACCGATGCAGAGATGATGCGGACTCTATCGGGTATTTGTATTGTACGAATACTTCGAATATGGAGCAAGAGATTCTGCTGTCGCGTGTGCTGAGAAGTTATTTTGGGGCCTGAATCTCCCGGAAGGGGTATTTGATGGATACATACATTGCTAACACACAGGCGCAGTTCAATGGCGATCATGAGGTGCACAAAAGCACTTGTACGTATCTGCCGGCTCCTATTCATCGGCGGACCTTGGGGCGTTTTGCGACGGACCGAGCTGCCCTCGAGGCGGCTCGGCGTATTTACCCGCGTGCCGATGGCTGTGCATTTTGCTGCCCGGCCATTCATAGTCGATAAGAGGGTGATCGCCGGAAGGTTTTGCGGACGCTGAGCAGCAGGGGCGTTGCGTTAAGGCAGCGTCCCTGCTGTTGCATACGGGGTGGATGGGGCAATGGGTTTGGTTTTCTGACGGCTTTGTTGTGGGCCGTTGGGGTCGCGAAATCGAGGAAACGTTGAGCGGTAGTCAAATAACGCATAACAATCACTATGTACCGCAATTCTATTTAAAACAGTGGAGTCGGGATGGATCCACTGTCAAGGTTTACGATACCATTGTGTGCCACGAAAATGTTAGACTCTGGCGTAAGCAGGGGATAAAAAACTGTGCGTACATGCGTGATCTCTACACGACGGTTGTCAACAGTGAGCCCTTCGACGGCTTCGAAAAAGAGCTTAGCGATAAATATGAAGCGCCTGCTCAGCCGGCGCTGCGGCGCGTTAGCGAAGGCGTCAGCTTGCGAGAGGGCGACATGACTGCTCTTGTAAACCTACTTATCGCTCAGCTTTTTAGAACGCCGGCAGCGTACTCTTTTCTGATGGACCTGTACGAGCGTTCAGTAAACGTCGCGATCTCTGAGACGCTCAACGAGTTAAGTTTTCGCGATGTTGACGGAGCTAATGATGCTGCAAAAAGCCTATCTGCATGCAGGGTCACAACGGGCTTGGCGCACCCAGAGGGCTTCCCGCTAAACGTTGCGACTAATCACGATAAAGGGTTTGTGAGCGTTCGGAGCTACACGGGACGACAGCCGTTTCTACTGATGTTGGAGCAATATTTCAAAGGTGATGTCGCAGCTTGTCTCCACAGTAAAAGATGGCGCATCTTTCGACTGCCTTTCAACTGTGAAGTTCCGACCTGCGATAACCCTGTTGTTGTCGCTAAGCCTATTAGTTTCAATCGGATCGATAGAGGGCTCCATCTTGGATTAGACACCCCAGGTGTAATTGTTTTTATGCCGCTGGCTCCATGCACTGTAATTGCCGCTGGAATGGGGTGGTCTCGCATGGACTCAAGCTATATTCCTATTGGCCCCAAGCTCGCTCGGTTCTTCAGAACGGGAATTGTTCATAATGCGACGCGATATATCTATGCATTGGAAGAAATGCCGGAAGTGGTGAAAATCCGTCCAAGGATTATAGACAAGAATTTTGATTGTGGATGCAGGAGGCAGCTTGAGGATTGGCGGCGCGGCCAGGAGAGACTCGAGCGAGAATTTACTTTTTTCTCTTAGGCCTGCGCTGTCGAGGGTTTTGGCTTCGGTCTATGTTCTGGTTTGGCCGTATCACTTTTGACAGCGACCTAGGCGATTGGGTCTGGTGTTAAAGCACTCGAGGCTAGGTTTGCGCCATGGGAAAACGAAGCAGGAAAGGCCCTTTGTTGTATTGGTGGCATCGAGGCCAAGGCTTTGAATACCTCGATGTGGTTTTAGCCAGTAAAACCTGCTCTAGTTTTGTGAGGCCAAATGCTCAAATTAGGCATAACAGAGAAAAAATGCGCAGAGGCGGGGATACGGGCGTTTTTTCGTACCTCCTAGACGGCGTAGCCGAGCGACGCGCGGTACTCGTCGGGGCTCAGCCACCCCAGGGACCTCTTGATCCTGCCCGAGCAATAGTAGCGCAGGTAGGCGTCGAGCCGGCCGCCGAACTCGGCCACGGGCACGCCCTCCCAGTCCCTGCAGTGGAAGAACTCGTTCTTCAGGCGCCCGAAGAACCCCTCGCAGGCGGCGTTGTCGGGGCTGCAGCCCTTGACCGACATCGAGCGGACCAGGCCGGCCTCCTCGCACAGCGCGATCCAGCCGGGCCAGCGGTAGTGGCCGCCCCGGTCGCTGTGCACCACGGTGCGCGCGCCCGTGCGTCTGGCGGCGACCGCGTCCGCGAGCGAGCCGTTGGCCAGCCCGGCCGTGGGCGACGGCCCGATCCTCCACCCGGCCGGCCTGCCGTCGAAGCAGTCCACGACGGCGCTCAGGTACGCCTTGCCGGCCGGGATGCGGAACTCGGTGATGTCGGTGACCCACAGCTCGTCGGGGGCCGGCGCCGAGAAGTCGCGGGCCACGAGGTTGGGAGGGGCGGCCGACACCTCGCCGGCGTAGGAGCTCCAGCGCCTGCGGTATACCACCTCGAGGCCCTCCTCGCGCATCAGGCGGCGCACCACCTTCTCCGACACCCGCGTGCCCTCGCGGCGCAGGCGCGCCCACATGGTGCGGTAGCCCCAGTGGCGCGTCGCCCTCCTCGAACAGCTCCCGCACCCGCGCCCGGAGCGCCGCGTACTTGTCGGGGCGGGACAGGCGCGCCCGCCAGTACTCATAGGAGCTCCTCGAGATCCTCAAGAAAGCGGTGATCTCGCGGAGGGGCAGGCCTGTCGCCGCGCGCAATCTCTCGCCCAGCTCGCACTTTCTCCTGTTCGACATCGAACCCGGGTGCGAGCCTGCCCCTTTTAGGTCGTCCAACACCGCCCTGAGCAGCTGGTTCTCGGTCATGGCGGCCTCGTAGGCCGCCCTCTCCGCCTCGTTCAACGGCTCCTCCTTCGCGTCCGGAGGGGCCATCCTAGCACGCCGGCGTGGAGGCCGGGCGGAGGTGGAGCGCGCCGCCGGTGCGGGAGGCGCCCCCGGCCCAGTACCCCACCGTGCCGCGGCTGGCCCCGCAGAGCTCGGCGGCCTCCCTGCTGCGACATGCCCTCCTCCAGGGCGAGGAGGGCGAGCTCGACCACATCCCTGTCGTACATGCGGACTCCTTCCCGGACCATTCCTCGGTCCAAGTTTTTGTCCGCACCCCCTGGCTTGACCAGTGTCTAACTCTCTTTCCGATTCGCAACTTAGCGTATAATACCCTCATGAATAACCAGACAACAGCGCCAATGACGGCCCAGGATAGCTCCAAGGTATGCTCCCGTTCGGCGATGGGCTCTCGTTTCGTTCTATTATTTATCTGTGTCGTTTCCTGCCTGCTCTTAGAGCTGTTCGTCTTCAATTTCAATTACTGGAGAACCTTGGGCGCAACAAGTGCGAACCTGTTGTCCGAGCCGGCGGAAGTCACCGCCGAGGACCCCGCTCTCACGTTCGACAGCATCCCCGGCGATACCGATAGCATCAAGATTGATCTTGCGAAAGTTAATGTCGAGCATTCGCTCGTGACGGTGGAGCTTCTTGTTAAGGATGAAGGTAATTCTAGTTTCTGCGAGCTTGGCCATGCGACCATGACCCCATCTTCGCCGCTTACGGAGTATCTTTCATTCAACAGCTATGGAAACGTGAAGAGCCTCAAGTTGCAGTTCGATCTGGAGGCTGAAGAGTCCCTTGTGGTCAAGCAAGTGACGGCAAACCCAAACTATCCTTTTGTCGTCTCAAAGTTCAGGATCGTTCTCTATGCGCTGATTACGGCATTTGTTTTTCTCGCAAGGAAGAAAGGCTTGCGCTCGGTGCCCGCCGCGGGCAATGAGGGGCTTCTCGATTGGTCCGCCAGACTTCTGATGGTTGGGTTTGCTGTGCTCGCGAGCGCAATGCTTTTGTTGAAACCCATCTATGTGGGAATAGCTACTCCAGACTACAATCAGTCACGCTATGAAGGAAATGGCCCCTTCAGTACGTTTGTTTTTTCGGATCCGACCGTTCCAGGAGCGGATAGGTACCACATTGATCGTTACTACGAGTTAGCCAAAGCTCTTGTCGACGGGCAATTAAGCCTGGAGATAGAGCCTCCCCGTTGGCTCTCTGAGATCGATAATCCCTACGACGTTCATGCAAGAGAGGCTGCTGCTGCCGAAACCGGTGAAGAGTACAAGTGGGATATCGCTTATTACGAGGGACGCTACTATCTCTATTTCGGCATTGTTCCTTGCTTGCTTTTATATGTGCCGATGTACCTTGCAACAGGTATGGCGTTTCCCGCCGGCATAGCGGTTCTGATGGGGGTAATCGGATACGGCGTTGGTCTTATTGCTCTTTTCAGATACTTGGCGCGCATGTTCTTTTACAACATATCAATCGGCTCTTTCCTCTTGGTGTGCATAGGAGCTCTTGCTTCGTCGGGGTTGTTATATGCTCTATTGCGCGCGACCCAGTATCTTTTGCCGATGGTATGGGGCCTTCTGTTCGCAGTATGGGGAATGCTGTTTCTTCTGAAAGGCTGCGTGTCTTTGCAGCGCAGGTATTTTCTTTTAAGCGGATTATTTCTTGCCCTGGTGTTTGGTTGCCGACCCCAGTTGGGGATTCTGATTCTCTTTGTTGTTCCGGCTTACTGGTGCCTGCACAAGAGGGTGCGCGCCCGAGAAGCTTGCCTGAGAAGCGGCATTGCGCGCTCAGGTAGGGGTATTCCGAGGCATGCGATTCCACTGGATATTAGGAGTAGCCAATATAAGAGCTGCGCCCCAGTATGGTCCTATATGGTCTGCTTTGTCATCCCGATGCTGCTCGTCGGCCTTCTGCTGGCGTGGTACAACGCTGCGCGCTTTGGGTCTCCCTTCGATTTTGGTGCAAACTACAACTTGACCACCAATGACATGACGCATCGTAGCGCCTCTCTAGGCTTGATAGCACAGGGCATTTTCTTCTACCTTCTGCAGCCGCCCAATATGGCGTTTGAATTTCCTTATCTATTTGCAGCGAATGCCGGTACCGCATACCTCGGTGTCAATATCCTCGAGCCTACATTCGGCGGCGCTTTGGTCACGCTACCGTTCTTGTGGGGGAGTGCGCTTGGCTTCAACAAGCGCACTCCATGGAGTCTCGCGGTTAGTGCCCTGTGCGTAATGGGCGTTATTGTGACAGCGTTTGATTCAGTGGCTGCTGGCGTACTCGGTAGATATGTGATTGATTTCTGCCCTTTCTTTGCGTGCGCTGCGGCAATTGGCTTCATGGTTCGAGAAAACGAAGTAACGGAAAGAGCGCTGAGGAACCGTGCACAATTGCTTCTGGCTGGTTCCGTCCTACTGACTCTAGCATTTTCATTTCTTCTCTTTCTTGCGTTCTTTAGCATAGATGGCGGCTTTACCGTTGGAGCAAGCCAGTTTGATCCCGAGATGTGGGGAAGACTGTGCGGCGCGTTCGGGCATTTGCCTCAATAGCTATTTAAATTGCCTAATATCGTGAGCCGTGCGTTCGTATCACACGACTACGCGGGGCAATCGATTAGAGACCTGGTGATGGCAAATTGGTGTGGTATGCAGGGAGCAATCTATGTAAGATTAACTTATATAGAGACGGAACGGGTAGAATCGTGGAGAAGGCCCAATCCGGCCAACAGATGCTTGAAAACGTTTTTTCAGAAACGAGTTGATGACAGATTTAGAACCATCGAAAGAGGGTCGAGAGCGAACCACCATGCTCAAGATACCAAGCATGTGCATAAAATGTTCACACCAAACGGCAGTTAAATTTTCGAGATCTACCTGCATGTGGGGTTAATTTGGCAGGCATGCTCTCTTAAATCTGCGAGAAATTGTGCCGCTTAGGAAAAAAAGGCAAAATTTCTGGCAAAACGCTTCGTCATCGTATAAAATCCGTCTCTAGAAGATTTGCTTAGGTCTATCTTTGCCTAAATTTAAACGGCACAAGCGTTATGCGACAACCACAAGATTTCCGACCCTTAGCAATTTTCTTCAGGAAATGTGTGCTAGAACTGAGGAAGGAGTCATATATGACTACCAGCACAAACAAGACCGTGATTGAGGGATCTATGAAGGGGGGGATTGCTAAGGCAACGAGCGCTACGCTCGCTGGTGTTCTTGCTGTCGGAATGGTGCCCGCTGCCGCTTTTGCCGCCGATGCCGTCGACGAGGGCGACTCCATCGCTCCGCTGACTGCTACTGATGTTGAGGCTTTTAACGGTGGCTACGTGAGCGCAATTGCCAGCACCGCTACTGGTTGGACGCTGAAGACCGACGCTGGCAGCTTCTCTTCTACTGCAACGGCTGCGCCGACGGCAAACCCCATCGAGATGAAGCTTAGCCTGGCTGATCTGACGATCACCCTTGCTAATGGTGTGCAGCTGAGCGGCTCTGGTGCTAGCCCGGTGCTGACCGACGATAATTTCCAGATTCAGTATTTTGCAGCTGATGCCAATGGCAAGCCGACTGGTGCTGCCCTGAGCGCCATCAACGCAACTGGCAACTTCTGTGTTGTTATCAATGGCATCGACGGCATTTACAAGGGCGCTTCGCTCACCATGCCTGTCACCGTGAAGAGCATTGCTATCCCGTCCGGCATCAATACGTTCCCGGTTAAGACCGACGGTACGGCCGATTATGAGGCGACTCCGAATACCTTTACCTTCACGGGCAATCCCGTCAAGATCGCTTTGGGTGTTCAGAAGCAGGGCTCTTCTCCTGCTGAATATATCGCCCTCGATAATTTCGTAGAGGGTGTGGATTACACCATCAAGGTTATCCCCCAGGGTTCGAGCGTGGACGCTGCTGGCCTCGCATCCGTTGTAAATGCCGGTAAGTACTCTGCCGTTATCTCTGGCCTGGGTGTGTACGCTGGCTCCACCAGCACCGTGGTTGATTTCGAGATCGGCCAGTTTGATCTTGTTGGTGCTACCGTTACCTCGAAGACCATCGTTGCCTCGAATGCTCTTCCGACCATTAACGACATCATCTCGATCGTCAATGGCAACGCGGTTCTGAACAACGATCAGGTTCGAATCGACGCTTCTAAGTTGACCGGCACGAATGCCGCTGGTGAGCAGGTTCTGGTCTTTGGTGATCCTGGTGAGTACACCTTCCAGGTGAAGCCGACGAAGGACAACGAGAACGTCAAGGGCGTTGCGGACATGACGGTTGTTAAGGTCGCCGGCGAGGCCAAGTTTGCCTACGCCGACGAGAAGACCGCTCTGCCTCAGACGGTAGACATTGACCTGTCTGCTCCGGCTGCCTCTCGCGCCAAGTTTGTGCCGACGGATGTCCAGGTTTATGATGGCACCGAGAAGCTGGCGGCCCCGACGGATCTGACGACGCCTGCCAACACCGACAATTACACCATTCAGGTGTCTACGGACGGCGGCAAGACTTTCTCTAACCTCACGGCCGATCAGGCTGCTGGTACTTGGGCTGCTGGTAAGTACGTTGTGAAGGTGGTTGTTAACCCCGGCAACCTCACCGAGAAGTACTCTGTGGGCGGCGAGCGTCTCGTCAACGTGAACGTTAGCGCTGGCACCATTAACGCTACGGCAAATGCCACGTTTGAGTATAACGGCCAGGCCTTTACCCAGCTGAAGCTTCCCTACAATGGTACCGTTGGTTACGCCGTTAACGCCATTACCACCAATGTTGCCGACAAGAGCGGTAAGCCCGTTGATGCTGCCGATTACAAGGTGGAGATCACTGACGCTGATGGTAAGACCTTCACGTCTGCCAATATGGTGAATGTGGGCACCTACACCTTCACCCTTACGAGTGAGAAGTACAACGTTACGGGCAACAATACCGTGACTGTTACGATTGAGAAGGCGAACCTTGCTGATCTCAAGTTCAAGACCGATGGCACGAATATCAAGTCTGTTAATGGTAACGTCTATCTTGACACCTCTGCTGGTCCCATTGCGGCCGACAAAGTGACCGATGCCATCCAGACGATCTATGAGGTTACTCCGCCCACCACGCCGGTTTCCTATCAGCTGCTCAAGGATATGACGAACCTTGCGTCTCAGGTTACTGTCACGCTCCAGAAGCAGAATGACAAGGGCGAGTGGGTTGCCGTCTCTGAGATCGAGCAGGGCGACGCTGGCAAGACGTATCGCGTGCTGGTTGCTCCCGCCAATAAGACCATTGTTGACAACGCGACATTTGGTACCGACGAGGGCACGATTCTGACCATTGGCACTTCCAATGGTACTTGGATGTTCGACGATGTTGCTCCGACGATGTGGTACTTCAAGCCTATCGCTGAGGCCACCCAGGGTGTTGCTGCGACTGTGAATAATCCCGGTTTCGGTAAGTTTATGTATGGCTACGCCAACACCAAGCTCTTTGGTCCTAATGATAAGATGACCCGCGCTCAGGTTGCTTGCATTTTGTACAACATGGCTGTTACCGATGATAAATTCGCTGTTGATGAGGTTCTGGACAGCATTTACGGCGACAATGCCCCTGCCTATCCCTCCTTCGACGATGTTGATACTCGTGAGTACTATGCCATGCCGATTGCTTGGGCTAAGGCTACTGGTGTCGTCAATGGCTTCGGTGATGGCAACTTCGGTCCCGACCAGCCTGTGACCCGTGAGCAGTTTGTCTGCATGCTGTGGAATTATGCCAAGGAAATTGGCAGCACCACGGTTCAGGGTATTGACGTTGAGAAGGCTCTTGCCTCCAAGCCCGACGGTGCCAAGGTGTCTGACTGGGCCAAGGACGGCGTTGCTTGGGGTGTTCAGAACGAGATCATCGGTAACGGTGGCGTTATTGATCCTCTGAGCACTATGACACGCGCTTTCGCTGCTGCTATGGGCACGAACTTCTTGGCTAAGAACAACGGCTAAAAGTTCTACTTGCATCCTAAGCCTTAGGATGGACCAGGTTGTCGTGTAAGGCTTGCGATAGAAGCTCCCCCGCGTTTACGCGGGGGAGCTTCGTGTTTATACCTTGTTGTGTCTGATTTGCGGACGCGAAATAAGCAGTTGGCTGTTCCTTCAGGCTATAATGAAATTAAAGTAAGAACTATCACTGAACGGATCCCCATGCCTAATTATTTTTCCAAGCTTCTTTCCTTCGGCGGCGACAAGCGTTTGAAAAAGTACAAGGAAACAGTTCAAAAAATTAATGGATTAGAGAAAGAAGTCAATGAGGTTAGTGATGCTGGCCTTCGGATGTTGTCGGACAAGCTCAAGGAGAGGGCAGCTGCCGGCGAAAGCTTAGATTCTCTTCTTCCAGAGGCGTTTGCTCTTGTACGGGAAGCCTCAATGCGGTCTACGGGATTGCGTCATTATGACGTGCAGCTCATTGGCGCAATGGCCCTTCATGATGGTTGTATTGCAGAAATGAAAACTGGCGAAGGGAAAACACTCGTCTCGACTGCTGCTGGTTTTTTGAATGCGCTTTCTGGGCGGAATGTGCACGTAGTTACCGTCAACGATTATTTGGCAAAACGAGATGCTGAGTGGTTGAGGCCGCTGTATAACTTACTGGGAATGGAAGTGGGCCTCATTCAAAATGATATGTTTCCTGCTCTTCGAAAATGCGCTTATGAAGCTTCGGTCACTTATGGGACAAACTCTGAATTTGGCTTTGACTATTTGCGGGATAACATGGTTTCCCATGTTGATCGGAGGGTTCAGAGAGGTCACTCTTTTGCCATTGTGGACGAGGTCGACTCGATTCTGATCGATGAAGCTCGTACCCCTCTGATCATTTCGGGGCTGAGCACCACTCCTGCTGGAGTCTATGCACAATTTGCCGAAATCGCAAAGGCTCTCGATCGTGAGACGGACATCGTTCTTGACGAGGCGAAGAGAACGGTCTTCGCTACCGAAGAAGGCCTTGATAAGGCGGAGTCTTTGCTTGGTCGTGACATTTATTCTGACATAACAGGCATGCTGTCCAATCATTTGAAGCAGGCCCTATGCGCCGAGTTTCTCTTTAAGCGCGACCGGGATTACGTGGTTGATGACGATGAAGTCAAAATTGTTGATGGCTTTACAGGCCGCATCATGGACGGGCGTCGTTATTCTGAGGGCTTGCATCAAGCTCTCGAGGCCAAGGAGCACGTTAAGGTTCAGCCTGAAACTCAGACGATGGCCACAGTGACTCTTCAAAATTACTATCGTCTTTATAATAAACTTTCGGGTATGACGGGAACTGCGCTTACGGAGGATGTGGAGTTCGAAAAAATCTACCATTTGCCTGTGGTCCCGATTCCCACTAATCGGCCGGTGATTCGCAAAGACGAGCCTGACTACATTTTTCGGACCAAGAGAGCAAAATTTAATGCAGTTGCTGATGAGGTTTCCAGAAGACATGCGACGGGTCAGCCTGTGCTGATTGGAACCGCTTCCGTCCAGGCCTCCGAAGATCTCTCGTCTTTGTTGAGCGATAGGAAGATCAAGCATGAGGTCTTGAATGCAAAAGAGCACGCTCGTGAGGCTGAGATAGTTGCTCAGGCTGGACGTATTGGGGCGGTAACTGTTGCAACTAATATGGCTGGCCGCGGAACTGATATTTTGCTTGGCGGGAATTATGATATGCTTCGCCGAGATACACTGAAAATTTTAGGTGCTCAGGACGAATCGCATGCGGAAGACTGGCAGCTTCATGCAGCAGATGCTGAGGCGCGTCAAATTACTGAGAGTGAAGGATATGCGGTTCGTGAGTTCGGCGGATTATTCGTAATTGGCACCGAACGCCATGAATCGAGGCGCATTGACAATCAGCTGCGTGGCCGCTCTGGGCGACAAGGTGATCCGGGGGAATCTCGATTTTACATCTCGCTCGAAGATGATTTGCTCCGTTTGTTTGGCAAGGATCGTATTGAAAAGGTGTCAGAGATGATGATCTCTAAGGGTATTCCTGAGGAAATGCCCTTAGAAGATGAGTTGGTTTCGAAAGTGATCACGTCTGCTCAGAAGCAGGTCGAATCCATGCATTTTTCTGCACGTAAAGGCGTGCTTGAATATGACGAGGTCATGGATAAGCAGCGTAAAGTGATCTATGCGGAGCGTAATGCCATTCTTGAGGGAAAAGACATAATAGATAGAGTCCCGGAGTACATTAGAGATCTAGTCGAAGAGCAGCTGTCAGTGACTTGCCCCTATAGTCTTGCTAGCGATGACTGGGATTTTGTTTTGCTGAATGGCTGGATTGAATCTATGACGGGCGATACTGAGTTTGACGCTTCTCAGATCGAGCACGAAGATGACCCGGGAATTCTTGAAGAAGCTGTTGTTGAATTCCTTCAACGCAAATTCGATTCCAAGCGAAAGGATTTCAGCGAACAGGAATTCGAGAATTTATGCAAGCAAGTCATGCTGCACATGATGGACTCGCATTGGGTGGCTCATCTTACAGAAATGGAGCACGTGAAAACCGGAATCGGCCTTCGCGCTGTGGGCCATCGTGATCCATTGGTGGAATACAAAGAAGAGGCATATAGTTCTTTTGGTTACTTGGTTGGGGCTATCTATGAGGACTTTTTGCGTGCTGTAATGCGTTTGCCATCCCCGGAGGAGGAGCAAGTGACTCCAGACCTCGACGAGGTGTTCAAGCCGGAGGAGATGGTTTATTCTCATGTTGAGGAGAACCTGGAGTCCGGTCCCACGCCAGAGCAGGGGAACCCGTTGGGGTAGCTTAACGTTTTTTACTCAAAGCGTTCTTTATGGCGCGGGGGATGCTCAGAGCCTTTTTGCCAAAGCGATACTCGGCAGAAAGGCTCTGTTGCTTTAGCTTCTTTTTCGTGCTTGCGAGTTTCTGTTTGGTGGCAGCCAGCTCTTTGTTGGAGGCTGCTAGGTCGGACCTTGCTTTCGCGAGGGCCGCTGTCTGCTTGAAGAACGGCTGATATAATCCATTGTACAGGGAATCGGCCATAGGGCTCTCTGTTGCGGCGGGGGTAATTTGACTGTCGGGCGGAAGAGAGAGCAGAGCTTCTCGAGCACACGAGATGAACCACGTGTTGAGTCGTGAGAGCGATTGGGCTAGCTCGGCGTCGCCATGTTGCCATGCCTCCGCAGCATGCTGAAGGCACAGATCGGAGAGCACGCAATGGGCTTGAAAACGCTTCAATCCCTTGGAAGCGCTGGTGGTTACTGTCCCGCGTCGCACAATATAGCGATAAGTGATCTCGTCGATCATGCTACAGCGCTTTGCGGCAAGAATGCTTGCCATCACGAAGCCGTTATCTTCGTTAACAATACCTTCGGGAAAGCGGATGTGGTTTGCCCTTAGGTAGTCGAGCCTTGAGAGCTGGACGCAAGGCTGGGCGCAGAAGTTGGTCGTTGACTCCTGCAGGATGAACATGGTGCGGCCATCTACGTTGCGGGCGGTTTTTGTGCGTCGAAAGTAGCGAGGATCTTGCGGATCGGTTGTCTCAAGCTCGGGCTCCTCGTAGATAAGTTCTGCCGCGAAAAAGAGAACATCGAGCTCGTCTTCTTCCATAAGCTGGCAATGCTTCATGAGCATATCGGGAAGCAGCTCGTCGTCGGCATCGAAGAAATAGAGGTACTTTCCCTGAGCGTGATCCATGCCATAATTGCGAGCAGCACCCGCTCCTTTGTTCTCAGGAAGGGTGAGGGCGCTTACTTGAGGATACTCTTCGGCCAGGGCGCGGCAACACGCGGCAGAGTCGTCGGTGGATTTGTCGTCAACGAAAATGATCTCGTATTCGTTCGGTTTGAACCCTTGGTTAGTAAGCTGCTCGATGCAAGAGGGCAGGAAGCGCTCAGCGTTGAATACCGGTACCACAATGGAAAGAAGGGGTTCGTGCATACTGGCCTCCTTACTTTGACGAGCTGAGGGCTCGCTTGATGGCCCGGGGGATTGCGGTGACGGCATGCCCGGCTTTCCAGGTCGAGGAGTTCTTCAGCTGCTTAAGGCGTTTTTTAAGCTGTGATTTCTCTTTTTCTGCGGCTGCAAGTTTGGCTTTCAGCTGGGCGGCAGAGCGAGCATCGACGGACTCGACGCGATAGTAGCGTTGTTGTGGCCGAGGGGCGCTCTCGCCGTCGCTTACTGCTTGCCAAAGGATGTCCAGTGCCTCTTGTGCCAAGGCTCGGTTCGTTTCGGCATGGGCTCTCAGCAGTTCCTTTTCCTGCCGCTCGTGAGCCATCACGGCGTCGAGAACTTGACGCCCTTGAGTGTCGGTAAAGTCCAGCCCCAGTAAAGAGGACTCGCGGCCCATTTGGCGATAGAAGGCCCCCACTTTGTCAAGGTAATCAAATCCAATGCTAGGCACATTGAAGCAGTTGGCAATAATGGAGCAATGGAGTCGCATGGCGAAAGCCAGGCGCACCGACGCCAGCAGAAGAATGGCTTCGTCGAAGTCGGAGGCCAAGCCCAGACGCACCGCGGTGTTTCCGTGCTGCATGAGCGAGATGACGCGGTCGTGGATCTCCTCATCCTCTGGCGCGAAGTCAAGGAAGATGGGAGTGAGGGCGTAACGCTTCACGGCGTAGTCGAGGGTAGCAGCAACGGCTTGATCAAAGGTGGCGGGCATGCCGGTGCATCTGCGAAGAGCAACTGCAGCGCACTGCTTCAGATCGAGGTTAAGCCGCCCCAGCTTGAGCGCAGCCTCGGACGAATATCCAGGGAGTTCGGAGAGAAACGCGAGGTCAGCCTTTGTTTCGACGAGGCTGCCGTCCACGCCGGCCTTCAAAAGCAAATCCGTGGTGCGAGAATCGCGAGTAACGAAGTGCGGCTGCGTCAGCGAGGCAAGTTTGACAATCTTTTTGGAATCGGGATGTGCCAAGGGCCCGGCCCCGATGCCTAGATACACGACCGGCGTATCGTTCATGTTGGCCAAAAGCGTCAGCGCTGTTTGTCCTGCGAGTTCAGAATGCGGATTTAAGAACAAATCGATTTTGCCGGCAGTCCACTGCACGAAGGGCTCGTCAAACATAATACCGGCCATGAAAATGAGTGCGGCCGCTCCATTGAGGGCGGTGTCGATTTGCGCCTTCATGAGCGGAGTGACGGCAGCTACGCCATGGCGCTTCAAGCTTGCCGCAGGATCGTGGCCGACAAGGGTAACAAAGGCGCCCGGATAGCGTCGGCGCACCTGGTCGCAAATGATCTTGAAGATAAGCTCGTCGCCGAAGTTGTCTTTGCCCACATAGCCGAACACTACAAAGTGCTTTGGGGGCTCGGCTTGGCCCAGCGTGGTCTGTTCGAGTGCAGTGAGTATGTCTTCGGCGCTTTCGTTCCCTGTTGCGATATAGTCGGGATTGAAGGTGCGCTTAAAGGGCTCCAGCATAGCCTCGTTGACAGTGCCATCTTTTTTAAGCAGGCCGGGATAGTTGGCGGGGTCAAGAACCTCCACGCCATGTCCGGCTAGCTTGAGGGCCTCGAATCTCTCCCAGGAGCGGTTGTCTTTTTGATAAGTAATCGAGTCAATGAGCGCAATGCGATAATAGCGAGCCACAAGCACCTCTTCAGTCGTTGCTTCAGTGTCATCCCGGAAAATCTCAAGGACGGGTGGAAGCGATGTTCGGCATAGGGCTATTTTAACGTTTGCTTACGATAGTTGCTCGGGTGGGAGTGCTTGCGGATGGAATTAGCTGCGCAGGTGTAACTGTTATCTTTGTTTTCCCGTAGCGAGATTCGGCTCGAAGGGCTTTGGTCGCTGCCGTGTTCGTGCAAGCGTCGTTGTAATCTGAGCACTGGAGGATAGAGGCAGGGATGAAGGTCTGCCCAACAAGCAGCCTGCGTACAGGGGAAGCGCGGCAGCGATGGGCAAAATGTACCGAATTTGGCCATTGAGAGGACCTGCCAGGACTGTGATCAGAAGCATTACGGCGGGGAGCATCAGGATTAGACCCTGCGGATTGCGACGATGAGCTGCATAAGTGATCAGAATCAGTAGGATCCAAATGTAAGTAGCTGGCGACCATATGAGGGAAATGCCAGGGGTTTCTAGCTGCTTATCGAGCGTATGGGTGGCAGCGTCTCTGATGCGAGAGGGCAGAAGATAGTGAACCTTGAATGACTTGTTGATGGGCTCTCCCTGCATATAGATGTAGTAGAGCGGGCGATCGATATTGGGGCCCACGATGGTCCAGGGGTAGAAATAGGCGTAGGTGTTGGCCAGGGTGGCGCGTAGGTAAGTGGCTGGGTGCCGCAGCCCCATGGAGAGCCATGCGGCGAAGTAGTTGCTGCGCTCTGCGCCGCGCAGGCTGCCGTCTTCGTTGAGCAGCGATTCCTTGATGGGGTCGGCCAGATCGGGCAGGTAGGTGTCGGCCAGCTGGTCGTAGGGGAGTATGGCGGCAATGGCGGCGCGCTCCTGGTCGGTGACGTCGTCGGGGTGCTCCAGCAGCGTGCGCGCCGTCTGCTGGAAGGGCACCGAGAGCATTTCCTTGTCCTCCTTGGTGTTGATGCCCAACGCGGGCCACGCCACCTGGAAGACAAGCGCGTAGGTAACCAGGCAGGCAGCGAGGACGCCCAAGGCCGTGAGGGCGGGACGGGTCTCGCGGCGTTTCTTCGCCCAGAAATAGAGGGCGACGGCCGCCAGGGTGGGCAGCACGATGTAGATGCCGTTGTTGCGGGTGAAGCATAGGGCCAAGCTGGCCAGGAACAATGCCATCCACATGCCGCGCGCGGGCTGCGGGCTGCGCAGCAGGCGCAGAAGCACCAGCGAGAAGCAGCAGAACACCGCGAAGAACAGCGTGTCCTTGATGGCGGTTTGAGCAAAGATGCCCCAGCCGGGGTAGATCGCGTAGAACACGAGGGAAGCTACGGTCAGCCCGCGGGGCGCTTCCATGCGTACCAGCTGGCGCACCGAAAGCGAGAACGCCGCTACGCAGGCCGCGTACTGGAAGCCCACTACCAGCAAAAGCCCCAGGTTGTCGGAGTACAGCGTGCGGCCCAGCGTCATGAGGCCTGCGTACAGCGCGTTCATGAGCACGGGGTGGTGGTTCTCCAGCGGCGCGTCGGTGATGAACTGGTTCATGGAGCGCGCGCCGTCCCAGGTGAGCGTGCCGGGGAAGTAGACAATCAGGTAGGGAAGCCACGCCAGGGCAATGATGATGGCCGAAATAAGGAACGGGTGGCGGGCGAAAAAGCCGGAGGGGTTAAAGGTACGCCATCCGGTGTGCTTGTCGAACCAGCGAAACAAGAGGGAAAGCAACAGGTAGGCCACAAGAGTCATGGCTGCGACGGCGCCAATGGCCACGGGGGCCGCGGGCCAGTGGAGGGCATAGGAGTCCTCGGCCGTGGCGCGCGAGCAGACGAAGCCCACGAGGTTCGCCAGGGCCAGGAAGAACGCGCAAATAAGCGCCGAACCGTTGATCGGTGTCGAACGACGGAGAGCGCCCATGGTATCCTTTCTACCGTGTTGCTTATACGTGCTTGTCTATGCTAGTAAAGTACCATAGACCCATAAATGACAGACGCCACATTAGGGGAATGACATGAACAAACAACGCCGTTCTTTCGTCTCGCTGCAGGGAATTTTCTTCGCGTGCCTGTGCGCCGCCGCCTTGGCGGCCAGCGTGATGCTGGGTGCGCCCGTGGGCGCTTTCGCGACGGATGGGGGCGGGGCTGGCGCCTCGACGGCTCCTTCGACCGCTGCGTCGGCGGGGGCTGCGACGGGTTCCGAAGCGGCCACCGATGGCATCCTGGTGACCGTGGAGGATCCGGCTCTTGCGGCGCTTTGTGTCGATGATGCGACAGGAGTGCGGTCGGAAGGCGGCGCAGATGCGGCCGCCGCTGTTGCGGATGCCGCCGACGCCGTGGTGGACGCGCTGGCCGAGGCCGGCATCGAGGTAACCGATCTGGTGGAGGCATCTGACGGCCAGGCCGTCTTCGCCGCCGAGGCCGCCGACGGCCAGAGCGACGAGGAAGCGGCCCGCGCGGCGGCCCGGGTGCCCGGCGTGGTGGCGGCTCAGCCGAATTACGTGTACCGCCTCATTGACGCCCCGCAAGAGGATGCTTCCGTGGATCTGTACGCCGCTGGTCTTGGCGAGAAGGCTGGCGAGGGCCTGGCGCTCTATGCCGCCCTGCGCGCCAACGATCCCTTCGCCGCTATTTCCAGCCCCAACCAAAGCCCGAACCAGTACTGGCTCTACAACGCCAAGCTGACTGACGCCTGGAACGAAGCGGTTACCAACAAGAACGTGACCATCGCCATTCTGGATGCCCTGGTCATGCCTACCCACGAGGACCTGAAGGCCAACGTGCTGACCAGCTACGCGTGGGACGCCACCACCAATCGCGCCCAAAGCTATTCGGGTGTGAACTTCCTGGCGAATTCAGGGCACGGCACCTATGTGGCCGGCATTGCCGCCGGTGTGACCAATAACAGCATTGGCATTGCCGGGTCGTCCTATAACGCCAGCATCCTTCCGGTGCGCGTGTTCACCGACAAGGGACAAAGCTCCACGGTGTTCTTGCGGAACGCCTTCGCCCGGGTGATCAAGCTGAAGGCGTCGGGGGCGCTGCCCAACCTGCGCGTTATCAACATGAGTCTGGGCTCCTATGACCAGAGGGTCAACGACAAGGTGCTGCACGACTATATTCGCGAGGCGCGCGAGAAGTACGGCATTGTGACGGTTTGCGCTGGCGGCAACGGGTATGCCAATGTGGGCATCGACAAGCCGCGCACCGAGCCGCTGTACCCGGCCGATTTCGAGGAGTGCGTGGCGGTGACGGCGCTGACGCCCCAGGGCACGAACGTTGTCTGGTCGGACTACAACGCCGCCAAGGACATCAGTGCTCCGGGCGAGGCCGTCTGGTCTACCTACCCTGCGGCTACGAACGACTACGCGGCGGCCTCGGGCAGCTCGTCGTCGTCGCCCATGGTGGCTGGCACCTTCGCCCTGATGTTTGCTGCGGTGCCCAATGCCACGGTGGACGAGGCCTGCGCGGCGCTGTACGCCACGGCCACGCCCATCAAGGATCTGGTGAACGACCGCACCGATGTGAGCGGCAGTCACGGTGCCTTGGATGCGGCTGCTGCGGTGGCCTATCTGAAGGAGCATCATCCCTGGCAGTTCCGGGATGTGCCTTCGACGGCGTGGTTCTATCCCGCCGTGGGCTTCGTGGCCGAGCGCGGCATTCTGAACGGCTATGCCGACGGCAGCGGCTTGTTCGGCGCCAGCGCCGTCATGACCCGCGAGCAGGCGGCCAGCATGCTGTACAACTATCTGGGTCACGATGCGGTGGCCCCCGCCGCCCCGCAGCGCGACGTGAAGCAGGGAGCGTGGTACGCCAAGGGTGTGAACTGGGCCGTGAGCACCGGCGCCATGAACGGGTACACGGTCTCGCTCTTCGGCGTGGGCGATCGCCTGACCCGCGAGCAGGCGGCTTGCATTATTGCCAATGTGGCCCATGCCGATACCGCCAGCGCCAATCCGGCGAAGTACAACGCCCTTCAGGGCACGAGCCAGACCAGCGAATGGGCTCGCGCGTCGCTTATGTGGGCTGTGGACAAGGGCGTGCTCAACGGCGTCGACAACGGCGACGGCACCCGCAGCCTGGCTCCTCTCAGCTACGTCACCCGCGCCCAAATGGCCGGCATCATGATGAACGCCATCCAGGCGGGGATTCTGTAAGCACCCCTCGCGATCAGGGAGGCTTCTCATGCTATAATGCCTGGTAGTTTGTGGGTTTTTACGAAGGGGGCTCCTATGAGCAAATTGGGAAATATACTGCTGTCTGCGTTGCTGTGCTTTGCGTTGGTGCCTGCGGGGGCCGTTGCCGCGACGGTGGCCTCTCCGGAAGTGGCCCATGCGGACGGCGCCACCAAGGCGAAAACGTACAAGGTTAAGTACGTGCTCAACGGCGGCAAGAACGTAAAGGCTAACAAAACCAAGTACAGCGGCAAGTTGACCTTCAAGAGCCCGAAGCGCTCCGGCTATACCTTCAAGGGCTGGTACTCCGACAAAAAGTGCACAAAGCGCGTGAAGTCGGTGACGAACAAGAACATCACCGTGTATGCGAAATGGGCCAAAAAGAAGTCGTCTTCCAGCTCCTCGGCAAGCGAGCCCAAAGGCGACGTGGTCTATCTGTCCCAAACTGGCACGAAGTATCATCGCGCCAGCTGCCGAACACTAAAGAAGACACCCATCAAGACGACGCGCGCTAAAGCTCGCGCTCGGGGCTATGAGGCCTGCAAGGTGTGCCGCCCGTAGGGTGTAGACTGTGATAGTATGGCTCTTCCTCGAATGACTTTGATGCGAAGAGAGCGGTGCGATTTATGGCGTTTGACGCGGTGGCAAAACCCAGTAGGGCTCCTCGAAAGGCTTGGTCGCGCTCGTTGGGTGTGGCTGCAGCCGCGTTGGCTCTCTGCCTGGCTGTCTTGCTGTGCCCCGCCGTCGCCCATGCTGAAACCGTAGTTGAAGTGGTGCCCGAGTCGGCTGATGCCTCCTCCGAAATCATCGCTCAGTTAAATAAGGCAAAGCGCAAGGCAACGGCGGAAAATCCTTACGTCATCAAGGTAAAGCCTGGGTCGTACACTATCTCTCGATCTTTGCGCGTGTACAGCAATACCACGCTTGACTTAACAGGTGTGACCCTGACCGTTAAAAAGGGAAAGACTTGCAATGCGGTTCGTGTTGGCAAGTCTGTCGACACCCAGGCTGGCTACTACTACGAGAATATTCACCTTATTGGGGGCACCCTGGACAACAACGGCCGCGCGAACACTTGCGTGAAGATAGCTCACGCTAAGAACGTCACCATGACCGACGTCACTATGCGCAACGCCCGCAACGGGCACTTGGTGGAAGTGGGTGGCGTGGCCAACTTGACGGTGTCGGGCTGCACCTTCCGCGATCAGGTGCAGGTGGGCACCTACACCATGATCCCCGAGGCCTTCCAGATCGACGTGCTCAATAGCAAGCATTTCCCGGGGTACTTGCCCGAGGCGTTGCCGGTGAAGAACCTGACCATCGAGGACTGCGACTTCACCAACGTGCCGCGCGGTATTGGCGCGCACACGGCGGTGCTCAACCAGTACGTGCGCAACGTCACCATTCGCAACAACACCTTCACCAACTTGAAGAGCGCGGCCATCCAGACCATGAACTTCTACCACACCCTCATCGAGGGCAACACCATCAAGAACGCCCCGGCTGGCGTGGTAGTGTACATGGGCCATGCCCGCGGCATGTACTTCGCCTCCACCCTGGCCCGACAGGGGGGCGTGCCCACCACGGTGTCCAACAAGTACCAGGCACCGGCGAAGAAGCAGAACGTGGTCATTCGCAACAACACTATCACGGCGTCCGGCTACGACTGGTACACGGGCAACGCGCCGCGGGGTATTTTCCTGTGCGGCTGGACGTTCTCGCGCAAGCTGACCTCGGGCAGCGTGGAATGGGACCCCATTCCCGCGGGCAACTACTTCGTCAGCGGCGTCACGGTGAAGGGCAACACCATCAAAACCACGGGCCACGGCATCATGCTCGACGACGCGCGCAACTCCACCATTTCCGGGAACAAGATTACCTTCACGGGCAACCGCTCCGGCACCCTGCGCTACGGCATCTGGCTGCTCAGCAAGGCTACGAACAACACCATCGCCAGCAATACCATTGCGAAGTTCTCGGGCCACGGCGTGTTTGTGAGCGACGGCTCCTCGGCGGCGTCCATCAAGAGCAACACCATCACCTCGCCGAAGAAGTACGGCATCAGCATCCAGGGCGCCACGGCTACCACCATCAAGAGCAACGTCATCACCAGTCCCGGCTCCCACGGCATCAACGTGCTGGCCAAGGGCTACGCGAAGACCATCGCCAGCAACCGCATTCGCAACGTGAAGCAGCCCGCTATCTACGTGGACACTGCCAAAACGTCCACCATCACCATCAAGAGCAACAAGTTCTCGGGCGCCAAGGCTGCCAAGGTGGTGAAGCTGCGTGAAGGCAAGGTGAAGGTGTCCGGCAGCAAGCTGGTGAAAGAGCCGGTGAAGAAGCCCGACGACAAGAAGACGGCTACAACGAAGACCGCTGCGAAGTAGGGGTGATGGCGAGCGCGTAACCTACGCGCCATCGGGGGGCCGCATCGGCTAGGCTGTGTCGGGCAGGCCCTAGGGCGTGCGCGGATGCCGCCCTTAGCGGCGGCTGGTGTGCTCCTCGGGTTCCGCAAGTGACAGCCACTGGTTGGCGCGTTCGATGGCGTCGCCGAAACGGCGGTTGATCCAGGCGAACAGCGGCTTTTCCAGCAGCGTGATGCGCGCGAAGTCGATGGCGCTGGCCACTGCGAACACCCCGACGGCCGCCAGCGAGGCTCAAGCCGAGGATCCCGAAGAATCCCAAGTCGTACACGGGGGCGAAGTGCGGCCAGATCCAGGCGCGCATGATGGGGTTGTCGTGGATGAGGTAGATGCCCAGGGTGGTCTTCGCCACGGTGTTCACCCAGGGAACAGACGGAATGGCCAGCCGCTGGAAAACCAGCAGCAGGCCGACGGAGGCGAAGAACGTGGGCACCATGTACTGCCACACGAAATAGTCGGGGAAGATGAGGTCGAAGCCCCAAGCGCGCTGGGCGTAGCCGATGACGGCCATGCTGGCCCAGACGAAGAGCACGCTGATGACGGCCGTGCGGCCGCCGCTCCAGCGGTTCACGAATACGGCGGGATCGAGTCGGCAGAACGGGGGAGCGTCGCTTACGGCCGGGGCATTCGCCGCGCTCGACGTCGTGCAGGCGCCCACGCGGCGCGCCGCTGAGGAGAGTGCGCTTGCGGCGGCTGTCGGAGCCTCCGCCGCGCCGCGCCGATCCCATCCGTTCTCGTGGCGCTCGTGCACCCAACCGCCCAGCAGGTAGATATAGCAGAACCAGACCAAGTCCGACCCGATGGGGTTGAAGGTGCTGGCCGTGGGCAGAAGCGACAGCATAACGAAACCCACGGCCATGGTGCGGCTGCGCCCGCGCGGCCCCAGCTGACTCCAGGCGCGGTTCAGCAGGGGGCTGACCACCATCAGGGCCAGGTAGCAGGTAATGAACCAGTACTCGCCGGAAATGACGGGCAGTACCGCCTTGCGCAGCTTCGCCTCGGTCACCA
>JAAGKN010000164.1_pt1 | contig 64616 bp, 79 predicted proteins | sample 6206371 | NCBI WGS metagenome assembly JAAGKN01 (sample SAMN11533720, study PRJNA540317) | gut metagenome | isolation source: fecal pellets from male and female animal of same cohort | host: Peromyscus leucopus | place: USA:CA | collected 2017
CATAAATTTATTATAGTAGGAGGAAGAATCGCGTTTAAAATTTCAATCAGCGGCGTAATAATTGCCATAATTAAATCAATAATCGGCTGTAATATCTGAAATATCGGCTGCAATAATGGCAATAAAGGTTCTATCAGGCTGAGCAACAGCGGTAAAACCATTTGCACAATTTGCAAAATCGGTGGCAGAAGTGTGCTTAGCAGTTGTGTGATAACAGGCAAGACCGCCGAAATTATCTCCATACACGGAGGTATAATTTGCATAAGAAGGTCTACAATAATCGGAAATAACGTTTGTCCGAGTTCCATCAGCGGTGGCAGCAGCCCTGCGAACAGTACGGTTATAATCGGCGCAATTTGACTAATTGCAGCTTGTATGGTCGGCATGTTGGATATTATTATATCCAATACTGATTGCACCATCGGCATTAACCCGCTCGCAATAGAGGTGAACAGTCCCTCTCCGGCACGCTTTAACGTATCCATAGTGTCTGTAAAATTAACACCCGCTTGAACGGTTTCATCAGACATCACCATTCCAAGTTCATGCGCCTTGTTTTTTAAGTTTTCTGTTGATTCTGCTGTTTCGTTGAACAACGCAGTGAGTTCTTGTCCACTTTTTCCGAATAAATCATTTGCAAGTGCTGCGCGTTCTGTGGAATCCTCCATGCTCTGCATGGAGGTAATTACTGCGTTGAAAACGTCCTCGCGGCTCATGTTTTGCAAATCATTCATGGACAAACCGAGTTTGTTAAACATTTCGGTAGCGGAGGCGGAACCGTTTTTGGCATCATCCAATTTGTTGGTCAGTGTCTTTAATCCGGTTTGCATGGAGGTGATTTCAACTCCCGCTTGTGATAAGACGTAGTCCCATTCCTGATATGCCTCCCGCGATAGACCAAGTTTTTGACTAACCTTGTCTATTTCGTCTGCGTGTTCCGAAAGCTTTTGTGACGCCCCCAAAGCCGCTCCGCCTATCGCGGTTGCAGCACCTACCACAGCCGTTCCGACCGCGGCGGTGGTTTTTGCAATACTTCCGAATGCCGCGCCTACTTTCGACCCCGCCGACTCACCTTTTGATGTGGTTTCGTCTATGCTTTTGTTCGCTTTTTCGTTATCAATAAAGATAGAGCCGTACAATGAGAAAATATTAGCCATTGCGCACCTCCTCGTATCTTTGGTTTGCGATAATAGGGGCGAACTCTGTGTAAATTTCATCCACAGACCGCGGCGGTGTTTGCGCGCCCAAGGTCGAGCCTTTCACCTTTGCAAGCAGTTCTACATACGAAACGGGTTCTGCGCCCAATATCTGCGCCGAGGTAAAATGGGCGCACCACGCAGGATAAAGACTTTCCTCCAGTTCCTTTTCCTCAGCAAACTTTAAAAGTCCCGAAAGTTCCGAAAGAGGAAGGTTTACAATTAAATCCCATGTGTAATATTTGCTGAGGAGATAGACTGTTCTTGCTCTGCTCTCTTTTTGAGAGCATTTTTGAAAAAATTGACTACCCCGTCGTCGTTAATAAGTTCGTTAACCACTTCCGCAAGGTCTAACTTTTCCGCTTCCTCTACGGATACGCCTTTGTACAATGCTACAAATTCAGGAATATCAGTGCCGATTTTCCCAAGCTGCGGCGTTATCTCGGAAACTATTTCAAAAATCAACAGTCCTACCTTTTCCTCAGAAAGTTTTTTGACAGAGTTTCCGTTTTCGTCTGTTTCTGTGTCGTCCCAAACATCAACGTTTTTCAAACGTTCCACGATTGGTTTTGTATCGAGTTTGGCAATAATTTTGAATAATTGCGGTACAGTTTTGATAGATAACATTTACTCGTCCTCCTTAACCGTTGGGATTGCGTCTACATCCTCAATTCGCCAAATCTTTTCGGTAACATCTTTCGGATTAAAGTGCGCGTCGAATTCAAGCGCAATTTCACCTTCGGCTTTTTGTGCAGCTTTTGAGGCAAAGCCGCCTTCGTGCAAGGCGTTTTTGATGGTAATTTTTTTGTATTTTCCGTCAAGCGTTTTTGCGAACGATGTAATGTTATCCAAATAATCACTTTCGGCTATCACGGTGTTGCCGCCGTTTTGTATAATCTTTTTTCCGTTTTCGTCCACAATCTCACATCCCGGAATCGCAAGCGCAATGTTTTCCTGAGAAGAACAGAGGGTGGTTAATTTCAGTTTTGCCTCTTGGCTCTCAATTACTTGTAACCCTTTTGTTTTACCTTGTCTTCCGTCGTATTCAATATCCCTGACGGCGTTTGTTACCGTAAATTCAGAACCGCCGCGAGTGATACCCAATAAGCGCTCTGTCGGAAGTCCGAAGTTAATATAGTTTACGCTTTCATCTATCTGAATTTTTTCAACTTCCTGTTGCGTTAAATTTGTCATGCTAACCTCCTATAAAAAAAATTCTTGCCGCAAACGGCATTCTTTTATGGCACAAATCAGCTTCTGATTCGTTAGCAGCGCTTTGGCTTTCTATTGCCAAATGCGCTGCAAATACTCCGTCTTTTTTGAGAATGTTATCGCACGAGAACGAGTTTTGCATATTGTCGCACAGTTCCAAAAGTTCCACAGTTGCTCCCGGCTTTTTTTCATCGGCATAGACGTCTATGTCAAACGTTATCATATCACCGCTTTCTGCCGATTCCAAATCCGTGATAATTTCTCGCCCGATAACAGCGTAGGGGAACTTTACGTTTGTAGGAGCGTCCTCAAAATAACACTCTGTAATCTCGTTCAGCCGCGCGGTTATGCTCTCAATAAAAGCGGTTGCGTTTTTAATCGTCCTCGACCTCCTCGCTATCAATTATTTTCCCGCCGGCAGCCTCTATGGAGTTGTTTAACTCTGTTAAAAATTCTGTCTGTGCGGCGCGGATTTCATCTATATGGTTGTAGACGGTATTGCGGAGAATATGCGTCCCTTTTGTGCCTCGGTGGGTGACCGCCGAGCCGTAAAAATCATCGTTGTACCCCATAGCTTTTGCATTTTTTGCCTTGATTTGGTGTGGATTTACTCCAAATTCTATCCAGTGCGGATTTGCGCTTGACGGCTTTTTCCCACGGCTGCGTACTTTTTGCCAACTTTGAAAGCCGATTTGCAGTTCCGGTTGCCCTGTCCTGTAATCAATTTTTGCCCATGATGCAACATGATTTTTCAACCGCTTGGTGCGCACCGGCAAGTCGCTGCGCAAGTATTTTCGCACAACTTTTGCAGCGGCATTAAGCGCAGATTTTGACAGTTTCGCCATCGTTTGCTTTACCTCGTGAGACGTGTTGATAAATTGAACCGTATTCTTTGTTCCTTTTATAAAATCAGCCATTTTCAACCACCAACGCACTGCATACAAGTTCAGTAATTTCGCCGCTTTTGTCGTAGGTTCTTAAGATGCGGTAACGCTTTTTGTTATAATCAAAATAGCCCTCGCCGCGATATTCCTCCGTTCTTATCTCAAACATCAGTTCCGGTTTAAATCCCTGCGCTTGCGCTTGATAGAACTCACTTTGCCGTACACTTTTTTTGTTGCAATATATCAACCGCCGCTCGTAATCGTGATACGGCTTGCGCAGTTTGTCCAGTTTTTCCACCTCTTTCACAAGATAGCCAACATCGCGCCAATACACGCATTATCACTCCTTTGTATATTCTGAGGATAACATCAGACGCGTTCTGATAGCTTGATACGCGGCGCGGTATTTCTCCGCGTCCGCGTTATCCAAACCAAATTCGGCTTTGACATAGGTTGTCAAGGCTTTTTTTATCAGCGCGTCATCAGTCTCCCTGATTTTTTCTGCCGAAATTCCGCCCAATCTCAAATCAGCTTTTGCCGCTTCAATCAGTGAGGAAATTTCCGCGTCATACATGTCATGATTGATGCGGAGTATCGTGCGCATTTCATCTATCAGTAACTCTTGCGCGCTCATACTAACCCCCGTTGCCTTTTATTCACCTTTTGTAGCGTACACAACACTGTCCGGCTGTGCTGCGCCACTAAGCAGCATATAGCCTGTATAGTCGTTGATACGCGCCTTGCCGCTTACGTCTTTTACAATAGAAAGAGGCTCGTTTGTATTGATTCTGTAATAGCGTCCCATATTACCGACCACAAAATCGTCATCATTGAGATATGGGTCAACTTCTACCGGGTATGTAGCAAGGCTTTTGACACCGTCCGAGTTAATGGGGGTATAGATATATCTGCCTTCGTTGTCTTTCATAAAGGATATGGTTTCAACAATCGCGGTAGATACATAGATTTTCGCGCCGATTTTTTTCTTTTTCGGCAACGCTTTTAACGCTGCGGAAATTGCTGTCAGCGGGTCTCCTGTGTAGGTTGACTTGATAGCGTTTTTGGCGATACCGCTCATTTCGTTGTTGCCGGTACCGTAAATCATAGCCGTTACTGCTGTGTCCTTAATCTGCTCCGACAGTTCAGAAACGATATAGTCAATAAATCCGTCAACACTCATTGCCTCGAGTTTCCACGTTACGCGGATTGTCTCGGAAATTTCGGACGTGCCAAGCGTGAGGTCTGCCCACTCTACGGCAGCGTCCTTGTTTTTCGCTCCCTCGGTCTGATTTTCCGCACCCGAACCGCTTTTTCTGTACGGGAACTTGATAATACCGGGAACGGCAGTTTTAGCCGCATCCTTGAAAAACGGAGAGGTTAAGCCGATAGTTTCCATTAGCGCCATATTGACCGATTCCGGAATAAACAAGCCCCCGTTGTTTACACCGTCCGCGTCTTCCGTCGCTGCGGAAAACGTAGTTGACGTTGTAGTCAGCGCAACATCTAAGGCTCTTTGTTCAGTTTCTGTAAGGCTTCTGCACATCAAGGTTTTCGCCCACGCCGAACGGTATTCGTTAGAGGCGAGAACGTTATCGCGTGTGAATTCAGCCGCACCGCGCTGCTCGCTTCCTCCGATGATTGGATTTTCAATTCCTGACAGAATCGCTCCGGTGCCACCAAAATTCAATTCGTTAATAGCGCTTTGACGTGTTTCGAGACCGAGATACTCTGTTTCCAGCCCTCGAAGTTCTTCGGTGATTTCCTCCATGTTTACTCCGGCGTCGCTCTCCAATAATGCTCTGATTTCCGCTTGTCTGTCGCGAATTTCTTTCATTCTTTTTAAAATTTTACTCATTTTTTACCTCCTAAAATTAAAATAAATATGTTTTTGCAATCAGCTTTTTCCGTTCTTCGGCTTGCTCCAAAGCCTTAAACTCTTTTGAGTACTCCTCCTCAAAAAAGCCTCGTGCGGATATTGCTGTTTCCTCATATGCGGGAAAATCCACCGCTGAGAAATCATATAATTTTTTCACTTTGGTAATTGTCCGCGTTCGCGTTTGCGAATCGTAAGAACTTTCGCGCACGGAGAACGAAAAACTCATTTTATCAATACGTTTACTCTTAACATCTCGGTAAAGCTGTCTGTGTCCTTCGTCTTCACTATCCAGCTTCGCCTCGCAGTTCAGACCGCTTGCGGTTATCTCATATTTCAAGGAGCCGTTGCGGCTCCTTGCATACACTCTGCCGCAATGATTGTAATTAAAAATAAAGTCCGAAAAGTCGCATTCGTCAAAAGCGTGACGGTCAATCACTTCGTAATATTTCACGCCGTCATACTCATACAGACACGTTGGTGTATCAAATACAACAGGTGTGCCGCGCAGGATAAGCGCGGTGTTGTCGGATTCCCCACCCTCGTTCGGCAACAAAACTCCGTCTATATTTCTGTACTCTCTGCTGTTTTTCAACATTTCCTTACACCTCCGTTCCGTTTGGCAGGAAAATCCTTGCCGTTGGATTTTCTGCTTTTACCGCTTTCAAACATTCATTGCTTGGCAGGGCGTTAAATGTAATAATTTTGTCGCCCTTCGCGGTAAAAGTGCTGTAGTTAACAAAACTGTTTTTACTCAGCTTGTCCGCCTTTTGCTCTTGCTTCGGCTTTTCTGTCTTCGTCGGTGTCGTTGCTTTGTACGGCTGTTTCTTCACCGTCTGTTTCCTTTCCGTCATTGGTGTTGCCTCCTTTCGTTCCCAGTTGGTATTCATCTGCTTTCAGCGAGTTAACCATGTTAAGCGTTTGTACTCTACGTGCGCCCTCCTCGCCGCCAATGGGCGCCATGTTAAATATTTCTAAAATTTGGTCGAGCGTCGCCGCTCCGATGTTTGTCAGAAATTGCGCCGCCGAAACCTTGGTGCTCACAGATGCATATTGCAAACGGTTTGCCTCAAACAAAATTTCATTTCCGAATCCTCGCTCCTTTTCAGTAAAAAGAGCGTTGGTGAACGCTTGCGACATCTGAATAGCAAACGGCTCTATGCTTCCCTCATAAAATGCGTTCCACTCATCTTCCGTAAATTTGTTTTGTATGATGTGTTCGTTTGTGCCAAAGTAGTCGTATATTTCGGTTTTGATATAGTCAAGCTGTCCTTTCGGTATCGGGGTGCTTTTGTTGTCAAGGTTTGTGTAGTCGTATTTTCTGTCGGTGACTACAATACCACTCCCGTTGTTTTCTTCCGTAAGGTTGTCCCGCACAAATTCATCACGGCGTTGCTTTAAATCTGTGTCTTTGGTGGAATCCTGCACTTTCAAAATACCACGGATAACCGATACAAGCTCTGCAAACTTACTCATACTCTGATTGAATGTGTGCGCTGTTTTCAGCACCGGCATAAGAGCTTTATTGTTTGACCCGAAAATATCATTGTCATAGTAATGCCCTTTGACATGTATTAAATCGGAATATTCGCAGATATAAGACTTTCCTGTCGAAAAGCGGATACGGGTATACAAGGTATCGTTTTTCTGCAAAAGTTCAATCGCGGACGCGTTGATAGGATAGACCTCTTTCAGTTTTCCGTTTGTCGGGTCGTATATCGGGTACATAAACGCATTGTTAGTCAGTTTAAAATTCGCGGCAACCCGATAATAAAACGCATATGCCGTCATGTACGGATTGGGTCGAAATTGCAAAATTCGGTCAATGTGGCTGTTCGCGTTTGTGATTCCATCATCTCCACGCCGAATGTGTCGCGCGGTTATCTTTGCCGCGTTTCGCGCGAAACTATCTGCTGCCGCGCGTACTGCTGCCACTTCCCACGCGTTACCGCTAAACGGAGTAAAGGTTGTTTGCCAACTGTTGAGCAGCCGAAATTGCTCAAACGTTCCTCCCGGCTCTTTTTTATTCCCAAATATATTTTTGAATAGTCCGCGTTTTTCCAAATTCTCACCCCACGTTATACATATAGTCGTCGTAATGCCTGACATAAATTACCCAAGCGTTTAGCAGGGAAACCATGCCGTCTATTCTGCGTTTTTCCTTGATTTTTATTGGTTGTATATTGTTCACGCCGCTTTTCTTCTCACCGGTATTGGATAAGCACCACGCAAGAATCGGATTGTTGTTATAGTTGACAATTTTATCCGCCAACGCCGCGCCCATTTCCCGCATAGGCTGGCTCCATGTAAATGGACCTTGTGCCACCGGCTCCATATCAAACGCGTTGGACTTCATTTCGTCTACCCAGTATCCAGCTAACGCTCTGTCATACCCGATTTTCCATGCGTCTATTTTGTGTTCGTCCCGCATTTGGCAAAACCACTCAGTCACTTGTGAGAAGTTCACGCGATTACCCTCGCAGATTGTGAGCAACCCACGTTTTTCCCATATTTTATAAGGCGCTTCCTTGTCGTTCTTTTCATCAAGCAACTCAACCTTTTTTTGAGGCAGGAAATAATGCTGCAAAACATACACGGTCTTATCGTTTGGTTTGCGTATCAGCAACGTTGCGCACGTTAAATCCGTTGTGGCAGACAAGTCGCAGCCGCCTACTGCATAAGTGTCATACACTTCGTCCATGTCAAACGTTGCATTGTTTTCAATTTCTGCGTAAGTGAGCCATGCCGCTGCCTCGTTTTCCCGAATATTAAAATCTTTACACAGCACCCCCGGCAACTCTTTCGGATTCTTTTTTGCTCTTTCCACAAATTCCGTAAGCGTCTTTGTTTGCTTGATGCTGCCCAATCCCGGATTGGCTTTTGTCCATTTTTGAGGGTCTTTCCATTCCTCGCGGTTGTCAAGTTCATATAAAACCGGCAGGAATGTATCGTCTTTTTTCTTTCCGTCGGCAACGTCGCAGGCGTACTCATACATATCGTCAAAAATACACTCCCGCACCGTTCCGGCTGTCGTAATCGACACCAAAAGCGGCTGTCGCCTTGACGAAGTGGATTGTCGCATAACCTCATACAAATTTCTGTCGCGGATAGCGTGCAGTTCGTCAATAATGACTGCGTGAGAATTCAATCCGTCCAGTGTATTGGAATCCGACGCGAGAGCCTCAAAAACGGAGGAAGTCGCAGGAAAATATATATCGTTCCGACGCTTTTTTAGTACCGCGCGGAGTTCGGGACTTTGTTTTACCATGTTTACCGCTTCTGTCAGAACCTTTTTCGCTTGGTCTTTTTTGGTTGCAACTGAATATATCTCCGCCGCACCTTCATAATCCGCAATCAGCATATAAAGAGCAATACCGGATAGCAAAGTAGATTTTCCGTTTTTGCGTCCGACAAGAAACATGGTTTCCCGAAAACGCCGAAATCCTGTCTCTTTTTCCAAAAATCCAAAGAGTGCTTGAATAAACGCTTTTTGAAACAACTCCAAATTCAGTGGTGCGCCGATTACTCCCTGACTTTGCTTGCAAAACCGTTCGATGAACTGAATCGGTCGCTCTCCTGCCGCTTCGTCAAAATAATATTGTGACGCGGCTTTTGGTTTGCGTATTTCTGTTGCGAGTTTTTTATATACAGTCTCCACCCTGCGACTGGTGATAATTTCACCGCTCTTGATTTTGTCGTAATACGCAAGGATATAATTCACAGTGTTACTTTTTGCGCAGCGCGGCAAATTCCATCAATTCGCGTCCTGCTATCTCCTTATCAGGTTCGGGCAGTAATTCAAGCAGAGTTTTCGTGACTGTAATATAGCTTTTGATTGTCGCGTTGTAGGACTTTAACGCGCTGTTCTCGCGTTTGAACTTTTGCGAGCCTTGCTCAAAGTTCTCCAAAATCCCGCTTTGATTAACCTCTGTTCTCAGCCGGTTGAGCGTCACTTGTAAAAATGCGAGTTCTGCGACCAACTTGTCAATGAGCGGCATTTTTTCTTTTTCCACGTCTTTAAAAAGTTTTTTAATTTTTCGGCTTTCCGCCTTGATTTGTTCTTCTGTAGTCAATTCTTTGCTACTTGCAGTTTTTTTGCTCACATTTTCATCCTCCGTTCCTCTCTGAAAATTTACCCCCCCTCTCCGCGCACCCCCGAGCAGTTCTAAAAGGGACTTATACGCGGTTCTGTTTTCTATAAACGCATTTTGAAATACGGGGGGTTACTTGCTTTCGATTTCCGCAATTTCCAGCGCGACAGCGTTGATTAGACTTAATACAAGAGTGTGTCTGTCTGTTGTGTCAAGCGTAACCGAGCCGCTCTCCATAGCTTCCGCCAAACTATCAACAAAGTTTGGCAGTGCTGATTCAACCTCGAATTGCAGAACATTATCTGTGGTGTAAACCGTGAGTAAATATGTCTTGCTCATAGTCATCTCCTTTCGACAAGGTTGCCGCTTGTATCAAACATAAGTCCATCAGCGCAAGCAGACTCTCCCTCATGTTCGATAGCGTGACAGGTTCTGCAAAGCAGTTCCAAGTTATCCAGTCCGAGCGATATGTTAGGATTATTTATATTCTTGCGGGTTAGATGTTTTTTGTGATGTACTATCTCGCCCACGTTGCCGCAACGCACGCACAATCCAAAGTCTCGCTCAAATACATATTGTCTCGTCTTTTTCCATGCCGATGAATTGTAGAATTCTTTTGCCCATGATTGCATATATCAAGCTCCCGCCCCTGCCAATGTGATATATTTGCGCCCAAACAAAAACGAGAAACACCTTGCGGTGTCTCTCGTCTGTCTTGTTCCACGATAACAGTATATCACACTGTTATACCCTACTACTAACAACATTGCGCCTAAGAAACTTTTAAACTTTTTCAAAAAAGGGGTTGACATATTTGTACACATATGATATAATATAATCAGAAAGTGAGGTGAGACAAAAAAGTGTGGGAACACATAAAAGAAACGGCATTATTTATAGCGACAATCCTGACCGGAATTGAGACAATGCTAAAAATAATAGACCGTTTCACAAAGCATTAGGTTAAGGGGGCGCAAGCCCTCTTAACTAAAATTTATTATACCACACGAAATCGATATGGTCAAGTTTATAAAAAAACACTTATCCGAGTTGTTAAACTTACTGTTAATGACTATCATCATTCTTGATGTCAGCTTCACAAATTTGACATTATGGGAAATTGTCAAGTTCTGCTTGGCAAGTGCCTCAGCGTTATTGACCGTTGTGTATTTATTTATTTCACGAAAGGATTGATTAAAATGTCAGCGAATACTTCGCCAAAGGTTATTCAGCGTTATAAAAACAAAGTGTATAAACGCGTTGTTGCCGACCTCGATAAAAACCTTGTTGCGCAATGGGAACAAAAACTCAAAGAAGATAATATCGGGAAATCAGAATTTATTCGTCGAGCAATCAAGGATTATCTTGACGTAGCGGAGGATTAAAACCCCTCCGCTTTTTCTTTTTCGTTCGGCAGCCGAAGCCCCCGCGTTGCTGCAAATAATAACCGCGCCTCTTTGAGCCACCGATACACACTCTGTTCACTTGCCGGTATGGATAACGCACATTTGTTTGCCCGATAGCTGACATCTCCGCGGCGTAGCGGCTCTGTAGGTCGCGCAAAATATACGTCTGTTACCGCGCGGACAATGTGTGTCTTTTCTGCCTGCTCCAAAATTTTTATGGTTTTCTCCGCGGCAGAGATGTCGTCCAGAACAGGTGCGGCAGCTTTGACAGCGTTCTCCGCACAAATCACCGCCACTTTCGGGTCTTTGAATTCGCAGCTTTGCAACGCAGCTTGATAGATTTGCTCTGCGGCGGCGTTTCGCGTAGGTTGCCCCATTGCGGCGTACAGACGAAACGCCTCTGTCGCGTAGTCCCGAATAAAGTCTTTTTTCATGTGCCACACTCCTTTTTAATCAGACATAATACATATTGTATCCGGTTTGCATAATATGCCTCTGAACCATACGTCGTGCGGGGTACAGCATTGTTTGAAAAACACAGCCGGAGGTTCGCAAATTATATCCGTAAACAACACAAATAAAAAATATTTACAGCGAAAATCGCCTTGCTAAATCGTGAAGTTTTCCATTGCTCTCTGAACCGTTTCGCCGGTAACTCCGATGTACGTCAGCGTATCGCGTTCCGCTGTGTGATTGAGCCACAATTTGATGAGTGCCAAGTCGTTGTTATATTTTTTATAGGCGTGATAAGCGCAGGTCTTGCGCATAGAATGCGTTCCGAGGTGTAATCCGTATTTTTTACCCTCGTAGTTCATAACCTCCCACGCACGGTTAGCTGAAAGTGGTTTGTACTCATTGCCGCGACTTGGTATCAATGCGGATTTTGGGTCGCGGTTGGCGCAGTATTTTTTCAAAGCCGCTCGAAGTTCCGGATTGAATTTAATCACTAACTTTTTCCCCGTCTTGCTCTGACGAAAGGTATGCTCTTTTTTGTTTTTGACATCACCTACGCGCAGCTGTAAAATTTCGTTGATTCTCAGCCCGAGTAGCGTTCCGACCAAAAACATGATATAATACTTTTCATTCCACTCCAGCAAATCCTTTTTGATTTTGTTGTAAACATCCTTATCTCTGATAGGGTCGACGCTTTCCATTTTCTCACGCTCCTTTTGCTACGCCTCGCGGCGGAGAGGTTCAGTTCTTGCCTCTTCCTCAAATTTCAAAACCTGCGGATACCACCGGAGATTGATTTTTCCTACTTCACCGTCGCGGTTCTTGGCGATTATCAGTTCCGCCTTGCCTTTGTTGTGCGGTGTGGGTGCGTAGTGTTCCTCCCGAAATAAGAACATTACTGCGTCCGCATCCTGTTCAATTTCGCCCGATTCCCGCAAATCGCTCAATCTCGGTCGTTTATCATCTCGCATTTCACACGCACGGGAAAGCTGCGAAATAAGAATGACCGGGCAATTCAGTTTTTTAGCCATAATTTTGCACGCCCGAGAAACATTGCCAATGGTGCTGCGCCTGTCCTCGCGCTTATCGGTGGCGGAAATCAATTGCAAATAATCAATCACCACCGCCTCAATCCTCTTGCCGCCGTTTTGCAAATGTGCGTTGACGTCCAAACACTTGCTGTAAATGCTATCCGCCGTCTGGTAGCTGTCGTCGCAAATATAAATACTGCTGCCGCTGATTTTTCCGAGAATATCCGGAATTTTTCGCATTTCCTTTTCCGAGCAATTTGCCATCTTCAACGCGTATGAATTGATTCCGGCAACGGACGAAACCACACGTTTCATTACTTCGTTCCTGTCCATCTCGAGGGAAAAGAGCATGACCGTTTTTCCCGCCTGAGCGATTGTCTCCATCACGTTTAGTGCGAACGCTGTCTTACCCATCGCAGGTCGTCCGCCGATAACATATAATTTTGACGGTTCCAATCCGCCCAACGCAACATCCAGTCTCGGAATACCTGTTGATATGCCCGGACAGCGTTCTCCCGCCGACTGTCTGCTGCGCAAATGTTCAAAATAGTCGCACAGCGCAGTACTGAAATTGCTGATGTTTTCGGCTTTGCTCCGTCCCTCGGTCGCTCCGCTGAGCAGCTTGTCTATTGCGCTGTTAAGACTGCTGTCAATTTCTTTACAATCCTGCACAACCTCCGCACAAAGTTTAATAATTTTCCGGCGGTCGGAACGGTCGCGGATTTGCTTGGCATACCGTTCTGTGTTTCCCAAAAAATCAACCTGAGCAAACATCATGTCAATCAAATTCTTGAAATCGTCTGCGTCTCCGCCTCGTTTTTGGATAACATCTCGCAGCAGTGTGATGTCAACGGAACCACTATCTCCCACGTCGCCGTCTGCAATGCAGATTTCCAGCGCGCGGAATAATTCAGCGTGTTTCACGTTGTAAAAATCTTCTGCGGATATGTATTTCTTGACGATTTTTATTTTCTCCGCATCAAACACAACTGCGCCGAGAACCGCTCGTTCCGCATCAAGGCAAACAGGTAATTCAGGCATTGTCCGCACCTCCCATCTCCAGTAGCTTATCGAATACCGTATCGTCATACTCAGGTCGTTGCACATTTTCAGTAAACGGCATATCTCCCTTATTTGGAGGGGTATTCTTTTTTCCGTCGTTCCGCGCCCATGTTCGGATAACAGCAAGATGATTTTTGTACCCCTCGCCCTTCTTGTGAGTTGCTATGTAATCATCAAGTGTTTGAATTCGCCTTTCCCAGTCATGAGGAAACTCCCGCTTGAGCTTGTCCAAATCCTCGTCGCTAAGCAAAACGTTTTTGTATTCGCCGTATTTATGCTTTGGCGGTTTCGGATTTTTCTTTCGCGCAGGCGTATTATATATATTATTTTTATATATATTATTATTTATATTATTATGGGGTGACATTTTGTCATGGGTACACGTGACATTTTGACCACACCCTCCTGACAATTTGTCACCGGTGACATTTTGACACGGGTGACAGTCTGTCACGGGTTCGGCTTGTGATTCCTCGTTTTCCGATTTGCAGACCGCTGTGTAAACATTAGACACGCCCGCGCGATTCAGTTTTTTAATCAACCCGCAATCGCACAATGCTTGCAGACTGCGCATAACGGTTCTTTTGCTTGCGCCTGTCCATTCCTGCAAGTATTGCAGAGTTCCGCTGAACACACTTTCCCCGTCCTGCGAAAATCCGTATATAACCGCGTACACAAGCAAATCAACCCCGCTCAGTTGCAAATCGTTCACCATCCACCCTTGGATGCTGATAAAATTATTATTGTTTATCACCGCTCATTCCTCCTCGAAATTATTTTGATTGTTCCATCTTCTCCAGCGTAGCCTTAGCTTCTGCGCGAGTAAGAAATACGGTTGCGCCAAAGTAGTCTGTTATAGCCAAAAAACCAAACTCATCTCCTGTAATACTTGAAATAGCTGTTATTGATATTACGCAACTATCCGAACCAATTCTTACTGAGGTAACAGTTCCCTCGCACATATTCCCATGAATACTACTGTTTACCCACACCGTATCGCCCACCTTGCACGGCATCCGCACAAGCAAGCCCTGTTCTTCCAAATCCTCGTATTCCGCGAGCTTATTCATTGCAAGAGTTAGTTCCGTCGCCTCTCTAAAAGGCTGTGTGCGACGTAATTCTGACAAAAACTCTGGAAACCTTGCAACCTCTGCGTGTCCGCTTTTTTTATCGTACATTGTCAATCTTTTCATCTTACAAACCTCCTCTACGATTTCCAATCCCTGCACTTACAGCCCCCACCATACGGCGGGAAATTTGGCATTATAAATTTGTCGCGTTCGATACAAGCAAGAGCGGTATCGCTTACTCTTATAAGATTACTGCAAGTCGCACATATTCCACATTTGTTGGCTTGCTTCATCACATGTTCTAATAAACCGCCTTTTTTGAGTTCCACCACTCACCCCTCCTCCACAATTTCAAATTCATCGGGTTTCGCTCCGAGAGTGTTGCCGTTTTCACACACACCGCTTACGGCTCCGTTTCTGTTTTTGACTGCATCATAAACCACGCCGGCTCTTAAAATCGTTCCCGGCATTGCCAAAAACGGAATATCTGGTCGTACGGTGGTTAACATTCGTATTTTCATTTTCCCGCGTCCTTTCCGGTGAATGATTCCGTCTCATTTTGTTCCGTTTCTTCCTCTGCGCGCTCTTCCAAGAATTGCTCCAAATTCATCCGTTGTGTCAATATTTTCTCACGCCTTAAAGGAGCCCACCCTTGATTTGGGTCTCCATAACTTCTTCCTTTGCATTCCTCATACGAACCCATGTATGAAGCCGAGACAAGTTTAAGAGGATATTTAAGACGGTTAATTTGTCCGTCACTGCATCCGATTTCTATTCCCACTCTTCGATTTGCGTCTGTGTATTTATCTATTGTTTTTAAAACAGGGAAATCTCCATCAAATTTCAGTCGTTCTCGTACTGTACATTCTTCAAATGGAACCTTTGCATCAGCATTCCAAAATGCAAGAATTTCATACATGTCATACATAGGCTTTCCATCCTGACGAATACCAAGATACCCATAATCTTGGTAATAATCTTTAATGAATCCTCCTCCAAATTCCTTTGGAATCAGGAACTTAAACGGTTTATTATCTACAATGTTCGCAACTTTGGTCAAATCATCCGCTTTCAACCAACTAAAACTTCCCATTATTCAGTCCTCCTGTTCCATTCCTTATCCATTGCCTTGAACTTCTGCCGCGTATTTTTCCACTCACGATTTCTCCATAGCCACTTTACGCAGAATATGTAGTATTTAATCATTGTTATCACTCCAATCTAACGCTTGACCACACCGGCAATGATGCCTCTCGCTATTTACCTTTGCGTCGCACTGCGAACAATAATAATCATAAGCGTAGTGCTCCGCGCCGTCTGTTGACTTACTGTAACAGGTAGGATTCTTCTTTAGAGGCTTCTTCGGTATCTGCTTATCTAATGCGGTTATAGCTAACGCTACAGCTTTATACGCCGGCAGTTCATCGCGGAGCAAATATCTTTCGATGTCGTTTCTCGCTTGCTCCAACGTCCATTTTTGGTCGATTTTCAAAGCGTCTTCAATCGTCATTTCTACACCTCTTCTTTAACAATCTCGCATTCGCGCGGGAAAACGCCGACTTCTATGTTCTTGTGTTTTACAAAATATTGTGGCACGCGATTGTCCCATTCTTCCCGAATCACTGTGTGTACACTTCCGATACGCGGACGGCGAATAGCACGGTCGCATGGTAAATGTTTTATAATCTTAATTTTCATTTTCTCTCCTCCAATAAATCCACATTGTCGTGGATGTTGCCTTTAACTTGGATTTTATATCCGTTAATGTCTAAATCGCATAATCTTATCATATTGTACGTTCCGTCTGCTTGGACTTTGTTTTCAACGAACCAATAACATGCTTTTTCGTATTTTATTACGCCCCAAGCCATTACGCACGGCTTTGTCAAAAGACAATAATCATCCTCAAATATCTTCTTGCCGTTCTTATCATCAATTCCCGTGTACTGCCCTACTGTTTCGGGGATAACCTCATAATGTTCAAATCCGATAAATCCCTTTATAATATCAATTTTGCCCGTACATATATAGTGATGTTTGCCAATACAAACATAGTACCCCACTACCCACTCGCCGTTGCCTTGCCTCTTCCCGCGGAATAATCTCTCTCTGTTCATTTTAGACCCCAATAAATTCCGGGCGTTATTCACCCTTTTTCCTTGCCAACTTTTGCAAACTTATCCTTGTATATCTCGCATAAGAACGCCACATTGGTTGCCACGTGCCACAAATGCGGAAGTCCGCTCTCCTTATCCAACCCTGACGGGTCACGAACAAACGCAACCAAGTGTCGAAACAACGCGTCTATGTACCGCTCGGGTTTCACCTTGCGCCAACCCTCGCTGTCGCCGTATTTCGTAATGCCGTATTCCCGTACCCGCGCAATGGCAGGCAGAATCTCAAGCGGTACAAGGCTCAGCCGCGGCTTGCCTGCGTCCGCCTTAATCTTTTGGTCGGTAGGCGGTAGTTTGCGCAACTCATCCGCGAGCACGCCAATTATATCTTCCTTGCTACAATTACCATCTGTCCGCAAGCGGCGGACAACACAAAAATCATTGCCCGCAACAAGAACCTTAGCCACAATACTTTCTCCGCCATCCTCAAACTCCACGATATCGCCTATTTTAAATTTCTCGTTCACGTTACACCTCCGTAATCTGCACCATAACGCACGGCGTTTTAAAATGTAACCGCGATGTTTAAAACAGCCGCGGCTATCCAATATATCAGTTTTTTGTAATCGCCTTGTATTCCATAGACGATACCCGCTCCGACGTCTAACGCAATAAGCATTAGTGGAAATATGTATTTGTTCATCGCTACCCCCTGAAACTTGATTTGGTCTTGACATTCTCAATCGTCTGTGTTATATTGAATATAGTGTTTTTATTTAATTCGCACGCTTGTGTTCTGCTCCAACAGACACAGGCATTTTTTTATTTTTCAGGTGCGGTTTCACACTTTTGAACCACTCACTATGCAGCATAAGATACACCAACCACACCCACGCAACCGCAACAAGTTCCTCGCCAAACGCCAAATATCCCCGCTGTAGAAACGCAAGAATTTTGACAACGACAATCGCCGCAAACGTTATGCTTGTCCATTTAATCATTAGTTATCGCCTCCCAATATTTTGCTTAATCGTTGCTTGTAACCGTAACCGGTATTATCATTTCAGGCAAAAAGTTTACTTCGTAACGATATTTATTTACGTTTGCGCCGCTAACGTCTTCGACCGACCAAAGCGTCCAATCTGTTAAACCTACCGAATGTTTTTTATATTCCCCCGGTCCCGTTTCAACAATCGCAACAATACGATTATCTTCCAAGGTAAACGAAAACGCGCCTATCAGTTCAAACATAGGCTTATCTGTCCTCGCGTTTATAACAACCAATCTTCTGATGACATTAAAATTGTCTGCTTCCTGCGATACATTGTAGGACACTCTGTCTGCTTCTCTGCACCCGGTAAATGTTGTTAAAACAACCAATAAAATAAGCATTACAAGTGCCATGTTTTTAATTGTTCGATTTTTCATTTTAATCCGCCTTTCTGTTTTTTAACTTTCGTCCTATGCTCATGCCAACAACTTGGGCATTGATAATCTTTAATCTCAATTTCCGACCGAATCTCCTGCGCCGTGCCGCACGTTTTACATCGTACAAATTGACTGTTTATATCGTTCATATGCGTTTTTTCTCCTTTCCTTGCGTTCCGCTCTGAGAATATCCGCCCAGCAGCGCGGACAAATTCTGCCCTTGCCCCAATTAACGTGCATCTTTTCGCAAAACACGCATGTTATCATATTGTCTCGCCTCCAATCAACATGCGGCTTTTCCGCATAAATCCAAAGATTCGACAATTGATTCATTTGCTGCCGCCTGCGGAGGGAAATACTTATAAATGTCAGCCTCAGGCAAGTCTAACCAGTGCAAAATTCTGTACGCCTCATTTATCGTAAATGAACCGTGACCGCGAAACCTGTCACCGATATAACCGACTGACCTCCCCAACAACTCGCCAACATCTTCATAACGATATCCCTCTGATTTGATGATAGCCCATAACAGCTTGTTACTTTTTTTCATTTTCTCCGCCTCCTTTCTTCCCCTACGCGCTCTCATCGAACAAGTCCGAAATGTCGCACTGCAAAATCTTTGCCAGTTCCGGTAGCAATTTTGCCGGTGGTGCTGATTTTCCGGATTCCCACATCGAAACAGTGGTGCGCCGAATGTTTAACTTTTGTGCTAACGCATCTTGTGTCATATTTAATGACATTCTTTTACTTTTAATGTCCAAGTTCATCACCTCTTTTTGTCAAATATATTGACATTATAATAACATAAAGATTTTGAATTGTCAATACATTTGACAAATATTTTTTAAAAAGTATTGATCGTCAATAAAATTGACGTTATAATATGAACTGTACAGAGGTGATACAATATGACAAATTTACAGAAAATACGAAAAGAAAAACACTTTACACAGCAAAAGCTGGCTGATGTGTTAAAGGTATCTCGCTCCACGGTTGCAATGTGGGAAAGCGGAGGGAGCGAACCAGACAACAAAGCTATTGTAAAGATGGCTGAGATTTTTGATGTATCTCTTGATTACCTCTTAGGGCGTATTGATTTCAATGTTGAGTTTGTAAATATATCAACTTCAAACATCAAAATACCTGTGCTTGGTTGTATTCCGGCAGGTGTTCCGATTGATGCTGTAGAAGATATTATAGATTACATAGAAATTCCGGAAGAAATGCTGCGCGGCGGGAAAGAATTTTTTGCACTGAAAATCAAGGGCGATAGTATGTATCCCGAATATCTCACAGGAGATGTTGTTATATTTGAGCGGTGCGAAACTTGCGAAACCGGAGATGATTGCGCCGTGATGATAAACGGAGACGACGCGACATTTAAACGGATAGAGAGAAAAGAAAGCGGGATAATGGTAAAGCCTCTAAACCCCGACTACGAAACAATGTTTTTCACAAATCAGGAAATAGAAGAAAAGCCCGTCCGCATTCTCGGAATCGCCCGAGAGTTAAGAAGGAAAAAATAATAATATAAAATATACAAAAGAAAAGAGAGGTGTAAGTATGAAAAAGTTAAAATCATGGCAAATTGTTTTATTGATTATTTTTTACCCAATCGGAATCATATATTTTATTTATTGGTTATGTAATAAGAATAAACATACCGCTGAAAATAAGCAGACAAATGTCGCGAGATTCGATACGTCAAAAGCTATTGTAATAAAAGAATTTCATACAAAAGTAGTCGGTGTCACCTTTAAAAACGACGATGGAACCAGCCGTCAGGAACACATAAAAAATTGCAGTATCGGAGAAGATGCGATTTTTAAACCTGTTCCCACCGACGAGTTTCCTAATGCAATAGGCGTGTTTACAGCAAATGGCAAGCAACTCGGGCATTTAAGCGAGGACGTGGCTTGTGAGTTAAAAAATCAATATCCTACAAATCCTATGTCAGTAACAATATCAAATATTACCGGAGGCGGCGACTACAATTACGGCTGCAATATAAAAATCACAATATACGCCATACAGACACCATGAGACAAAGAATTTATGAAATAATTGAGGTTGCGGAGAATGGCGATGTAGGAAGTCTAATCTATGACCGATTTATGCTTTTTTGTATTTTCTGCTGCGTTGTGCCTCTGTGTTTTAAACAAACAAACGCAGTTTTCCAGTGGATAGACTATATCACGGCTGCGATTTTTATGCTGGACTACATACTTCGTTGGGCAACCGCTGATTTGAAATATCCCAGCAGCGGCAAAAAAGCATTTTTGAAATATCCGTTTACGTTTTTTGCAATCGTGGATTTGTTGTCTATTTTGCCGACAGTTACGGTTTTAAATGCAGGGTTTAAATTATTTCGACTGTTCAGACTTACGAAAGCATTTAAAGCCTTAAAAGTGCTGCGCTATTCTAAAAGTTTTAGCTTGATTCTCAATGTTATGAAAAGAGAACGCCGTCCGCTCCTCGCAGTGTGTGTTTTAGCCGGAGGGTATATCCTTTTGTCCGCATTGATTTTATTCCAAGTAGAGCCAGACAGCTTTGATACATTCTTTGATGCGATATATTGGGCGGTCGTTACCTTGACGACCGTCGGTTACGGTGATGTGTACCCGCACAGCGATATAGGCAGAGTGGTAAGCATGATTTCTTCATTTGTAGGCATAGCCATTGTCGCGCTGCCGACAGGTATCATTACCGGCGGATATTTGACGGAACTCAACGAGATAAACAAAGGCGAAAAATAAAAAACTCCCCGCGCATCGCACGGGGAACCGATTTCATATACAGAAAAGGAAAGCGAAATCGGCAGGAAGATAGTATATCACAGACCAATCCATATGTCAAATGTTTTTAGAGAAAAGGTGATTTTAATGGGAAAGCGTGTAAATACAGCTACATGGCACGAGAAATACCAACGCTGGCAAATCAATGTACAAAAAGACGGTATTCGCAAATCATTCTATTCTTCCAAACAAGGCAGAACCGGTCAGCGTGAGTGCAACGCGAAAGCGGATGCTTGGCTTGACGATAATATGGATAACACGAAGATAAAAGTATCTGCACTGTTTGCCGAGTATTTACAAAGTCAAAAAGAAACCACTTCAAAAAGTAATTGGTTGAAAATAGAATCAATCGGAAAAAACTGGATTTTGCCCAATATAGGGACGATAAGAATTGAGAATCTAAACGAACAACATTTGCAAAAAATAATTGACAAGGCGGTTGCTGCCGGAAGAGCAAAGAAAACAATCTCAAATATTCGGGCAATCGAAATGTCATTTTTGAAATACTGTCGGAAATGTAAGAAAACAACGCTCCTGCCCGAAAACGTAAGCATTCCGAAATCTGTTCGCTCAAATAGCAAAAACGTATTACAGCCTGATGCACTGAAAATATTGTTTCAATCCGAACAAACCGTATATCGCAAAAAGACAATTCCTGACAAATACATAAACGCATACCGCTTTCAGGTTTGTACTGGATTACGCCCGGGTGAACTGGTTGCATTAAAATGGGACGATATAAGCGATGGTGTAGTAAATATTCGACAATCTATCAACGCATACGGTGAAAAAACTAGCGGGAAAAACGAAAAGGCGCAACGTCGCTTCGCTCTTTCCCCGTTAGCTTGCAGTATTTTGCAAAATCAAAAGAAAATGAATACCAATAAATATATCTTTGATATTTTAAATCAAGAACACTATCGCGAAAGCTGGGGACGCTACTGCAAAGCAAATAATATTGAATATGTGTCCCCGTATGAACTCCGGCATACATTCGTATCAATTGCCAAGCAACTTCCAGCCGGAGAGGTTAAAAATTTAGTAGGTCACAGTAAGAATATGGATACCTTCGGAGTATATGGTCATGATATGAACGGCGACGCCGAACGGGTTGCAAATCAAATAAATACTTTGTTTGAAGGATTGCTCAGTCAAGAATAAATAACACGTTTTATAACACACTTTTTTATTTAGGGCTGTAATTTTCTGAAATATATATGAAAATTTTTCACGGAAAAAGCGAAAAAACAAGTGGTTTGACACAAAATATTTTTTGAAATATAAAATATAAGGGTTCAAGTCCCTTCGCCCGCACCATACCGAGTTTTCTTACAGAACCTGAGAGGTTTTATAAGGCACTCGATTTTTTTATTGTCTAAATCATCAGTATAACGGATATGCTTCACAGCTTCCGTCTGTGCTGATGATATTTTTATTGTTCTTTTTAGCGGTTCTCAAAATATCCTGTAATACGGATATCTCCCTTGAAAGACCGCTTATATTTGGTGTTAAAATATTTCTTACAGATTGATTATACAAAAGTTCGTTTAACGTTTTGCTACAAGCGGCTAAACCGCTTTGCTGTTCGACTATAAATTTAGAAATTTCATAATCTTGTTTTTTGGCAAATACCCAAGCATCAACAAATTCTTCGAATGTTGTCACATTTACTAAATAAACGGGTTCATAAAACTTCTTTTCTAATAAACTTACATCAACCTCTGAAGGACTATTAGTATCTGGTTTATTTAAATACCAAACATCTAATCCCCATGAATCCACATTGTTCACTGGATTGTTGGCGCAATAGATATACCAGTTCAACCCATCCTTGACGGGGTCTTCGGAGATAAAGCGTCCGATTGACGGGTCATAATACCTCGCCCTTAGATACGTCATGCCGGTCTCTTCGTCATAATATTCCCCGCAGTATTGGAACGGATTGCCTATCAACAGTGATTTTGACTGATTACCATACGCATCGTATCCATATCCCTCTATATACGCTCCATACGGGCTGTCGGCTTCTACCCACTTTACCGTCATCTGGTATGTCGCAGGGACGGTTCTGTTGACAAGTTTGTCCTCAGTAATCTCATCTCTGTTGTCAATAGAACCGTCCCCTTGACACGTCCCACTCTTCGCGCGCCATTTGCTCTGTCACATACAAAACACGCCCTTCGCAGACAATCGGCATTCCATCGCACTTTGCCCAGTTATTTAAGTCAGGATCTAAAACAGTGGAGCAGAGATATTCTGATTGTGATGGTCTGCCGCTTGTCCACATTTCGTGATGCGCTGTATAATTTTCTATATAATACATCCCATCCAAATATGAAATTCTGCCAATGGTTGAGTCTTCAAACATCGTGGACTGCACCTGCAAATTTTTATCCAAAATATACAATTTTGTGTTTGCATAATTCGTTTCATTGCCCGCTTTTCCCGGCAAGACAAGGTATCCATCTTCCGTTTCTACCAGTTGCATTTGCATTCCACGTGTCCCAACTGTGTAGCAATCCATATACATTGCCTTTGTCGGGTCAAATTGAGAAGTATAGAGCGTCACTTCATCAATCAATATTCTCCAATTAACTCCATCCTCACTGTAATAAATAACAAAATTCGGTGAATGTCTCCAGTTGGTTATGCTTGTCACTTTGAGAAAACAGGTTCCATTTTGTGAGCGGATAATATTTTCGCCAATAAACGGATCTTTGGCTCTCGAGTATTCTTCAGGTTGAGTAAATATAATTTGCGCATGGGCGGATACACTGAATAACAATGATAAGGCTAAGACCAATACGCCAAATTTTTTACTTTGTTTCATTTTTCATCCTTCCCTTCCTGTTGGTAATATGCTCTTTTTCCAAGTTCCTCCTCAACATCTGTCAGCTGTAAGAAATTCTTCATCCCGCCCGGATGCCCAGTCACAAGTATCACAGAAATAGTATAATCCGCCATACCTTTGCCAGGAATAATTAAATTTGCCATTGCAGTATCTCTTATCATCGCCTTCCATCACGCCGTTCATATACATCTGGTACACCTGTTCAACGGTATAGCTCTGCAGCTGCGCCTGATCGTCGAACGCTTTATAAAGCTTCCATTTTTCATTTTTCTCACAGCTTATATTGGTGTCATTGCGATAAATCTGAGTCGGCACCCGAATATTTGCAATATCCTCAAGAAACACTTGCGTAATCATATATGCCGCATCATCACGCCGAATGTGGATATCACATCCGCCGGTAGATTCACTGCATTCTTCCGATATCGCATAATCCAAACCAAAATATTGCGTCGCATTGATGACGCCTTTCGCCAAAGCATAATTCATCTGTGCTTTTGCCCAGTGCGGCGCTCCGCCATTTATTTGAATCAGATAATTGCTGAAATCAGCATTTGCGCCACCGTCTACAATCGCCTTATAGCTTTGCAGTCCAAGCGTATTGATTTTGGTTGTGTCCGCACACTCGCGTAATGCTGCGGCCAGCTTTACGTTATAGTCATAAATACTGCCATCAAATTCAGCATAGTCGGAAAGGTCTATGTCCGCAGCCGCAAACAGCATTTTGAGCAGTTCCGCCCGTGTAACGGAGGATTCGGGATTAAACTTGCCCTCGTTATCCCCGCCGATAATACCTTTATTTGTCGCTTCAAACAAATATGGATAATACCACGCAGCAGCATTAGATTGTAAATCATTATATTGCTTCACTAAAAAACACTTTGCAGCATTATACGCATTAGGAATACCGTCTTTATATTCTACCTTTATCCCCGCTATAATTTCGTCTCCGTCCGAAAGATTGCTTATTTTCAGATAATTCTTTCCACCGTTCGTCTCCATTGCTCGGACAGAACGGTTTAGATACCCCCCGAACACTAAAAACATCTTCTCCCCTTTTGACAAAGGAGGAATGACGGAGTATGTGACTGATTTTTATATTAAAAAATCGGAACGGAGCGAAGTTCATTCCGACATGGTGAAATTCGTGGTTGATATAGATGCCACTTAATTTTGATTTACAATGCTATTATCCTTTAGCTTTAAATTTTATATACTCAAAGAAATTTTCAAATTCAGGGTATAGAACGCTAGAATCTGCTTCAGGACATCTCCACACCCGACCTCTTGCATCTCCGGTGAAAATCAACAATCTTGTATCATACAAATCAAAACATCCATTAAAATAAGCATTATCTTGAAGATCGTATAAGGGGTTATCCTCGTAGCAAGAATCAATGCATTCAACATAATATTTGCATTTTTCGCATCCGTTTTCCAAATTGATTGGATCAAAGCAATCTTCGTATTGCGGGAATGCACCATCGTATCTTGGATAAGGTTTTTCTTCTATTTCAAAGTAACTATTCATTCCTTCCAAAAAGAGAAATCTGTATGAAATTCTCTTTGGCTTAAACTTATATACTGGTCGCCTTGTTCCACGAATAATATTTCCATTATATAGTTTTATGCCATTACCAATATACAACAGAAAATCACAATACTGTTTCGGTATTTTGACACCATTGTTTTTTTCGATACAATGTATTTCGCCTTCTGTCAAACAACTGTCTAATATTTCATAAGCTAATCCACTGAGAATAGCTGAGAATTTTTTGTATAACTTTTGTTTCTCACCCGCATAGCGGGTGGTTATTTGTTTTGCTCTTTGAGCAAAACTGCCTAAAGGCATTAATAAGTAAAATCGACAAGATTCTGTCGAACCTTGTCGATTTTTGGACGGACTGAACGGTTTAGATACCCCGACCAATGCCGTCTAATTTCAATTTTAGAAACATTTTTAAATGTTAGTGATAGTATAACATAGTTGCAAACATTTGTCAATACTTTCATTAAAATTTTTCAAAATCATTCTATTACAGACCGCTTCTAATTTATTATTCACCCTCATACGCTTCTTTTATGTACAAAATCTTCATTTTATAAAATCCATTCAAATTATCCAAATCGAATTTTCTATAATCCCATCCTTTCTCTTCATCGCTTTCAAAATCATAATAGGTAGGCAATGCTCCAGTTTGATCCGTCAGTTCTTTAAATTCTACCAAAGCATATGGGCTTGTATCCTCTAAAATACCTTTTCCCGCGCCATCTGTTATGTATGGATAATGAGTGCCACTTCCTTTCGGCATCTCTGAAACGGAAATAATTTCAATACCAAATTTCCAATCTGCTCCATAATCATATCCCATGACAAAGCTATCTCCAATACTCAATTTAAGAGCTTCTAACTTTGTCGCAAGCGGATCAAATATCTCTTCTGACACAAAGTCATCATCTTCACCAGCGAACTCATACCGTTTTCCGCCAATGCTTATATAAAACAAATGATTCGCCTCGGCTCCGAACGCAGCAAGAATCGCATATCCAAGCTTTGCAACGCTGGACAGTGAAGTCATTTCTATATCTCTCCATATATCATCTTCCAGCATTACCAGTTTCACTTTGAATTTATAAACCTGTGCCATGTGATTCGCCTTCCACATTTTATAGTTTTATTTACTCTTTTATATATCATCACCAATATACTGAAATCTCGGCACCACTGCTCCGTCAACCTCCACTTGCTCATTCCACATGGAAAGCGGACGAACCCACACGCCATGTTCCCCATACAAGGCTCTGTAAACCACCATCTGTTCCAGCGTTTCAGAATGTGTGGCAATTTCAAGAAGTTCGTATTTATTCCCTTTAAAATGTTTGTAGATACCTTTCTTCATTTTCATCCCTCATCACAGTAGTTCATAGCTCTGTGCCACATTTTCCTCAACGTCACTTTCAATATTATCTTCTGTTTGACGATTGGATAACGCCAATGATTCAATATGAACAATGCGTTCGGTTACAGACTCAGCAATTGCCTGTTTTCTGCTGCCTTCCATATATTCTCCTGCTTCATCAAGAATTGTTATCACTTCTTCATCTAAACCGTTTAGTTTTTCAAACTCAATCCAATCAAAAGAGGTGACAAGTTTTATTTGTTCTTCATGACTTTTTTTGAACGGCTTGCACTCTATATCTATGCCAGATACAATCTGTCTTGCCATTTTATCGTATCCAAGCGATGAACCGCTGTCAAAAATCGGTGCTACACCAATCCATTGAAGCGTATTTGCATCTCGAATCAAACCAAAATTATTCTGATGTCTGTCTTCATTTGCGATGATATAATCAAGTACAATCATTTGGTCAACCGCATGAGCAATATCTTTCACTCCAAGAGCCTCACAACAATTTATATAATGCTGATACATAGAAGTAGCACTATCTTTTTTCTGAGTTTTCATTATTCGCCACGCACTAACAAGTTCAGTATCCGATGTAATAAAATCTTCACACACACTATACGGTTTTCCGTCATCCCATAAAAGCGTATATGGCACATGATTGATACCAAGCCTATCCATGATTTTCGATGCAATCACTTCATTAAACGGCTGCTGCATAAACGGATTGCTTCCTGCCTTAACAAGACAGCGTTTTCCGTCAATGATTTTCCATCGTTTTTTCAGGCAACCATCCGAGGTATTATCCGGCGAATGAAAATCAAATTGTACAGTTTTGGTTGTTTTGCCGAGCAATACATCACCAATATCTTCCGAAAACGGATGATCAAAGAAATTTATCTCTTTCCATGTAACATTACTTTCCAATGGCTTTATCCAATATTGGTCAGACAAACTAAGTCCAAAGCATTTTGTAAGAAGCATCTTTGTGCTTGATATATCTAGTACCTCAAGCGCATGACGTATTCCGGAACGACTCGCCGGGATAGAACGGTCAATCCACCACTCATTTAAGGCGGCACGATCAAAAATTCCCTTTGTTGTCAGAACTCCCACAGGCAAATGTTCGGCTCTCTCAATTGAGTCAACCTTTCTGATACTTCCCGTCGCCTCATCCAAATCAAGATTTGCAACACTGATATCTTTATGCATTAGGATATATTTCATTCGTACCACCCCCCATTCCACACTGATGCAATAAACTAAATAAAAACATTCTTATTTCTACCCATTATATCATAATAATTTTAAGAAATCAAATTTTGCATCATTTTATTATATCATCGTATTTTCATCATAATAAATTTCTAAATCAGATCCCTCATTTGAAATTTTCTCGTTTGTCTCGAATAATATAGTTTTTTCAAAGTTATTGTCTATATTTTCCGTTGAATTAGCAGAAGTATATTCTTCAAGTGTTCCGACTCTTTCCATTTGCGGAATATCACCAATTTTTCCACCATTAGCCAAATGTTTTGCTGCTCTGTCCATCTCCCACGGAAACGCACAGGCAGATATATCAGCAAGAGATATTATCTGTTGTACAACTTCAACTCCGTATTTCTCATGCGCTTTCTGCATATGACTTACAAATTCGTCAAGAAAATCATCAGCGCTTCTATACTCCCCTCTTGATAATTCGCCATCGCTGCTCTCCATTCTTTCTAATTCCTTTGCCCATTCCAACCACGAATTAGCCGTTGTGTCACTTTTGGGCGAAATACTGTTTATATATGCCTTGAAATCATTATAATTCATCAAATCCTCCTATATAACTAAACTTATTATCTCACTCCCGAAGATACTGTTCTGTCATTCTTTTGAAAAACTCTAAGATGATTACTCGTTTTAGATACTTGTCATAATGCGTGTGGATTTTCGGCTTTTGTCTTTTGAACAACACAACCTCATAAAAGTATTGCGCAAACAGTTCCCGAACTGATTTCTGCGAGGCATCAATCTCCGGTATGTATATGCACATCTCATATTTCAAATGCGCGTCAGAAAATCTCTCACTTAAAACCTCATATAATATCGTCCCGCAGACTTTGGCAATATATTTTGATTTCTCAGCATCCGAATAAATTCTCGGAAGCATAATACAGATATTATCCCCGTTATGCAATACCGGAGCAACCTCCGTTTTCATGCATGCGTTCACCTGAGTCAAATTGATACTGTGTTTCTTCTCAATACAGGATTTCAATTTGCACTTTTCCTCACATTCGTCCAAAACCGCCGCTGTCTCAGCCGTCATTATCTGCTGTGTTGTTTCCTCGTCAACCTCACAAAAGTCTCCGCAAATGTTCACAAACTCTTTCAATGAGTCGACCACCTCATCACTGTTTTCACAGGCAGACAAATATGCCGCTAAAAGCGTTAGGTTGTCATTCTCGGATTCTGATACTTTTTCTTTTAAAATCATACACTCCTCGTCTATATTATCACAAGTGTATATTTCTGCGCAAAAACTTTGAATTGTTTCCAACAACTCAAAGTTTGTTTTGCTTTGTAATACTTTTTCTACTAACATATTTCACTCCGCCTCTCCATAATTATCTTTTGTATATTAAACATGTAATTTCCAAATAGCATTTTATTGATGTTCCCATTTATTTTTCCACTCTTTCATTTATCATTGATAATTTTTATCTATGAAATATAATTCCTCTATCGTTTTTCCATCGTTCCTCAAAATATACTTCATGAAATCCGGCGCTGCCCGGTATATAAATCTGTTATTGCACCAGCGCTGTAAATCCCTTAATATCTGTGGCGCCGTTGGTTTTCTATGGTAAGGCAGAACAATATAGATGCCATCAACTTTTAACCTATCACAAAACCGAAAATTTACAAACAATTTTATAAATCAGTGAAGTTTGTCAAATAAAGAAAGCAGCTTACAATTGCAGACAAATTTTAAATGATAATTCAACAAGACTTCTTCTTATTTCCTCTCTATCGGTCCACCTGGGAGAATACCACTCAACTCCGCTCAAATCATCGCCGCCAAATAGTATCTGACCTAATACTACATTGCAAAATTTTGATACCGCAAAAAGGCGGCAGCTTCCATTTCCGCTGTAACGCACCCTTCGGAACCCCGAAGCGCAATTCTATCTTCCGTTTCCCTATAAAATATCAGTGGTCCAAGTTTTCGCTTTAATATAAGGAATATTTTAATTCTCCGTAGCAAATCTTGCGTTACCATGCTGTCCGTGACCGACCTTCTTATTCTTAATTCCATTGAGCGAATATACATTTGACCACACGGTCAAAAAACCAATCAGAACGAACATTCCCGCTCCGATCAATATTAGCATTGTAACGGAATTATTCATATTCCCACTTTCTTTATAAAAAATCTCTAAAAACAATAACAGCCGACAGGATATTTCCTATCAGCCGCTATTGTAAAATATTAAATTCTATTCTACTGTTTGTTTTAACAAATCAATCAATATCTTATAATCAGCTACCGATAATATGGAAGCCTCTAAAATATTATTTTTGTCTGCCAACCCCCAATTAAGACTGTATCCGCATCTTTTTGCCATAAGCCTAATAAATTCCCGAATGGTTCTCCCATTGCCTTCTCTGAACGGATGAATGATATTCAACTCTGCCATAACATACGCAAGATTATCAAATATCTTTTCTTCTAATTTTTCTCTTGTCATGGCAGCCGCTTTTATTTTCGCAAAAACTTTATTTAATTCCCCATCAATTAAATTCGGAGGATAGAACATCGTGTCCGCCTTGCTGATTTTCTCTTTTCTGATTTTGCCCGCAAAAGCATAAATATCCCCAAAAATGAATTGATGAATATTCAAAAAATGTGTTTTTGAAAAGTTCCCATTGATTGGATTTTGCAGCAATTCAAATTGTTTCACTGCTGTGATTTCTTCTTCGGCTTTTTTCAGCAAATCAAAATCCATGATATTTAATTTGTTTTTTAATACACTTGTATCGGGGTAGCAATACATTGATTGCACCGTTGTATAAACTTCATATTTTGAAAACATCATCAAACCCTCTGCATATATTTTTCTTTCAGTTCTTCAATCAGTGTATCACAAGATACCCTACCGTCTGCAAGACGTTTCAGATTTAACGCCGTTGTTCTGCTTATTGTCATGCCTTCAACAGCAAATGTTCCCTTTACATTTTTTATATTACTTTTATAATCTTTGTTTGACATATCCGTTTTATTTCTCCAGTCAATATATTTTGCATTTTTTATTCTTGCATCTGCAGGCTTTTGACTGTCAGACGGAAGCAACCAAACACCGGCAACTTTTACTGCGCCCGGAACTCTTCCCTGTTCGCACAATGCGGAAATCCTGCGGATTGATATGCCCCACTTTTCACTCGCGAGCTTTATTGTTAATATATCCATTATTCCACCTCCGATACTTAATATTATATACTATATTCGGAACAATGTCAATATTTTAAGAACTTCACATAGATAAATCAAAATTTTGTATTTGCTCCTGTTCTCTTAACTCTACCAAATCCTCATTCCAATCCTTGTTATCCGAGAGCAGTCTGTGCCATTCAATATTTCTTTCTGTCAGTTCAGTTCCTATTAGGTTATAAAAAACGTTTGTCTCTTTTGAAGCAGCCCCTAAAATGTTTTAAACAAATTTTATTTCCCTCGAATTCGGGGTTTTAATCTGCATCTATATTGTGCTTCCTTGCCACGTCGCCGGCACACTCGTTCCGTTGTGGCTCCTCTTTCGCAAAAAGTCACACTCAACTCGCCTGTTTGGTTGTAAAGGCCTCCACGATGTCTTGCTGTCGCTAACAATTTTTGCGAGTTAGCGCCTGTCGGCGCAGGGTATCTAAGTCCAGTCTGGCCTTGTTTTATTGAGTTTATTAAAGTAATAGGTCAAATTCGATTTCAAATAATGTCAAAGTCATTCCGGATATTTGATTTGTGTTTGGAATAAAGTTTATTTTAATGCTGGCCACAAAATCATCGTTTGGAAAAGGTTTAATTTCTTGGACTTGTTTTGCTGTGTATTTATATACCTTTTTCTGTTTATCGCCCCGTCTAACATATTGAGCAAATTGTTTCATTGAATCATCAAACATATATAAACCTGTTTTTGTACTTTTAGAAGCATACTTCAATGAGTATAGTAAGCAAATTTCAGTAAATACTTTTAATAAAAAACGACTTACAACATAATTGTTATTAAGTGTTTCTATGTCAATCCCTTTTGTAATGAACCCCTTAAGCTTACTATTGATCAATTTGTTAATTGTATCATTGGAAAGCCCTATATAAGCACAATTATTATTTATGTCAAATTCAAACCGAGAAATTTCTCCATTTATTAGAATCTCTAAAGGGGGTACCTTATTCTTTCGACTTGGTATAGTATGAAGCGACCTTAATAACTGTATGGATTCCAATTCTAAGAATTGTTTTTCAATATTTGTTGCAAAATAATTATTGCAGTTATCACAAATAATGCCACTTGGTATGACGTGAGTCGAATTACCTAACGAAAATGGTATTATATGTTCCTCACTATTTGCTGTAGAGAAGCCATGCAAACAAGCGTCTTTTGACAATACATTGCCACAATATGGGCATGTTTTTAAGTATACAAATGATTGTGGGGCATATTTAATTCCCAATTTGTCAAGTGTAATGTTTTCCGGATAGCGGTACACTTTCCCAAGAATATATGCATTAGCTTTTTTACTTTCAGCAAAATATCTTCGGTATTTTTCTCGACTAATTCCTGCCTGTGCTTTTGTAGCCTCCCAAAGAGCTGTCTTGCTCATCGAAAGAGTTCCTTTAACCTCAACTTCCCCGACAACAGCTTTAACGGGAGCTGTGGAGTATATAATAATTTTATCTATATCGCGGTCCGAAAGGCGTTTCCGATATTCAAATTTTTTGTCCCCCTTTAGAATTCTTTCAACATATTGTGGTCTGATAGGTAAAAGAATTACTTTCAATATTCCACCCCTTTCTTTATTACACATATCGCATTTCCGTCTGTGAATCTCTTATTATTTGATTGTATTGCTCATCAGTTAATTTCATAAACGAACGTGGTCCGTTTGGAGCCGAAACAATATCATGAGACCAAAGATATTCTAATATTAGACGTTTAGTCAAACTCTTCACAAATATAAATTTTATAATTTTTAAGTTATATCTATGGCTTGCCCAAAAGTTTCTTAACTCATCGACGGAAAAAACGCTTCGGTTTTGGCAAATATGAAGAAATTGATCTTGTGATGTTATATTACTGATGATTTCATCTACTATAGCAACAGTAGTAACAACAGAGGTATATTTCTTATTTGACCCTCCCGGACCCATTCGGTAAAACAAAATAATATCTCCCGGCTTCGCCCCATTCATAGATGCCCATGAAATATAACACCTTTTGCAGGGCATATCGATGCGGTTCTCTGCCCAAAAAATCAATCTCATTCTCATTTATAACAAATCAGCAAATTGTCATCAATAAGATAAACCTCTATCATATCTGCAGCGCAATTCCTTTTCGCCACGAGCCATTAAATATTCCTCAAACGAAACAATATGAGGTATATATTTTTGATTGTTGATCGTCTTATCAATAACATCTCTGGTCCACTTATCCTTTCCTGATGGAGATTTAACGCCTTTTCTCAGCAATTCCGCTTGTATATCCTGTAAACTACAATTACTCATTGTCATATGAAATATCAGTTTCACCACCTCCGCCTTTTCAGGATTTACATACACAAAACCCTGCTTGTCTCGTTCATAACCGTAACATACTCTTCCAAATAATCTTGATTGATACAAATCCAATTTTGTCATTTCCTTTTCCTCTCTTTCTGTTTCTTCATTTTAATAATTTCTTCCATAGTAAATTCTCCTCTCTAAATAGAAAAAAGCACACTTTGATTTTACTCAAAATGCGCTTTCTGATTTTTATTTTACTAAAACATCCGTATTATGATGTTTTAGATTTTTCATTTCTCTATCAATCACTCTTATTTACCGTCATTTCTTACAATTCACGGTGTAATTTCTTGTCAATTGTGAATATAAAAAGAGACAAACATCATTATAACCAGGTTATAAATAACGTTTGTCTCTTTTGGTCGGAGTGACTGGATTCGAACCAGCGGCCACTTGAACCCCATTCAAGTACTCTACCAAACTGAGCCACACCCCGATATAGCTTCCATAGTATAACATAAATTTTTCAAAATTTCAAGTACATTTATAAAATTTCTTTAAAATCTTTGTAAGATTACAATAGATATGTTACAAGTAGGCAAAAAATATACAGAAACCGTAAAATGTGTTATAGTTAATCACCACAAATACCATACAGGAAGGTGTTTCTGTATATGCATACTATACACAAGATACGAGATTTCGGCAAGCATTAATTGAACATTCCTTAAAATGAAGTGCGAAGCCATCTTCAAGCAGGTCTGGGCAGCCCCTCTTTTTATGCACTGTCATACACATTATAAAAAGAATAACACTGTAAAATAAAATGCCATATCATTCCTTTTTATTTAAAAATCCATTATTTTTCTGTAATCTTCTTCTGCCACTTTGCCAACTAAAGCAAGATTCATGGTATTTTGATTAAAAACACGCTCGATAACTCTCGCAATTGCCTTCATATCTACTCGGTCAATCTTCTGCATCAATTCCTCAGCAGACAAAATCTCACCGCGCAAAAGCAAATTCTTACCAAGGTGGCTCATGCGTGAGGACATACTTTCCAACCCCATAATCAAAGAGGATTTCAACTGCGTTTTAGAAACTGCAAGTTCTGTTTCGGATAATTTATTTTCTTTTAACTTATGGATTTCCTGATTAATAAGGCGTAAGACTTTTTTCAAGTTTTCCGCACTCAGTCCTGCATAAATAACAAACATTCCATCACGACTGTAACTGCTCGTGTAGGAATAAACAGAGTATGCAAGCCCTTCCTCCTCGCGCACGCTTTGGAATAAACGCGAGCTCATACTCCCGCCAAAGGCAGCATTGACGATTTGCACAGCATAATAATCCTCATCAGTTCTGCACACACCTTGAAAACCAAGACATAACTGGCATTGCTCGACTTCTTTGCAGATAATTTTTATATTACTATCTATTTTTTGAGGGGAACTGCATTGAGTATATTCTTCCGGTCCATTCCATTGTCCAAACTTTTCCTCTAACAGGTTTAACAAATGTTTTTCATCAAACTTGCCCACAACGGAAATGACAGCGTTTTTGGGGTGATATTGCCGTTCATAGTATGATATCAGGTCCTGCCTGCTGATTTTAGAAAGACTATCGGCGGTTCCTGCAATTGGGCGCCCTAACGGATGCTCCTGCCAAATCGCCTCTGCCACTACATCATGAATCAAATCTTCCGGTGTATCTTCGGACATATTGATTTCCTCTAAGATAACTTTTCGCTCCAATTCCAAATCCTTTTTATCAAATTTGGAATGAAGCAGCATTTCAGCCAGTGTATCTATCGCCTGTTCGATATCCTCTGATAGAACCTTGTCATAAAAACAGGTGTATTCCTTTGCAGTCATCGCATTCAGTTGCCCGCCCAAATCTTCAATTTGCTGTGCAATTTCCTTTGCGCTATAATGCTCTGTCCCTTTAAAAAACATATGCTCCAAATAGTGTGAAACACCGTTGTTGGATTCATTTTCCATCGCAGAACCTGTTCCAATCCATACTCCGGTTGTGACTGAATTAACAAAATCAATCACTTCGTACGCAACGCGAAGTCCATTCGATAATATTGCAATCTGATACATGAAATCGTCATAACCTTTCCGACCACAGAATAGTCCTATTTTATCTACCTCTTATCGTGGACAAATAAGATGCAGTACATGAACAAATAACGCCGTCGAGGCTTCACTATTTATTTCATTATTTTTAGTTAAAAGGATACCCCAAATTTCTAACGAAGTTCGGGGTATCAAAACTTTTGTTTGTTTGTCAAATTAACAAATATCAGTCACAAATTCTTCTGAGGTTAATTCTGCCCTGACGATCAATCTCCATAACCTCAACGCGAATCGGGTCACCTTCCTTAACAACATCCTCCACCTTTTCCACGCGACCCTTTGCCAACTTAGAAATGTGAACTAATCCATCTTTTCCCGGCAAAATCTCAACAAAAGCGCCAAAATCCATAATTTTTACAACCTTGCCGTCATAAATTTCGCCGACTTCCGGGTCTTTAATGATATCTTCAATCTTTTTCAGAGCTAAAGCACCCATCTCGGAATTGATAGCTGCAATAAATACGCGACCATCTTCTTCGATATCAATTTTTGCTCCGGTTTCCGCTACGATTTTCTGAATAGTCTTACCACCGGAACCGATTACATCACGAATTTTATCTACAGGAATCGTAATATTGATAATTTTCGGAGCATACGGCGAAAGGTTTTCACGCACTTGTGGAATCGCTTTGAGCATAACCTCATCCAAAATATAGTATCTTGCATCACGCGTTTGCTCTAATGCAGTCTTGATAATTTCGGGCGTCAAACCGTCAATCTTCAAGTCCATTTGAATGGCAGTAATACCTTTTTTCGTACCACCAACCTTGAAATCCATATCTCCAAAGAAATCCTCAACGCCTTGAATATCAAGCATCGTAATAAATCTATCCTCTTCGGTTACCAAACCTACGGAAATACCTGCAACAGGTGCTTTAATCGGCACACCGGCATCCATCAACGCAAGAGTGCTACCACAAATACTTGCCTGTGAAGTAGAACCGTTGGAACTAAGCACCTCAGATACCAAGCGAATGGCATACGGGAATTCCTCTTCGCTCGGCAAAACAGGTACGAGCGCCCGCTCTGCTAAAGCTCCATGCCCGATTTCACGACGCCCCGGGCCACGGGACGGACGGGTTTCCCCCACGCTGAAGGATGGGAAGTTGTAATGGTGAATATATCTGCGATATTCTTCGTCATCTAAACCATCAATAATCTGCGCTTCACCCAATGCGCCAAGCGTCGCAGCAGTCAGAACCTGTGTCTGTCCTCTGGTAAACAAACCACTGCCATGAACACGCGGGAGCAAGCCAACCTCTGCTGAAAGCGGACGAAGTTCTAAAATCTTACGTCCATCCACGCGCTTACCCTCATCTAAAATCCAACGACGAACTACATATTTTTGTAGCTTATACAATGCGTCGTCAAGCTGAGCCTTATATTCCTCCTGCGGATACTTCTCTTCAAAATTCGCATATACCTTATCGTAAACAACCAAAAGATTGGCGTCACGTACAGTCTTATCATCGGTATCCATTGCCTCTTTTACCATATCGATAGCAAAAGACTTTACTTCTTCAAACAAGGTTTCATCTACCACGATATGCTCGTAATCAAACTTTTCCTTGCCTATTTCATCCTGCATTTTCTGAATGAAAGCACAAAGCTTTTTAATTTCCTCATGCGCAAACATGATTGCCTCAAACATGGTGTCCTCCGGCACTTCGTTTGCGCCTGCTTCAATCATAACTACCTTTTGACTACTTCCCGCAACTGTCAAATCAAGGTCGCTATGTTCTCTTTGTTCTACGGTAGGATTGATAACGAAATTACCGTCTACCAAGCCCACATAGACAGCTGCAATCGGACCATTGAACGGAATATCCGAAATAGAAACCGCAGCGGATGAACCAATCATCGCACAAAATTCAGGAGCGTTGTCCTGCTCTACGGAAAGAACAGTAGAAACGATAGAAACATCATTACGTAAGTCCTTTGGGAAAAGTGGACGCATCGGGCGGTCAATCACGCGCGAAGTAAGAATTGCATGCTCAGACGGACGTCCCTCTCTTTTGAGAAAGCTCCCCGGAATTTTACCTACCGCATACATTCTCTCCTCATAGTCTATGCTGAGCGGAAAAAAATCAATTCCATCGCGTGGCTTGTCCGAAGCGGTGGCAGCCGTAATGACCGCAGTGTCTCCGTATCGTACCAACACAGAACCGTTTGCAAGCCCTGCAAGTTTGCCGGTTTCCAATGTCAGCTTGCGTCCGGCAACTTCAGTTTCATAAATCTTAATCATAATGCTATTCCTCCTTAAAATATATCAGAGGTTTGTCAGCATTAGCACTTAGAAACAGGCTTTCTGAAACAAAAAGCATATTTCTAACTGCTAAACTCACAAATCCCCTGTAATTTTCATTTGCAAAAAAGTTGAAAATACGAAATTAAGTCTTTGCCCGTTCCGAGCAAAGACTTAATCCTTGTTTTTAATGTCTCAAACCAAGTTTCTCAACAATCGCACGATATCTGTTGATGTCGTTTTTCATTAAGTAATTTAAAAAGCTACGTCTCACACCAACCATTTTGAGCAAACCACGACGGGAATGATGATCCTTTTTATGAACCTTCAAATGCTCATTCAAATGATTGATACGTTCGGTCAACAATGCAATCTGAACCTCGGGAGAACCAGTGTCACCCTCGTGCATTGCATACTTTTCAATGATTTCCTGTTTTACTTCTTTTAACATTTTTTCACCTCATTTAATTTAATAAACCCCCGAAAAGCAACGTAAAGGGCGGTGAATCCTCAGCCCCCAAACAAAGCAATTGGTTGTTAACTTGTATATTCTAACACAGATTCAGATTTATGTCAATAACTTTCTGAGCAAATTATGGATTCTTTTTCAAATTTATCATGGATATAGTATAACACAATCGCGAAATCGTTGCAAGACCTTCTTTATTATCTTCCGAAATATAAAATATATTCTTTTTCCTTCTTCAGAGCAAAGCCTCTCGCTATACTAACGAGAGGCTTTGTTCAGCGATACGTTATGAGTTTATGATTGGCTCTGCATTACACTTCTGTTTGCGATTTCAATAGCCTTGCTGACCATATTCCCGCAATCACGGGAGGAAACGCCGCCAAATCCTTCACGGTTAACAATATCAGCAACGCCAAGTTCCTTGGCAATTTCCATTTTTAATGCTTCTGACATGGTACTGCGCGAACGGTTACTCATTGATTTCACACCCTTTTATCAATTTATGATAAGAGAATGGATGGATTTTATCCTTTACTGTCAAACTAAGAATAAGGATAAAAGATACGCATCTCTTGACCGGATTTCCGGTACAAAAATAGTATGAACCGTTCCTGTGAAAATATCATAGGAAGTATTTTCGTTTCAACTGTTGTACAACGTTGACATTTCAAATAAAATATATTAAACTGATTACAATGAGTTCTTACAAAAAGGAGATTAGATTTCATGAAATGTAAAAAAATAACATCATTTGTTTTACTATTGACACTGACAAGTGGAATGTCTGCTGTATTTGGGCACGAAAACTACGCTACGCGCGGCGAAGTGGTAGAAATGCTGCTAACAGCCGCCGACGATTATAATCCGAATATCCAAAAAACCGATATTATGAAAGGCGACGAAACCGGTCTGTTGCATGAAGAAGATTCTGTTACTCGCGCAGAGGCTCTTATTATGCTTCAACGCGCTTTTGGGGCATTGCCACAGCCAACGGGACACAATGCTCGTGTTGCTATTCCCTCCGAAAACTTTACCGATGTGCCGGATTGGGCTCAATCAGAACTGAAAAGTGTTTTTGATGCAGGAATAGTTGCCGGCACTGCCGCGCATACGTTTTCTCCTGATGAACCCGTAACGAAAGAGCAAATGAAATTATTTATTGCACGCACCTACTCCCTTTTCGGCACAAATGAAAAAGATGATTTTTATGCTGCAATAAACAAAGATGCTTTAAATAATCTTACGATTCGCCCTGGTAATCCGATTGCAGGAGCAATGTATGATTTGAGCGCTGACGCTGCCGGTCAGGTAAGTGAAATAATAAAAGAAATTACTGCAACCAAACACAAAAAAGGAACCAAAGAGCAAAAAATTTCTGATTTTTATCATAATATTATGGACATGGAATCGAGAAATGCCGCAGGTATTACGCCGATAAAAAAATATCTGGACAGAATTGACGCCGTTCAATCTGTCGAGGAGCTTATATCAACACAAAACCTGCTTATAGAGGAAATTGGTGTTCAAGCATTCATGGGTTTTTCCTTGATGATAGACTTAAAGGACAGCACAAAATATGTGCTGTATTTTTCGGTAAATTCCCCGACTCTACCAAAAGAAACTTATATAAACGGTACAGAAAATCAGAAAAATGCATATTTGGAATATCTGGAGACATTGCTTGTTTTGGGTGGTGAAGAAAAAGAACAAGCCGCCGAGAATGCTCACCTGATTTTTGAATTTGAACGACTGATGGCAGATGCAAGCCTTAATCGTGAAGATTACAGCAACGTAGATAAGGTATATAATGTATTCACGCTGCAGCAAATCAGCGACATATTTCCAATGGCAGACATAGATGCCGTGCTTCAAGCTTCCGGACTACAAGCGGAACAGCAAATAGGCATTAGCGATGTGGGTCTTGTTAAAGCATTTTCAGAATATCTTTGTAATGAAAATTTAAAAACATTGAAGGCTTATGCAAAGTATGCAGTCTTAATGGGGTGGGGCGGTGCGCTGAATCAGGAATTTATTGATGCGTCGGAGCGTTTTAATGAGCAGTATTTAGGCACCCAAGACGGCTATACAGCTGAAGCTCGCGCATCTATTACAGTACAGACCTTGATGCCTGATTATATCGGTCAGCTATATGCAGAAAAATATTTTTCAGAAAATGCAAAACAGGACGTCAAACGTATGGTAGATGATATTATCGCAATATACAGAAAGCGACTGAAAAATAACACATGGATGAGCGATACAACCAAACAAAAGGCTATTGCCAAGCTGAACGCCATGGATATTAAAATCGGATATCCTGACAGCTGGGACACTTATCTTGATACCGTCGAAATCAAACCTGCCAGCGAGGGCGGTAACTATTTTGAAAACGCACTCCAAATCAACAAAGCACAACGAAAAGAACTGATTGGCCGTCAGGGAACACCGGTTGACAAGAAAGAATGGATTATGTATCCTTTTACAGTAAATGCTTGCCACAGCGCAACTTCTAACGACATCACGTTTCCCGCAGCGATTCTACAGTCACCCATGTACGATGTAAACGCATCCTACGAGCAAAACCTTGGCGGAATCGGATATGTTATCGCCCATGAGATTACCCATGCCTTTGATAACAGCGGAGCAAAATTTGATGAAAACGGAAACGCAGTCGATTGGTGGGAAGAACAGGACTATATCGCCTTTCAAAAGCTATGTGACAAAATGGTTGCATTTTATGACGGACAGGAGGGCATCCCCGGTATTCCAATGAACGGAAATTTAACGCTTGGTGAAAACATTGCTGACCAAGGAGCAGCGGCATGCCTCACAGAAATTGTTGCCGGACTTGAAAATCCGGATTTTAAAGCACTTTATAAAAGTATGGCTAACTGCTGGACCGCTACCGCGGCACGTGAATACTTTCAATACGCTGCGCAAGACGATGTGCACAGTACAGAAAAACTGCGCATTAACAGAGTTTTGGTAAATTGCGAGGAATTCTATCGCGCATTTAATATTGATGAAAACGACGGAATGTATATTTCTCCTGAAGAAAGAGTGAAAATTTGGTAAACTTGTAACAATCAAATAATATTTTAAAAATTTTATAATTTCTCCGAAATCTAACTTTTTGCTAACCTTTGCTTTGTTATAATTAAGGCATAGAATTGCAATTCTGTAAAAACAACTTAGGAGGAATGTAAAATGAATTTATCAAAGATTACAACAGCAGGTCTGGCAGCGCTGATGGCCGCAGCGGCATTGGGAGCCGTTCCGGTCTGCGCACAGACGATTACATCAACAGATGATACAACAGTTTCTGCCGAAAAAATGGCAGTTCACATTACAGCAGACGAAAACGGATTTTTGAAGACGCAAGGAGGAGATGATGGTGCAATCAGTTTCTCTATTCTCGAAGAAGATACAGAAAATTCGTACAACTATACTGTAAAATACGCTGAGGAACTATCCGAAAACGCAGAGGTAATCTATACTGTCACAACCGCCGAGGGTACAGTAAGTGATTTGACGTACACCTCCGCTAATGACACTAACACCGAAAAAACCGATTTACTGAATTATCAAATTTCTTTTGATGAACAAACATCAAAGATTTTAATAAGTAAAGACGGCGGAAAAACATGGAAAGCGCTTCCGATGCAGTTTTATTTTAATGTTGCAGAATAAGAACAACGACCGATGCACAATGCTTTGTGCATCGGTTATATTCGATTGACGGAGAATAACTATGAAACTATTATTGATTGAAGATGAAGAAGATTTGTCCGCAATGCTTGCAAAGGGATTGAAAAAAAAGGGTTATGCGGTCGATACAGCGTATGATGGTGAGGAAGGGCTGTATCTGTATGACTTGAACGAGTATGACTTGATTATCCTTGACTTAAACATCCCTGTCATTGATGGATTTGAAGTTTTACGAAAAATACGCCGTAAAGATACTCACATTAAAATACTTATCCTTTCCGCTCGTACGGAAGTAGAACAAAAAGTGAAAGGACTGAATCTGGGCGCAAATGACTATGTGGGTAAGCCGTTTGACTTTATGGAGTTGGAGGCTCGAATCAATGCGTTGCTTCGCATTGACTTCACACAAAGTTCGGCGGAACAAGTTTGCGACAAGATTAAAATAAATTTGATAACAAAAACAGTGAGTGTCAGCGATGCAACTGTTGCCTTAACCAAAAAAGAGTATTCCGTTTTAGAATATCTGTTCCGCCACAAAGGTGAAGTGGTTAGTGCTGAAACATTGATTGAGCATGTATGGGAAAGCGATGTGGATTTATTTTCCAATTCACTGAAATATCATATTCATATGTTGAAAAAGAAGTTAAATACTACTTGTATACGCAATGTCCGAGGGCACGGATATATTTTAGCGGAGGACAAACCATGAAATTTTTTACATTTAAAATGCGGATTATGCTGTTCACAGGCATTATTGTGCTGTTTACAGCAGGTGTGCTTACTTTAACATCTATGTACAACATGAAGACGCAAATGGGACGTTTTTCAGCATCGATTAAAATGGCAGACGATATTTTGGAATCTGAGCAAATGCCATCTTCTGTTTCATATACTGTAGGGGATGCAGATGTTCCGGCTCAATCTTATAATACCGAGACATACAGTGTAGAGTGGAACGACGGGGAAAATATAGTAATCAGTCTTCATGATATGGAGGAGCGTACAAAGCACAATTATAATATAGTCAACTTTGCTGCTATGATTTTAGTTGCCGCAGTAAGTATGACAGTGGCATATTTTGTTATGGGAAAATCTTTGAAGCCAATTCGTGAACTAAGCAATACAGCTTCGAGCATTACAGAAAAAGACTTGAATGTGCGTCTGCCCAAACGCAAGGCAAACGATGAAATCAGCAGTCTGACCGACTCCTTTAATTCAATGCTCGACCGTTTGAGCGCTGCGTTTGAACAACAAAAACAATTTTCTGCCAATGCTGCCCATGAGTTAAAAACACCCCTTGCGTGTATCAAAACAGGATTGCAGACACTCTGCCTTGATACGGAGCCAAGTGCGGAGGATTACCGTGAAGTATTTGAGATAATAAATCGCAACGCAGAACAATTGACCGAAATCGTTAATGATTTGCTCACCTTAACCAATGATGACAGTGAATTGCCAAAGGAAAATGTTTCACTCAACGCGATGCTGGTTGAAATTGTTCGGGACTTAATACCGCAATACGAAAACAAAGAAGTTGAAATCAAATATGAATTTCCGCAAAAAGAATGTTTCATTTTGTGTACAGAAACGTTAACATACCGATTATTTTATAATTTGATTGAAAATGCACTGAAATACAATAAGCAAGGCGGAAAACTGACAATCGGTATATCAGAACTTACAAATAACCGATATGTCGTCCGCATACAAGATACCGGAATTGGAATTCCGAGCAATCTATTACCACGTATATGGGAATCATTTTATTGTGTTGACCCGTCCCGTTCCAAAAAGTTGGGCGGAGTCGGGCTAGGCCTTTCTATGGTAAAAGAAATTGCAGAACGTTTTGCCTGGAACATCTCTGTGAATAGTGTAGAGGGAATCGGCACTCAATTTGTTGTAGAAATGTGAATCATATAGAAAAAGCGTCTTACCTGTTCTGCAAGACGCTTTTATTGAATCCTTATTCTATAATATCTCTGCCCCAAATCTCAATTTGGTTCAAAGCGGCAAAATTCTGACTTTGCTCGGTCTGATACGGGTCAAGGCGTTGCAGCTTCACCCATTCCGTTTTTTTCTGAGGGAACGGGAAATATTGCGCCTCGCCGGTTTTAGTTGGTTTAATTTCCATCATTTCTCCGTCTGAAAATTCAATTACAGCAGTGTGCCAATAGGTATCATGCTCCTGCCCCTTCTCATTCAGCGAAAAGTCACTGCGTAAGTAAAGAGCAATATTATCCGCCAAAACCGTTCTTCCAAAATAAACGGTCAAAGATAAATCCTCATGCACCGCGCCGCCCCACGAATGGTACGGATAAGCGCCGTGTCCCCCCTGGAAAGTGCAGCCATCTATTGCGTTACGTGCAAAAAAGCACCCCTCGTTCCTGGTGGTTCGGTTAGCATAGGCATGCGGAAATGCAACAATCTTTCCTTCTGCTACCGCACAGGAATCCGTCGGATTGCTCCATTCCGGAGCATCGGGGTCATTTACTTCTTCCGGCAGGCGTGTATCCAAAGGATTTAACGCTAAATTACGATATGCCGCCAGGTCTGTTTTACTTGCGGCGCGCAATGTGATTGTCTGTTCACCGTCAAAAGCATTGGCGGCAAATCCCTGTTTATCTTCGCCGCTGGGAATCGCAAAAGAAAATTCTCCGTTTCTGACAAAAATAAGACTTTCTTTCATACCGCTTCCAACCTGTGCCCAAACAAAACTCTCAGCTTCAGCAGAAAATGTGACGAGGTCTTTCTCGCATAAATTTTTCAAAGTCAATTCTGCCTTATCCGCACCGGAAGCAGTTGCAAGAACCTCTCCGGCAGCAGATGTATAAGTAATTTTCAATGTAGTCATAATATCGCTGTAACCTTTCCGTCTGTAATTTATTTCAAATCTTTCATTGCAACATGATCCATGTCGTCAAAATTCTGATTTTCGCCTGCCATACCCCAAATAAAAGTATAATTTCTGGTCGCAACGCCGGAATGAATGGACCAACTTGGGGAAATAACCGCTTCCTCATTGCGCATAACAATATGTCGTGTCTCATCCGGTTCGCCCATCATATGAAACACTACGTCATCTTCCTGCAAATCAAAGTAGAAATATACTTCCATTCTTCTGTCGTGTGTGTGACTTGGCATAGTATTCCAATTGCTTCCGACCTCTAATTCAGTCATACCCATGAGCAGTTGACAGCTTTGGCAAACCGCAGGGTGAATCAGCTGATTGATCGTACGCTTATTGCATTCTTCCACCGTGCCAAGCGGTCTTTTATTCGCCTGTTCAATTCCAATCTTTACAGTCGGATAAGTGGTATGCGCCGGGGTGGAATTGATATAAAACTTCGCCGGATTTTTCGGGTCAGTGCTGGTGAAACTGACATTTTTAATTCCCATTCCCGCATATAATGCGTCCTTATGTCCAAGTGTATATGTCTCATCATCCAAATGAACCTGTCCTTCGCCGCCTACATTGATAACACCAAGCTCGCGACGTTCCAAAAAGTAATCTACTCCCAATTCGTGCCCTGCTTCCAGTTCCAAAGCTTTATCGGTCGGGCATACTCCGCCGGCAATGATTCTGTCCACGTGAGAATATACCATTTTCAACTTACCGGGCAAAAATAAATCTTGAATTAGGAATTCCTTTCTCATACGCTCGGTGGTATAATGCTTTGCATCCTCCGGGTTCCATGAATTTCTTACTTCTATTTCCATTTTACATCCTCCATTCGCTTTTTTGATTTAGTTATCTTTATTATAGTTTTTTTCCATTGTGGTGTCAAGAGGTGTTTTTCCAAACTGTTAAAATAAAATTATCATTTGTCTGTTTTATTTATAGCGCATTGATATAATGGAATAACAGGAACGTTTCTTTTTTTTCTTCATAGTATAACAATAGGTAAACCACATGGTTTGCTGCGCAAAAGAAAATGAAATTTCAAGACTGAGAAAAGGATGGATGTATCGTGAGAAATAACTTGATAGTTACATTTATAGGTGGAGATTTGCGACAAATTTGGGCAGCAAACCGCCTTGCGGAAAGCGGATACACAGTGCGCCTAATAGGGTTTGACTGCGAAGAATTACCTGAATTCCACGCAGAAATAAAACAATTTTCTGAATTAGAAAGTGGAATTTCCGGCGCCGACATTGTTGTTCTTCCTCTTCCGTATACTACACTGCAGGAACAGATTAATACCCCTTTCTCGATAAAACCAATTTATACATCAGAGGTTATGCGCAAAATTCAAACTGAACAGATTGTGTTTGTAGGTAAAGCTGATGAACAACTGAAAGCGCTGGCTGAATTGTATGAAGTACATATTATCGATTATTTTCATAGGGAAGAGTTGAATGTTTTAAACTGTATTCCAACCGCAGAGGGCGCAATTGCTATTGCCATGCAGGAAACACCGTTTACACTTCATGATAGCAACTGTCTTATTCTCGGCTATGGAAGAATCGGTAAAATATTAGCGCGTGACTTAAAAGGCTTAGGGGCTAGGGTTGCCGTTTCTGCGCGAAAGTATTCTGATTTGGCATGGATTAAATCCGAGGGATATAATGCAGTGCAATCAAGCGACTTGGGCGAGTTCATCGGTGAATACGATATTGTATTCAATACCGTTCCGGCAGTAATCCTTGATTTCAAATTACTGTCAAAGGTGAGAGAAGATACTCTGGTAATTGATCTTGCTTCTCGTCCGGGCGGCGTGGACTTTGATTCAGCAGGAGAGCTTGGAAAAAAAGTCATACGCGCCTTATCCCTTCCCGGAAAAGTAGCGCCACACACAGCCGGAGAAATCATTAAAGATACAATTATCAATATATTAAATGAATTGGGGGTGTGAAAATGGATAATAAAAGTTCTGAATTAACCGTGGGTTTTGCTTTGACAGGATCTTTTTGTACATTTCAACAAGTGATCCCGCAAGTTCAGACTTTAGTAAAAGAGGGGTATCAAGTTTTACCAATTATGTCAGAAACAAGCTGTGCAACTGATACACGCTTCGGAAATGCAGCAGAATTTGTATTACAGTTAGAGACAATAACGGGAAATCGTGTAATACATAGGATAAAAGACGCTGAACCTATTGGACCAAAAAAACTGCTGGATGCTTTGGTTATTGCTCCTTGTACGGGTAATACAATTGCAAAAATGGCAAACGGAATAGCGGACACAACAGTTACTTTAGCGGCAAAATCACACTTACGCAACAAAAGGCCGCTGGTTGTTGCAGTTTCGTCAAACGATGCTCTATCCGGAAATGCCAAAAACCTCGGAACGTTACTTGCTCGCAAACATTTTTATTTTGTTCCGTTTGGACAAGATGACTGTTTTGAAAAAGAAAATTCTTTAGTAGCAAAAATGGATATGATTTTGCCCACCTTACAAGCTGCACTCAACCAAAAACAATTACAACCCATGTTGGTATGAGCAAATATAACAAATCCAAAAGAACTGTAGGGTTTGCTTACAATGGAACCTGTTGACGAAAAAGACGAAATCGCCTTTTTATGGTAAAATAAAACCATGAGGAGGCGATTTTTATGGTGGAGAAAAAAGACAACAAATAAAGCTGCTGTTCGTAGTCATAAATACCACTTTGTAAATAGGTTCTATCCGAAGTAACCCACGTTACTCACACGGATAAGTCAGTCCCCATTTTTCACGCACCTCGGTCATAATCGCCATAACGTCTTTTGTAAAAGCAAGCGCGCCCTCGTCACTGCCGTTGCAAATATATCGATTCATGTCTGCAACTTCGTATTGCAAAGCCTCCTCCATCCTGCCTGCTACAATTTCTTCCCGCTCACCTGTATGGGTATAGGTGACAACTGCCCGATCCGCTCGGGGATATTCCATCACCTCTATATATCCGTCCTCACAAGCTACAATCCCGCGTTTCGGAAGTTTGGCATGAAACGCCAGCGTAACGGTCGCCATTGCGCCGTTGGAATAATTCAAAACAATACCGGACTGCTCATCGACTTCGGTTTCAAAGAATTGAACCGAAGTGACAATTTCACTCGGTTTCTCTTTCAAAAACGTACGGATAAAAGAAATAGCGTAAACCCCAATATCGAGCAGCGCGCCGCCCGCCAGTTCTTTATTAAAAAAGCGGTCTGTTTTATCATACGTGCGCCAACTGCCGAAATTCACCTGAATCATCTTGATTTTTCCCAATTTTCCGGATTGCAGCAATTCATGCAGGCAGCTATACAACGGCATATGCGCATTTGTAATCGCCTCGGCTAAAATCAGCCCTCTCTCCTTTGCCGCCCGTTCTGCCTCCAGCAGTTGATGACTGTTCATCACAATCGCTTTTTCGCATAAAACGTGCTTTCCGCCGTTCAGACATTTCATGATATATTCAAAGTGATTACTGTGCGGTGTAGCAACATAAACGACATCAACCTCACTGTCCGCAATTATTGCCTCATAACTGCCGTAGGCGCATTGCACCTTATATTCTTTCGCGAACTGTTCCGCCTTTTCTCTGCTGCGGGAGGCAACCGCATATAAACCGGTTCCCTCCTGATTCAAAGCCTCCGCAAAGTCTTTTGCAATTTTACCTAATCCCAGAATCCCCCACTTTATTTTTTTCATCACTTTCTCCTTCGCTTATTTGCTTGTCTTCTTCCTCTTTTGCCGATATTGCACTGTTATTGTTCGATGTCTCTGTCTGTTTGGTTATCGTAATGATATCGGTACTTTCTTCCCACTTCACACGGTATCCCAAATTTTCAGACAAAAACCGCAACGGAATCATCGTTCTGTCGTTTATCAACCGAGCCGGAACGTCCAATTCAAACGCTTCACCGTTTACATAAGCCGTGGTACTGTCTATCGTCACATCAATACTGATACCGTTTTGCGAAACAGTCGCAGTTTCGGTCTCCTGATTCCACGAAACCTCAGCCCCCATAAACTCAAACATATATCGCAGCGGAATCAATGTGCGATCTGCCTCCAAGATCGGCTCTGTATCAAATCCAAGAAAGGTATCTCCAACCTTGATATACAGCGTTGACTCACTGCCTGAGAGGATTTTTTCCGCCTCAGCATAAAATTCCGTCTTGTCCATAATCGCCATAACAGCGCGCTGTTTTGAGCCGCTTTGCGCAATAACACTGTCTCCTTTTTCAAAAACCTTGGTAATATCCTCTAAATCGCTCAATTCTTTCAGCAAATGCCAATAAATTCCCTCACGCGAAATCCATAGAGTGCTCCCCTGCCACGCGTCGGTGACAGCATAAAAATAATTGCCCACCGTTCCGATTTTCTGCGGCTGCATGGATTGCAAAGCGAGCGGTTCAGGCTGCTTACTTCGGCTGTCCATCAAGAAAAGCTGCGTCGAAACCGGAACCGCGTCCTCCCCATATACTTCTGTTCCCTGATAGCTGTATAAAGGTAAAACCGCCCATTTTCCCTCCAACAAAGTTGCCGGGACATCTGAAAATTCTTCCAGCTTGGTCCACTTTGTCAAGTCATGCGAATAAAACAAGGTATTCGTTTTGCCGATATACGCAGTCGGAACCGAAATATACCATACGCCATCCGAATAGGACATATCGTCCACCAAACCGGGCGTGGTATATCGCCCAATCAGCCAGCCGATTCCGTTTGCCACTTTGTAAACCGAGCCTGTCGGTTGAACCCGCTGTTGCAGTTTATTTGCCGTATAAGAAATGTAATTGGTTCCGTCCCAAACCAAGCGCGGCGTCTGTGTTTCCATGAACGGTCGCATCTCGTCCGAAAGTTCCATCGTTCTCCACGTCATACCGTCCTCCGAAACACGAAAGCCTTGGCGATCTATCCACTCCTTACCGGAATAGTAAATATTATCGTCTATCGCGTATCGCGTGGATAGCGGCTGATACATCCGGAATTCCTGATTTTCCTTGGCGTAACAAATTCGGCTCGGCGTAAGCAGCACCACATTACCGTGGGAGTCGGAAAACGCTTGACGGTAATCGTCAAAAGGAATCACGCGGGAAGTCTTTTCAAAACCTGTTCCCTCCCTGGCAACCAATTCCACATAATCCGAGCCGTAAATCTTTCCGCCGGAGAGCAAAGGATTTTCCACGCCGCGCAATTCGCCGTCGCCTTCATAAAATATCCGCGTCTCCGCGCTGTCAGCGCAAAGCAAATGCTTGTCCGTGCGTTTGCGTTCAAGCCGCTGACTGTGCTCCTCCCAATTTTGGAAATCTAAAGTAGATGAAAATTCCACCGTGGTAAGCACACGGTCGGTATCCGCTATCTCCTCCGAATAAACCCCGTAAACCGCGCAAGCGCCATTCTGGTTTATTACGCTTTCAATATTATGAAAACTATAGGAAAGCGGATAAAAACTTCCGTCCGCCTCCGAAACCTGAAGTAAATCTGAGCGTACCGCCTCACGGTCGCCATACTCGCTTTTTTTCGATTCCTGCGTGATAAACAAGTAATTGCCGCCGATATAATAATTTTTATAGTAATTGCGGAAATCCCTCGTACCTACATAACGGCAGGAATACTCATCCACAAACGCATAATTCCCTGCCGAACGCAAGGTAACGTACGGCGATAGCTGTTCCCAATCGGAAACGGAAATCTTATTCCAAGTCAAAGTATCCGGCGAAGCATACAACACTCCGTCACCGAATACCAAAAAAACGCTGCCGTTCCATATAACATACGGACTGTTAATATTACTCGGCAACTGAATTTGCGTCCAGTTGTCCAACCCGTCCGACACCAGCAAAAGTCCGCCGTTGCCGCAAACCACCCATTGCGCCCCGTTGGTTGCCGCATCATTTAGCTGAATCGCCGCCTCCTCAAATATCATCTGATGCGCCGGCTGAGCAAACGCCGTACTGCCGCAAAAAAACAACATAACGCAAAAAAACACAATTATCTTTTTCACATTCCGTCATTCCTTTCTAATCATTTACCACCAGTGAAAGGCGAAAATTTACTCAATAACAAACTGATTTTCCAGCCCACCCAACACATTGGTCGGAGAAATAATTTCCAATTCCACCGTGGTTGTACAATTTCTCGGCAACGGACAGGACACGATATTCACTCCCGCCTTTATCATGGACATATAATCCGCATCCTTGTATTCTACCTCATTGCGGGCAAACAGACTGTAACCGTCCACTGTGCGGTATTCTCCGTTGGGATTATTTTCACTTACCAAACTGCTGCTGCGCATTCGCACCAAATAATTTGTCGCGGTTGTCATGCGGTAAGTGAATGTCTTATCTGTTTGGGTGGTGTTTTTCAATTCCAGGGTATATCTCGTCATCACTCCAAAATTTCCCAGTTGGCAGGTTGTAATCCCGTTGCCCATATTCCACGGTGTTTCCGGGTCAAAACGGTATTTCTTTCCGCCGGGATTGGTATCCCGATAAGTAAAATCCAACATATCGCTGCCGGCATAACGGTCGCCCATATTATAAGTGTCCCCTTTCGGAGAACCGTAAGTCAAAAATGCCTCGCCATGTTCCAGCGTATTCCCATCTTCACCTGTTACAGAATTATATACCGTAACAGGCAAAAACGCTGTTTCGTCAGTAATCGCGTAACGCATCGGCTGTGCGCTTACCTCCGGCGCGTATGGCGCAACACCCTTAATCTGATATTCCGGCACAATAGCCGCGTCGCGAATATTACCTTGTATTTCCCGCGATTTGGCAATATCGCCCTCCACAGACTTCAACGCGCCGATATCAATGTTGATATACGCGTCTTTGCCGCCCAAAACCTCAAATTCCGCGATAAAAAACACCGGTTTTGCTGTCATACAAGGTTCCACCTTGCCGGGCAAGTAATCACCAATCCACGCGATACCGTTTTGAAAATTCATAAATGTAGGCGCATAATTTGCAAAAGGAATAATCAACGGGTCTTTAGGCAAAGTAAGGCGATTGAGACTTTCCCCTGCCGCCATTCCAATTTGGTAAATATCTTGCCCGAAAAAATTCGCCCAAGCGGGAAGCGCTGCCCAACTCTCTCTACTTTCCGGCATTGTCCAATATCCTGCGCGCTTTACACGCACCTGCGCGCCAAACATTGTTTGAAACCGCGCGTCAAGAAAAATCTCAAAATTACTCTCTGCCATTTCTTTATCGCCGTAACGCTCGTACGCCGTTTCATTATCATGTGACACAAACATCACATATTTTCCCGATGGCAGCTTGTCCAAAGACATTAAAAAACTACGCCCCGAAAGCTGACTGTCCGTCAAATTGATGACATTCTCCTGACGAATGGATTCGTGATTATTGCAATATATGTATGTGACATCTTCATTTTTCTCAAAGCGAAGGTCTGCCGGTTCAGCCGCTGCTGCCACGCCGCTTATCAGGCAAACAGCTGTCACAACGCAAACGGTCAATCCTTTTTTCCATATTCTCATACTTTCACCTCATAAATTGTAATATCGATTTGAAAAAACTTCCTGTTCTTTAGACAACAAAAACAGCCAGAAAGTTCCGCTTCTTTCAATTGCTTTTCCTCTCTATTATTGTATCACAGAACCGGCGTATAATCAACAAACATTTCATGGTGTTAAGAAAAATGTTATAATTTAAAAGAATTTTTATATTGTGGTTGTGGGAAAGGAAAATTTATGCTATACTGAATAATAACAGGAAAGCAGAAAATTTCGCTTGCAAAGTAGACGCGAAAGCAAAAAGGAGTTTTTACTTATGGCATTTGATTATTCCTATTTGAAAAATATTACCCGTATTGTGGTAAAAGTAGGCACTTCCACCATCACGCACAGTTCCGGCAAAATGAATATCAAGCGCATGGAACAATTGGTGCGTGTGCTGTCTGATTTACAAAACATGGGAAAGGAAATTATCCTGGTATCCAGCGGCGCAATCGGTGTAGGCATGGGCAAACTCGGCTTGGAGGAAAAACCTGACTCGGTACGTCAAAAGCAGGCGCTGGCCGCAATCGGTCAAGTGGGACTGGTTGCCATCTACGACAAATTTTTTAAGGAATACGGCTACAATACGGGACAAGTGCTGCTAACAAAATTTATTTTAGAGGACGAACTGCGGTGCAATAGCGCCAAAAACGCCTTTCAGACCATGATAGATTACAATGTAATTCCTATCGTAAATGAAAACGATGTCATTTCCACTTATGAGATTGAATTTGGCGACAACGACACCCTTTCGGCTCACATCGCAGTTTTAACCGACGCGGAACTGTTAGTGATTTTCTCGGACATTGACGGATTTTATGATTCCGACCCGCGCGAAAATCCAAACGCGAAAATTATTCCCATTGTGGAAGAAATCACAGACGAGGTAAAAAGCTTAGCCGGCGGCGCAGGAACCCGCCGCGGAACAGGCGGCATGAAAACCAAGTTAAAAGCGGCGGAATTTGTCCGCGGCGCAGGAATTGATTTAATCCTCACCAACGGCGAGCATCCTGAAAATTTATATGACATTACCGACGGTAAACCGGTCGGCACACTGTTTGTCGGCAAAAAATAACGCAGGGGTGACAAATCGGCATGAGTAAAAACGAGAAAACCAACGTCATGCGAATATTAGATAAGGCGGGCATCAACTATCAATCCCATACATACAGTCATGAGGACGGACTGATTGACGGGAACAGTATTGCCCGGAAAATGAATCAAAATCCGAAACAGGTATTCAAGACCTTGGTAACAAAAGGAAACAGCAAGAATTATTTTGTTTTTGTGATTCCCGTGGATAAAGAACTCAATTTAAAAGCGGCGGCAAAAGCCGTTCACGAAAAGTCGGTGGAAATGATTCCTGTCGCGGACATCAATAAGGTAACGGGATATATCCGCGGCGGATGCAGTCCGATCGGAATGAAAAAGCAATTTGTCACAGTGATAGACAGTTCCTGCCGTGAATTTGACAGTATCATTTTCAGCGCGGGGAAAATCGGATATCAGGTTCAGCTTTCACCGACGGCACTCACAGAATTTATTCATGCCGATATTGAAGATATTACTATGTAATTTCATTTACTCACCGGTATTGGCGCAATACTTTTTCCGCCATTTCTTTCATCTTCTCCCGAACGTTTTCGGGAGAGAGAATCTGTATTTCGTTTTCAAAATTAAACACCCATGACAAGAACTGAGGGCTGACCAGTACACTGACCGTAACGGTAAACCATTCCCCGCCCTCCGGCGCCAGCATAACCTCCCGTCCGAATTTGTCAATGATAACTCCCGCAAGATGATTTTTACAGCGAAGTGTAACCGCGCATTCCTCGCCGTTAAACATACCGAATAATTTTTTGGAATAGACGGCAAGGTCAAATTTGCGGAACAGCTCATACCCTTCCCGCGATTCGCCCGAAATTGAAATTCCCTGCATTCTGTCCACCCGGTAATGCTTAATCAAGCCTGATTGCGCGTCATACCCTATCAGATAATAATTTTCATCATCCCATGTCAGCGCCCACGGACTGACATCATACAAAGCGCCGTTGTGCCGCGGCTTTTTGCTCTTGTCCGGCTGCCAGTCAAAATATTGAAACGTGATTTTCTCATTTCTTCCCATGGCGCTGTGCAGCAAATCCACATTATAATAAATACTCTCGTTCTCCGCCTTACTGCGATTGACCACATACACCTCGCGCTGTAGTTTCGCGCCTTCGGCGACGCTCGCCAATCCTATAATTTTTTGTATCAGTTTTTCACTCTTTTTGCGGGTAATAAAGCGCGCCGACTGGACAGAATCTACCAGCAGCTTTAACTCCGGCAGTTCAAATTCACGGCTTGCCACATAATACATCGCCGCTCTGCCCGACACCCGCTCAATATCCATTCCATAAAGCGCAAGCAGTTCTAAATCATCGTAAATACTTTTGCGCTCTGCCGAAATTCCGTACTGTTGCAGTTCAGAAATCATCTGCTGAACGGTTAGCATATGTTCCTCGTCGGTTTTTTCAAGCAGAATTTTTCGCAGATATAATAGTTTTAATTTTTGATTCGGGTGTTTTCCCATGCCGCAGTTCCCCTTTGTGTCAAAATTCAGATATAGTATTCGTCCGCCCCGTTTGCGCGGCTGCTGTCCAGCACATCTTGCAGGGTAATGCTGTCCAAATACTCCTTAATAACGCGGTTCAAACCCTCCCAGACATGAATGACTGCGCATTCCCTGTAACGCGGACAACTATTTGTTTCACTATCCAGACACGCGACAGGCGCAATACTGCCCTCCGTGATGCGCAGAATATCCCCTACTGTGTATTTGTCTGCCGGTTTTGCCAGCATATAGCCGCCGCGTGAACCGCGAACGCTCTTTAAAATTCCTTCTTTATTCAACAGAGTAACAATTTGCTCCAGATATTTCTGCGAAATTCCCTGCCGCTCCGCGATATCTTTTAAGGCAATATACCCATCCGGCATATGCTCCGCCAAATCCAGCATCATACGTAGAGCATATCTGCCCTTAGTCGAAATTTTCATATTTCTCCCCCTCTCTGCCGTATAAAAATTTCCGCCCTCAAACACAAGACATCTTTCTTTTTATTTTAACATAAATTTATATTTTTTTCAAATATAAATAAAAAATTTTCAAAAAAGTCTTGCATTTTTCACACATAAGGTGTATAATTTATAAGAATATTGCAAAAATGGTGATAATACATGAAGGATTTATTGAGAACATTGATTGCCAAAGCAGAATATTTTTTCTACTTTAGCCGGAACTTCGCCTTTAGTTTCGGTTATTTTTGCTGTAAAAAAATCAATGAACCTGTTCCGCTGTGCGGATAATTTCCTTTTCACTTTTGAATATAATCAGGGAAGGTTCATTGAAAAATGAATCTTCCTTTTTTTATTAAATATTTTGATACATTTCAGGAGGAATCAAACATGGTAGTAATCATGAAACCAAACACAAGCGACGAGGCGATTACGCAATTAGTTGCTGAAATTAAGGAAAAAGGCTTGGACGTAATGCTTAATAAGGGCGTAGAATGTACGGTTCTCGGTCTGTTAGGCGATACCACTCTTGTGGACGATGATATGCTGATGCTCAACACGCACGTTGACCGCGTCATGCGCGTGCAAGAGCCTTTCAAAAAGGCAAGCAGAAAATTCCACCCGAACGGAACAGTAGTCAATATCGGTAATGTTTCTGTCGGAAAACCGAATGAATTTACAGTTATCGCCGGTCCCTGCTCGGTAGAGACAGAGCCACAAATCATTGAGGTAGCGGAAAACGTCAAAAAGAGCGGTGCAAAGATGCTGCGCGGCGGCGCGTACAAACCAAGAACCTCTCCCTACTCTTTCCAAGGGTTGGAACTTGAGGGAATCGAACTGCTGAAAGAAGCGAAAGAGAACACAGGTTTGCCTATTGTAACCGAAATTATGTCACCCGCATTGGTGGAACACTTTGTGGAAAACGTTGACGTCATTCAGGTCGGCGCGCGCAATATGCAAAACTTTGACTTGCTCAAAGAACTGGGTAAAACGCGAAAACCGATTTTGCTCAAACGCGGACTTTCCTCCACGATTGAGGAATGGCTGATGTCGGCAGAATACATCCTCGCAGGCGGCAATCCCAATGTAATTCTTTGCGAGCGCGGCATCCGCACCTTTGAAACATACACGCGCAACACGCTTGATTTAAGTGCGGTTCCCGCAGTGAAAAAATTAAGTCATCTGCCGGTTATCATCGACCCCTCCCATTCCGCCGGAATGAGCTGGATGGTGGAGCCTCTCTCCCTTGCCGCTATGGCGGTCGGAGCGGACGGTTTGATTGTTGAAGTGCATAACAATCCCGCAAAGGCGCTATGCGACGGCGCGCAATCGCTGAACATGCCGCAGTTTGACGATTTGATGAATAGAATGCGGTCTTTGGGCGCAAGTCTCGGAAAAACATTATAACTAAAAGCGAGATGCACCCGCCTCTTCGTCTCGGCAGACTGCGTCTGCTTCGCTTTTGCTCAAAACGCAAAAGCTGTGCTTACTTCGTCGCCGTTCCTCTTCCCGCAAAATTTTTCAATTTTGCGGGAACCCTGTGAGTGGCGGGTTCCACTTGCTTTTTTCAGTGGGGGTCATAATCCCCCACTGAAACGTTGAATGACGGGGCAAAGCCCCTTATTGAACGCTAATTGAATGACGGCGCAAAGCGCCTTATTGAAGGAATGATAGAGATATGGAAAAATCAGAAAGCGGCTTTCGGATTGCGATAATCGGACTGGGAATCATCGGCGGCTCTATGGCGTATGCGCTGCGCGGATTTCGCGGCGGCGAAATTATCGGCTGTGACATCAATGAGGAAACCCGCCGTTTGGCGCTGAAAAATAAGGCGGTGCATTCCGTGACCGCCGACCCTGCCGAGGCGGTGCAAGGAGCGGACTTAATCATCATCTGCGTCTATCCCGATTTAATCGCCCGCATTATCGAGCAATGCGCGCCCCACTTTAAACCGGGCGCGGTAATTACCGACGTATGCGGGGTGAAAACTGAAGTTGCGCGGCGGATACAAGAAGTATTGCCAAGCGAGGTGGATTATGTAGGCGGACACCCTATGGCGGGCAAAGAAGTGGAAGGTTTTGAAAACGCTTCGCCGGAACTGTTTTGGATGACAGGATTTATCGTAACTCCTATTTCTTCCTCTCAGCCGGAAAGCGTTGCGCTCGTCAAAGAGATGGCGCATTATATCGGTGCGACAAGAATTGCGGAAAATTCTCCGGAAGAACATGACGGAATCATTGCTTATACCAGCGATTTGATGCATATTTCCGCCGCCGCGCTTTGTCTGGACTTTCACCCGAAAATGAACCGCGCCTACACTGCCGGTTCTTTCCGCGACTGTACCAGAATTGCGCAAATCAACCCTGAACTCTGGACGGAAATATTTTTGCAAAACAAGGAAAACACCTTGATAGAAATTGACCGTTTTCTGCGCAGTGTTCAAAGCCTGCGCACCGCAATTGCAAGCGAAAACAGAGAAGAATTAATGGCATTGCTGTCTCGCGTCAAAGAAAACAAAAAGATAATGCAAAAGCGAGAGGTCGAATAAGACTCTGCCCTCAATCCAAACAGAAAGGAACGAACGTATTATGTCAAAAACACTATGTGTACAAATTCCCGGTCGGGCATATGATATTATGATTGAGCGAGGACTGTTTGACACAGCAGGGGAGCAAATTCGCTCCGTGACAACAGCGGCTAAGGCAGCAGTGGTCAGTGACAGCAACGTTGCACCTTTATACGCGCAGCGGTTGTTAAACTCTATGGGAAAAAACGGATTCACCGTCAAACTGATTACCGTTCCGGCAGGGGAAAAAAGCAAGTCCCTCGCCATGACGGAATACTTGTATGATGAAATGCTTGATTTTGAACTGACGCGTTCAGACTTAATTGTCGCGCTGGGCGGCGGTGTGGTAGGAGATTTAACAGGTTTTGCGGCATCCACCCTCCTGCGCGGGATTCCGTTTGTGCAAATTCCCACCACTCTGCTCTCTCAGGTAGATTCCTCAGTCGGCGGCAAGGTTGCCGTTGATTTGCCGAGAGGAAAAAATCTGGTCGGAACTTTTTGTCAGCCAAAACGGGTGCTGATAGACCCCGATTGTCTGCAAACTCTGCCGGAACGCTTTTTGGCGGACGGAATGGCAGAAGTCATCAAATACGGGGCAATTTTTGACAAAAATCTGTTTGCTTTGCTCGAAAGTATCACAGACAAGCAAAATTTATTTGCAAAAATGGAAGAAATCATATATACTTGTTGTAACTGGAAACGGCAGATTGTCGAAGAGGACGAATTTGACACCGGCAAGCGTATGGTATTGAATTTCGGCCACACCTTTGGTCACGCGATTGAAAAAGAATATCATTACGAAACCTACACGCACGGTGAAGCCGTGGCGGCAGGAATGGTGATGGCGTGCGAATTCGGAGAGAAAAACGGCATTACAGAAGTCGGCTGTGCCGAGCGTATGCGGAAAATTTTGGCGCAATATCATCTGCCCACCGACGCGGAAATCAGCCATGACGCTTTAACCGCCGCTATGGCGGTGGACAAGAAAGGCGAGGGCAGTCTCATCAATCTGATTCTTCTCTCCGAAATCGGAAACGCCGTCATTCAAAAATTTGAAAAATCTTTGCTGTAACACAAAATACTTGATACTTCAATGATTAGGAGGGTATATGGATACAGTTACCATTCACTCAAATATGCTGCAAGGAGAGGTCACCCCTCCGCCTTCCAAAAGCGTGGCGCACCGCGCCATTATAGCCGCCGCCCTGTCAGGCAAGCGATGCAAAGTGCATAACATCGCACTGTCTGCGGATATTTCCGCTACTTTGGACTGCATGAACCGTTTGGGCGCTTGCGATACATATGACGCGAAAACACAGACGGTCACTTTTGCCGCAAAGCGAAAAAAGGTCTCGGAACCATTGCTGCTGGATTGCTGCGAAAGCGGCTCTACATTGCGTTTTCTCATTCCGATTGCGCTTTGTTTCACAGATAAAGTAACCTTTACCGGACAAGGACGTTTGATGCAACGACCGCAAAAACCGTATTTTGATATTTTTGACGAACAAGGTATTATATATCACACACACAATGACAAACTAACCGTAGAAGGCAAACTGAAAGCCGGACATTTTTCACTGCCCGGCGATATCAGTTCCCAATTTGTAACAGGTCTGCTATACGCGCTCCCGTTATTGGAGGGCGACAGCGAAATTGAAATCACCACTCCGCTGGAATCGAAAGGATATATTGACCTTACCTTAGATGTGCTGAATTCTTACGGTATTCAAATCACAAATCATGAGTATCGCAAATTCAGCGTCACGGGCGGGCAAGTCTATCAAAGCAGTGACTATACCGTGGAAAGCGACTATTCGCAGGCGGCGTTCTTTTTGGTCGCCGGAGCGCTCGGCTGTAATATTACCTGTAACAATCTGAGAAAAGAGAGCTTGCAGGGAGATAAAAAAATTCTGGATATTTTAAAAACAGTAGGCGCCGACTTGGAAGAAACTAAGTCAGGCGGCATTCGCGTTCGCCGTACCGCGCATATGCAAGGTACCGTAATAGACGCAAGCGAAATTCCGGACTTAGTACCGATTTTAGCCGTGCTATGCACGTTTTGTCAAGGCGAAAGCCGCATCATCAACGCAGGACGACTGCGCATCAAGGAAAGTGACCGTCTGGCGGCAATCACTGCCGAATTGAACCGCATGGGCGCGCAAATTGAAGAATACAGCGACAGTCTGACCATTCACAGCGCTGGCGTTCTCCATGGAGCGACGCTTTCCTCATGGAATGACCATAGAATTGCGATGGCAACCGCTATCGCCGCCTGTCGCGCGGAAGGCGACACAACAATTATGGGAGCGCAGGCAGTACAAAAATCCTATCCCGACTTTTTCGATATTTACCGCTCGCTCAACGGAACGGTACAAAATGCACAAAGGGGTGAAATGAAATGAACACTTGGGGCGAAAATATCAAAATCAGTATTTTCGGCGAATCACACGGAATGGGAATCGGTGTTATAGTCGATGGTATTCCCTCCGGCACTACGATAAATGAGGAATTTATCCAAAGTGAGATGCACAGACGTGCGCCGGGGCAAAGTTTATTATCCACCCCCCGCAAAGAAGGCGACAAAGTGGAAATTCTGTCAGGAATTGTTGATGGTAAAACCTCCGGTACGCCGATTTGCGGCATTATCAGAAATACAAATACCATCTCACGGGACTATCAGCCGGAAATGATTCGTCCCGGACACGCGGACTTCACCGGCTTTTGCCGCTATGGCGCAACACATGATTACCGCGGCGGAGGGCATTTTTCCGGCAGGTTAACCGCGCCATTGGTTTTTGCAGGCGCTCTCGCCAAAACCGTACTCCAAGCGCGGGGAATTACAGTCGGCGCACACATTAAACAAATCAGCGATATTTGTGACGATACCTTTGATATGGTTCATTTGACCGAAGAAGTTCTCCTTGCGGCTGGAAAAAAGCCTTTTCCTGTTTTAAATGACGCGCAGGGCGAAAAGATGCAGGATAAAATTCTGCGCGCGCGGGAAAATCTGAATTCTGTCGGTGGAATTGTGGAATGCGGCATCTTGGGGATTCCCGCCGGAATCGGCTCTCCGTTTTTCGGCTCGGTTGAAAGTCGACTTTCCTCTATGATGTTCTCCATTCCGGCTGTAAAGGGAATTGAATTCGGCGCAGGCTTTGCCTTTACCGAAATGACCGGCAAAGACGCTAATGACGAGTTTGTCACAGACGGCGAAGCCGTAAAAACCCGTACCAACCATAACGCAGGAATCAACGGCGGCATCAGCAACGGTATGCCGATTATTTTCCGCTGTGTGATAAAGCCTACGCCTTCTATTTCACAGCCACAGCAAACCGTTAATATCAGCAAGATGGAAAATGTCACACATATTGTAAAAGGCAGACATGACCCCTGCGTGGTACACCGCGCAAATGTAGTAGTAGAATGTGCCGCCGCGCTTACAATTTTAGATTTGCTGCAAGACGGAAGGAGAATGACAGACCATGCGTGATTTGGAATCACTGAGAAAAGAAATAGATAGCATTGACAGCCAACTCCTTCCTCTCTTTTTGGAAAGAATGGATTTATGCCGCGAGGTAGCTGAATACAAACGCTCCGTCAATATGCCTGTTCTTGACAGAACGCGGGAACGTGCTGTTTTGGAAAATAAAATTGCTCAAATACAAGACCCCGAACGAAAAAATGAAGTATATGAGTTTTTTTCCTGCATCATGTCAATCAGTAGAAATATACAACACCATTTGGTAACCACTCAGAATGACCTGAATTTTGCCGAACTGCTCCGTCAATCCTTGCCTGCCGAGAGTCCCGTTATTGCCTATCAAGGAACCGAGGGCGCTTACAGCGAGGAGGCGGCAATCCAATACTTCGGTATGAAATGCAACCGTTTTCACACTGTTACATGGGAGGACGCCTGCCGCGCGATACATGAGGGCAAAGCGAATTATGCCGTACTGCCGATAGAAAATTCATACACCGGAGCAATTTCAGACGTTGTTGATTTGCTGGGTGCGCACAAACTCTATATTGTGGGTGAAACGGACGTCGCTGTCCGTCACTGTCTGCTCGCTGTTCCCGGGACAAAGAAAGAGGATATTAAAGCGGTATATTCCCATGAACAAGGGATTTTGCAGTGCAGAGAGTTTCTGAAAACGTTATCAGACGTTACCTGTGAAACCTGCCCAAATACCGCGGTCAGTGCTAAAATGATAGCGGAATTCGGGGAACACGACAAAGCAGCTATCGCCTCCAAGCGCAATGCCGACTTGTACGGGCTGGACATTCTGGCAGAAAATATCAATTACAGTTCAAACAATACCACACGCTTTGTCATAGTCGGCGCACAACCGGAAATTAACAAAGATTGCAACAAAATCAGCATTGCTTTCACTTTACCGCACGAAAGCGGCACGCTTTACGGAGTGCTTTCCGCATTTGCGCACGGCGGGCTGAATTTACTGAAAATTGAATCACGTCCCATTCACGAACGCAATTTTGAATATAGATTTTATGTTGACTTTACCGGTAATCTGTTGGACGAACATACACGCGGTATTATAAAAAATGTCTTGGGACAGACGGTTGAATTTAAACTGCTGGGCAACTACAAAGCCGGTGAGTTAACGTGAAAAATATCTTTTTAATCGGTATGCCCGGCTGTGGGAAATCTACAGTTGGAAAATTGCTGGTTTCCAAAACAGGGCAAAAATTTTATGATGCTGATGATGCTTTGGAAGAATATTATCAGCAAAAAATCAGCGACATTTTTGCCGAAAAAGGCGAAGAAGGGTTCCGCCAAATGGAAACCGAAACAATCCGGCGGCTTGCCGCATTGCAAAACACCGTTGTAGCCACAGGGGGTGGCGCTGTAACGCAGGAACGCAACATGGAACTTGCGAAAGAAAATGGTGTTGTAGTATTTATTGACCGCCCTGTAGAAAACATTCTTGCCGATATTGTCACGGCACATCGGCCACTGCTCGCTAAAGGCGCAGAACGTTTGCATCGGCTCTACGCGGAAAGAATTGATTTATACCGCAAGGCGGCAGATATTATAATTGAAAATACGAATGATTTAGAATTTGTTGTCAACGCTATCATTGAAGGAGTGAAAAAGTATGAAAATCATGGTAATTAACGGACCGAATATCAATTTACTGGGAGTACGCGAACCGGGCATTTATGGGGAAAGCACTTATGCGGATTTAGAAACATATATTGAAAATTATGCGGAGCAGAACGGCATAGAAGTTGTTGTTCTGCAAAGCAACGGCGAGGGTGAACTGATTGATTTTATCCATCACTCGCTTGGCAACTATGACGCAATCGTTATCAATCCAGGCGCTTACACGCATTACAGCTACGCGATTTATGACGCACTGCTGTCAGTGGGTCTGCCGACGATTGAAGTGCATATCAGCAACATTCATAAGCGGGACGAATTTCGTCACAAATCTGTGACTGCTCCCGCTTGCGTCGGTCAAATCTGTGGTCTTGGTTTCCGCGGATATACGTTGGCAATCGATTATTTGACAGAAAAGCTTGGTGATACTAATGCTTAATCTTGCCGTCATCGGAGACCCGATTGCGCACAGCAAATCACCTGTCATTCACTCTTCTGTAATGGAAGAATTAAAAATTCCATACTCCTACTCCTCCTTTCAGGTCAAAAAAGGAGAATTGGCGGAATTTCTAAAATTGGCTATAGAAAAGGATATTCACGGATTTAATATTACCATGCCGCATAAAGCAGATATTATCCCATTTTTGGACGATATTGACGAAGAGGCAAAACGTTATCAGGCAGTCAATACGGTTAAAGTAGAAAACGGAAAACTATATGGTTATAACACAGATGCGGACGGTTATACAGTCGCACTGCGCGACGCGGGCGGTTCTTTTGCCGGAAAAAACGTTGTGATTTTAGGCGCGGGTGGCGTTGTAACCACGCTGGCGCGCAAAGCAGCATACGAAGGCGCGGAAAAGGTTTCCGTGCTGAATCGCACACTTGCAAACGCGGAAGCTGTTGCCACCCTTGTCACCTCTGAAACAGGAGTAAAAACCGAAAGTGCAAACTTTAGTACCGAGACATTGAAACGCTATGCGGCGCAAACGGATTTGCTGATTAACGCAACTCCGCTTGGTATGCACGGCGTATCATACGATTTTGAAGATTTTAGTTTTGTGTATGAGTTGAAACCGGAAGTTTTGGTTTCCGATTTGATTTATAATCCGAGTGAAACAAATTTACTTAAGGCAGCGCGGGAACACGGCTGCACTACCTTAAACGGGTTGGGAATGCTGTTGTATCAAGCGTTTTTAGCTGACCAAATTTATACGGGAACAACTTTTTCCTTTTCAGACATGAAAACCCGTATTGAAAATAAGGTAAATTAAAAATTATTTCAATGAGTGGAATACTTTAATAATTTTTATATAGAAAATTTGCAGAACAGGTATTGACAAAACGCTAAAAATATTCTATAATATTTGAGTGTTCGCTACCGTGGCTCAGCAGGTAGAGCAGCTCACTCGTAATGAGCAGGTCGCTAGTTGTAGTTAAGGTAGACTAATTCAATTCATGATTGCAAGCAATTTTGTGACACTAAAAATATGAGGACGAAAATCGCCCTCATCATATTCGCTACCGTGGCTCAGTAGGTAGAGCATTTCACTCGTAATGAAAAGGTCGCCAGTTGTAGATAAGGTAGACTAATTCATTTCATGATTGCAAGCAATTTTGTGACATTAAAAATATGAGGACATAAAACATCCTCATCATATTCGCTGGTGTGGCTCAATGGTAGAGCATTTCACTCGTAATGAAAAGGTTGTGAGTTCGATTCTCACCACCAGCTCCATACAAAAA
>JAAGKN010000222.1_pt1 | contig 64614 bp, 67 predicted proteins | sample 6206371 | NCBI WGS metagenome assembly JAAGKN01 (sample SAMN11533720, study PRJNA540317) | gut metagenome | isolation source: fecal pellets from male and female animal of same cohort | host: Peromyscus leucopus | place: USA:CA | collected 2017
CTGTCGGGAGCTGTACGGATGTCATGAAGTAGCCCATGTCCTCTTGCGGGATATAGCTCGACGGAACTTTCATGAATCCCCAGAACGCGAGGAGGCAGAGGCCGAAGTAGATGCAGATTGCGACCACGGGGCGCTTCAGAAGTCTGCCGATGAGCGCCGTGTATTTTTTCAGGACGGCTCCATAGCCTTTGTTGAACCATCGGTAGAGAAAAAAGTGTGGATTCGGGTCATCTTTCTTTCTCAGAAACAGGGCACACATAGCCGGCGTGAATGTCAGTGCGTTGAATCCCGAGAACGCCACTGAGGTGGCTATCGTGAGAGCGAATTGCTTGTAGAGCTGACCTGTGATTCCGCTGATGAATGCGGTGGGGATAAAGACCGACAGCAGCACGAGCACTTCGCCGATGACCGGGCCCTGCAGCTCGTCCATGGCTTTCTCGGCGCCTGTCTCGGAGTCAGCTTCCCTTCGTGGAGCAGTCGGGCGCAGTCTTCGACCACGACTATGGCGTCGTCGACCACAATGGCGATCGCCAGCACAAGGCCGAAGAGAGTTAGCGTATTGAGCGAGAAACCCATTATCTTCATCACCGCGAAAGTCGCGATCAGCGACACCGGGATCGTAAGCATCGGGATAATCACCGCTCTCCAGCTTTGGAGGAATATGAGTATTACAAGCATCACAATCAGTGTGGTCTCGACGAAAGTGACAAGCACCTCGTCTATTGACGCCGTCACGAATGATGTCGTGTCGAGAATCACGTTGTAGTGAACTCCGGCGGGGAAATACTCCGACAGTTCCTCCATCTTGGCCTTGACCCTGTTGGCTACCTCAAGGGCGTTGGCTCCCGGGAGCTGCTGCACACCTATCAGGCCAGCCTGCTTGCCCGATACGTGTGAGACGCCCGAATAGCTCTGGCTCCCCAGCTCGACTTTGGCTATGTCCTTGAGCCTGAGCAGACCGCCGTTTTCGGCCGTGCGTATGATGATGTTTGAGAATTCCTCGGCGGTCTTGAGCTGTCCCTGTGACGTCAGAGTGAATTCAAATTCGACTCCGCTGCTGACCGGGGGAGTGCCGACGCTGCCGGCCGACACCTCGAGGTTCTGCGACTGAATCATGGCGCTGATGTCGGCGGGGGTGAGGCCGCGCACCTGCATCTTGTCCGGGTCGAGCCAGACGCGCATGCTGTATTTTCCCGCGCCGAAAGCGCCTGCGCCGCCAACACCGTCGATGCGTGACAGCTCGTCGATGATGTTCAGCTGGGCATAGTTGGTCAGATAGAGTGCGTCATATCTTCCGCTGTCGTCGCCTTCGAGCGAAATGAACAGGATGATGTTCGACGACTCGGACATCACCGACACGCCCTGCTGCTTTGACGGCCGCGGGGAGCGTGGCTTCGGCGAGCGATATGCGGTTCTGCACCTTGACGGCCGCCTCGTCGAGGTCTGTGCCGTTTTCGAAAGTGACGGTCAGGTTATAAGAGCCGTCGCTCGAGTTCGAGCTCATATACATCATGCCCTCGACGCCGTTGACCTGTTCCTCGATGGGCACACCGACAACTTCGGCCACAGTCGCCGCGTCAGCGCCGGGATAGACGGCCGACACCATCACGGTCGGGGGAGTGATGTCGGGATACTGCGATATAGGGAGGCTTTTGACCGTCATAAGGCCTACGAGCACCATGATTATCGCCAGCACTGTGGCGAAAATCGGACGGTCTATGAAAAATCTTGAAAACATGTCTCTTGGCTCTAAGTTGATTTGATAGTTATTCTCCTGTCAGACTGCTGGCGGAGTCTCTCATCTGACAAGATGCGGTTTCACGGTCATGCCGTCTCTGACTTTAAGCAGAGCCTTGGTGACATATCTTGATTTAGGAGTGATGCCTGAGGTGACCACACGCAGGGAGTCGCGGTAGAGCGGGCCGACCTTTATGGGGGTGTAGACGACACGGTCGGAGTCATTGACTACATAGAGATATTTGCCGAGCTGGTCGGTGCTGATTGACGCGTCTTTCACGAGGATTGCGTCGGGCACCTCCTTGTAGGGCAGATTGACCTTGACAAACATTCCCGGACGGAGTTCATTGTAAGTGTTCTTTATGTGGCAGCGCAGGTCGAGTGTCCCGGTCGACGCTTCAAGTGCGGGGGCCACATAGCTCAGGTCGCCGTAATATTCATGGGCGACACTGTCGGCAAATGACAGCGGAATGTGGCTGAACAGTGTCTGATTGTCGCTTTTGGTGTCGGGAATCATCCCTTCGCTGTCGTCGACGGCGAAATGTGCCGTCAGGACTGATGTGTCATAGAGCGTCGTCATGGTGACGGCAGCGCCTTCGCCGTTGACGTAGTTGCCGACATCCATAGTCCCTGCCGATGCCATGCCTGAAATCGGGGCCGTGATGGTGCAGTAGCCGAGATTAGTCCGCGCGGTCTCGAGTGCTGCCTGCGCGTTCTTGATGCTGGCTTCGGCCTGACGGAGACTGCTTTCGGCCTGATTTACCTCCATCTTCGAGACCGCATCGCTTTCAAGGGCTTTTTTGACAGCCTCGTAATGGCTTTTTGCGTAGTCGCGCGTGCTTATGGCTGTGGTCAGAGCCGCGTTTGCCTGCTGGACAGCGTCGCGATACTTGCTGTCCTCAATCCTGAAGAGAACATCACCTTTTCTGACATACTGACCGTCTTTGAAAAGCTGTGCGGTCAGCAGACCGTTGACTCTCGCGACTACTGCGACCTGTGAGATTGCGCCGAGCTGTCCGGGATAGGTGTTGCTGAGAGTGACGGAATCAATTTCGGGGAGAGCGACGTCGATGCTTGCCTCGGGCATTTCTTCACCGCTGCTTTTCTTATGCCCGCCACAGGAGGTGACGATGACGGCTGCTGCCAGTAGCGCGCCGGATAATTTCATATTCATGATGCTTGCTTTTTACGGTTGTTTTTATTGTCCGGCGGGTGAGCCGCCGAGTGATTTGTAGAGGCTGACGAGGTTGACAAGAGCCTGACCGCGGGCCGAAATCAATGATGTGGCATAGGTGAGGCTGTTGATTTGCGCGTCGACGACATTTGTAAACGGTGTAAGGCCCTCTTTGTAGAGGTCGACGGAGAGATGAAACGATTCGTCGCACTGTTCGATTACCTTCGCATAGCAGTCGATAGTCTTGAGCGAGGAGCCGTAGGCTATCATTGCGTCGTTGACCTCTTGGACGGCGGTCATGACTGTCTGGTTATAGCTTTCGATGCCGATTCTCATCTGCTCGCGGGCCTCGGCTACGGCGTGTTTGCGGGCGAAGCCGTTGAAGAGTGTCCATGTGAGGGTAGGGGCCACGCTGTATTCAAGACTGTTTTTCGTGAACAGGTCTCCGGCATCGTGGGCGGCGACACCGACAGAGCCCTGGATTGAGAGCGACGGGAGAAAATCCTTTTTGGCAATTCCGAGCTGAGAGGCATAGGAGGCGACTTCATATTCCGCGGCCACGATGTCGGGGCGTCTTCTGAGCAGATTGGCGGGAACGCCCGATGGAATCAGATGTCTGTATTCAGGAGTTGTGCCGCCGGCGGCAAGACGCTTGGCTATTTCGTCAGGGTAGACACCGACGAGGGTAGCGATGGCATTGACGGCCTGACCGACTGACGCTTCGAGCGACGGAACTGAAGCCTCTGTCGAATAGTAGACGGTCAGTGCCTGCGCCACGTCGAGTTTTGAGACCAGTCCGGCTTCAAAACGCGCCTTGGCGATGGTCACCACTCTGTCCTGCGACGCAAGATGCTCGCGGGTGACGTAGAGCTTGCGCTGGAAAGTGCGCAAATTAAAATAATATGTGGCGATGTCAGCTGTAAGGCTTATCATCGTGGCGACGTAGTCTGCACGGCTTGCCTGATATAGCGCCTTGCGGTTCCTGACGCTTTCACGGATTTTGCCGAACACGTCTATTTCCCAGCTCATGTTTGCTCCGAGTGAGAAGTAGCTTGAATTACTGGAGTGGACATGGCTTCCGCCGATGGCCCCGGCGTTGCGCCCTTTGGTGTAGCCGGCGCTGAGTCCGATGGTAGGATAATAACCTGCCTGCGCCTGGCCTATCTGGGCTTTGGCCGCTTCAATACTATGGATGGCGGTCAGGACATTGAAATTGTTTTCGATGCCGAGATTTATCAGAGAGTCGAGCAGCGGGTCGTTGAAGTTTTTCCACCACTGGTCATCTCCGGGCATTGTCTGCTCCATATCGGTGGCGTAGGTCCATCTGTCGGGCAGACTTTCCCGCAACATCTCCTGCGGGGAATCCTGTGCGGCGGCAATCCGGGCGCTTCCTGCCGTCAGACTGAGGATAATAGCTGAAACGTAAAAGAATTTTCTCATAAAACAGAGTGATAGATGTTTTTGAAACGTCTGAAAATGAAAGTGGGTTCAGCGTCTGCGCGTGAGAAAATGATGAGAAAACGCATGTTTTTCGGCTATATTAACATTGTTTTGATTGTATGTGCAACGATATTGCCCATGTGCGGGCGTAAATTTGCATCACAATCAGAGAGATAGATGCTCCCGGATTAAAACAGTCAAAAAAATATTGAATTATGATTACAGCAATCAACCACACCGACCTTCTCTACATCACAGCGCTCAGCGGTGGTGTGACACTCCTGTCGACAAGTCTCAGCGGGGCCTCCTCAATCGGTGACGTGTTTCGCCACATTCGCGGGATGGCAGCTGCAGTCAAAGGAGTTATTACATTGAAGATACGCAACAGCACACAGGGCTGGGCGCAGCAACACACTCTCGTGATGAAACCTGCGGTCAACACTGTCCCTGTAAAAAACAGTTCTTCGGCCGGGTCCGCCTATCCCTCCCTTTTCCCCGAGGATTTCTAAAGAAAAAAGCCCCCTTTATTTGAAGCCGAGCAGCTCGAAACTGTCGACATAGATTTCTGTCACATTCCTCTTGATGGCGTTGCGGTCTTCCCAGATACGGTAGCGTATTTTGCCCTCGACATAGAGCCGTGAGCCACTGCGGATATATTTCTCTGCAAACTCCGCCGCGGAGTCCCACATGACAATCGTGTGCCATTCGGTCCGCTCGGGTATTTTCGTCCCGTCGGGGCGTGTGCGTTCATGTTCGTTTGTAGCCATACGGAAAGTTGCGATAGGCCGGGTCTCGACATATCGTATTTCGGGATTCGTCCCCACATTACCTATAAGTATGACTTTGTTGACGCTCATTATACTTTTAAAAGTTTGCTGTTTTCCGGCTGAAATGCGGATATGGTGACACAAAATTACATATTTTTTTTAACCCGTGAAACAAATCTTAACTTCGGCGCGTTTATTTTGAAAATAAGTTAACTGTTTATTTTCATCATGAAAGGTTTTATTACATCTCTATGTCTCTTTGCAGCGCTCGGACTCGTTTCATGTGACGAGACTGCACGTCTTGCAAAAGAACTTCCCGGTTCATGGGCCGGAACTCCTGAAAATATCTCTGACAACACGGCTGTCACTGCGACGATTCTCGAGACTCTCGACATCACAGCCGACGACAGCGCTGTCGCCAAGGGCAGCCACGGCGGTGTAATCACCATCTCCGGCATGCTCTCGGCCACGACACAGTTTGTGGGCGACGACGTCGAGCCTCTCAGCCTGACAGCAAGCGCCAAGTCGCTCATCAGCGGAACGTGGACAGCTATTGACGACGATGAAGTCGCCGTGATTCTCGACCTGTCGACTCTGACCGTCAACGTTGATCCCGACGCGGTCAGCATCAACAACAGCATACTCAACGGCAAAGCCGCTCCCCAGCTCGAGACAATGAAGCCCGCGGTTGCCGCTACCGTAGCCGAAAGCATGAAACGCGCGCTTTCGACCCGCTACACGACTATCCGCCGCCTTGACGATGTCAAGGTCAAAGGCCCCCTGATGAAATTTGAAATCGGAAAAACCGACTATGTCTTTACCCGTCAGGGCAAGGCTCAATAAGAAAATTTTTCCTACCTTTGCCTGTAAAATAATCACTCATCACAACATTTTCCATCAAGGATGAACAGGAAAGGTAAACTATATTTCCGTTACGGCACCATGGGCTCGGCCAAAACCGCCCTCCTGCTGACAACGGCCTACAATTTCGAGGAGAGACACATGAAATATGTGTGCCTCAAACCGGTAATTGACACGCGCGACAAGACAAACGTAATCAAATCTCGCATCGGAATCGAGAGGGAGTGTCAGTGGATTTACCACGACACTGACCTCTACGATATGGCTCAGCATCTATTCGAGGAGTCCATGGCGGTGATTGACTGGTTTCTTGTCGATGAAGCCCAGTTTCTCACGGCCGAGCAGGTCGACCAGCTCTCGAGAGTGGTCGATGACTTCGGCAGCAACGTGATCTGCTATGGACTCCGCACCGACTTCCAGAGCCAACTGTTCGAAGGCTCGCGCCGTCTGTTCGAGATAGCCGACACGATAGACGAGATCAAGTCTACCTGCACCTGCGGACGCAAGACCATCATCAACGCCCGCATAGACCGCAACGGCGATTTTGTCGAGGAGGGCGAACAGGTCGAGATCGGCGGCGACGACCGCTACATTGCCGTGTGCCGCAAATGCTGGCGCAACAAACGCATCGAGCAGTCCTACCGCTCAATTCTTCCGTTCCGTGAGCTGTCGAAAGATTGACAATACTTACACTCATCCTTATGAAATCGAAATTCATTACCGCCCTTTTCGGCGCGCTCCTCTTCTCGGTGTCCGGCTCAGCCGCTTCCACTCCCGTGTCGCTTCTTGACGAAACCCTCACCTATGACGTAATCTACAAATGGGGATTCATCAACAAAGTGGCCGGATATGCCACCATGTCACTGCGCAACGACGGCGATCTGTATAAAGCGTCGGTCTTTGCCGAGAATGCACCGTGGGCCAACAGCATCTACATGCTCCGCGACACCCTCTACACCACCATGACAAAGCAGGGGCTCTATCCGGTGTCTTATACCTATATCGCTCATGAAAACGGTAAGTATAAGAAGGACGTGTTGAATTTCCAGCGTCATGGCGACACTTTCACAGCCGAGGCGATTAGGTATAAGCGCAAGGTTGCGGGTGAACCGCTGACGAGTTCCACTCTCCATCTCGAGGCTCAGGGAATGACGGTCGATATGCTCAGCTCATTCTTCTATCTGCGCACTCTCGATTTCGACAGCATGAAAAAAGGACAGAGTGTCACGCTCAACATCTTTTCAGGCTCTAAAAAGGAGAAGCTGAAAATAACTTATCTGGGCACACGGAATCTGAAGCTCAACGGCAAGACATTCCCGACCTACTACATCAATTTCACTTTCACCCGCAAGGGCGTCATGAGTTCCGACCCCATCTCAGGCTGGATTTCCACCGACAGTCAGCGCATACCGCTTAAAGTCGAGGGCTCTCTGGCGGTCGGCAAGGTCCGCGCTCTCTACACGGGGCCCAATCCTTGAACCATCCTCTAAAATTCCACAAGCTAAATTGAAAAAGTATTGTATAGCAATGACAATTGCATCGACCCTCCTCGCTGCGGCTCCTGCCGCGGCCGAGGAGGTTACTCTTAAAATAGCGGCCACTACCGACGTCCACGGTAACTTTTTTCCGTATGATTTCATCACCATGTCGCCCGGCAGCGGCTCGCTTGCTCGCGTGGCAACGCGGGTGCGTCAGCTGCGCGATTCACTCGGAACCGATAAGGTAATCCTTCTTGACAACGGTGACATTCTTCAGGGACAGCCGACGGCCTATTACTATAATTTCATAAAGACCGACGTCCCTCATCTGACCTCGCGTATGCTTAACTATCTCGGTTATGACGCCGAGACAATAGGCAACCATGACGTCGAGACCGGCCATGCTGTCTATGACCGTTATCGCCGCGACCTGGGCAAATTGCCACTGCTCGGCGCCAATGTCATCGACAGGTCAACCGGCAAACCCTACCTCAGCCCTTACGCAGTGATTGACCGCGATGGCGTGAAAGTCGTAGTGCTCGGTCTGCTTACACCTGCGATTCCCGCCTGGCTTCCCGAAAATCTCTGGGAAGGGCTTGAATTTGAGGATATGGTCGAGTCGGCCCGCAAATGGGTCCCTTATATAATGAAGAATGAGAAGCCTGACCTGCTTGTCGGCCTTTTCCATTCGGGACATGACTCGGAGAAGATGACAGGCGAATGGCATGAGAACGCATCGCTGCTTGTCGCCGAGCAGGTGCCCGGTTTCGATATTGTCTTCATGGGACATGACCACCGGCTTTTCAACTCGTCGGCCGATAATCCCGTCAATTCTCCGGCTCTCGTTCTCAATCCGGCCAACAATGCCGCCTATCTTGCCGAAACCGATGTGACTTTCACTCTCGACAACGGCAAGGTGACTGACAAGAAAATCTCCGGCCGCCTCGTTCCCGTCGCGGACCTTGAGCCTGACTCGGCTTTTATGGCTGAGTTTGCACCGGAGCAGCAGGAGATTCTTGATTTCGTCAGCCGCAAAATCGGCACTTCGACCGGTAATTTCTCAGTCCGTGACGCCTATTTCGGCCCCTCGGCTTTCATGGAGCTCCTTCATGACCTCCAGCTTGAGATTTCAGGCGCGGAGATTTCCTTTGCAGCTCCGCTCTCTTTCGACGCGATGATAAAGGAGGGAGATCTCCACATGAGCGACATGTTCACGCTGTATAAATACGAGAATATGCTCTACACGATGGCCATGACCGGACGTGAAATCAAGGATTACCTTGAGATGAGCTATTCGCTGTGGACCGACGTGATGAAATCAGCCGACGACAATCTCCTGCTTTTTGCCGATGCAAAGAAAGGCGGCGCGAAAGGCGATTATGCAAAACTCCTGAATCCGTCATATAATTTCGACTCGGCCGCAGGCATAAACTACACGGTCGATGTAACCCGGCCGCAGGGAGAGAAAATCAATATCATTTCTATGGCCGACGGCACTCCATTTGACCCTGACAGGACTTATAAGGTGGCGGTCAATTCCTATCGCGGCAACGGCGGAGGTGACTTGCTCACAAAAGGTGCCGGAATACCCCACAAAGATTTGAAATCGCGAATCCTGAAAGCGACCGACAAGGACCTGCGCTTCTATCTGATTAAGGAGATAGAAAAACGCGGCGTTATCTCGCCGGTCGTGACTCCCAACTGGAAGTTTATTCCCGAACCTATGGTCAGCGAAGCCGCCGCCCGCGACCGCAAGACCCTGTTCGGAGAGAAGAAATAGATTTCTGTTTTGACAGTACATCCATAGCTCAAACAGAAGCGCGGCTTGAAATCACCAGTTTCAAGCCGCGCTTCTGTTCATGTGACGGATATTTATAACCGTCTGTTATTTCATTGAATCTATAATCTCAAACGCCGCATCGCGTCCGACAGTGATTCTTTCGGGGAAATGCACGTCGCTGTTGACCGCGAGAGGCAGCCCGGCGTCGCAGAGCCGGCGGATGGTCGGAGCCGAGGGGAAGAGTCGTGACACATAGCGCGCCTTCTCCTCGTCGCTGCTTCCCGCCGGTGCTTCCCAGGCCTTGGTGTTGATTTCAACAACGATGTCAGTCGCCCTGAGCGCGTCGATGACATTGTCGATATGCTTCTTATACCAGGCCTCGTCCTCGATTCCGGGCTGATATTTCGACGCGTTGAATCCGATTTTGTCAAAGTGTCCGATCATATCGAAGCCGCCTGCTTCAATCATGTCGAGTGTGTGGGCATAGAAAGTGTCCACCACATAGCGGATGCCGTCGTGAAAATACTTGTGCATCTTCTCGATGAAGGCCTTCGGGCTTCCGTCGACATCAATCAGCGTCTCGCCGTCCTGAGCGGGGATGAAATGGATGGAGCTGAGCCTGTAGTCAAGCGGGATTCCCGAAAACAGCGGTGATGTCGCGCCCCACATTTTTCCGAGATAGTCAATCTCCATCGACATGTAGAGACTGATTGTTCCATCATATTCCTCTTTCAGCCTGCGGAACTCGGCGATGTATTCGTCAACCTGCTCGCGGAGCATGTTGCAGGGCGAGGCGATGGGGATAGGAGAGTGGGGAGTGAATCCGAGATGTTTCATCCCGACACTGACGGCTGCAGCGACGAAGCGCGCCATATCAGCGCGCCCGTCACAGAATTGTGTATGAGAATGTAGATTATAGGCTCTTGTGGAGCCGATGATTTCCTTAATGTCCACTATGGATTTATTTTGATGTGGGAGGGTTGGCGATATTCTGCCTCATGTTCGTGTCAGATTCGATATTCTTCATGCGATAGTAGTCCATGATGCCGAGATTGCCCGACAGGAATGCCTGAGCCATGGCGCGTGGGAGTTCGGCCTCGGCCTCGATCACCTTTGCGCGGGCCTCCTGAGCCTTGGCGCGCATCTCCTGCTCGAGGGCGATGGCCATTGCGCGGCGCTCCTCGGCCTTGGCCTGGGCGATGTTCTTGTCGGCCTGAGCCTGGTCTATCTGCAGTGCGGCGCCGATGTTCTTGCCTATGTCGATGTCGGCGATGTCGATGGACAGAATCTCGAACGCGGTGCCTGAGTCGAGACCCTTGCGGAGCACGAGCTTGGATATGTTGTCGGGATTCTCGAGCACCTGCTTGTGGCTCTCGGACGAGCCGATTGACGATACGATGCCCTCGCCTACACGGGCAAGCACGGTGTCCTCGCCGGCACCGCCCACGAGCTGGCGTATGTTGGCGCGGACAGTCACACGGGCGATGGCGATGAGCTGGATGCCGTCCTTGGCCACGGCGGTGACGTGGGGTGTCTCGATGACCTTGGGGTTGACAGACATCTGCACGGCCTGAAACACGTCGCGGCCGGCAAGGTCGATGGCGGTGGCCATCTTGAAGCCGAGGTCGATGTTGGCCTTCGAGGCCGACACGAGGGCGTGGACCACCTTCTCGACGTTGCCGCCGGCGAGGTAGTGGGCCTCGAGGTCGTCGCGGTTTACGTCGTTGAGTCCGGCCTTGTGGGCCTCGATGAGGGCGCGGACAATGACTGAGGCGGGCACCTTGCGGATGCGCATCAGGAAAAGCTGCATCAGCGAGATTCTGACTCCGCTCACACGTGCCGAAATCCACAGGAAAAACGGCACATAGTAGAAGAAAATACAGATAATGATTACCAGGGCAATCAATATCAGGATTAGGGTTATTTCCATGTTATTTATCATGATTTGATGGTTAAGGAATTATTATTCGTGATACATGAGCCTATGTTCAGCGCGATTCGAGCTTGACCACATAGTTCTTCAGCCTGAGCAGTTCGGCTTTTTTTGCCTGAAGCTCTTTTTCGGCCGCGAGAATCTGTGAGGTCTTCGACTTGTCGCCCTCACCGTAGGCCTTTCTCATGTCGGCAAGATGAGATTTCAGCTTGCCGTAGCTCTCCTGCGCATCGAGATAGGCTTTCATTGCCTCGACAGAACCGGGAGATGAAAGCTGCGAATAGGATGTCAGGATTTTGCCTCCGGGCAGTGCGAACCGGAATCCGTCTTTCTTCGACTTCTTTTCACCGGTGTTTATTGCTGCAATCCGCTGACGGACGGCATCAATATCGGTGTCTGCGTTCTGAGTCATCGCGATTGACTTTATTCTGGCAAAGTCGGTCAGCCCCGGAGTCTCCACCGGGTAGTTGATACGGAGATCCTGCGGGATGAAAGTATAGATTGTCACCGAGTCCTGAATCTGATTGCGGTCGGTAGCCCACCAACCGAGACCGTTCTCTTCGTCGATTGCATAGAGGTAGTCGTTGTAGGGCGAGTTGTAGGGCATGCCGAGGTTGGAGGGCTGGAGGAAACGGTCGTCGTCGCGGCGCGAGACAAAGAGGTCGAGCTCGCCGAGCGAATTGTCGCCGTCAGCGGCGAAATAGAGGGTCACGCCGTCTGACATGAGGAAGGGATATGACACCCACGAGCCGTTGTTGTCGCCGAAAATAGAGCTGTAGTCGAAGAGCTCCACAGGCTGGTCCCACGAGCCGTCGGTGAGTTTCACAGATTCATACATACGGGTGTCGCCGCTGTCAGTCGAGCCATACCATATCATATCATCTCCCGACTCGCTGACAAACACCGGGGCCCACAGACCGGAGACTCCCATCTGCATCAGTTTTTCGCTCGGGACTGCGTTTTCAATCGCCATTTCGTCACTCAGACTGCCTGCGCTGCTTGCGAGACGGTAGAACTTGAAAAATTCCTCCGACGGGACATTGATACTGTCGACAATCTGAATTTTCTCCACGCGGTCGAGCATCGAGCGTCCGAGCTCGATACGCGAGCGAAGCACATCGGTCCAGTCGACAGGCTCTGCGCCCTCGCCGGCCGACTCCTTGTCGGCGGCCTCCTCAGCCTTGGTTCTCTTTTCAAGATATTTGTCGAGATACTCCTCTGCCTTGTCATATTCATAAAGGTAGAACGAGCTTTCGGCGGCTCCTAAGTTTCCGGCATTGCCCCCTTTCATATAAAAAGGTATAGCCTCGCTGTAACGCCGGGCCTCCTTGAGAGCGTCGCCGGCCTTGCGGTTCAGGGCCTGGTTCCTCGGTGTCTCGCGGGCAGCTGCTACGGCTTTGCTGACCTCTTCGGGGGTAATCGCCGCGAGGCTCAGGGCCGACACGCCTGCCGCCAACGACAAAAGTATGTGTCGAAATGGGATATTCATATATTATTCAGGAATTCTGTTTACCTTCTTTCTGCTTCATGAGCTCGGCATCCATGGCAGCGGCTGCGCGGCGCCCGTCGCCCATGGCGAGGATTACCGTGGCACCGCCTCTGACAATGTCGCCTCCGGCATAGATGTCGTTGAGCGATGACTGCATGGTGTCTTCGTTGACAACGATTGTGCCGCGGCGTGAGATTTCGAGCTCAGGAATGGCGTTGGGGATAAGCGGGTTGGGGGAGACTCCTACGCTGACAATCACGAGGTCGACCTCGATTTCCTCGATGGCACCCTCGACAGGCACGGGCGAGCGGCGGCCCGAGTCGTCAGGCTCGCCAAGTTCCATGCGCTGCACACGCATGGCTCTCACGCGTCCGTTCTCGTCGGCGAGATACTCTATGGGATTGCAGAGCGTCATGAACTCGACACCCTCCTCCTTGGCGTGCTCCACCTCCTCGACGCGGGCCGGCATCTCGGCCTCGCTGCGGCGATAGACAATCATCACCCTTTCGGAGCCCTGACGGCGGGCGGTGCGGACCGAGTCCATGGCTGTGTTGCCGCCGCCGATGACGGCTACACGATGGCCTTTGAGTACCGGAGTGTCCTCGCCGGGACGACCGGCGCCCATGAGATTGATTCGGGTGAGATATTCGTTGGACGACATGATGCCGACGAAATTCTCGCCGGGAATACCCATGAATCGGGGCAGACCGGCGCCTGAGGCAACGAAGATGCCGTCGTAGCCGAGTTCGTGGAGCTGGTCATAGGATATGGTCTTGCCGATTACGCAGTCCTTGACAAAGGTGACACCTTCGGCGCGCAGACCGTCGATTTCAGCCTCGACGACGCTGTTGGGCAGACGGAATTCGGGAATACCGTATTTCAGCACACCGCCGATTTCATGCAGAGCCTCGTAGACGGTCACATCATAGCCTTTCTTAATCATGTCGCCGGCAAACGAGAGTCCGGCGGGGCCTGAACCGACAACAGCGATGTCGAAACCGTTTTTCTCTGTGGCCGAAGGCATGGGCTGAATGTTGTTGGCCTTGTTGTTTTCTCTCTCGAAGTCGGCTGCGAAGCGCTCGAGATAGCCGATTGCCACGGGCTGCTTCTTCATCTTGTTGTAGATGCAGCGCGACTCGCACTGCTTTTCCTGAGGGCATACACGGCCACACACAGCGGGCAGCGCGCTTGTCTGTTTCAGCACTTTGGCCGCGGTGAGAATCTCGCCGCGCTCGATGTTTTTGATGAATCCGGGGATATTGATTGCCACGGGGCAGCCGGTGACACACTGCGGGTCGGGGCAGTCGAGACATCTTGTGGCCTCAAGCACGGCCTGGGCCTGCGAGAGTCCCTGGTTTACTTCGTGGTTGGAGTGTATGCGGAATTTCGCGTCGAGCTGGGGGATGACGGCGCGGGGGATTGATGTGCGTTCCTTGGCAGTGAGAGCCGAGCGGAGTTTCTCACGCCATTCGGCATCACGGTTTATATCGGTGTTCATTGCTGAAAAATGATTGTCGGATTATACTTTTTTGACGTTGATGATTGGTAAAAGTTTAGTTGTAGGCGCTTGAGACGCATTATCATTTCGTCGAAGTCGACCTTGTGGGCATCGAACTCGGGGCCGTCGATGCAGACAAACTTGGTCTTGCCGTCGACGGTCACGCGGCAGGCGCCGCACATGCCGGTGCCGTCGACCATGATGGTGTTGAGCGACACCATGGTGGGAGCGTCATATTTGCGGGTGGTCAGTTCGACAAACTTCATCATGACGGCGGGACCGATGGCCACAACGAGGTCAACTTTCTCGCGCTTGATCACTTCCTCGACTCCGGCGGTGACGAGACCCTTGCGTCCTTTCGAACCGTCGTCGGTCATGAGGATTACCTCGTCGCTGAACTCTGCGACCTCTTTTTCAAGGATGATAAGCTCCGAAGTGCGGGCAGCGAGTATTGAAATCACTCTGTTGCCGGCCTGCTTCATGGCCTTGATAATCGGGAGGAGGGGAGCGACACCTACGCCGCCGCCACAGCACACGACTGTGCCTACCTTTTCAATATGTGTAGCCTGTCCGAGCGGGCCTACCACGTCTGTGAGGCAGTCGCCGGGTTCAAGCGCGCAGATTTTGCGGGTGCTCTCGCCGATGGCCTGGATGACGAGAGTGATGGTGCCGTTCTGAGTGTCGGCATCAGCGATGGTCAGGGGGATTCTTTCGCCTCCCTCGCCGGTGCGGACTATGACGAAGTGTCCGGGACGACGTGACTGGGCAATCATGGGTGCCTCAACCACAAGTTTTACGACATTTTCCGAGAAATGTTCTTTCTGGACAATCTTAAACATTGACATGATGAAATTGCGGGGGGAATTTTATGGGAGTAAGTTAAATATTGCGTAATTGACGATTATTTCCGATAGGTTATGTTGCGTATCTGACGGATGGTCTGGTCCATCGAGCCGAGTTTTTCAAGTCTCTCTGTCCAGTTGCCGTGGTCGTCGAATTTATAATAGACGTAGGTCAGTTTTTCATCGTCGCCTGACGTGTCGTAGTCTCGCTCTTTGAGCAGGCCTTTCTCGTTGTAGCGGTAGTTCTGGGTCCATGTCTCGTCACCGGCCGTCGAAACGACCTTGTCGACACGTCCGTCTCTGTTGTAGCTCAGAGTCATTTCAATGGTGGTGAATTTCTCCTCGTCGTCCTCGACGGCATCCTCGAGCAAAACTGACTTCATGCGTCCGTCGGCGTCACGCTCACAGATAAATTCCTCTCCGTCAAGCTCGATAAGATTGCCCTGCTCGTCGAAAACGTACTCGTTCTGCCATTCAAGACCTGCGTCATTCATGACAATACACACTGAATCCACCGGGCCTTTCAGACAGAACATATCAAGGTCATTTGCATGTGCGAAAAGGCTGCAAAAAGAGATGATCAAACAGTAAATAGCTTTCATTTTGCCGTTATATGTGAATTTGGCTTTCATCTTAACTACAAAATTACTATTTATCTATTAAACAAACGCTAAAATTTGCTAAAAAATCAGGCTGTGGTGAACTTTTTAGTAATTTTGTAGATATGGAATCACCCGTTAACGAAACAAAAAACCTTAAAGAACTGAGCGAGGCCCCGGTCGGCAGACTCCTGTGGAGATACAGTCTTCCTGCTGTCGTCGGGATGCTTGTGATGTCGCTTTACAATATAATCGACCGCATTTTCATCGGCCAGTGGGTCGGCCCGGAGGCTATAGCCGGACTGGCTATCACTTTTCCGGTGATGAATCTTTCGGCGGCGCTCGGTGTGCTCATCGGTGCCGGCGGCTCGGCGAGGGTTTCGATACTTCTCGGTGCTAAGGACTATAAAGGGGCTCAGGCAGTGCTGGGAAATTCGCTCGTGCTTCTGTCAATCATTATCTGCTGCTACCTGAGCTGTTTCGCCCTTTTCATCGACGAGATACTCGTGGCTTTCGGAGCTAGCGAGGTCACGCTGCCATACGCCCGCGATTTCATGCTGTATATCCTCCCGGGCATGTTGATGACCAATTTCGCCTTCACGTTCAACAACTTCATGCGAGTCTCGGGCTACCCGATCAAGGCAATGGTGACCATGTTTATCGGAGCCGGGCTCAACCTGATTTTGGCCCCTGTTTTCATCTATTATTTTGAAATGGGCATCAAGGGCGCGGCGATTGCGACTGACATTTCCATGATGGTCTCGGCTTTATTTGTCCTCTCTCACTTCTTCTCGGCGAAGAGCACTATCCATTTCGAGCGTGAGGCGTGGATGTATCGAATGAGTACCCGTGTGATTCTCCCGGTGCTATCCATCGGCGCTGCGCCCTCGGTGGTCAACGCCGCGGCCTGCTTCATAAATGTGATTATCAACAAGACTCTCTATGCTCACGGAGGTGACACGGCTGTCGCCGCCGCCGGCATATTCACGACTTATACCTCACTTATGACAATGGTGGTCGTCGGAATCTGTCAGGGCATGCAGCCTATTATCGGCTACAACTACGGAGCGGGCCACATCCACCGTCTACGCCGCACCTTCTGGCTTGCTGTCGGGGTCTCCACTGTCATAGTGACTGTCGGTCAGACAATCGGCCTTACCGTTCCGCACCTGATTGGCAGGGCTTTCACCACTGACGCTGGTCTCATTTCGGAGACTTCGCGCTGTCTCCACATCTCGCTGCTTGCCTTTACCGTGGTCGGATTTCAGATTGTCTCGACGACTCTCTTCCAGTCAATCGGCAAGGCTTCGGCTTCGATTTTCCTTTCGCTGACCCGCCAGGTACTCTTTCTCATACCGCTCCTGCTGATACTGCCTCCGAAATTCGGTCTCGATGGCGTCTGGGCTGCTTTCCCGGCTTCCGACCTGATAGCGACGGTGGTCACGGCCGTCATGATCTGCTGGCAGCTTTCGCGTTTCCGCAAGGCCGAGAAGCTGCGGATGGTGCAGACTGCCTGAACTCTTCCGGCTACACGGAACAAAAACAGACCCTGAACCGTTAAAATTACATAAGGTTTGTCAAAAGATTCCATTATGCCGACTCCTGTTTCACCAGATAAGACACGACTGAGGATTATGAGGATAATGCACTTCGGTGTGATATCGCTTTCACTGCTGCTCATAACCCTCATTACCCTCGACACGCTTCAGAATGTCTCGTTTCTTGCCGACGACAACTATCTGCGCGTCCAGTTCTGGTGTTGTCTCTTTTTCATAGCCGATGTACTTGTCGAGATGAGTTTCGCGCCGAAACACTGGCGCTATCTCTGGCATCACATTCTCTTTCTGCTTGTCTCGATACCATATCTTAACATTATCCATCATTTTGACATACAGGTCAGTGAGCATATCCAGTATCTACTGCGCTTCATCCCCATGATAAGGGCCGCCTATGTGTTTACCATAGTCACCGGCGCGACGACCTCGTCGCGGTGGGTCAAGAACATGCTCATGACCTATATGATAGTGCTTATAGTCGCGGTTTATTTCTGCTCGCTGACGTTTTTTGTGGCCGAGCATGATGTCAACCCGCTCGTCACGGACTATTGGTCATCTCTCCTTTGGTCGATAATGAGCCTGACCACGGCCGGATGCTCCATCCATGCGATGACCGTCACAGGCAGGGTGCTCGGTGTGCTGCTTTCGGCCATGGGGCTTATATTTTTCCCGATATTCACAGTCTTTCTGACCAACAGCTATTCTGACCAGCCGGGTGCTGACGAGACTGCTACGGCCTCCGCTCCCGCATCGACGGGTACCGACGGCGGGCAGACAGTCGGCGGAAGCGGCGACAAGCAGTCATGAAAAATTTTGCGACAAAGTCTAAATTTCGTAACTTTGCGAGCGTCAAACGTACACTTAAATTAATATCAAACTCAAATCATGCTTAAAACCATCCTATCAATATCAGGTCGTCCCGGCCTCTACCGCCTCGTCAACCGCGGCAAAAACATGCTCATTGTCGAATCAATCGCCAACGGCAAGCGTGTTCCCGCCTACGCACATGACAAAGTCATCTCTCTCGGCGACATCTCTATCTACACCGAAGAAGAGGATGTACCCTTAGGAACAGTGCTTGAGAGCGTGAAGGCCAAGAGCGAGGGTAAGCCTGTCGACATCAAGGCTCTCGGCAATGACGCTGCGGTTCGCGAATATTTCGCAGAGATTCTTCCCGACTTCGACCGCGAGAAGGTCTATACTTCCGACATCAAGAAACTTCTCACCTGGTACAATCAGCTTCTCGAAGCAGGTATCACCGATTTCGCTCCCGCCGCGGACGAAGAGCCTGCCGCAGAAGGCGAGTCTGAACCGGAAAGCGAAGCGAAGTGAGAATAAGCCGACTTTTTACAGCAAAGGACAGTGTTGTTGACCTTATAGACTATGACTATAATGTCCTCACTGTCCTTAGCCGTTTTTCTCTGCCTCTCGGCTTCGGCGACAAGTCGATAGGGGAGCTCTGCGGGGAGTCGGGCATCAACACCGACGCTTTCCTGCTGATTATAAATTTTCTTCTCTCGGGAGAGTTTGATTCCGGGGCGATGTGCAGGGTGAGCCCGGCTGATGTGGCCGCGTTTCTGCATAATTCCCATGACTATTATCTGTCATATAAACTGCCTCACATCCGCGCCAACCTCGTCGCCGCTCTTGATTCGCGCCACAGCGACATAAATCCGATAATCCTGAAATTTTTCGAGGACTATACGGCCCTTGTGAAAAACCATTTCAGCTATGAGGAGACCGTTGTGTTCCCCTATGTCCGCAGTCTTATCGAGGGGACCGAATCGGATTACAGCATCGACATCTTCCGCCGCCGGCATGACGACGAGATTGAAGAGAAACTTTCGGAGCTGAAAAATATCATTCTGCGCTACTATGTCACGTCGACACCGTTCAAGATGTATGACGTGCTCGCCGACATATATAATTGCGAGGAGGATGTGAAGTCACACGCGCGGATTGAAAATGATATTCTTGTCCCGCTGATTGCGCAGATAGAGAAAAAGTAAAAACAACAATCAGGAACAACTGTTCGGAATGAGGCATCTCAACATAGCCCTTATGCTTCCGTCGGCGGTGATGTCGGCCGGACTCGCTGCAATCATCCGTCGTGTGCCTGATCTGGCGGGTTCTGTCATCGAGATTTCTGAATCGAACTACGTCGAGGAGCTCGCGAGAGTGTGCCCGGCTATACTGATTGTCGATCCGGTGAATACGGCAGTGGATTTTGAAATGCTGAAAAGTGCCTCGTCGTCACCCCTGAAACTGATAGCACTGCTGGTCCAGCAGATGCCCAAGAGCTCGATGCGCTGGTTTGACGACAGTTTCTCCGTCTACGATAGTCTGGAGACCGTGGTCGCCACCATAAAAAGGAATACGGTTGTCAATACTGCCGACGAGCGCGGCAAGGAAGTGAGCCCAAGGGAAAAAGAAGTGATTGTGGGTATTGTCAAGGGACTTTCCAACAAGGAGATTGCATCGGAGATGAATGTGTCGGTAAATACCGTCATGACCCATCGCAGGAATATAGCCGCGAAACTGCATATCCACACCCCGGCGGGTCTTACCATCTATGCGATAGTCTCAAATCTTGTCAGGCTTGAGGATATAAAGTCGGATATGGACCGTCTGTGACCCCGGTTGAGGGAATCAGAGTCGCAGAGCCTTGAAGAATTCGTCGCACAGAGCGGCCGAGTCATTGAACACGCCTGAAGTCTCTATTGTGGTGGTTGCGGAATCCTGTTTTTCGACACCGCGCATTTTCATGCAGAGATGTTCGCCCGTACATGCGACAATCACGCCCTTCGCACCGAGTTTCTCCATGACAATCTTGCATATCTGCGCGGTCATGCGTTCCTGCACCTGCAGGCGGCGGGCATAGAAATCGACGAGGCGCGCGAGTTTGCTGAGTCCGATAGTCTTTCCGTCGGGGATATAGCCCACTGATACTTTGCCGAAGAAGGGGAGGATGTGGTGCTCGCAGAGCGAATAGAACTCAATGTCTCTGACTATAACCATCCGCGAGCCTTCGTGAGTGAAAATAGCGTCGTTAATCAGTTCATCAGGATTCTGCCGGTAGCCGCGGGTAGCGTATGCGATAGCCTTGGCCGCGCGCATGGGAGTCTTTACGAGGCCTTCGCGCCCGACATCCTCGCCGAGCAGTCTGATGATAGCCTCATAGTGTCCGGCAATTTCCTTGATAGTTTCGTCACTTAGCTCTGTCACTGTAAATATATATGTTTTAGTGTTGTTTTGGCTTTCCGCCCGAAAGCGGACTGAGAGGTTGTGGGAGGGAGGGGAATCAGTCGTGGACGTTTACGCGGTCACGCACGACGCGGATTTCCTTGCTGTATGACGGGAAGGCCTTGCGCAGTTCGTCGGCTGCGGCGTTGGCTTCCTGCTGTGTCTTGAAATCTCCTACCTTCAGGCGCCAGTAAGGTGAGGTGTACATCACGTAGGTCTGATATTTCGGGAAACGTGATGATATCACGCGCTGTTTCGAGCGCGCTTCGTTTTTGGCTGTGCGCGAGTTGTTGTCGCTGAACACCTGCACGCGGTAGCCGGCCATGCGTCCGTTGACCGGACGGGCCATTTCATCCTTCTCCTTCTGCTCCTCTTCAACTGCTCCCTCGACAGGGAAAAGTCGTTTAAGCAGTTTCTCGGGCTGGCTGACTGTGTTGGAGTTGCCGCTCGTGATATGGTCGACAATCGTGATTACCTCCGTTTCAGCGAAGGCTACCGGCGAAGCTGCAATCAGCAAAAGTGGAAAGACGATTGATTTCATGATTGAGTGGGGGAGTGGGGTTGGTGAAGGAAGATTGTTGAGAGGAGGAAATCCCGCGCGGACTGCTCGGGTCGCTTGGATTGACCGTCGACATCCCGCGCGGGATATGTTGTCTTGTGTTGAGTTGTCGCTTGACTTCCCGATTAGAAAGCCTTCACGATGCCCATGAAATCAGCAGCCTTCGAGAGCTGCGCCACCGATGAGACCACCGTCAACGTCGGGCTTGGCGAAGAGCTGTGGAGCGTTTGAAGGCTTGCAGCTGCCGCCGTAGAGGATAGAAGTGTTGTCAGCCACTTCCTTGCCATACTTGTCGGCGATGGTCTTGCGGATGAAGGCGTGCATCTCCTGAGCCTGGTCGTCGGTAGCGGTCTTGCCGGTGCCGATGGCCCAGACGGGCTCGTAGGCGAGGACGATCTTGCCGAACTCCTCGGCGTCGAGGTTGAAGAGGCCTTCTTCGATCTGGGCTTTCACAACGTCGAAGTAGTGCCGTCCTCGCGCTGCTCGAGCACTTCGCCGATGCAGAAGATGGGGGTAAGGCCGTTGTCGAGAGCGAGGCGCACTTTCTCGCGGAGAGTCTCGGAGGTCTCGCCGTAGTACTGGCGACGCTCGGAGTGGCCGAGGATTACGTATGTTGCGCCGGTCGAGGCTACCATGGGAGCAGAAACCTCGCCGGTGTAGGCGCCTGATCGGTGGTCGGCGCAGTTTTCAGCGCCGAGGCCGAGGCGGTTCTTGTCAATTACGTTGTTGATTGAAGCAAGGTGAGTGAAAGGAACACAAATCACTACGTCGCACTTGGGGGTAGCGCCTTCGAGGGCTGCGTTTACCTCTTCGGCAAGCTTGATACCTTCGGGCAGGGTGGTGTTCATTTTCCAGTTGCCTGCTACGATATTCTTTCTCATTTTTACCTTAATTAATGTGGTTTTGAAAATTCGACGGCAAAATTAACTATTTCCCGTGAATTATTCAACCTATTCATTGATTTTTACATGCCATTTTTATCTGCCGGCGAGGACACATGAAAAAAAATGACTACTTTTGCATTTTGAATCGCACGAGACAATAATCAATCATTATTTCATATCTTATACCAGATGGCAAAAATAGGAAGTAAATGGACCGGGAGCGGCCGCAAGGCGATGCTGCTCGGCAGTGGAGAGTTAGGTAAGGAAGTCGCCATCGAACTGCAGCGCATGGGAGTGGAAGTCGTTGCCTGCGACAAGTATGCATCGGCTCCGGCCATGCAGGTAGCCGACAAGGCTCCGTGTATTCAACATGCTCGATCCCGATGCTCTCCGCAATGCAATCATGGAGGAGAAACCCGACCATATCATCCCCGAAGTCGAGGCCATCGCCACCCCCGTGCTCGTGGAGCTTGAAAAGAAGGGCTATCATGTCACCCCGACCGCCAAGGCTGCGCTTCTCACCATGAACCGCGAGGGCATCCGCCGCCTTGCCGCCGAGGAGCTCGGAGTGACCACTTCGCCCTACCGTTTCGCTTCGGATTTCGATGAGTTCAAGGCTGCTGTCGAGGCTGTCGGCATTCCCTGTGTTGTAAAGCCCATCATGTCGTCGAGCGGCCACGGCCAGAGTGTCATCAAATCTGAGGCTGACATCGAGAAGTCATGGAAGATAGCCCAGGAGGGTGGACGCGCCGGTGCCGGACGTGTGATTGTCGAGGGTTTTGTTGATTTCGACTATGAAATCACCCTGCTGACCGTGCGTTCAGTCGCCGGAACAACATTCTGCGAGCCTATCGGCCACATACAGGTTGACGGTGACTACCGCTATTCATGGCAGCCGCAGGCCATGAGCCCCGAGGCAAAGGCCAAGGCTCAGGACATCGCCCGCAAGGTCACCGACGCCCTCGGCGGCTACGGCATCTTCGGCGTTGAGCTCTTCATCAAGGGCGACGATGTGATTTTCAGCGAGGTTTCGCCCCGTCCGCACGACACCGGCATGGTGACCATGATCTCTCAGGACCTCAGCGAGTTTGCCCTCCATGCCCGCGCCCTTCTCGGTCTCCCCGTTCCCGAAATCCGTTTCCTTGCTCCCTCTGCTTCCCGTGCGGTAGTCGTGGAAGGCGACAGCCGCGAGGTGGTCATGGGTAATCTTGAGAAAGTGCTCGAAGAACCCGGAGTCCAGATGAGAATATTCGGCAAGCCTGAGGTGAAGGGCCACCGCCGTATGGCTGTGATTCTCGCTACGGCCGACAGCGTCGAGGAAGCCCGCGCAAAGGCTGAGCGCGCCTACGATAAACTTACAGTGGAAGTGCTTTAATGCACTTCCACCCCTTTTACCTTAAATCACTGTCACATTATTGAATATCTGGCCGAAAATAAGGTCAACACGTAATCTAAGGAAATGCACAGATACGTCTCTATATTCTTAACCTCGTTCTTTCTCTTCCTCCTGTGCGCGCCTCCGGCCGAAGCCAAGGTCGCAATCGGAGCCAAAGAGGTTGATGAGATTATCAGGCGTCTTGACGACGAGCTGGCCAGGAGCCGGACTTATGTCAACAACAGACGCAGTGCGATTGACTCTCTCAAACAGATTGTTTCGTCGCGTGACATAGACGCCAGTCAGCGTCTCGAATGTCTGTTGCGTCTCGGCGACAGCTACAACGTGTTGAACACCGATTCGGCGCTGACATTTTATTTTAAGGGCTATAATCTCGCAAATTCTCTCGGTCTTGACTCGGTGAGCGCCCGTTTCAAGCTGCGCAGCGCCACCTATCTGCCCCTGCTTGCCTTCATCACTCAGGCCAAGGAGAGTTTCGACAGCATAAATCCCGCAACACTTCCGCCGGGACTGATGGAGGAGTATTATGACGCCGCCCGCCAGATGTATTCCTACATCGCGTCCTACTATGTCAATTACTCCGAGATTCACGACCCTTACATGAAGAAGTCGCAGGAGGCTCAGGCTAAGCTGCTCACGCTCCTTGACGAGGATTCCCCGAAATTTCTGCTGAATCAGGGTGAGTATTTCTTCTCGCATCAGGAATATTCCAAGGCTCAGGCGGTGCTGCTGCGTCTGCTCGAAAGGATTCCCGAGGAGGATAATCTCTATGCCCGTGCCTGTCATTTCCTCGCTGACATAGCGAAGGTGAGGGGAGAGCATAATGCCTACATATATTATCTCGCCCTGTCAGCCATAGCCGACACGCGCGGCGCTACCCTTGAGGTGGCCTCGCTTCAGGAACTCGGGAGACTGATGTATCTCAACGGCGATGTCGAGCATGCCTACGATTATCTTTCGACGGCGCTTTCGGAGGCTGTCGAGTGCAATGCCCCGCTGCGCATACTCCAGTCGTCGCAGGTTTACCCAATAATCGAGAGCGCCTATAAATCGGAACTGCGTAGGTCGGAGCGCGGCATGTATATAGTGATGGGCATAATGGCTCTGTTGCTCATCGGACTCGCCGTCACTCTCTATGTGCTCAACCGCAAGAATCGGCTCATGAACCGCATGGCCGCGAATCTCGAGGAGGCCAACAAGACCAAGGATGTCTACATCTCGCAGTTCTATATGGACAAGCTCAACCAGTTCAACAAGGTCGTAAACCGCAAAATCACCACAGGCAAGGTCGACGACCTGCTCAAACTGACCAAGTCGGGCAAGTTCATCGAGGAGCAGTCCAAGGAGTTTTATGAGGTGTTTGACGATGCATTCCTACATCTCTATCCCGACCTTTGTCTCCGAAGTCAACAGACTGCTCCGCGACGAAGAGCGGATTGTCTTGCGCGAAGGTGAGAAACTCAACACCGACCTCCGCATACTTGCCTTCATGAGACTCGGCATCGAGGAGAGTGCGAGGATTGCGCAGATGCTGAATTATTCGGTCTACACAATCTATACTTATCGTAATAAACTCAGGAATCGCGCTTTTTCCCGCGACACGTTTGAGGAGGATGTCATGAGGATAAAATCAGGTATGTGAAATGTATATTGTTTGATATAAATATATGGCGCATTTGTTAACAAAATCCGTTTTCCGGCCCTAAATTTATTCTATATTTTGCGTTATCCATAAGAGCTATATGTTACAGATAATCATATGGTTATGTATTTACATTCGCTTTGATATTCTCAACTTCGACCATTCACACTTGCGCAGGCGGAGATTTCGCTATAATTTTGCAATGTAAACGACAGGCAAGCGCTTCCTGAAAGCAGGATTCCAAAAGCAGACTTAGCGTGTCGGAGCAATGAAGATATTTTTAGTTTTAGGGTTAGTATAGATTGTTAGTATCTTAGCGTAAATTCATTAGTTATATGAGAAGAATTGCATAATAGTAAATGTGTTTTTATGTTAGGTTTGTAGAGTCTTATTGCTAAGACAACAATACGACTTCTCCGTGAGGAGAGGTCGTATTGTCGTTTATGAGGTTGCCGTCCGGTCAGACCTCTTGGAGTTGAATGAATATTTGTTTTGGATATGACGGGGATTTTTGTTAATTTCGCAAGGTTAAAACCAACCATACTTCAACTTCCGATTTTCAACCGATGTTCAAGCCGTTTTCTCTAAATCTCCGGGGCCGCCTGATGGTCTGCGACCGTCCTCAGGTGATGGGTATCGTCAACGTTACGCCCGATTCTTTTTTCGAGGGCTCCCGGACTCTTGACGAGCGGTCGATAGCTCTCAGGATTGAAAAACAGATTGCCGACGGCGCTGATTTCATAGACATCGGTGCTTATTCGTCGCGCCCCGGGGCTGCGGATGTCTCGCCAGAGGAGGAGGTTGTCCGTCTGCGGACCGGCATGAAGGTGTTAAGGTCGGTTGACGGTGATATTCCTGTGTCGGTCGACACATTCAGAGCTGATGTTGCCCGAGTCGCCGTCGAAGAACTTGGCGCTGATATAATAAATGATATTTCAGGCGGAGCCATTGACGGCCGGATGTTTCAGACGGTCGCTGAGCTTGGAGTCCCTTATGTGCTGATGCACATGCGCGGTACCCCCGCCACAATGCAGTCGTTGACTGAATATGGCGATGTGACTGCCGATGTTGTGGCTGATTTATCTGTAAAATTGCGTCAGCTCAGACTCCTGGGCGTTTCAGATGTGATTGTAGACCCGGGCTTCGGATTCAGCAAGACAACGGCTCAGAATTTCGAGATGATGAAGAATCTTGAGATTTTCGACGCTCTGGAGTGTCCGCTTCTTGTCGGTATCTCCCGGAAGTCGATGATTACACGGACGCTCGGAATCTCATCGACCGACGCGCTTGCCGGAACCGTGACTCTCAACACCATCGCCCTGACCCGCGGAGCGGCAATCCTGCGCGTCCATGATGTCCTCGAGGCGGTTCAGGCTGTGAAACTTTACGGATTGTCAACGTATTAAATACTCTCTATCACCCCACTAATCTCATGGACCATTTCGGCATTAAAGATGCTTTCGACATAGCGATAGTCGCGTTGCTGCTCTTCTATCTCTACAGGATAATGAAGGAGAGCGGCACGATCAACATTTTCTTCGGCGTGCTCGCGTTCATAGTCGTGTGGGTGCTTACATCTCAGATACTTGAGCTCAAGCTGATAGGCTCAATCCTCGACCAGTTCATGGGCATCGGTCTGCTTGTGCTCGTCATCCTGTTTCAGGACCAGATAAAGCGCTTTCCTTGTCGAGCTCGGCGACCACAAGCGATGGCGCTTCCTGAAGAATCTCTTCCGCCATGACAAGGGCGAGGGCGCCAATGATACGCGCAAATATGTCCTGCCAATCGTCTACGCCTGCATGAACATGTCGAAGACCAAGACCGGCGCACTTATAGTCATACGTCAGGAAATCCCCCTCGAATCCTATGAAAAAAGCGGCGATATAATTGACGCAGATATCAATTCGCGCCTGATAGAGAACATATTCTTTAAAAATTCACCGCTCCACGACGGGGCGATGATTATCGACCAAGACCGCATCCGCAGCGCAGGCTGCATCCTCCCGGTGAGTCACGACCGCAACGTCCCCCGTGCGCTCGGCCTCCGTCATCGCTCGGCGCTCGGCATCTCGCAGGCTACTGACGCCTTCGCGATTGTGGTCTCGGAGGAGACCGGCAATATTTCCGTGGCCCACAGAGGCGCCCTGACTACCCGTCTTAGCTCTACGGAACTCGAACATCGCCTCTCTCTCGTGATGGCTAACGATTGATAGCCCCCTATTGCTGCGGCGGGTAAGGCCGACAGACGCAATTTAATCGCATCGCTGCTTGCCAGTGTGCGATTTTTTTCGTAACTTTGTTTGCCCGAAAATCGCTCCGGCCCTGCTGCTCTCCGCGATGGCCGGATGACGGCGGGCATAATAATCTTGTAATCATTCGAGAAAACAATTTTAACCAGAATTATGTCAGAAGACAAAGAACGCGAAGAAGCGTATAGCGCCAGTAACATCCAGGTGCTTGAAGGCCTGGAGGCAGTGAGAAAACGCCCGGCGATGTATATCGGCGATATCAGCCGCAGCGGCCTGCACCATCTGGTGTATGAGGTGGTCGACAACTCAATCGACGAGGCCCTCGCCGGCTATGCCACCCACATCGAAGTGACAATCAACGAAGACAACTCCATCACGGTCGTCGACAACGGCCGCGGCATCCCCGTGGACATGCACGAGAAGGAGCACAAGAGCGCCCTTGAGGTCGTGCTGACGGTGCTCCATGCCGGCGGTAAGTTCGACAAGGGTTCATATAAGGTTTCAGGCGGTCTCCACGGCGTCGGTGTGTCCTGTGTGAACGCGCTTTCAACATATCTCGCGCCGAAGTGCGCCGCGACGGCAAGATCTACATGCAGGAATACTCTTGCGGCAAGCCCACCACCGAACTCAAGGTGATAGGGGAGAGCGACACGACCGGCACGACCGTGACCTTCCTGCCCGACAGTTCGATTTTCACCGTCACCGAGTATGACTACGACACTCTCGCCAACCGCCTCCGCGACCTTGCCTTCCTCAACGCCGGCATCACGCTGATCCTCACCGATATGCGCAAGCTCGACGCCGAGGGCAATCCCAAGACAGAGACATTCTATTCGCGCGACGGCCTCCGCGAGTTCGTCCAGTATCTCGACTCAAGCAAGGAATCGCTCATCAACGACGTCATCCACCTCAACACCGAGCGTCAGGGCATCCCCGTTGAAGTGGCGCTTACCTACAACAACACCTATAACGAGAACGTATATTCGTTTGTCAACAACATCAACACCATCGAGGGCGGCACCCACCTCACCGGTTTCCGCCGCGGTCTCACCACCACCCTCAAGAAGTATGCCGACGACAACAAGCTCCTCGAAAAGTGAAGGTCGAGGTCTCGGGCGACGACTTCCGCGAGGGCCTCACCGCCGTTATCTCCGTCAAGGTGCTCGAGCCCCAGTTCGAGGGCCAGACCAAGACCAAGCTCGGCAACAGCGAGGTTCGCCGGCGCTGTCTCTTCGGCTGTCAGCGAGGCTCTCCGCAACTATCTCGAAGAGCATCCCCGTCAGGCCAAGACTATTGTCGACAAAATCGTCCTCGCCGCCCAGGCCCGCCACGCGGCTATGAACGCCCGCCAGAAAATCCAGCGCAAATCGCCCCTTGCGGGCGGAGGCCTCCCCGGCAAACTCGCCGACTGCTCATCGCGCCACGCCGAGGACTGCGAGCTCTTCCTCGTCGAGGGTGACTCGGCAGGCGGTACCGCCAAGCAGGGCCGCGACCGTACGTTCCAGGCCATTCTCCCGCTGCGAGGCAAAATCCTCAACGTGGAGAAGGCCATGGACCACAAGATTCTTGACAATCAGGAAATCACAAGCCTCTACCGCGCGATGCGCGTCACCATAGGCACCGAGGAAGACCCCAAGGAGGTCAACCTCTCGCGCTTGCCTACCACAAGATTATCATCATGACCGATGCCGATGTCGACGGCAGCCACATCGCCACACTGCTCATGACATTCTTCTTCCGCCGTATGCGTCCCATCATCGAGCAGGGCTATCTCTATCTCGCCACCCCGCCGCTCTACAAATGCTCAATCCGCGGCAAGAAGGAGGAATATTGCTGGACCGACGCCCAGGTGCAGCAGTTTATCGCCGTCAACGGCGACAAGACCAAGGTGCAGCGCTACAAAGGTCTCGGCGAGATGAGTGCCGAAGAGCTCCGCGACACCACCATGGATCCCGAGCAGCGTCTGCTCAAGCAGGTCAACATCTCCGATGCCGCCGAGGCCGACCGCATCTTCTCCATGCTCATGGGCGAGGATGTGGGTCCGCGCCGCGATTTCATCGAGGCTAACGCCAACTACGCCAATATCGACGCGTAAAACGGTATATATGGTAAAGGATCCTTTTAATCATCAATTTCTACCGTAAACTCACTCATTATGGCTCAATCTAAACAGAAAGTTGCCGGCTCACGAAGCAGTCTCGCCCTCGCGAAGAAGGTGGAGGAATTCGTCGCGCAACAGAAAAACAACACATATAATTATAAGCAGGTGGCCCATGCTATCGGTGCCAAGACCGCGGCCCAGCAGCGCAACATCGCGCTGCAGCTTGTCGAGATGGCCTTCAACGGTGAAATCATCGAGGTTTCCCCCGGCAAATATAAATCTCCGCAGCGAGGCAACGAGGCCACAGGCATCTTCGTGCGCCGCAGCAACGGCAAGAACTCCGTCATCACCGACACCGACGGCGAGACAATCTTCATTGCCGAGCGCAATTCGATGCATGCTCTCAACGGCGACAAGGTGCGCGTCAACATCGCCGCCCGCCGCAAGGGGCAGGAGACAGAGGCCGAGGTCGTCGAGATTATCGAAAAGAAAGAGCAGACTTTTATCGGCACTCTCAAGGTTGACAGTCATTTCGGCTACCTGCTGACCGACTCCAAATTCCTTGCCACCGACATCTTCATCCCCAAGGCCAAGCTCAAGGGGGGAAAGACAGGCGACAAGGCAGTGGTCAGAATCACCGAGTGGAAGGACGACAGCAAGAATCCGAGCGGCGAGGTCGTCGACATTCTCGGTAAGGCAGGCGAGAACAATGCCGAGATTCATGCCATCCTTGCCGAGTTCGGCCTGCCCTACAAATATCCCGCCGCAGTCGAGAAAGCGGCCGACAAGATTGACGCCGGTATAACCGAGGAGGTCATAGCCCAGCGCATAGACATGCGCGACGTGCTCACCTTCACCATCGACCCTGCCGACGCCAAGGACTTTGACGACGCGCTCTCCTTTCGCGCTCTCTCCAACGGTCACTACGAGATCGGTGTCCATATCGCCGACGTGACCCACTATGTCCACCCCGACACAATCATAGACCGCGAGGCTCAGAAGCGCGCCACCTCGGTCTATCTCGTCGACCGCGTCGTGCCGATGCTCCCCGAACATCTCTGCAACGGCATCTGCTCACTCCGTCCCGACGAGGAGAAGCTCGCGTTCTCAGTCATCTTCGAGATGGACGACAATGCTAAGGTCTCAACCATAAGATAGCCCGCACTGTCATCCGCTCAGACCGCCGTTTCTCTTACGAGGAGGCCCAGGAAGTGATTGAGACAGGCCTCGGCGACTGCGTCGAAGCCATTCAGAAGCTCAATGAGCTCGCGAAGATTCTCCGCAGGGACCGCTATGAGAACGGCTCTGTCGAATTTGACCGCGCGGAAGTGAAATTCCATATTGACGAGACCGGCAAACCGCTCGGTGTGTTCTTCAAAGTGTCGAAAGACGCCAACAAGCTCATCGAGGAGTTCATGCTTCTCGCCAACCGCACTGTCGCTACCTTTGTCGGCAAACCGCAGGGCAAAAAGAAAGCGAAAGCGTTTGTCTATCGTGTCCACGATGTCCCCGACACCACCCGTCTGGCCGACCTCGCGGCTATCGCCCGTGCTTTCGGCTATAAAATCAAATCGTCAGGCACGCCACGCGAAATCAACCGCTCCATCAACAAGATGCTTGCCGAAGTCAAGGGCAAGGGTGAGGAAAACTACCTTGCGACCCTTGCCATCCGCTCCATGGCAAAGGCTATCTATACGACCGAGAATATCGGTCACTATGGTCTCGGGTTCGACTACTACACCCACTTTACCTCGCCGATACGCCGCTATCCCGACATGATGGTCCACCGTCTGCTCGACCGCTATCTCGCAGGCGGACGCAGCGTAAATCTGCAGAAGCTCGAGGACCAGTGCAAGCACTCAAGCGAGATGGAGCAGCTTGCGGCCACAGCCGAGCGCTCGTCAATCAAATACAAGCAGGTCGAGTATATGCAGGAACGCATCGGCGAGCAGTATGCGGGCATCATCTCGGGCGTGACCGAGTGGGGTCTCTATGTCGAGCTTAACGAGAACCTGTGCGAGGGTCTCGTGCCGATGCGCGACCTCGCCGATGACTACTATGACTTCGACGAGAAAAACCACTGCCTCGTCGGGCGTCGCCACAACCACCGCTACCGTCTCGGCGACCATGTCGATGTCAAGGTAGCCCGTGCCGACCTCGAGAAAAAGCAGCTCGATTTCGTGCTTGTCGACGACAAAGGCAACGCCTTGCGCCGCGAGGACGATATGGGCTCGAAAGTCTCGGTCAACGAAGCCCTGAGCAACAGTCACGGCAAAAAGAAACGCCGCCGCAAATAAGATTCAATCATCATTGGGGTAGTGTTTACGGCATTACCCCATTATTTATAATTCATCACGATTCATGAAGGAATTCGACGAATACCTGTCGATGGTCAGTCAGGCCATCGCAAATCTGAAACTCCCGGAAAAACCTGCGGGGCTTTATGAGCCTATCCGCTACACTCTCGACTGCGGAGGCAAGCGTCTGCGCCCCGTGCTCGCGCTCGCCGCCTGCGACGCAATGGGCAAGGATCCCTCCGCAGCCATCAACCAGGCCATGGCCATAGAGATGTTCCATAACTTCACGCTGCTTCACGACGATGTCATGGACAATGCCGATGTGCGCCGCGGACGTCCGACCGTGCACGTCAAGTGGAACGAGCAGACCGCGATATTGTCGGGCGACGCCATGCTGACAACATCGACCATGCTTCTCGCCATCAAGGCCGGCGACAATCTGCCGTGGCTCTCGACCTGTTCAACGGCACTGCGATGAATATCTATGAGGGCCAGCAGTTTGACATGGATTTCGAGAGCCGCCTTGACGTGAGCGTCGAGGAGTATATGGAGATGATACGCCTGAAGACCTCCGTGCTCCTCGGATGCGCCTGCGGAATGGGCGCCCTCATGGCAGGCGCCGATTTCGAGTCGCAGCTCACATTCTTCAACTACGGTGTGAATCTCGGCCTCGCTTTCCAGCTTCAGGACGACTATCTCGACACCTACGGCGACCCCGCCACGTTCGGCAAGGCCATCGGCGGCGACATACTCAACGACAAGAAGACATGGCTCCTGATCACGGCTCTCAACGAGGACAAGACCGGAACTGTGGAGGCTCTCATCGGCGACAACAGCAACCCGCAGGAAAAAATCGCGAAAGTCCGCGAGGTCTATGACACTCTCGGCCTTCCCGACAGAATCCATGAGCTTATCCGCGCCTATATCGACTCGGCCATCGCCTGTCTCGACCAGCTCGGAATCATGCCCGAGGCGCGCGCTTTCTTCATCGACCTCGCGCTCAAATCGGCTACACGCGACAAGTAAACCGCTATGCTCACAGACACTCATTCACATCTCTATCTCGACGATTTTGCCCCGGAAAAGACAGAGACAGTCAGCCGTGCACTTGAAGCCGGGGTCGGGAAACTGATATTTCCCAACGTTGACCTGACGACAATAGCGCAGATGAGAGAGCTCCACGCCGCTTTTCCTGACTGCACCTATATGGCCATGGGCCTGCATCCGACCGAGATAGGAGAGAACTGGCGCTATGACTTGTCGACGGTCGGTCGGGAGCTTGACAGCAATGCCGCCGACTATATCGCTATCGGCGAAATCGGCATCGACCTCTATTGGGACAAGACATACCGCTCCGAGCAGATGGAGGCTTTCTCGATTCAGGTCGACTGGGCTGTCGAAAGAAATCTCCCGGTCATCATCCACTGCCGCGAGGGTCTCGACGAAGTGCTTGAGGTGCTTTCGTCCAAGGAGGTAAAGCCTCAGGCTGTTTTCCACAGTTTCGGCGGGACTACCGAAGATGTCAGACGTATCCGTGAGACGGGTGATTTCTATTTCGGAATCAATGGCATAGTCACGTTCAAAAACTCTAAGCTCTCGGAGGTTCTTCCCGCTATCGGCGAGGAGCGGATTGTGCTTGAGACGGATGCTCCTTATCTCGCGCCGGTGCCTTACAGAGGCAAGCGTAACGAAAGCGCCTATATGGTGGCGACAGCCGCGAAAGTGGCTGATATTTTCGGAAAATCTCAGGAGGAGATTGCCGAAATCACGTCGGCAAACGCAAGGAGGCTGTTTACTAAGCTCGTGTGACAGATTTAAAGATTTAAAAAATGTCGGTTTAACGTATGTAAACCGACATTTTGTCACATAAATAGCCCTCTTATCGACAAATTTTCGTAATTTTGTGATACGGATACGCTTCCGCGCATTGTCGGAAGCTATCAGGACTACCATTGGAACAAGTGATTTGCAAATGTATCTGAAATATCTTTTTATATCAGCCTTTTTGACGGTCTCGGCGCTTTTGCCTGTTGCTCTTCCGGCTCAGGACGGTGGCTGGGCGCAGGTGCGCATACCTGTGGCCTGCATCCGCGACGGAAAGGGTCACTCCACCGAGATGACCTCACAGGCCATCATGGGGACACCGCTCCGCCTGCTTGAGACGCCCGAGGGCGAGTGGCTCCACATCGAGACCCCCGAAGGTTATGAAGGCTATATGAATGTCTCGAGCGTGGCGCTGAAAGACTCAGTCGGGATGGCTGCATGGCGTAAGACTCCGCGCCTTGTCTCAGTGTCACTGCCTGAGGTAAAGGTCTACTCATCACCCGAGGGACGCAAGGCTACCGATGTTGTGAGCGAACTCGTCCTGTCGTCAATCGTCGAGGGAAAGTCCTATGGCGACAGCCTCGTGCAAGTCACGCTCCCTGACGGGCGCGGCGGTTATGCCCGGGCAGACGCTTTCATGAAAGCCGAAGACTGGGCCACGCGCTCATTCGATATGGACAAGGCTCTCGACACAGCCTACAGTCTCATGGGTACTCCCTATCTTTGGGGCGCATGCTCGACCAAGAGTGTTGACTGCTCCGGACTTGTCCGTGTCGCCTATTTTGACCAGGGTGTGCTGACCCTTCGCGACGCCCGCCAGCAGATTGAGATAGGAAAGAGAATCGAACCCGGGCAGACTGACAGACTCGAGAGGGGAGACCTGCTGTTTTTCTCCAACACTCCCGACGGCCGCATCTCCCACGTGGCTATCTATGACCGTGACGGCCGGTATATCCACTCGTCGGGCCTCGTCAAGACAAACCGCATGGATGCCGGCGACCCTGATTTCAGCAAACGTTTCTATCGCGGAGCCTCGCGCATAGTCGGTTCGGAAAACACGCCCGGGATATGGAAGATGATCAATCACCCCTGGTATTTCGATAAATAAGCTAACAGAACTCATTCACAATAAACCAATCTTCAAGTCATGATTACTTTCCTGACATGCTTCGCGCTTCTCGTCATAGCATATTTCACCTACGGGCGCTATCTTGAGCGTCTCGCCGATGTCGACCCCGAGAGAAAAACTCCTGTCGAACTGATGGAGGACGGTGTCGACTACATCCGCCTTCCGCGCTGGCGTGTGTTTCTGATCCAGCTGCTCAACATCGCCGGCACAGGTCCGATTTTCGGTGCTATTCTCGGCGCATGCTTCGGCCCCGTGGCCTTCCTGTGGATTACCCTCGGCGGCATCTTCTTCGGTGCCATGCACGATTTCCTCTCGGGCATGATGATTATGCGTCACGAGGGGCGCAGCCTTCCTGAAATCATCGGCATCTACCTCGGAGTGCCGGCAAGGACCGTCGTGAGAGTGTTCTCCATCGCCCTGATGGTGCTTGTCGGTGCTGTCTTCATCCTCAGCCCTGCGGCTCTTCTCGCCAATATGGTCCCGGCTGTCACCAAGAATGTGTGGATATGGATTATTCTCGCCTACTATGTACTTGCCACGATGCTCCCCGTCGACAAGGTCATCGGAAAGGTCTATCCCGTTTTCGGTGTGGCGCTCGTCGCCATGGCTGCCGGTCTGCTCGTAGTCCTGCTTTCAGGCGCGTACACAATTCCTGAACTCACCACTCTCCACAATTTCCAGCTCGACCCCGAGGCGCTTCCTATTGTCCCCACGCTTTTCATCACTATTGCCTGCGGCGCAATCTCCGGTTTCCATGCAACCCAGTCGCCCCTCATGGCAAGATGTATAACAAACGAGAAGAAATGCCGCTCGGTGTTCTACGGCTCGATGATTTCAGAGAGCATCATCGCCCTTATATGGGCTGCAATCGCGATGGCCTTCTTCCACGGGCCGACCGGTCTCGGCGAGCAGCTTGCCGAACACGGCGGTAACGCGGCCTGGGCTGTCGACGTCATCTCCAACACCACTCTCGGCAAGGTCGGCGCGGTTCTCGCGCTGCTCGGAGTGGTGGCCGCTCCCATTACATCGGGCGATACTGCATTCCGCGGCGCGCGCCTGATTGTAGCCGATGTCTTCAGGATTGACCAGCGACCGATTGCCAAGCGTTTTGCTGTCTGCATCCCTCTCTTTATAGTCGGCTATGGCATCACGCTCGTCAACTTCGATATCGTGTGGCGTTATTTCGCATGGGCAAACCAGACTCTCGCCGCCGTTGTGCTCTGGACAATCTATGTGTGGCTCGCCCGCCGCAAGCGCAACTACTGGGTGGCGCTCATCCCGGCTGTGGCCATGACCTTCGTCGTGACCTGTTTCGTATATGTGTCGCCTCAGTTCTTCGGCATCGGGAACCGCATAGTCGCTTTCGTACTCGCGGCCGCCACTACAATCGGCTTCGGCTTCCTCGCCAACATGCGTGTCAGCCCCAAGGTGGTGATTCCCGAGGAGAGCTCTGCAATCTGAAAACAGGCCTTGCACATCTGGGCCTATCAACATTATCATAAGCGAAAGAAATGATTATTCTCAATACGAGTTTCCATGTACATGTAAGCCTTGACTCACGTTTCCGACAGTGGGTCAAGGCTGAATATATCAAATCGGCTTTGGAGTCAGGGCTTCTGACTTCGCCGCGGTTTGCGTCCATCATGATTGAGGTGCAGGAAGACTGCGTCAGCTATGCCGTGAGTTTCGAGGCAGAGACAGTCGAGAAGGCTGTCGAGTGGCACGACGGCGAGGGCGCTGCCATCCGCGGCGAGCTTCACAAAAAATTTGGCGAGGGAGTAGTGTTTTTCACCACCTACATGGAGGAACTTCCGATAGACTGACATACCGGAAACTATGCACGATAAAATCATAATCGGAATCGACCCCGGTACAAACGTGATGGGCTACGGCATACTCGGCGTCACCGGCAAGAAGCCCGAGCTGATAGCCCTCGGTGTCGTGAAGCTCAATAAATATGACAGCCACTATCTGCGTCTGTTGCGCATCCATGAGCGTGTCCTCGGGCTCGTCGAGCAGTTTCTGCCCGACGAGATGGCTATCGAAGCCCCGTTTTTCGGCAAAAACGTGCAGTCGATGCTCAAGCTCGGGCGTGCCCAGGGGGTGGCTATGGCTGCCGCGCTATCAGTCGCGACATCCCCATCACGGAATATGAGCCGAGAAAAATCAAAATGGCGATCACCGGCAACGGCGCCGCTACCAAGGAGCAGGTAAGGGAAATGTTGCGGCGGATTCTAAAAATTTCCGACGAGCAGCTTGAAATAGAGCTCGACGCGACCGACGCACTCGCCGCGGCTCTCTGTCATCACTACGAGTCATCGCGTCCCGTCAAGGTTGCCGGGCCAAAGTCGTGGAAAGATTTCATAGCCAAGAACCCCGACAGGGTGAAGTAGGGGGCAAATCTGTAGGAAAGGGGAGAACGATGGCAGTCACTGTTTCTTCCTGCGCATATTGCGGACGAAGAAGCCGATGTGTCTGAAAAGTGTCGGGAAGAAGCCGAAATAGTGGCTCATGATTTTGAAGCGCTCCCAGAGTGAAGCGCGGTGGTTGGCCGTGGTGACTCCCTCTGAAAGATAGTCAATCAGAATACGGTCGATGTAGCAGTTGCGCTGCGAGCGTTGCAGACAGCGGATACACCATTCGTAATCGGCCGAGAAGCGGTAGCGGGTGTCGTAATTGTCGACGATTTTGCGGAGGACCACAAAGGCCTGGTGGCAGACGACCATGCCGTCCTTGAAACTGTCGAGAGTCAGAATTGACGGCGCTGTCAGGTGGCGGTCGCCGATTCGTCTGCGCGACGAGTCGACTATCTGGGTCTGACCATAGACGATGCCCGGATAATCATTGTCCATTATTGTGTCGGCGATGAGCTGGAGTGTGTTGGGACTGTGGAAAGAGTCGCCTGCGTTGAGAAAGATGACATAGTCACCCCTGGCGATGCCGAGTCCCTTGTTCATAGCGTCATAGATGCCTCTGTCCTTTTCCGAAATCACGGTCATGTTTTCGATGCCCGACTCGGAGGCAAGTCTCACAGTGTCATCGGCCGACGCTCCGTCTATCAGAAGATATTCGTAGAGTCCGCATGTCTGTTCCCTGACACTCGCGAGAGTGGCGGGGATGGTTGACGCGGCGTTGTAGCTGACTGTGATGATTGAAAACAGTGGATTCATTTGTTTGCAGGGAATGGAAGTGACATTGGTTACGAAGAATCTCCTGCCGGCGTGGAAGCACGGCAGGAGCTATGATTATAATGCGGTCATGCGGAGACAATCTGCTCAACTGCCTCCGGCGCGTTGCGGTTGATTACTTGTCCTGGACGAGAGATATGATGAGCTCTTTGCCATCCTCGCTCTCCTGGAAGTTGATTTTGCCTTCGCGGGCAAGCCATCCGAGAGCTGCGAAGAGTTCCTTTTCGGTCTTGACCTTAGCAATTTTTTTAAGCTGTTTGGTTCCGAGAGCTTCCGCTTCATTGAGGGCTGCCCATACGCTGCCTGCGTTCAAACCGATAGTTTCAGTGTTCATTGTTAGTTGATTTAATAGATTACACAAAAGTTATTTTGAAATAGTCGTAATATAAATCTATATATGTGTAGATATTTATCACTCAAGAGAATTATCCGTTCTGCGACAAATTTACAATTATTTTTTAATTTTATTACTATTTTGCTAACAATTTTATGTGCTAAAAAGTTCACAAGGCGCCAATGCTTTATGCACCAGCGCCTTGCGATGTTATTTTCAGCAGTCTCAGTTCTTGTAGAGAAGATACGAGCTGAGGGGTGAGAGTGAACCGCTGATTTTTCCGTCGCTGACGGTGAATGAGCTGCCGTTTACGGCGTCGGTATAGTCACCGTCGGGGAGTGTAGTGGGCAGTGAATCAATGGTCTGTGCTTCCGACGACAGGTTGATGAGCGCTGCGCCCTGATTGCCGCGCGCAACCTCTACGACGGCGTTGTTGTCAGTCGTGTAGATTGTCTCGGGCTGGCCTTGCATGTCGCGGCGGAATTTGTTGACGGCTACAACCTCGGGGTGTTTGAATTCGTCGTTGCCGCGCGCGCCGACGCGGTTGTTGCCCCAGTAATTCTCGCGTGTGCTTCCGGCGGGACGGCTGAAGAAGAGGGGAGTGCCGTTCTGACGGGCTGTGAGGAACACCCAGCCCATTCGTATCTGTTCGTCGGTGAGTCCGGCTGACTCGTGGTCGTTGGCATAGGTGTCGTGTGACTCGACCCAGGTCACGAGCTTCTTGCCGTCGACGGGATGATGCCAGTTGAGAAGCGAGTCAGCTGTAAAATCGCCCTTGTCGAGCACGGTGCGGAGAGCGTGGCCGTAGGCGCTTGCGGTGAGGTCCATATATTCGGCATACTCGGTCTCCTTAACATTCTTGTCCTGAAGCACTTCGCCGTAGATGAAGAGTGAGTCGGCGGGCACTGCGAGTTTCAGTCCCTTGACCTCCTCACGCCCTGTCGCGACATCCCAGAAATTGTTGCGGGTCGCGAGACTGTCGAGGGGGTCGGAGGGGAGGCCGATATGCTTGGCCGTGTCGTAGCGGAATCCCTTCACGCCGAGGCTGAGCAGGTCGTTGACATAGGTCATGTAGTATTTCTGGAAGTCGGGATTCTCGGTGTTGACGTCGGGCAGGCCGCCCATCTTGCCGGTGGTGCACTGATAGCGGTCGTTGTAGTCGAGAGTCGGGTTGAATCCGTTGGCGTGAAGAGCTTGTCGTGTCCGCCCACGGCCTCGTCGAGAGCGGGAAGCACGGCGGTGTGGTCGACGGCTGTGTGGTTGGGGAGCACGTCGACGATCACTTTGACATTATATTTGGCGGCGCTGTCCATCATGGCCTTGAACTGGTCGCGGTTGCCGAGGAGATAGTTGCCGATCTTCCAGTCGGTGGGCTGGTAGTAGTAATACCACTTGCCCGTCACCGAGTCGCCCGGCTGGGAGAAGAGCGCCATGCCGCCGTCTTCGCCTACAAAGCAGGTGTTGGCGGGCGAGGTCTGCACGTAGGCATAGCCCGCCTCGGCAATATCTTTCATGTTGGCGGCGATGGTGTCAAACGACCATGACCAGGCGTGGAGGATCACGTCGTCGTTGGTGTCGGCAGTCGCTTGCGTGTCTTTGGTCGGGTTGCAGGCCGAAAAGATACCTGCGCCGATAAAGGCAAGGCAAATAATTTTTTTCATCAAAGATTAAATTTAGTGTAAGTATGAGTATGATATAAAAGAAGTGGCGAAAGGATAGAGTATAAAGTATAGAGGGGAGAGTATAGAGTTAAAGGGACTCTGTCTATATCTTTATACATAGAGCTGGAGGGCGGTCAGATAGAGGAGTGTCGCGGGGACAACGAGGAGGAGCGAGTCGATGCGGTCAAGCATGCCGCCGTGACCAGGCAGAAGTTTACCTGAGTCCTTGACTCCGAGAGTACGTTTGATAAGCGACTCGACGAGGTCACCCCAGGTCGCAAAGGCGCTCACTACTGCGCCGAGGCCGCAGAGACCGCCGATTGAGATGTTTTCAAAATATTCGGGGAAGCAATATTTGAACACAAAGGCAGAGGCGACAGCGAAGAATACACCTCCGACAAATCCCTCCCACGATTTCTTGGGCGAGATGCGCTCGAAAAGTTTGTGTCGGCCAATGAGCGAGCCGACGCAGAACGCGCCGGTGTCGTTGAGCCAGATCATGATGAACATCGCGAGAAGCAGATGCTTGCCGTTGGGGAGAGTGTAATACATCGACATGAGACCGATAGGAAGGGCGATATACATCTGCCCCATGTAGGAAAACGCGAGGTTTGTCAGCGGCGATGATTCCTGATTGTAGAGCTGCATGACGAGCCTGACTACAAGATAGAGCAGATAGACGGTGAAAAATGTGCCGCCGAGCACCGCTGTTGTAAACGGCGATAGCAGCGACATATTGACGCAGCAGAGTCCGACACAGAGAATCAGGCCACCGGCCACGTCGATGATGAGTGTCGTCACGTTCTCACCCCCGGTCGCTGAATTACTCAGATGGTAAAACTCCTGGAGCGCAGCAACCGCAATCAGTGAAAAGAACACAATAAATGACCATCCGCCCGCGAGGACAGAGGCACAGATAAGTCCGACGTAAATAATTCCTGTTATGCTTCTTAATATGAGGTTCTTCATCGCGTAGTAGTAAATTTTTGCAAAAATACGAAAATTTAATCACGCGCCAATCACTTCGGCCAATTATTTGCTCAATAATCGCCCGAAGAGGTTACGGATAAAGAAAAATGCTCACCGTTACGACAGCAGACAACTTTTTGTATATATGCTTGCTATTAAGGTAGTTTCTATGTCAGATTGCGTATGGCTGCGGTATATTTTGAAAGTTTCGTCGACTTTGAGATGGCTTTGACGGCTTTGCGGTCAAATTCCGCTCCGAAATAATCCCAAAGCGGTTTGATTTTGGATAAAATCTGAGTCTCGCCGCTGAGCACATTGCAATAATGGTCGAAAATGCAATCGTGAAGCCTGATAAGTTTTTCAACTCTTTCGGCGCGATTCCATACTCTACTTTCAGCCCATTCTGCGAATATGGACGGCCGCATCAGCATGCCGCGTCCAATCATCACACCCGCGAGTGTCGGAAACTTCTGCTGTAACGCACTAATCATGTCAGGCAAGGTGATGTCTCCGTTAAACACGAGCGGATGCTCAATTTCAGCAGCCAGTTTTTCAAATTCCGCAAGATGCAATTCCCCGGAATACTGCTGCGAAGCCGTGCGCGGATGGACGGTCACATGCGTGAGTTTCATTGTATTGATAATCGGAATCACCTTACGCCACTCGTCAGAATCCGAGACTCCAAGACGCATTTTTAATGAAGAACCGATATCTGAAAATTCAGACATGGCATAGGCAATCTCTCCGACTTTATCGGGATGAAGCAATAATCCGGCACCGCGCCCCTTTTTGACTTGCGGAACGAAAGGACAACCCATATTCAGGTCAATCATATTATAGCCCGCACCGACAAGTGTACCAGTCAGTAGGCGGAACTCATCGGCGTCGCGGCATATCAGCTGGGGGATAAGTCTGTGATTACTGTTGAGATCTGATGTTACATCCCTTATGTCGCGCGGACGGACAACGCCTTTCTCAAGTCGCAGAAAAGGTGAGAAATAAGTCAGTCCGTATGATTCCGCTCCGTAAATTTCCGCATGAAAATGTCGGAAAGGGGCCTCGGTATATCCCTGAAGAGGCGCGGCCATCAATTTGAATTCAACCATAAGCTCTGCGGTTAGTACATTCTTGTCTTTATGACGGGTATGCCGAAATAGCCCATCTCGATGTCGAGTGGGAGAGTAGAGCCGGAGCGGATGCGTGCGTAGCGTCTGACGGGGACTTGCAGTTTTTTCAGGCGGCCGTCGTCGAAACGCACCTCTATAAAATATTCATGATAGACTTCGCCGGTCCTGACCATGCGACGGCCCACACGCCGGGTGCGCTGGCGCTCTTCGGAGAATTTGCGGTCGACCGTCACGGTTTCCGTGTGCCTGGTCTCGTCGTCGGCAAGAAAGTAATTGCCGGCAAAAAACGCAAAGAGAATAATCGAGAATGTAAAGACTCCGTGACACAGAAAATTGGCCGTACTGCAGTCGGTGTTGGTCAGCCACTGCCATCGCCTGTGCATGACCGAAGCCGAGATGAGCGCGAGCACCAGAGTGGCGCCGACAGGGATTTTCCAGTCAATCAGAGTGTCCTGATACAGAGCTATCGAGCCGCCGAGAAACACGACAGTGACAAGTCCTAATAATATCCACGCTATTACGCGCATCGTATCCTTTGCTATCTGTTTTTTCATCGCACTTAATTTTCATAATTCCTTGCAACGGCAAAATTACAAAATTATATGCTTACAGCCTCTTAACTTTTTAAAGGATTTTTAAAACAAATGTTGTACTTTTGTGGTTAATATAACATACTGCGGAAGCCCTTTCGGACCACTATTTATGCAGCCTCTCTCACTTGAATTCATCATCATTAAGTATTAACCTCTAAAATTCACCACATTGAGCCGTAGCATTGGTAAAAAGCTCCTGAGAGCTTTCCTTTGGACACTTCTCGGACTCGTATTGCTTTTAGTCGCGATACCCGTACTGCTGTATGTTCCTTTCGTGCAGGACTTCGCTGTGAAAATAGCCACCGAGCAGGTCAGCAAGTCCACGGGAATGAAAGTCGAGATCGGAAAACTGCGGCTTGCTTTCCCGCTGAAACTCCAGGTCGACGACGCTAAAGTCATCCAGGCCAACGGCGACACGATGCTGACATCGTCGCGCCTCGCTCTCGACGTTAAGCTCAGACCGCTTTTCAGCGGCGACATCGAGGTCAGCGGAGCTGAACTCGACAGCGCGTTCTATCAGCTCGGCAACAGCGACTCTATAATGTGGATTCGCGCGAATATCGCCAGGGCCGACATCAACGGTTCCGACATAAAACTCAAAGAGGGCATTATCGACCTTTCGACCGTCGATATCGACGGAGTGAAAGTGAAACTCCGCATGCTTGAGGATTCAACGACAACACCCGTTGATACCGCTAAGGTAACCCCCTGGAATGTCTCGGCCGAGCGCATCACAGTCAGCAATCTCACCTATGAGATGTCGATGCTTCCGATTATCGACAGTCTCGGCTGCCGAGTGGATCGCATGGAACTCTGTGACGGACATGTCCGCATGGCCGACAAACGCATTTTCGGCCGCTCGCTCAAGGTCGACAGCGTCAGCGCCACATATATCTATCCGCTTCTCGCTGACAACTCAAAAACCTCGTCTGATTCCGTGGCTCCGACACCAGAGTCGGAGATGTGGACCATCACGGCCGACACCCTCCGCCTGACAGCGCGCGACGGTCTCTATGCACAGAAAGGCGCAAAACCCCTCAAGGGCTTCGACACGGCCTACATTCAGGTAAGCAAGGTCAACATCGAGGTCGATTCATTCTATAACAAGGGCACATCAATCACCGTTCCGCTCAAGTCTCTCTCTGCCAGCGAGCGCAGCGGTCTGCAACTTTATGCCGAAGGCCTCTTTGAGATGAATCCCGAAAAAATGGCGGCGCGTAACTTCTCAATTGAGACTCTGAAATCATCGCTCAATTTCAATGCCGAGATGGGCATGGGCGACATGATGACCGACCCCTCGGTTCCTCTCATGCTCAAAGCCTCGGGACGCATTGACCCGACCGAGGTCGCTATGGCGTTTCCCGACATGAAAGCCATGCTTAAACCCGTGACTCCGGTTTCGCTCTCAGCCGACATCGACGGAACGGCAGGTCTGCTCAATGTCTACACTCTCGACCTCCGCGCCCCCAATCTTGCTCATGTCGCTCTTCAGGGTGAGATAAGCAATCCGCTCGACCCCGATAAAATCGGCGGCGACCTGAGCATCGACGGCAATCTCTCGACCATCACCGACAAGCAGTTCTCCTTTCTTCCGATAAAGACTGTCCCGGCTCTCTCGGTAAAGGGCAGCGTGAGCTACTATCCCAAGAGGGTGGAGGGCGACGTCGAACTGACCACCCGCGACGGACGCATCGCAGGCGCAGGCCGCTGGAACGGCCGGGCCGAGTCATATAACGCCACTCTCAACCTCCACGACTTTCCTGTCGACGCTTTCGTCCCCGAATATGGAGTCGGCCGCGTCACAGCGACTGCTACCGTCGACGGCCGTGGCTACAATCCCATGAGCCGCAACACCTATATCGACGCCAACGTCAAGGTCGGAAGCATTGTCTACAATAAGGAAAAATACAGCGACATCACCCTTAACACATCGCTCCACGACGGCAACGCCAAGGGCTCGCTCGTCAGCGCCAACCGCGACGCCGACGCGACAATCAATTTCGACGCCCGTCTTGACCGCGACACTGTTGACTGGGATCTGAACTCAAACGTCCGCAATGTCAATCTCCAGGCTCTCGGCTTCTCGCCGACACCCAACCGCGGCAGTGTCGATTTCACCACTTCCGGCACCTACAATCTCAAATCGTCGGCCATCGATGCCAAAGCCGATGTCAGCAATGTAGCCTGGAATCTTCCTGAAGTCGACATCGTGTCGCGCCAGCCGATATCAATGACACTCGTCTCGGCCGACTCACTCCTTGACGCCGACTTGCTCAACGGCGACATGTCGCTGAAACTTAACTCCCGCAGCTCGCTTTTCAGCTTCATCGAAGGGCTCAACAAGGGTCTGGCCGAAGTGAAGGTGCAGACTGACAGCATGCGCGTCGACGTCGACCGCCTGCAAAAGTCATTCCCACACTTCGACATGATTCTCAACATGGGCAAGAACAATATCGCGGCGAAATATCTCAGCCAGTCATCGAAAATTGACTTCAACCGCGTGACGGCCGGTCTCCACAACGACTCGCTCATTTCGCTCAACATGTTTGTCAACGGTCTCACGACCGGATCCACGCGCCTCGATTCGATTTCGTTCAACGCAATCCAGCATGGCAAATATCTCGTCTACCGCGCGGAAATCAACAACCGTCCCGGCACATTCGACGACTTCGCCCATGTGGTTCTCAACGGTTTCGTCGGCACCAACAGGTTCGCAACTTATCTGAAACAGGAGAATATCAAGGGAGAGAGCGGTTTCAACCTCGGTCTGTCGGCCATCCTCAACGACAGCATCGTGACCGTTAAGCTCGTCCCGACCAAACCGACCATCGCCTACAAGCCCTGGACCATCAACAAGGACAACTACATCAGTTTTGACCTCTCCAACAAGCATCTTGAGGCCGACCTCGCGCTCCACGGCGACAACAGCTTTGTCAAGATTTTCACCGAGCGTCCCGCCGGCACTGACTCGCTCACCCATGGCCACGGCGCCGGAGCGCGCCCCGATGACCTCGTGGTGCAGATTTCTCAGGTACATCTTCAGGACTGGCTTTCAATCAACCCCTTCGCGCCGCCAATCAAGGGCGACCTCAATGCCGACGTCCGTTTCCGTTACGACGAGGGTGTCCTGACCGGCAAGGGTGACGTAGGGCTGACCGACCTCTATTACGGCCGCGACAAGGTGGGCGATTTCGACCTCGCGGTCGATGTGGCCAACTCTCCCGGTGGCAAACTGATGGCCGACGTGACTCTCATGGTCGACTCGGTCAAGACCATCACGGCCCACGGTGTCCTCAACGACAGCACGACAGGCAATCCCTTCCTCCTCGACTTCCGCATGATCCGTTTCCCGCTCCACGTTGTCAACCCCTTCATCCCGCAGGGAATGGCCTCGCTCTCGGGCATGCTCAACGGCGAGATGGAAATCACCGGCAATATGGCTCATCCCGTATTCAACGGCTTCATTGATTTCGACACCACAAGTGTCAAAGTCAAGATGCTCGGGACATCCTTTGCCTTCTCCGACGAGAAAATCCCCGTCGACAGCGGCATCATCTCCTTCAATAACTTCACCATCAAAGGGTGCAACGACAATCCGCTCTATGTCAACGGTACTGTCAATGCCCGCAACCTTGCAAACCTCGCGCTCAACCTCGGTCTGAAAGCGAGAAACATCGAGATTGTCAACAGCACCCGTCCCCGCGGCGCCGACGTCTACGGCAAGGCTTTCCTTGACCTCGACGCGACCGCCCGAGGCGACATGAGCATGCTCAATGTCAACGCCGACCTCACCGTTCTCGCCGGGACCAACGTTACCTATGTCATTACCGAGGCCGCGCAGACCCTGACCTCGCAGTCTGACGAGGATATGGTCCACTTCGTCCAGTTCAACGACACGACATCCGTCCAGAATGCAGATTCTATTGCCAGCACTTCCATGGCTCTCAACCTCGACGCGAGTCTCCACATCGAGGAGGGCTCGACAATCAATGTCGACCTCTCGGCCAACGGCTCCAACAAGGTCCACATCCTGCCCGCCGGCGACGTGGTCTTCACGATGTCGGAACTCAACGGCGAGCGCCTGACCGGCCGCATCAACATCAACAGCGGCTTTGTGCGCTACACACCGCCATTCATGAGCGAGAAGAACTTCGCTTTCCAGGAGGGGTCATACATAGCTTTCAACGGCGACATGATGAACCCCGTGCTCAACATCCATGCCGTCGACGTGCTCACGGCCAACGTCACCCAGAGCGGACAGAACTCGCGTCTGGTCAACTTTGACGTCGCGCTGGCCGTGACCAACACGCTCGAGAACATGAACGTGGCCTTCGACGTCTCGACCGACGACGACATCACCGTCCAGAACGAGCTCTCGTCCATGTCGGCCGAACAGCGAGCCAACCAGGCGATGAACATGCTGCTCTACAATGTCTACTCAGGCGCCGGAACCAAGGGCAACGCCAATCTCTCGGGCAACCAGCTCTATTCGTTCCTGACCTCGCAGTCTGAACTCATGGGCCGCCAACAATATCCGCGGCGTCGACATATCGTTCGGCATAGACCAGTATGACAGCACCCGCGAGGGGTCGACATCCACCACCACCTCTTACAGCTACCGCGTCAGCAAGACGCTCTTCAACGACCGCTTCAAGATTGTTGTGGGCGGCAACTACTCCACCGATGCCAACGCCGACGAGAACTTCTCGCAGAATCTTATCAACGACATCTCGTTTGAATACATGCTCAACAGCTCAGGCTCGATGTATGTCAGGATCTTCCGCCACACCGGTTACGAGAGCATCCTCGAGGGCGAGATCACCCAGACAGGTGTCGGTTTCGTGCTCAAGAGAAAGCTCAACACTCTGTGGGAGCTCTTCGGAATCAAGCGCGACTGATTCTCTCCGACATGAACTGATTTGCAACCGTAACAAAACAACGTTTACAGCTATGAGAAAACTATTCATATATCTTGCGGCATGTCTGCTACTCGCAAGCTGTTCGACCACCCGTCGTCTCGGCAAGGACGACATCCTCTACACGGGTCTCAAGGGTGTGAAGGTCGAGACTCCGGGCAACGAGAAATTTCCCGGCGGAGTCGAGTCGTCGCTGACCGAGGCTGTGTCCGTCAAGCCCAACAACTCTCTTCTCGGCTCTCCGTCGGTCCGCTATCCCTTCCCGCTCGGCCTGTGGGTCTACAACAACTGGCCCAACCCGCCCAAGGGCTTCAAACACTGGATTTATGAGAAACTGGCCAGGACCCTGTGCTTGTGAGCGACGTGCGCCCGGAAGTCAGAGTCCACATGCTCGACCAGATTCTCGACAACAACGGATATTTCTCAGGCAAGTCCTCCTACGAACTCGTTCAGAAGAAGAACAAGAAGAAAGCCTCTATCCTTTACACAATCGAGGCCGGGCATCCCTACATGCTTGACTCGATTATCCTGCTGCCGGATTCGATACACCTCTATCATCTCATCGACTCAGTGGCCCGCAGGTCGAAATATCTCCAGCCGGGTTCGCGCTATTCGACCGATTCGCTCTCCGCGCTGCGTGTACACATTGCCAACGCCGTCCGCAACCGCGGCTACTACTTCTTCCGTCCTGAATACATCCAGTATCTCGCCGACAGTACCATCAACCGCGGCAGCATCGCCATAAAGCTCGATGTGGCCGACAATGTCCCCGCCACGGCGCTTGCCCGATATAAGACCGGCAACATCACCACCTATATCTACCGTAACAAAGGTGGCGGCACTCCCGACACCACCGAGACCCGCAAGGGCACACTTATCCGCTACCTGCCGTCGCGTCTGCGTGACGGGCTGATACCGTCGTGCATCTCCTTCCGAGAGGGCCGCACATTCTCGGTGCGTCAGATGAACATGACTCAGACACGCCTCTCGCGTCTCGGCATCTTCAACAGCATCAACATCAACGTCGAGCGTGACACCGTCAACCGCGGCGAGAATCTTCTCGACGTGACAATCGAGTGTACCTACGACCGTCCGCTCGAAGCCTCCATCGAGGCGAATGTCTCGTCGAAATCCAACTCATATCTTGGCCCGGGTCTCTCGCTCGGCCTGACAAACCGCAATCTCTTCGGCGGCGGCGAGCTGCTGACAGTCTCGCTTACGGGTTCATACGAATGGCAGACCGGTTCGGGTCGCAAAAGTTCGGTGTTCAACTCCTATGAGGTCGGCCTCAACGCTACTCTCGCTTTCCCGCGCCTCCTCGCGCCGAAGTTCATCCCGCGAATCCGCCGCGATGTCAGCTGGACGCGCCTCTCGCTCGGCGTCGACGTCCTCAACCGCCCCCACTATTTCAAGCTGAGTCAGTTCAACACCGGCATCTCATATGACTGGCAGTCGTCGAAATACATTTCGAATACATGGACGCTCTTCAAGATGTCATACAATAAGCTCCAGCACACGACCCCCGTGTTCGACTCCATCATGAACGCCAACCCGGCCATCGCGCTCAGCTTCATGGACCAGTTCATACCGCAGATGAGCTACGGCATGGTCTATGACCGCGCCATGGACCGCAACAACACCATCAACGTCCAGTTCACGCTACAGCAGGCGGGCAACATCTTCTGGAGCATCTATGAAGCTTGCGGCAAGAAGGGCGAGAAGACCCTCTTCGGCACTCCCTTCTCTCAGTTTGTCAAGGGTTACGCCCAGGTGGTCTACGGCCGTCGTTTCTTTGGAAGCCACTGGCTCGTCAACCGAATAGGAATCGGTGCGGCCTATGCCTATGGCAACTCGTCTCAGGTGCCGTATAGCGAGCAGTTCTACTGCGGCGGCGCCAATTCGGTCCGTGCGTTCACGGTGCGTTCCATCGGTCCCGGTTCCTACCGTGCGCCGGCTGATCAGGTCAACGGCTACTTCGACCAGACGGGTACGTTCACGTTCATCGCCAACACTGAATACCGTTTCCCGATTCTCGGGCCGCTCCACGGAGCCGTGTTCCTTGACGCAGGCAACGTCTGGACTCTCAAAAACGAGCCGATGCGTCCCGGCGGTCAGCTCAAGGCAAGTTCATTCCTCAAAGACCTCGCCCTCGGCACCGGAGTCGGTCTCCGCTTCGACATCTCGATGCTCATTATCCGCGGCGACCTCGGCATCGGAATCCATGCTCCCTACGAAACCGGCAAACGTGGCTACTACAACATGGAATCGTTCAAAAAATCTCTCGCCTTCCACCTTGCGATAGGTTACCCCTTCTGATTTCACCGACAGGGCTGACAGAACTTTTACAGGTTTGGATTGTCTTATATTATAAGGACAGTTCAAACCTTTTTATTTATATATGAAAAAGACTTTAAGCTATATAGCATTTTTTGCAGCCCTCATACTTCTTGTTTCGGCATACTCCGAGAGAGTGATTAAGGCCGAGGAAGGTTACACAGCCCCGGAAATTGAAATGCTTGCCAACGATTCAGTCAATGTCTCTCTTCAGAATCTCCGCGGTAAATATGTGCTCGTCAATTTCTGGGATTCATCAAACGCCGTCTCCCGTATCGCAGCCGGTGAATATGACCGCTTTCTTCATGCCAACCCAGCACATTCGTTCTCGCTCCTCTCGGTCAACACGGACGAAAACCCCGAACTATTCCGCGAGGTGGTGAAGAAAGACAGGCTTGACCCTGCGACTCAGTTTCACATCTCCGGCGCCAAGGCCAAAAATCTTTCGGCAAACTATCGTCTCGACAAGGGATTCTCCTCGTATCTGATTAATCCACAGGGAAAAATCGTGGCTGTCAACCCTTCGGTGACGACCCTTGAGAAATACCTCTCATGCCGCTGACCTTTGAAATCAGCTTGCTAAAATTAATAATTCTCACTAACTTTGCATCAACATTCATCATGAAAAGATTCTTCACATTACTGGCCGCAGCATGTATCCTCAGCGCCCCCGCGGGTGCTAAGGTAGTGAAAGGTTTTGCCTCGTCGTCTGACAACACTCTTACTTTTGTCGTCGACAGCATCGACTACCGCAATGACCTCACGAGAGTCTACGGCAAGGTAACAGGACGCCCTCACACCTCCAACCGCATCGACGAGGTGAAGCTGATAGGGAGTGGGGGAGCGCTTGTGTCTGACGACATTGACGGCGTCGACTTCCGCCGCTATTTCCAGTGGGAGGATGACGGTCAGATTCCCGTTGAGATTGACTTTCCGGCCTGCAAGCCGTCCGGTCAGGTGCAGCTTCTTTTCAAGACAGCCCATGGCGAGTCGACCACGACTGCCAAACAGACAGCAAAGAAACGCAAATGAAGCTCTGCATCACCGAGAAACCAAGTGTAGCAAAAGATATAGCACAGATTCTTGGCGCCAATGTGCGCCGCGACGGATATTACGAGGGTGGTGACTACAAAGTCACCTGGACCTTCGGCCATCTCTGTACACTCAAGGAACCCGGTGACTACGACGACCGCTGGAAGCGGTGGGCGCTCGGTGTGCTCCCGATGATTCCGGCGCGTTTCGGCATCAAGGTCATCCCCGACAAAGGCATCGAGCGACAGTTTCAGGTGATTGAAAATCTGATTTCCGAGGCCGACGAGGTGATAAACTGCGGTGACGCCGGGCAGGAGGGTGAGCTGATCCAGCGCTGGGTGATGCAGAAGGCGCAGTCAAATGTCCCGTCAAACGCCTGTGGATTTCGTCGCTGACCGACGAGTCGATCCGCGAGGGCTTCGGCTCGCTCAAGCCCGATACCGACTACCAGAATCTCTATTATGCCGGACTCTCGCGCGCAATCGGCGACTGGATTCTCGGCATGAACTGCACGCGCCTCTATACGCTCAAGTATTCCACTCCGGGCAACGTGCTCTCCATAGGCCGCGTGCAGACACCCACGCTCGCCCTGATCGTGCAGCGCCACCGCGAGATAACCGACTTCAAGCCCGAGGATTTCTGGGAACTCAAGTCTGTCTATCGCGGAGCCGTGTTCAACGCAACCGCCGGACGTTTCAAGTCGCCCGAGGATGCGCAGTCGGCGCTCGACGAAATCAAGACCCTCCCGATGGTCATCACTGACGTGCAGGAGAAAAAGGGTAGGGAAGCGCCTCCGCGCCTGTTCGACCTTACGTCGCTTCAGGTCGAGTGTAACAAGAAGTGGGGATGGACAGCCGACGAGACTCTGCGGCTCATCCAGTCGCTCTATGAGAAGAAGGTGACGACCTATCCGCGTGTCGACACGACTTATCTGTCAGAAGACATCTACCCGAAAGTCCCCGGTATTCTCGGCAACATGACTCCCTATGCCGCGCTGACCGCACCCTTGCTCGGCGCGAAGCTCCCGAAGAGCAAAAAGGTGTTTGACAACTCGAAAGTCACAGATCACCATGCGATTATCCCGACCGGACAGTCCCCTTCGGTGCTTGTCGGAAACGAGCGTCAGCTCTATCATCTCATCGCTCTGCGTTTCATCGCCGCTTTCTATCCCGATTGCCGTTTCCTGAGCACTACCGTCATGGGCGAGGTCGGAAAAACTGGCTTCAAGGCCACCGGTAAGGTTATAGAGGATGCAGGTTGGAGAAAAATCTATGAGAATACTCCCGCCGCGGCTGACGAATCAGCTGCAAATCAGGATGAAAACTCCGATGACCGCATTTTGCCTGATTTTAAGGTAGGAGAGAGCGGCCCTCACGAACCGTCGTTGCAGAAACGCACCACCCAGCCCCCGAAATACTACACAGAGGGCACATTGCTTCGCGCTATGGAGTCGGCCGGTAAAACGGTTGAGGATGAGGAACTTCGCGAAGCGATGAAGGAGAATGGAATAGGCCGTCCTTCAACCCGTGCGGCAATTATCGAGACCCTGTTCAAGCGTAAATACATCTACCGCAACCGCAAGTCAATCATGGCTTCCCAGGCAGGCATCGACCTGATTTCGACCATCAACGAAGAGCTGCTCAAAAGCGCCAAACTGACGGGCTTGTGGGAGAATAAACTGCGCCGTATCGAGCGCGGCGAATATTCTGCGTCTGATTTTATTCAGGAGCTCAAAACGCTTATCAATGAGATTGTTATAAACGTATTGAGCGATAATTCAAAAGCTAAGATTTTCATAGAAAGCTCTCCGAAAAAGCCCGGCAATGACAAAGGTTCTGCTGCTGGCGCTGACAAACCTGTGACTCCGACAAAACCCCGCGCACCGCGCACGACCAAATTCGAGCAGGTAGAGTGTCCGCTCTGCGGCAAAGGCCATATCCTCAAGGGAAAGACCGCTTTCGGATGCAGCCGCTTCCGTGAAGGCTGCACACTGCGTCTGAACTTCACAGAATATCCCGAAACCCTCACACCGGCAAAACTCAAAAAGCAACTCGCAAAAAAATAATCACGCCACAGTTCATCAGCAGACATTGCAGCAACCCTGCGCGCGACTATAAAAAGACCGAGCGTATATAAGTATGGATGCTCCGAGAATCGGATTTCTTAAAATTCACAAAGCATCCTACAACCAAATCCAACCTATTAAAATAGAACTAAAATAGGGGAGCCGACCTCAGCTATAAATAACAACCAAAACCCGGTAAGAATATTCGTGTATGTCCTATTTAACATAATCATGATTATGGGAAAATAATACGCCGTTTTCTGCAAAATCTCCGAGCACACCTATATTTAGCATTTTCTTCCGTTTTCAGCCTCTAAGATTGCAATATTTTGCGGCGTTAAGGATATTTTACTTAAATATCCGGCAAAAACACGGGTCTGAAATCCTCGGTAGTTAAATCGGCTAAGTATTTACACAATAAGAGTTAAGGCTCTTGCAAAGGCCTCGTTTTGTTACTAACTTTGCATTAGAAATTTGAAAACACACATCCCCTGTCAACATGAATGAAATGTAAATCGTAAATTGTCGTTTGAAAAAACCAGTGAGATTTATAGTGACTATTTTTCAAAATATCAGACAATAAATCTATTTAACATAACCATAAACACAGTCAATTATTGTTAGACTAATCATTCTTATCCTTTTCTGAATTAATTTTTTTACCGCTAATTTTCCTATCCCTTATCAATTAAGCAGTTATCAAATCTGAAAATGAAGCGGCCCTTACGAGCCGCCTCATCACAGAAAAGAGTTTGAGAAAACAAATACCGATAATTAGAATTGATGATTATAATTTCGGGCGCTCCACTGCGTGATGCAGCGGGCGCTTTTTGTTTTGTGAGTTATCTAAGTTTCAGTGCCACAACATTTTCCACGTGTTGTGTGTGCGGGAACATATCGACGGGCTGCACGGCCTCGATGTCATATTTCTCATGCAGAAGCGCGAGGTCGCGGGCCTGTGTGGCCGGGTTGCAGCTCACATACACAATGCGTCCGGGCGCGGCGTCAAGTATCACCTTCACCACATCCTCGTGCATTCCGGCACGTGGAGGGTCGACAATCATCACGTCGGGACGGCCATGGCGGTCGATGAACTCTGCCGTGAGGACATTCTTCATGTCGCCGGCATAGAATTCGGTGTTGTCCAGTCCGTTGGCTGCGGCATTGATCTTGGCGTCCTCGATGGCCTCGGGCACGTATTCGATACCGACGACGTGGCGGGCGTTGCGCGCGAGGAAACATGCGATGGTGCCCGTGCCGGTATAGAGGTCATAGACAAGCTCGTCGCCGGTCAGGGCGGCAAAGTCGCGGGCAACGGAGTAGAGCCTGTAAGCCTGACGCGAGTTGGTCTGATAGAATGACTTCGGCCCCACGCGGAATCGCAGGCCCTCCATCTCTTCCTCGATATAATCGGCTCCCTTATAGGTGATTATGTCGAGGTCGGCGATTGTGTCGTTGACCTTCGTGTTGACGACATAGAACAGCGACGTGATCTCGGGAAACGCAGACGCGATGGCAGACATGAGTGTCTCGATCTTTTCCTTGTCGTCCTCGCCGACACTCATCACGGCCATGACGTCGCCGGTCGAGGCGATGCGTATCATCAGGGTGCGCAGGAATCCGCTCTGTCCTCTCAGGTCATAGAAAGCATAGTCATGCTCCATGCCGAAATTCTTGATGAAGAGCCTCAGACGGTTTCCGAGATCATCCTGAAGATGGCAGCGCTTGATGTCGAGCACCTTATCGAAAGCCCCCGGGATATGGAAGCCCGCAGCTCTGCGCTCAGGAAACTCCTCGCCTGAGCGCAGCTGGTCAAATGTCAGCCACATCTTGTTTGAGAATGTATATTCCATCTTGTTGCGGTATTCCCATATCTTCTCCGAACCTAGAATCGGCATAACCTCGGGATGTGGAATCTTGGCGATGCTTTCGAGAGCGTCGACCACCTGCTGTTGCTTGCACTTGAGCTGGAACTCGTAGGGGAGGTGCTGCCAGCGGCATCCGCCGCAGACAGTGAAGTGCTCGCAGCGGGGCTCGACGCGTATCTCCGAAGGCTCTGTGAGGCGCTCGATGTGGCCCTCGGCATACGACTTCTTGCGGCGGTCTATCTTGACGTCAGCCACATCGCCGGGCGCGCCGAAGGGGATAAAGACCACCATGTCGTCGACGCGGGCTATGGAGTTGCCCTCGGCGGCCACATCAAGTATCTCAACATCGCTCAGAAGCGGTAAATCTTTCTTTTTCCTTGCCATAAATCTTTGTTTTGTGCCCTGCCCCATTCTCTCGGAACTTCGGACATGCAAAATTACAAAAAAAATTCGTCGGTTAATGGCTCTGTGACCGATTAACCGACGAGTGTCGTATTTTTAGTAAGTTAGGTTAAGATGTCGTTCTCATTTAATTTTTCCAAATTTAGAGATTATTTGTATATAACGCAAAATTATATAGCTATTTAATTTTATTTAACACTAATGACACCCTCCTCTGCTGCCGCTAATTTATACAGCCTCATAATCACAAATGCTGTCAGAATTACGGATGCGAGTATCAGCGTCGGCGAGTCGACACCCCAGTCGTTGAACGACTCAACCGCCTCGGGCTGCGTCTCCCCTATTTTATCGCGCCAGTGGACACACACGACAAGCGAATTGTTGAATATGTGGATTAACACCGGCAGCCAAAGCGAGCGCGACCAGTAGAGCAGGTATCCGAAATAAGCTCCCAACAGCAGTCGCGGGAAGAAACCGTAGAACTGCATGTGAAATGCACTGAAGATAAACGCCGTGAGCCATATAGCGACATGCCGGTTCATCCGGCTGCTGCTGAAAATGTTCTGCAACGCACCGCGGAAAAACAGCTCCTCGCTCAGCCCTGCGAGCACGCCGACTATGAGTATGCTGATTATCAGCGATGCCACGCCGGTCCCGCCGAGCATTATCTCCACGATTTCCTGCGCTCTGTCCTCCGACGCGCGCATCCACTGCTCCACTCCGCTCATTGACTCGGGCAGTGAGAGTCCGGCATTGAGTCTGACAAGAAAATTCATCGCCGGAACCGACAGGAGCATCGCGACGACGGCAAGAAGCAGCTGCCTGATGCTTACGCCGCGGTCAATACCCAGGAATCTTGCCGGAATATTGCTGATAAGCACAGCGGTCACCACGGCCGGCAGGATGAACACGAAACAGTCCTGAACCACAGTCGACACGCGCAGTGACTGCGTTGTCATGCCGCCGCGCATGACTATCGCTGAAATCAGCGAGCAGACCACTGTGAACAGACAGAGCGAAATGAGGAGTATGAGTATTCTTTGTGCGGGAGTAAAACGCAGATTCATTTTTTTCTGATAATGATTTTGTCTGATTATTTGTCAAGATAAAACGGAGATGTCAGCCGGAGATACTCGCTGCTGAACCCGTTTGTGCTGTCTCTTATATATAAGGTGTCTTCAACCGGAGCGGGAGCCTCCGGGACCTCGCGGCCCACCTGCCAGAGAGTTCTGATAGATTGCTTGCCTTCTTTGGAATACACCCGTGTGACATGGCGGGGCGCAAGCCTTGCGAGCGACAGCAGAAACTCAATCTCGTCGGTTCTCGAAGTCGGCGCGATGAAAGCCAATGAATCACCCGGGTCTGTGAGCTGCTGCCCGGCAATCGAAATCAGCGCTTCCACGCCGAAATCGTCGCCGTGGCGCGCCAGCGCTCTCTCCTCGACCGGCGAGCGCAGTTTCTCGTTGAAAAAGGGAGGGTTGGAGACAATCAGCAGCGGATGTTCCGCAGTGGGGAACTCCTTTGTGACATCCATCTGCCCTACCCTCAGCCTGCCGCTCCACGGAGAGCGCGCGAAATTGGCGGCCGAGTCCTCACATGCGGCCTTCTCAATGTCTACGGCGATAATCTCCGCACATTCCGTCCGCTGGGCCATCATCAGCGCGATGACTCCTGAACCGCATCCGGCGTCTACGATGGTTCTGACACCGCCGACGTCTGCCCACGAGCCAAGAAGGACTGCATCAGTCCCGATTTTCATACCGCAGTGACTGTCGTCGACGCAGAACTGCTTGAAATTAAACACTCCCATCTCTTCCTTCTGCTAAGATGCTGACGGTATTCAATATCCGAAACCGACGTTATCGATGTAGAGCGTAAGACCCTCTGTGCCGACGTATGGCGCGCCGTTTCCGACCGAGAACATGACTATGGCGTGAGTCGGGCTCGCTCCTGCATCATCCCACCCCTCTTCAACGACGGGCATCATCTTGCCCTTGGAATTTGCTGCATAATAGCAGTTGTCCTTCGTGCGGAGTTTCAGATAGTCTGGGATAGTGCCTTTGGCCGACATGTCGCCGTAGGTAATCGGGAGACGGAAGCCGTTGGTCCATTTGCTCGACGAGGTGAAATGCTTCCCGGCGGTCCCGACGCGCTTCGCATGTATATTGCCCTCGGCGTCTTCCCATCTTCTCTGAAGATAGACAAACACCACTGCCTCGTCTCTGCCAGGAATCTTCTTCTTCGACCCGAAGCCCGATGACTTTATGCGGTAATCCACGTCGGGCATATCAACCTTATAGTCAAACACCAGTGATTTCGGGCGCTTGGTGAACGGAATACCCATCTCCATCTTCATATATGGATTTTTCGTCGATGTAATCGGCTCTATCATGTGGCCGAGAAACATCGAGCCGGCGACCATGACATCCATGTTTATGAGTCCGAGCACTTTCACGGTCTCGATTTGGGTGCAGAGCTTCGCACACCTATTGCCGGCCGAGCGCTCTGCCGGATATACGGCATTGGAACCCTTGACCACTCCTGAGACTTTTGCATATACATTGCTCGTCGCCCAGGGAGAGCCGCCGGTGTTTTTATAGGGCTTGTTGCCCTCGATGGTCTGCGTCGGTCCGACCTCATAGATGGTCTTTTCATTGCCGCCGATTACGGCCGATTCATGAATGTGGCGGGTGACCCAGTTTGAGAAGTCGCCATATTTTATTTTCTCGACTCTCTGTGCCATGCCGACAGCAGGCGATGAAATCAGCGCGAGTGATATGAGAATTGATGATAGTTTCATGTGTCTGTGGTTTTTAGAGGAAAGAATAGAGTTGATTATGCAAAAAGTGTCCTGAAAGCCTCTTCGACTTTCGCCACTTCAATAATCTTGATGTTCAGGCCGCTCACGTCGACACCTTTCAGGTTGTGGCGCGGGATGATGATGGTCTCCATGCCGAGTTTTTCGGCCTCTCGGATTCGCTGCTCGATGCGGGTGACGGGTCTCACCTCGCCCGACAGGCCGACTTCGCCGGCCATGCAGACGCGCTTGGGGATGGTGATGTCGACGTTTGACGAGAGTATGGCGCAGATGACCGCGAGGTCAAGCGCCGGGTCGTTGACTTTAAGGCCGCCGGCAATGTTGAGAAACACGTCCTTGGCCGCGAGTTTGAAGCCCACGCGCTTTTCGAGCACGGCAAGCAGCATGTTCATCCTCTTGGAGTCGAAGCCGGTGACCGAGCGCTGCGGCGTGCCGTAGGCCGCGGTGCTCACAAGCGCCTGCACCTCGATCAGAAATGCCCTTATGCCCTCCATGGTCACACCGATTGATATGCCCGAGAGGTCGTCGCTCCCTTGTGAGAGAAACATCTCCGACGGATTGGACACCTCGCGCAGTCCGCGCTGACACATCTCGTAGATGCCCAGCTCGGAGGTCGAGCCGAAACGGTTCTTGATGGCGCGGAGCAGGCGGTAGATGCCCTGTCGGTCTCCCTCGAACTGCAGCACGGCGTCGACTATATGCTCGAGCACCTTCGGACCCGCGATGCTCCCCTCCTTGGTGATGTGGCCGATGAGGATGACCGGGACTGCCGTCTCCTTGGCATATTTCAGCAGCTGCGCGGCACACTCGCGCACCTGCGAGACGCTTCCGGCCACAGATTCGATGTCGTCAGAGGCTATCGTCTGAATCGAGTCGACGACAATCAGCCCCGGGTCTACCTCTTCGATATGGTCGCGGATATTCTGAAGTGAGGTCTCGCAGACTATATAAACATTGTCATTCGGCCTGCCGATGCGGTCGGCGCGCATTTTCAGCTGGCGGGCGCTCTCCTCGCCTGATATGTAGAGTATGCGGCGGGAGCGGATTGACAGGATGTTCTGTAACACAAGAGTCGATTTCCCGATTCCCGGCTCGCCGCCGATGAGCACGAGGCTGCCGGCCACGAGTCCGCCGCCAAGCACCCGATTGAGCTCGGCGCTCGGCATCTTTATGCGCGGTTCTTCCGACAGCTCGATTTCATGAATCAGCTGCGGCCGTGTGCGTGTCGGCCTCTGGCCTGCGGGCGATAGAGTCTTGGCTTTCTTCTCCGTGACAATCCGCTCCTCGACCATAGTGTTCCATTCGCCGCATGCCGGGCAGCGTCCCTGCCATTTCGGGGCCTGTGCGCCGCAGCTTGTGCAGAACCATGCTGTCTTTGTATTATTCTTCATATATTTCGATGTGCTTTTGCAGTTGCGGGCGCGATGCGTTGTCGCTCCCCGACATTCGTTGTGACTAAACGCCGCGGAATTTGGCGAGGGTGATTGCGGTGGCTATCGCGGCGTTGAGCGACTCTCCGGTCTCCTGGCCTTCGGGATATGAGGGGATGAGCAGGCGCTCGGTCACCACTGATTCTATTTCCTGTGAAATCCCCTTGCCCTCGTTTCCGATGACGATTATGCCTGTCTGTTTCAGCGAGGCGTTAGTTATGCTCTCGCCGTCGAGAAATGTCCCGTAGACCGCCTCGGGATTGACAGCCTTTATCATCTCACGGAGGTCTCCGTAGTGGAGTCTCACGCGCGATATTGAGCCCATGGTCGACTGAATCACTTTTGGAGCGAAGCAGTCGGCCGTCTCGTTGCTGCAAAGAATCTCATGGACGCCATACCAGTCGGCCACGCGGATAATGGTGCCGAGATTGCCGGGGTCCTGTATCGTATCGAGTGCGATTACGAGTTCGTTTCGCGCTTTCGCGGCGTCGAGACTGCGCTCGGGAATGTCATAGACGGCAATCACGTCGGGCGGAGTGACGAGACTTGACATTCTGACTATGTCGCGCCGCGCCGCCTCGATGATTCTGTCGGCGTCGAGTCCTTTCAGCGCTTCGCGGTGAGCGTCAAGCCAGTCGGCTGTCGCAAACAGATTCCTGAGGGTGAAATGTCCGAGAGTGTCGGTCACGCATTTAGTCCCCTCGGCCTTGAAAGCTCCCTCTTTGCGTCGGGTCTTGCGCTCGTCGAGCGACTTGACCGTGCGGCATATATTGTTTGTCAGTTCTGTCATAGTTGATGTGCAAATGATTGTCAAAGTTAAGTATTTTCATAAAAATACACAAAAGCCCGCCCCGCTGCGGAGCCTGAATTGGATATTTTGACTACTTTTGTAGAAACGTTTCATCAATGTTAAAGGATTTATACATTAAAAAGTTCGGCGTTGAGCCCCATTCGGTCACTCCGCTGACACAGGCCGGCAGCAACCGTCGCTATTACCGTCTCGCAGGTCCTGAGACTGTTGTAGGTGTCGTCGGCACCTCTGTCGAGGAAAACGAGGCTTTCATTTATCTCAGCGGTCACTTCTATTCGCGCGGCCTTAACGTTCCCCGGGTGCTGGCTGTTTCCGCCGACCGTCTCTGCTATCTTCAGGATGATTTGGGAAACATGTCGCTCTTTGAGAACCGCGACTCTGTCGGCCTGCTTGAGAAGGCTGTCGCTGCGCTGCCTGACTTCCAGTATTCGGGCGCTGTCGGACTTGACTTTTCAAAATGCTATCCCGTCAGCGACTTTGATGCCCAGTCGATACTTTGGGATCTGAACTATTTTAAGTATTGTTTCCTTAACACCACCGGCACCCCTTACTCCGAAGCCGGTCTTGAGACTGATTTCCGTAAGATGGCCGCTGACCTCTCAGCCAATCCCGACGGAACATTCATGTATCGTGATTTTCAGTCGCGCAATGTGATGATAGTCGGCGGCGAACCGTTTTTCATAGATTTTCAGGGCGGACGCCGCGGCCCGGCCGAGTATGACCTCGTGTCATTCATCACTCAGGCGCGTGCAGGCTTCTCCGAGGAGCTCCGCACACATCTGGCCGACGTCTATATTGAAAGTGCGTCAAAATATGTCGACATAGACCGCGAGAAATTCTTCACCCGCCTCCGCGCTTTCTCCCTGCTCCGCAATCTTCAGGTGCTCGGCGCCTACGGTTTCCGCGGCAAATTCGAGCGCAAGTCTCATTTCCTTAAAAGCATCCCCCTCGCCCTCGCCAACCTCCGTGCGCTCCTGCGGGAGCCTTTCGCGGAATATGCCTGTCTGAACTCTGTCCTCACTGCCATGCTCGAAAGGCTTGAGCCTGAAGCGACGAGTGGCCGCGACGGGAGTTCGCTGACAGTGACGGTCACAAGTTTCTCTTATAAAAAAGGTATTCCCGCAGACCCCTCGGGCAACGGCGGCGGTTTCGTTTTCGACTGCCGCGGCATGGAGAATCCGGGCCGCTACGAGGAATATAAGAAGATTACCGGCCTCGACAGGCCTGTGATTGATTTTCTCAAATCCAAAGGGGAAATCATCACCTTCCTTGACCATTGCTACGGCCTCGTCGATCCGTCGGTCGACTGCTATGACCGCAGGGGCTTCACATCTCTTTCTGTAAACTTCGGCTGCACTGGCGGACAGCACCGCAGCGTCTATTCCGCTCAGAAAATGGCCGAACACATCAAGTCGGAATTTCCACACGTGAAAGTCCGTCTAATCCACCGCGAACAAAACATCGACACCCTCCTATGAAAGCGATGATATTTGCTGCCGGACTCGGCACTCGTCTCGGCGACATCACCCGCACCATCCCCAAGGCTCTTGTCGAAGTCGGTGGCGAGCCTATGCTGAAACGTGTGATTCTCAAACTCCGTGACGCAGGCATCCGCTATATGGTGGTCAATGTCCATCACCATGCCCGGTGCATTATTGATTATCTCGCCGCCAACGATAATTTCGGCATCGACATCCGGGTCAGCGACGAAAGCGGCCTGCTTCTTGACACCGGCGGAGGCCTGCTTAAAGCACGCCCTCTGCTCGATGGTGACGAGCCTATACTTGTCCACAATGCCGATATTCTGACCGATTTCGACATCCCGTCCATGCAATCGGCTCATGAGAAATCGGGTGCTGACGCGACTCTGCTTGTCGCATCCCGACAGACCTCGCGCTATCTGCTTTTTGACGGTGACATGCGCATGGTCGGCTGGGAAAATGTAAAGACGGGTGAAAAACGCACTCCTTTCTCGCCTGCGGATATTGAAAATGCAAGTCCGCTCGCTTTCGGCGGCGTCCATATCGTCAGCCCGACAGTCTTCCCGCGCCTCGCGGTCTATTCGTCAGAACCGAAATTTTCAATAACGCCGTTCTACACCGACGAGTGTGCCCGTCTCGACATCAGAGGCTATACTCCGGCCGAGGCTTACAGCTGGATTGACATCGGCAAGCCCGACTCGCTCACACAGGCTGAAAATATTGTTTCAGGACTTCGGCCGACTCGTAGGGCGGAGTGAATACGGCAAGTATCGCCGGCTCTATGTAGTTTGCGGCAAACGCCGCGAAAGCCGCTTTGAGCTCTGTCAGGTCATGCGCCTCATAATAGGCGAATCCATAGCCGGCCGCAAGGTCTTTCAGTGGCAGTCTTGTCCCGACCGCAAAACATTTTTCGAGCTCCGGCAGGGCCGCTGTCGAAGGGATAAAGCGGAATATCCCGCCACCTCCGTTACATATCACAATCATCTTGAATCTCTTGCTGACGAGTGTCGACGAGAGCGCCGCGATGTCATACTGGCAGCTCATGTCGCCCGTTATCAGCAGCGTCGTGTCGTTGTAGACAGCCGACGCGCCGAGAGCCGTCGACGTGCAGCCGTCGATTCCGCTGACCCCGCGGTTACAGTCGCTCCGGTGGATGTGGCTGCAATCCATCAGCTGCGCATATCTGACCGGCGTGCCGTTTGACAGATGCAGGTTCCACCTCGGCGGGATTCTTGAGACGATATATGAAAAGGCTTTCATGTCCGACCACTGACAGCGGTCGACGTATTTGTCATGGTCGGTTACCGCTCTTGCAGCCGCAAGCTGCCATTCCTTGCCATAGTCTGACGGTGTGTCGAATATCTGCATAGCCGATGCAAGCTGGCGCAGGAACACAGCCGGAGCCATCTCTACTCTCAGCGTGAGATGCTTGAAGCAGTCGATGGTCGTGTGTGACACTCCGACGTGCCAGTGTTCGACCTCCGGCAGCGAGCGCAGCCATCCCTTGACGAAACGCGACACCAAGGCTCCCCCTGCGGTAATCACTACGTCGGGGGCAAGTCTCTCTTTCTCCTCGTCGCTCAGTCGGCAGAGTGTCGAGTCTATTCGGCTGACGAACAGAGGCGAGTGAAGATTGGCTATGGTCTCGGTCATCACCGCCACATTCGGTCGGCGGGCAAGTTTGACAAGTGCGCGGTTGAGCCTTTCGTCAGGCTCGTGAAAACCGACGATAATCAGAATCTTTTTCGGCGGTGCAAGTTTCTCTCCGAGTCTGCGAGCCTCTGCGGTCGGGAGTTCGGTCGAGGGTGAAACCATCCTGACAACCCTGCTCATATCAGGCTGAAACTCTCTCTGATGGTTGAGCGGGGCATCGAGGCGTATGTTGATGTGTACGGGTCCGCGACGGCCGTTGACAGCCTCGAGAAGCAGGTCGTTGACAAGACGGTTGCAGACCCATTCGCCGTTTTCAAAATTCAGGTGCGCGGCTATGTCGCAGCGGCGCTTGACGTATGGCGCCAGCGCATCCTGCTGCCAGAGTGTCTGCGAGTCGTCCTGATCAATCCACTCCTCGGGGCGGTCGGCCGAGATAACCACCACGGGCACCTGACGGTAGAACGCCTCGGCCACCGCAGGGGCATAGTTGAGCAGGGCGGTGCCGCTGGTACAGCACACGGCCACGGGCTTGCCGCTCTGCAGGCTCATGCCGAGGGCGATAAAGGCAGCCGAGCGCTCGTCAATCACGACGTCACACTTCAGTTCCTCCCTCCTTGACAGAGCCATCACCAGGGGAGCATTTCTGCTTCCCGGCGAAAACACCACATTACGTATGCCGTGGGCAATCAGAAGGTCGGCAAGTATATTGCAGGAGCTTTTGTCAGTCGTCACCATGTCTCAGAACGGTTTTAGAAAGTTGAATGGTCATGCAAATTTACAAATATTGCCGTTCCCATCACATATATTTCCTGCGGATTTGTTAATTTTGTAGGCCTGTCTCAAAAATTAAAACTGAAATCATCAATGTATATAGCATCGCAGAAACATAAGGAAAACATAGCCGAATATCTGCTCTACATGTGGCAGATTGAGGATATAATCCGTGCCAACGGACTCGACATCGAGCGCATAAAGACCAATGTCATCGACAAGTTCGGCCTCGACCCCGCCAGCGAAAAGGAAATGACCGAATGGTATGAATCGCTCATCGACATGATGCGCCGCGAAGAGGTCGAAAAGAGCGGCCATCTGCAGCTCAACAAAAATGTGATAATCCAGCTCACCGACCTCCATCTCGCCCTTCTCAAAGACCCGCGCTTCCCGGAATACACAGCCGAGTTCTACAAGACTCTCCCCTACATCGTCGAGCTCCGCGCCAAAGCCGGAGAAAGCCCGACCGGAGAAATAGAGACATGCTTCAACGCCCTCTACGGCATGCTGATGCTCCGTCTACAGAGCAAGGAAGTGTCACCCGAGACTCAGAACGCCATCACGCAGATTTCGCGCTTCCTCGCCCTCCTCACCAGAGACTATCACCTCGACCGCGAAGACAAACTCTTCCCTCCCGAGGAGAATTAAATTGAATTTTAGGCACAAGCGGACAAGAGCTTACA
>JAAGKN010000532.1_pt1 | contig 64551 bp, 57 predicted proteins | sample 6206371 | NCBI WGS metagenome assembly JAAGKN01 (sample SAMN11533720, study PRJNA540317) | gut metagenome | isolation source: fecal pellets from male and female animal of same cohort | host: Peromyscus leucopus | place: USA:CA | collected 2017
CAATATAATCGGCCGCGCCATGTTTCATCAGATTCATCGGAATCATGGCAAACTGCTGTGAAGCGCCTCCCTGCAAAAACAGCACCTTATAATTGTCAGGAATCTTCATCAGATCCCTGAAATCCCTTTCCGCGTCTTAATGATCTTATCATAAGCTTTGGAACGGTGGCTCATCTCCATCACGGACATCCCTGAACCCTGGTAATCCAGCATTTCCTCCGCCGCTTCTTTTAACACCTCTTCCGGTAATACCGCCGGACCGGCTGAAAAATTATATACTCTGCTCACTTTTATGTGCCTCCTTCTGTAAAATAAATTTAACGCAATTCATTGTAAATCATTTTTTCTGTTTCTGCAAATCTTTTTCATCAAATGCATCGTCCAGATTTTTGCCTGGTGCAACCATCGGGAAGACCTTGTCGTCACTATCAATGACGCACTCGACCAACACAGGCACGCCGGCCGTAATCGCCTCTCTCAGTACTGGTTCCACCTCTTCCTTCTTCGTAATCCGATAAGCCTTTGCCCCCATCGCCTCCGCGACCTTAACAAAATCAACACAGTCATTTAATACCGTATGCGAGTAACGCTTTCCGTAGAACAAGGTCTGCCACTGCCGCACCATTCCCAGAACATGGTTGTTAAACACGATCTCAACCACCGGGATATTGCTTCGCGTTGCGGTAGCGATCTCATTCATATTCATGCGGAAACAGCCGTCCCCCGCGATATTGACCACCGTCTTCTCGGGAAAGGCCGCTTTCGCGCCGATTGCCGCGCCAAGGCCGTAGCCCATCGTGCCAAGCCCGCCAGACGTCAGAAGGGTACGTGGTCTTTTATATTTATAATATTGCGCCGCCCACATCTGATGCTGCCCAACTTCCGTAACGATCACTGCGTCACCACCAGTAATCTCATCTAACTTCTCGATAATGTATGGACCGGTCAGCCCCTCCTGGCTGTAATTCAGCGGCAGGGCATCCTTGCGTGCCATCACCTTGTCCATCCATTCCTTATGGTAAAGCTGCTCCAATTTGCTGTTGAACCGCTCCAGGACGATCTTTACGTCCCCGACCACGCTGATATCCACCAGGATATTTTTGTTGATCTCTGCCTCGTCCACATCGATCTGGATGATTTTGGCATTTCTGGCAAATGTCGTCGTATTTCCGGTCACCCGGTCGGAAAAGCGCGCGCCGATGACGATAAGGAGATCGCTTTCCGCAAGGCTCAAATTCGCCGTCTTTGTGCCATGCATTCCCAGCATTCCAATATATTTGCTGTCTGTCCCCGGATAAGCTCCTTTTCCCATCAGGCTGTCCGTGACTGGCGCATCTACCATCCCGGCAAACTCATACAATTCCCGGTGTGCCTCCGCGCTTACGGCACCGCCCCCGACAAAGATCATCGGTTTTTGGGCCTTATTGATCAGCCGCACTGCCTCGTCAATGCTGGCTTCGTCGATTTTGTCAGAAGAACGGAGGATCTCCTCCGGCTCCTGCCTGGTATAATCTGCCGTATTGCTTGTCGCATCTTTCACGATATCCACCAGTACTGGACCACGGCGTCCCGTCATCGCCACCTTAAATGCACGGCGCAGTGTCGGCGCCAGATCCTCTACATTCTTGACGATAAAACTGTGCTTTGTGATCGGCATCGCTACTCCGGCAATATCGATTTCCTGAAAAGAATCCTTACCCAATAGCGGAAGCCCCACATTGCAGGTGATCGCCACCATCGGAACAGAGTCAAGATAAGCCGTGGCAATACCCGTAACAAGGTTTGTTGCTCCCGGCCCGCTAGTCGCCATGCAGACGCCTACCTTGCCGGTAGCACGGGCATAGCCGTCCGCTGCATGGGCCGCCCCTTGTTCATGCGAGGTTAGGATATGCCTGATCTCATCCTGATGACGGTACAGTTCATCATATATATTGAGGATGGCACCGCCCGGATAACCAAAAACGGTGTCAACTCCCTGCTCTTTTAAACATTCGATAACAATCTGAGAACCTGTTAACTGCATGATACCAAACTCCTTTGCATTGTTAATCCCCATTTCTGAGATGTTTTCCATACATATAGTAACCTTATATCTCCAAAATCGCTCCTCTGTCCGCAGAGGTCACCATAGACGCATATCTCGCCAGATACCCTGTCTTCACTGCAGGCTCCTTCGGCGTCCAGCTCTCTTCTCTCTTCGCCAGCTCCTCGTCGGAAACCTTAACATTGATCGTATTCTCCGGGATATTGATACAGATTGTATCACCCTCCTCGATCAGGGCGATCGGCCCGCCTACCGCCGCCTCCGGCGACACATGGCCGATCGACGCTCCTCTGGAAGCGCCGGAGAAACGTCCGTCGGTAATCAGCGCCACGCTGGAACCAAGCCCCATACCCGCGATAGCGGAAGTCGGATTTAACATCTCGCGCATGCCTGGACCGCCCTTTGGCCCTTCATAACGGATAACCACCACATCTCCGGCAACAATTTTTCCGCCCTTGATCGCCTCAATAGCGTCCTCCTCACAGTCAAATACTCTTGCCGGACCCTCATGCACCATCATTTCCGGCACAACGGCTGCACGTTTTACCACACAGCTATCCGGCGCAATATTGCCGCGGAGCACTGCGATTCCTCCGGTCTCGCTGTACGGCTGGCTGATCGGACGGATGATCTCAGGATTCCTGTTTTCGCATCCGGCAATATTTTCTCCGACAGTCTTTCCCGTCGCCGTGATCAGATCAGTATGCAGCAGCCCTTTCTTGTCTAACTCATTCATCACGGCATAGATTCCGCCGGCTTCATTTAACTCCTCCATATAGTGATGCCCGGCCGGGGCCAGATGGCAGAGATTCGGTGTCTTGGCGCTGATCTGGTTTGCGATGTCCAGATTGATCTCCACGCCCGCCTCATGGGCAATCGCCGGAAGGTGAAGCATCGTATTAGTAGAACAGCCAAGCGCCATATCCACCGTCAGCGCATTCTCAAATGCAGCTTTTGTCATAATATCCCTTGGACGGATATTCTTCTCCAGAAGTTCCATCACTTTCATACCTGCATGCTTGGCCAGCTTAATCCTCTGCGAATATACCGCCGGAATCGTTCCGTTCCCCTGCAGGCCCATGCCAATCGCTTCGGTCAGACAGTTCATGCTGTTCGCTGTGTACATCCCTGAGCAGGAGCCGCAGGTCGGGCAGGCATTGCATACATAATCGTCCACCTCTTCTTCGGTCATCTTGCCGGCCGCATGTGAACCTACCGCCTCAAACATGGAGGAAAGACTTGTCTTCTGCCCCTGTACATGCCCCGCAAGCATCGGGCCGCCGCTGACAAATACTGTCGGTACATTGATTCTTGCCGCCGCCATCAAAAGCCCAGGCACATTCTTATCACAGTTTGGCACCATAACCAGCGCGTCAAACTGATGCGCCGTGCCATACACTCTGTAGAATCCGCAATCAAATCTCTGGTTACCAGAGAATACTTCATCCCGATATGCCCCATGGCAATACCGTCACAGACGGCGATCGCCGGAAATACGATTGGTGTACCGCCCGCCATGGCGACGCCAATTTTTACCGCATCCACGATCTTGTCTATATTCATATGCCCCGGCACGATCTCATTAAACGAACTGACAATGCCGACCAAAGGCTTCTGCAGCTCTTCATCCGTAATTCCCAGTGCATTAAACAGCGACCTCTGCGGCGCTGTCTGCATTCCCTTCTTTACTGCATCACTTTTCATGGATATTCCCCCATTTCTGCGCAGTTCTCTGTTTTATCCGGCAAATCCGCGTCACTGCGCGGACACAGACCTGCCGTCTCAAAGGATACCTGCCGCTTTCTGCACAGCGGTAAGATCAGGCATTGCTCCTTTTCTGAATTTTATATATGATATTAAATACGTTCACAGATCAGGTCGCCCATCTGAATCGTACCAACAGGTGTCCTTCCCTCCGACATAATGTCGCCCGTGCGGTAGCCGTCCTTTAATACCTGCTTCACCGCATTCTCGATATCGTCAGCCTCCTCCTGGAGATCAAAAGAATAGCGTAACATCATTGCCGCCGACAGAACCGTCGCCATCGGATTAGCCTTGTCCTGCCCTGTGATATCCGGCGCCGAGCCATGGCTTGGCTCATACAGCCCCAGTTTCGTTGCGCCAAGGCTTGCCGAAGAGAGCATACCGATCGACCCGGTAACCATGCTCGCCTCGTCAGACAGGATATCTCCAAACATATTTTCGGTCAGAATGACATCAAATTGCTTCGGATTCTTTACGATCTGCATTGCGCAGTTATCCACTAGCATGTCGGTCAGTTCTACTTCAGGGTACTCCGCCGAAACCTCTTTCACTACCTTTCTCCAGAGCCTTGAGGAATCCAGGACATTTGCCTTATCCACGCTGCATACCCGCTTATTCCGCTTCATTGCCACGTCAAATCCCCACTTTGCAATACGACGTATCTCATTCTCATCATAGGTCAGCGTGTCAATCGCCTTACGCACGCCGTTCTCTTCAATCGTCTTTCTCTCGCCAAAGTAAAGCCCCCCCGTCAATTCACGCATCACGACAAAATCGAAACCATCTCCGGCAATCTCCGGCTTCAATGGGCAGGCACCGGCAAGCTCCTCAAAAAGAACCGCCGGACGGATATTGGCGAATAACCCTAACCCCTTGCGAATCTTTAACAATCCGGCTTCCGGACGTTTGTCCGGCGCAACTTCATACCATTTTGATTTTCCAACCTCGCCGCCGACAGCCCCAAGTAGCACGGAATCGCAGGCTTTTGCCCGCTCCAGTGTCTCATCAGTCAGGGATTCTCCATACGCATCAATAGAACATCCGCCCATCAGCAGATCCTCGTATGTAAAGGTATGTCCGTACTTCTGTCCAATCCGGTCTAAAACCTTCCTCGCTTCCCTCACAATCTCCGGGCCAATCCCGTCACCGGCAATCGATGCTATCTTATACTCCATTTTAACCTCCTTGCCGCTTTTAACGGCTCAAATACTGTTGAAAATGCACTTTAATGCAAACAAAAAACGAATAATATAATAAATAGTACATAAAAAGAATATATATTAAAAAAACACTAACGTATAGTGTATACAGAAATCCAATCCATGTCAAGTAGGGACTACGCCCTGGCATCGCGGGACAGTTGCGAGTTGTTACTATCTCGCGGTTAATTTTAACGGATAATTTCCTGCTATCATTGCTTATTACATTTTGTCTGCATTGCAGTTGATCAAAAGTTTTTTGCCCAGACACCGTTCAATGCATCCCAAACGATAGCCCAGACACGCCTGGTAACGCTACGCCTTTCGGAGAAACTAATGCTTTGCGGTTTTGATGATGTGCCCTGATCGCTGTTCTGTTTCTTATTACGAATTTGTATATTCTATGCTGCCAGTGCGCCCTGGAACAATGAATATTTTCTGCGAAATTTGCTGTTGTATTTTATCATAAAGTCATTTATAATATGCTTTCATCAGAACAAAATCAAACGAAGACGAATTGAAGAAGAAACGGAGATGAGGTAATGGTGGAACAGATTAAGATAAAATATTTCTCCAAGGAGATCGAACGGCTTGACTATATTGCAGGCAAATCGGACTGGATTGACCTGCGCGCTTCCGAGGAGATCGAATTAAAGAAAGGTGAGTCCGGGCTTATCCCTCTCGGGGTGGCAATGGAACTGCCGCAGGGATATGAGGCTCATGTGGTGCCAAGGAGCAGTACATTTAAGAATTTCGGGATTATCCAGACAAACCACTGCGGGGTAATCGACGGTTCTTATTGTGGTGACAATGATATGTGGAAGATGCCCGTGCTTGCTGTACGCGATACGAAGATTCAGGTGAATGACAGAGTGTGCCAGTTCAGGATTATGAAAAACCAGCCACAGATTCAGTTTGAAGAGGTAGAGCAGCTTTCTGGGGAGAACCGTGGAGGATTTGGAAGTACAGGAAAACGGTAAGTTCTTCTCAGCCGAGTTATCTTTTGAAGATGTAACTGAAATTATACATGACAAAAAACTCTATATACTATAGGGATACGTAGGGATACAGGCAAATATTACGATTTCAATGGATAACAGGAAATTATCCATTGAAATTAACCGCAAATTGTAACACCACACCGTGATCTTTTGCATAAAATAGCTTAAAACCTTTGTTGTACCCATTTGATGGCTTGTCATAAATTGCCGGAATGGATCAGAAAGGAGTATGATGAATTCACTGAAAGCAGCACAGGATTTGCCGGATACCGGCTATTTCCGGGCAAATGTAACCTCGCAGACGAATTCCGCGCCGATTGCCGGAGCAACTATACAGATCAGCGATATAAACAATCCAGACGAAATCCTGGAGGAAATTACCACCGATGGCAACGGGCAGAGCGAAACTGTGGCTCTGGATGCCCCGCCGCTGGAATATAGCATGATTCCGGAATCTAATCAGCCATATGCCGTGTACAATATCCGAATTTCAGCTCCAGGGTATGAGCCGCGGGATATCTCAGGTGCCGAAATTCTCTCCGGACAGACCGCCCTTCAAAATGCTGCCCTGCTCCCATTGGAGCCGGACAATTCGGACAGCGAAGAACTGTTTGTCATTCCGCCCCACACACTTTACGGAGAGTACCCGCCCAAAATCCCGGAAGACGAGATTAAGGACGTCACTCAGACTGGAGAGATCGTACTCAGCCGCGTAGTCATCCCCTATGGTGTGCGGTTTGAACATTCTAGAACATTCTATAGGGAATTAGAACCGCTCCTGTCGCAAGCATATTAGTAACGGTTCCAATCCCACTTGAACGGTTACATCTATTATTCCTTGTAATTAAAATGCAAAAATTCCGGCATCTGCGCACACCTCGCCAAAACCCGCCGTACCGTTCCGCCCTCCCAGCGCGGCGCCTGCCCTTGTGCCTGCGCGATCTCTCCGCATCTCCGATAGACGGACGGCGGGTTCACTCCATGCATCCAAAGCCACTGAACGATCTCTGAAGAAGAACTTCCTCTCTCCCGCATGGCATAGATCGCAGCCAGTATCGAAAAACTTTCATCTGGCTCTAACAAACGGATTCCCTCCTTTTTCACGATTCGGTAGCCATAGGGCGCCACACTTCCCAGGTAATTTCCTGCCGCTTTCTTTTCTTTCTTCACCATGCTTACCTTGCGCCCGATATCCCGCGCATACCATTCATTTAGCAGATGATAAAGTCCAGCCGCGGCGGAGGAACCGCACAGGCTGGCGCTGTCATATCCCTCAGACACGGATAACAGACGGACGCCGTATGACGGGAAAAATTTTTCTGCCAGTTCCCCCGTCCGGCGGTAATCCCGCCCGAGCCTCGACAGGTCCTTTACCACCACACACTGAATCTCCCCATTTTTTGCTTTTTCCTGCAGACGCAAAAGAGCAGGACGGTCAAAACGCCTTCCAGAGTATCCCAGATCCGAAAAAAACTCTATTTCTGGTTCCCGGATATCCTTCTTTTGACGAAGATATTTCTCACAGAGAGTATTTTGCGCCTCAATCGATAAATCCTTACGGTTCTGATGTTTTACGGAAACCCGCGCATAGACCGCCGCCTTCATCGCGCCACTCGCTTTCTGAGCGGCTGGTTCGCCAGCACAAACACCTCTCTGGAGATGATCGGTTCATGTGTTTCCTCCACCCTCACCCACTGCTCCTTTGGCACATTTTCCCGCAGAGAAAGTTTATAGCTGATCTTACGTCTCTTTCCCTGCAGCATCACTCCGGTGTACATTTCGTTCTGCAGGATTCGGCGCACCGCTCCCGGATGCCAGAGGCTGTCTTCATGCACCGCCAGCCCGGTAGAATAAGCGCTTCCAGAATGTTTCTTATATTGATAAGGTGAAAGGATATGTGCTTTATTTAACTGGATGCTAATTTTTTCTGGGGAATTTCCCTGTACCCGCATGACAAATATGTTCCGCACTACTGCGGCCGCCTCATCGTCAACGATAAGATGATGAGGATTATATTTATCCTTTTTATACCCATATACGCAAAAAGCGCCGATATAGGCGCCCTCCCTGCGCTTGACCATTTGCTGCAGCCTGACCTTTTTTGAGATATCCTGGCAGTAACTGTCATTCAATATCGTTAAGATCGGCATTAAAAGCCCCTGCTCTAAAAATTCACTGGTACCGCTGTCATATCCGTCGCAGATGGCAATAAAGCGCACATGGTATCTCGGGAAAAAATCCTGCAGATAATACCCCGTCTCAATATACTCCCGGCCAAATCGCGAAAAATCCTTTACCAGCACGCAGTCGATCTCCCCGCGTTCCACCGCCCGGAAAAGCCCCTGCACCCCATTCCTGCAGAAATGGCTGCCGCTCACCCCATCGTCGCTCCATTCCCCGCAAAGTACAAATTCAGGATGTTCTGACACATAATGCGCGATCAATTTTCTCTGGTTCTGTAAACTATTGCTTTCCCCCTCCATGCCATCCTCTTTCGAAATCCTCAGATACGAGCCGCAGCGGAACAATTTTTCACCTCGCGGCTCCTTCCCCTTGCATTCCATCGACAATTTACTCCTGTTTTTTACTAGTGTATTCGCCGGAAAGTATGGCCTAGTACAACGAATAGTAAATTTCTGATACATTAAAATTGTACAATGTCTATCTCATACTTTTGGGCACGCATAGACAGGGTACTGAAATGCGATCTCCTCATCGAAATCTCCCTGTTTTCCTCATTTTTTCCTCGATTCCACGCTGTCCTCTATCAAGATGCTTAACGGCGGCGCATCGCCGTTAAGCGTCTCCTACACGTCTTCTTCTGGCAGGCTATTGATAAACAATGTCAGTTCTTCCCATGCCTTCTCTGACTCAGGCAGCATATTCATCGCCATCTGGAACACATGGAACATTCCCTCGTACACCGTCTCCGTCACTTCGCAGCCCGCCTCTCTTGCCTTTTTTACCGCCTCGGTAGTATCGCTTAACAGCATCTCAATGCTTCCCACCTGGAAGAGCATCGGCGGAAATCCTGCAAATTCCCCAAAAAGAGGAGAGATATACGGGTCGGCAGGGTCATGGCCGCCACAGTACTCCCCATTGTAGATCATACTTTCCCGCGTATTGCCAAACAAAGGATCCTTCGTATAATTTTCTTCATAGGAACTTCCCGAGGCCGTCAGATCCGTCCAGGGTGACATCAGCACCGCTGCACAGGGAAGTTCCATCTTCCTGTCCCTCAGGTAAGCGCACAAGGCGAGGGCAAGACCTCCTCCCGCAGAATCACCAGCAAGTATGATATCCTCTCCCCTGTACCCCAGCCCCCGCATAAAATGGTACGCCTGGACGGCATCCTGAAGCGCCGCAGGATAGGGATGCTTTGGCGCCACCCGGTAATCCAGCGTAAACACTTTCATCCCGCCCCGCATATCGCTGTAAGTTTTTGCAAAATCTCGGTAAGCGTTCTTCAATTTTCCGATATAGCCGCCGCCATGCAGCTGCAGCACCGCCATAGCGCTAATTACTTTAGGCGGGGTCAGAATCTCAATATCACAATTCTTAATGTCCAGACGCAGCATCGAGTACCCATCCGGACAGTGCCAGGGCGGCTCGACAAGTTTCCTTCTGAATGTCCCATCCTGAATCTTAGGCCCAATCAGGCGTTCCGATGTTACCATGCGGATAAACTGTCTAACTACCTTGGCCTGTATACTAATTTCTTCTTTCATCATCCACCTCATTCCTTGGAAGTTATAACTCCAACCCAAAACCCCTCTTGGATGTTCTATAAATAAAACCTTCTTCTTAACTCGCTCTTTGCCTTACGGTAGCCAATACACAGGCAAAAGGAAAAGATCAGGGCAGACACACCAAAAGCTGTCCACGGAAGCACTGGTCCCTTTGTTACCCCCACAAAAAACAGGATAAGTGTTACAAGACTGACCAGTACTGCAGAGAGTTGGACAAGAAGATAACTCTGCCAATTTGCAAAATTGACCAGCATACAAACCACAAGAATCACATCCAACAGTAATACAGCGCAAGGCACACCGTATACCACAGACCATCCCTGCGCGCCCATAAGTCCGTCGACCACAAGCATAAACACAAGCGCTGCGGCAAACTGCATAAAAATTTTGAGGATATGGCTATTCTTCTGGTTAACGGAATACAGCAGGGTAAATATGGTATAGAGAATACACATCCCTGTCACGATAGACCATCCTATCCGGTAATCACTATAGTAGTCGATCAGGCATAAAACGGCCTCCATCACCACTAGCAGATAGATTGAGATGGCAACCAGTTTCTTTAACAGCCTGATCCTGCTTCTAATATTCGGATAGGCGTCAAACTGTTCATCCCCTTCTCTGGTCACCACATTTCCACAAAGCGGGCACACATCCGTGTCATCCAAGATCTGTACCTTGCATCTTTTACATTTATTCATCAGTTTCCTCTCTTGACCTTTCAATGAAAAACGCTGTTTTTGCGTTTTTTATGGTTGAAATCATAATGATATCTCTGGGGCCGTTTTTTGCCGCCTTAGACTTATTTTTTAATCTACTCTTCCCCGAACAGCCCATTGCTCTCAATAACTACTTGAATATCGTCCTCGGCAAGCATCCTGAAAAAACGCCTCTGGATAGAAACATCCTTCAATGCTGAAGTAAAGGTAAATACCATCGTATCCTGGTATGAGCAGATCGCCCCTTTGATGTTCTGCCCTGTTGAGCGCGAAATCATCGCATAGAAATGACGGATATACGGTCGATAAGCCTCTTCCACCGTGATTTTTCCAATATTGGTAACCGTCGTCGTATTCGCCTTTGCCGAAGAGCGGTAAACAAACCGCATTGCCAGAATCTTAATAAAAATAGGCACTGAGCGCAGAAAGATATTTTTCTGGTTAGACACATTATAGGAAAAAAGTTCCTCCAGATGTTCCTTATTGATCTGTCCGCGAAGGCTCTCCCTGACTATACCAAGAACCTCCTCAAAGCCAATATTTTCCCTGTCCGGCGTGAATACAGCGCTTACCATCACAAAGAAATTCCTCGTCGTCAGAGAATCAAAATAGGGACGGAGATTAACCGGAATACTTGCTGCGATTGGCTTTTTTGACGGCTGGCCATGAAGATACTCAATATATATGCTATAGAGAAATACTGCCGTAAAATATTCATTGATACTCACTTCATATTTCGTGCATGCCTGCTTAAGCTGATCCACCGGCATAAAGCCATGAATCACACTCATCTCGCCGGCCAAAAGCATCTCGCCCCTGACTTCCACAGCCCTTTTCGTCTGATAACCTTTCTTATGGCTCTTCCGGTAATTCTTGACATAGCTGTCCTCGGTATTCATCGATGTCTCATCGGAGAATTCATCCGACTCATTCTTCTCCAGGGTATCGTACTTTAAGCGCAGGTACTGATAGGCAATCTCCCGTAAAAAATTCACTCCGCCCATGCCGTCAGCAAGTACATGGAACACTTCAAGGTTAATCCGGCACTTATAATAAGTAATTCGAAAAAGATAATCATTATTGGCATATGGTTCTATATAACGGCATGGATATTCACTCTCCTTGCGCACTACCGGAGCTGGTTTCAGATTTGTCTCAAAATAATACCAGAAAATTCCCCGTCTCAGCCTTACCCTGAACGTATCAAATTTCGGCAGCACCTTATCAAGCGCATGCTGTAGCAGTTCCTTGTCGATATTTTCCGTTAAAGTAACCGATATGCGGTATACATTTGTAGCATTCTGCCCGGCGATCGCTGGAAACAGATTGGCTGTATTGTCCAATTTCTCCCAACGGACCTTCTGCCGATTTTCTGCCCCGATTTTTTGCCTCAGGCGGCCGCCTCTGCTGTGTTTTTGCGCTCCTTTTTGGATTTCGTTCCTTTCCGCTTCACGAACCGCCTGCTCCCTCCTTTTTTTATCTAATCTCTGTTCTCCCATCCGTCTCCCCTCTGCTAATATCTATATTATGATGTTGGGGGCAAAAGATATTTTTACTCCAACTGATACTACAAATTGCTACATTGCTTCGCAACTTTCGCACGCCAGCCCCCGAATATGTAATCGTCCATGATGGGCCGCCAAACGACTCCTCTGCACAAAATTACTATATCAAATACAAAGACTACATCAAAAATGTAGCCTCCAGCGAAATCTATGCCACATGGCCTGAGGCAACTATTTTTGCCAATATACTCGCCATCCAGTCCATCACCCTAAATAGAGTTTACACCGAATGGTATAGGAACCGCGGTAAAAATTTCACCATCACCAGTTCCACTGCCTACGACCAGAAATGGATTCCGGGAAGAAATATTTATGACAGCATCTCAACTGCTGTAGATACTATCTTTGCCAATTACCTCTCCCGTCCAAATGTTGTCCAGCCGCTCTTCACCCAGTACTGCGATGGAAGACGTGTTTCCTGTCCGACATGGATGCGCCAGTGGGAATCCAAGACACTCGGGGACAACGGCTACAGCGCAATCGAAATCCTGAGGTACTTTTACGGAGATTCTATATTTATCAATACATCTGAAGAAATATCCGGTATCCCTTCCTCATGGCCGGGCACAAATCTGACCATTGGCAGCAGGGGAAGTAAGGTCCGTCAGATGCAGGAACAGTTAAATGTTATCGCCGGTGCCTATCCGCTGATCCCTAAAATTGCCGTGGACGGTATATATGGTAACAATACCGCCAATACAGTCAGGGTATTCCAGAAGGTATTCAACCTGCCGCAGACCGGTGTCGTAGACTATCCGACATGGTATAAAATCTCAGATATCTATGTGGGAGTCAGCCGGATAGCGGAACTGGCCTGAACCGGCCATAAACATGATGCCTGTTGCGCATCATACTGGAGGCATTATAGTAAACGCGTTAGCTTAATGCGTTTACTATAAATTTCCCTCCTTTTCCTCCGCTTCCTTTGCCTTTTGCTTTAAATAGATTTTATTTTCATACATCTCCTTGTCCGCCCTGCGAAAGACATCCCCATAATTTCTGTCCTTCCCTTCCGTGTATGCCGCGGCGCCGCAGGCAACCTGAAGTTCCACCTCATAACGCTTATTTTCCTGGTTAAAGCGGACAATCTCCTTTCTGAATTTATCCAGTAGTTCAGTATACTTTTCAAAGTTCTCTCCATCCAGGATCACTGAAAATTCATCACCGCCAATACGGTACACGGAAAGCCTGCCGAATGTTTTCTGCATAATTCCGGCCGCATCCACAATCAGCATATCACCATACTCATGTCCGTATGTATCGTTCATCTTTTTCAGGTTATTCAGATCCATAACCAGTACCGCAAAATCGGTTTTCCCCTCCTTGATTTCCAGATCTAATCTGTTGGTTCTATCTGTATAAGCAGTCTTATTCTGGGAATTTGTCAGTGCATCGGTATAGGCGAGCTGGTTAATGTATTCGATATGGCCTTTTAGATTCTTCGCCATCTTCTGGAAACTCTCAGCCAGCACCCCGACCTCGTCCCGTGACCTACACTCAATCACCCCATCCAGCTCTCCTTTCGCCATCCTGCCCGCAGCCATGGTAAGCTGCTTGAGCGGGCGGATAACCCGTCCAGTCACCTGAAACGCCGCAAGAACAGCGAAAACCACAATAACGGCCAATGAAATCAATGACTGGCGCAAAAGCCTGTGCTGTGGCGCGTCAATTTCCGCAGAAGGCACAGTCACCGCAATTTTCATCTCATTCAGCAGACTTTTCAGCACCATCTTTCGAGGCTGTCCATGCCAGTTATATTCATAAATCTCTTCCCCGGGCCTTTTCTTGGATAAAATATATTTGACATCCAAAAGCGAGCCTTCAAAATCCTCGCGCTTAATGCCGTCAGGATAATCCTTATGATAAACAATATCTCCTCCCGGACTGATCAGAAATGCATAGCCGCTGTTGTACACGTTCACTGAATTTACCGTATCAGTCAACAGCGATAAATCGATATCCATACCAACAACGCCAAGCATATCCCTGCCCTTAATTACCGGAATGACATAAGAAATCATTTCCCGGTCAAAATTTTCACTGTAATACGGCTCAAGCCAGACCGGCCTTTCCTTTTGGAGTGGCTCATAGTACCAGCCCACGTGGGCCAGGTCATCCTTCTCATATTGGGCCAGATCGGTAAACATCTGTTCAGAATATTGCCCGTTCTCTTCATCCCGTACCAGATAAAATCCCTCGACTGGCGCGGTAACCTCCGGATTCAGCCGAAAATAAATGGCAACAGAATCTTCCGTATTTTCTGCCGTATTCAGGGAGACATCCTCCACCCGCTCAATAAGTTCATACCAGTTGCTGTCATTCTGCCCCAGGCTCTCTAAATCCATCTGGGCATAGATATACTCATACAGCATATTGACCGACTGCTCAATGCTCTGCAGCGGGTCATCCATCTCCTGCGCTTTTTGTGCACAGACCAGCCGCATAATCTGAACGGAGTCATTATCCACCACCGATCTCGCATTATAAAGCCCAACTCCGCCGATCGTAAGGGCGGAAAGAAAGATACAGCCAAGGATAAGCAGTAATATTTTTGATTTAATGGATTTCATCCTTTAAGCTCCTTGTCATTTCATCTAGTATAACCCATCTTAATTAACGATAAAAACAGTCAAATATAAATACAGATACATTACTATCATACCACACCCTGGCAAAATTTGTCATCACTAACCCAAAAAGATTCTTGAACTTAAACCTGTGGCTACTACAATTCACAGCCGATTTCAGCGGATAATTTCCTGTTATCCATCGTTTATCAGACGTTGCCTGCACTGCAGTTCATCGAAAGTTTTTTGCCCGAACACATTCAATGCATCCAAAAAGAGCTGCCACACTGAACAGTTCCTAAGTGCGACAGCTCCATTACAGTTTACGGCCGTTCTGTCAGCTGTTCGGAAAAATATGTGCGCCGCCATATTTTCCGGTTTCCCCAAGTTCCTCCTGAATCTTTAACAAACGGTTATATTTTGCCACCCTCTCGCTGCGGCTCGGCGCACCAGTCTTAATCTGTCCTGCATTCAGAGCCACAGCCAGATCGGCGATCGTCGTATCCTCTGTCTCCCCGGAGCGGTGGGAAACAATAGAGGTATAACCATTCTTTTTGGCGAGCTTAATCGCCTCTATCGTCTCGGAGATCGTACCGATCTGGTTCAACTTGATCAGGATGGAATTGCCGCAGCCGGTATCGATACCCTTCTGCAGACGTTTCGTGTTCGTTACAAACAGGTCATCCCCCACCAACTGAACCTTGTCCCCAAGTTCCTTTGTGATCATCTGCCAGCCATACCAGTCCTCCTCATCCAGTGGATCCTCAATCGAACGGATCGGATATTTGTCACATAATCCTTTCCAATGGGACACTAACTCCTGGGTACTCAACGTCTGTCCGCTCTTTGGCAGGTGGTACTCCCCGGTCTTTGCCCCCTTCCATTCACTTGACGCGGCGTCCAGAGCCAGGACAAAATCCTTTCCCGGCTCATAGCCCGCCTTCTGAACTGCCTCAAGGATAAGTTCTATCGTTTCGCTGTCTCCTGCCAGATCCGGCGCAAAACCGCCCTCATCCCCTACAGAAGTTGTCAGCTTTCTCTCCTTCAGGATATCTTTCAACGTGTGATATACCTCACAACACTGCCGAAGACCTTCTGCAAAGCAGCATGCCCCTACAGGCATAATCATAAACTCCTGGGTGTCCACCGTATTTGTCGCGTGGGCGCCCCCGTTCAAAATATTCATCATCGGCACAGGCAGCACATTTCCACTAATCCCGCCAAGATAACGGTACAATGGCATATCCTGGCATTTCGCCGCCGCCCTTGCCGCCGCGATAGACACCGCCAATATACTGTTTGCCCCAAGCTTACTCTTTTCCGGGGTTCCGTCGGCCTCAATCATTCTTCGATCGATTCCATAACAATCTCTGACATCCATTCCCACCAACGCGCTATTGATCGTTGTACGAATATTCTCCGCTGCCCTGGTGACTCCCTTTCCAAAATAAGGTTTCTCGCCATCCCTGAGTTCATGCGCCTCGTATATCCCGGTCGATGCGCCGCTTGGGCACATCCCTCTTCCGCTGATCCCGCATTTTAAGATCACTTCCGCCTCGACGGTCGGATTTCCCCTGGAATCAATAATCTGCCTTCCCTTAACTTCCTTGATCTCATACATACCCATAATCTTTCCATTCCTTTCAATATTTTCCTGTAGTATGTCTTATTACCGGAAAAAATATTCAAAAGAATGAGGGCGTTGCTATTCTAATTAAAGCAGTTTCAATAGACAACAGGAATTATCAAATCGGCTGTGAAGAGCAACACGGAGTTCTGTATTTTCTAAATACACTCCAGTGCAGTTCCGATCAGCCGTTTCGTCTGGTTTTTATATTTTTCCATATTTTATCCTCACATGTTCCCTCAATCTCTGATACAATTTCTCACTTATCCGTATCCCACTTTCCTTCAAGCACTCAATGCACTCTTCCACATCTTCCTTCGTCAGCATCCCCTCATCAAATGCCTGCGTCAAGATTCCAATCGTACCAGTAATTGTTATCCCCATCTTCCTAGCAACCTGCCTGCCCTTATACTCGTCCATCAACAGTACATTAGAATGTTTTTCGTCTGCCAAAATAATTGCTTCACTTTCTCCGGCATCTAATCCGGTAAAATTCCGCAATATTGCAACAGATTTTTCATTGCCCACTTCTTCCACATAAAGAAATTCGCATTCTTGTACAATTCGTATTTCTTCGGGAAATGCCTCATTCTCTGTCAATTCCTGATATACCGCCCTTGGAATATATACAACATCAAACAGTTTCTGCAACAATTCCAACTGCCCTGTTTTCATCAGCGAAATAACAGGCGTAGTATCCGAAATAACAATCATACTGCCGCACCTCTTAACCTTTTCAATACTGCCAAATCCTCTTCAAATTCTTCTTCTGTTTCATCAAAATATGGCAGACCAAATTTGCCATACAATGTAATCAGGTCAATCTTATGAATCCCCAGCATTTCTGCCGCCTTTCCATGAGATATCACACCGCTCTTGATATAAGGATATACCAGCATTGCATTTCTTGTTATTTGTGCTTCTTTATCCTCCAGCACTGTATATGGTACAATTTCCTCCGGCACATCAATTTCTACCTTTGTCATTGTCATAGCAATCATCTCCTTACTTTTTGGATTCGCCCTAACTATATTATATACAGTTTACTTTTGCCTTACATACAATACTTGCCATCTTTCCTGTTCCGCATCCCACATCCAGCCACTTTAACAAAGTGTAAATCCAACAACCTTACAATATCAACAATAACATTGCCACCTGCCTGTCCGCTCACTTACCGAATCTCCTGTAATTTCAAATCCACCATTCCGGTGTCAAAGTTCCCAATGTAACCACTTTTCCCATATTGTAATCCAGCATGATTTCAATATTCTGATAGGCATCCGGCATGAGCTGCACCATCAGCTCCCTGCATGCACCACAGGGTGCTCCCGTTTTCCCATCCGGCATAATAGCGATTACTTTCTGTATGATATTTTCTCCGTTTGTAATCATATTAAAAATCGCATTGCGTTCCGCACAGATTCCCAAAGTAGAACAAGTATCAATGCAGACTCCGGTATAGATTTTGCCGGAAGAAGAAAGAACAGCTGCTGCCACTCCGCCTGCGTCTATATAATCCGATATTTTCCTTTCGTTTTGCACCCGCTTTGCCGCCTCGTATAATTCGTTCCAGATTAATTCCATGTTTCTCCCCTCCTCCATCACTAAAATTTCATCATGTATTCTAAAAACAATACTGTACTTCCTTTAATTCTCTCCTGACAATATCGCTATACAAACAATGCTCCGTCTGCACTGTTGGTTATGTGTCAGATATTTAACATATCTAACATGATTCTGACTTCAGAACTTTTTCCAGTTCACTCACAATGATGTCAATATTTTCTGAAATACTTTCCGGTCTGCTAAACATAGCCAAAAATAACTGCTCCAGATTTTCCCGAAAATTTGTTGGCAATTTTTTGCATTGCTTCTCACAAAATATCGAACTTGTCTTTATATAGAAGAATCTCAGAACAACACCACATACAAATGCAGGCAAAGTCTGCACCATATTAAAATGCAAAAGTGCAAAAAAAGCCGCGGAGATAAGCATTGCCGTTACAGTATATCACACGCCGCCATATAATTCCACAGTTAAAATACGGGGCAGCTGCCCGCCAGAAATGAAATTTTAAATTCCACTCTTCCATATCCATGTAGTATTTACTTCTGCACAAACAATCTGTGTGAAGAACGCTGCCTTTGCGTTCTTCTTAGGAATAAAGTTTCGCTTAAGCATTGTTTATTCAGACAATATCCTTTGATTTATGCTGATGAGAAAGTTGAGTTAAATATTTATCTGCATCTTTGATAAAACCAGCCACGATCAATAGAATAACCAGCCCGACCGGAAACGCGGCTATAATACTCACTGACTGCAGATTATTCATTGAACTGTCTGAAAAAACAAGCGCCACAGGCAGTAAAATCAACAAAATACACCACATCAGTTCCACCGGTTTTCCCGGATTCTCTTTTTCATCCAGCCCGCAGTAACTATAACAGGAGGCAGTCAGTGCGATTGAATCAAAAGACGTCGCATAAAACGCCATCATCGTAACCAATACGGCAAAAAATACAAGCGGGGCACACGGCAGCGTACGGATCACCGAGACAATCACCTCGTACAGGTCACCGGATTTCTGATACATGGCAATAAAATCAACCGTTCCCGATACCTGTTTCCCCAGTCCATAATTTCCCAGAACAATAAAACTCATCACCGTCGAACCAACACCAAACACATATCCTCCCAGTATCGTCTGCCGTATTGTCCTTCCTTTTGAAATATTTCCGATGAAAAACGGCGCCGCAACACACCAGACCATCCAGTAAGCCCAATAAAATATCGTCCAGTTCTGCGGAAACGACGTCTTTCTCTGCGGGTCGGTAAACGTAGACAACTCAAAAAAATTCTGTACCATCCTCCCCAAAGCAGAAAACCCTGTTTCCAGAATATACCTCATTTCCCCGCCAAAAAGCAGTACATAAAGCAGCAGTCCAAAAAATAAATAAACACAGATTTTTGCCAAAATACCAATCCCCTTAAATCCATGTAAAAGAGAATACGTATATACAATACATGTCACTACTAAAATTATAATCGTAATGACAGTGCGGTCAATATTGATGTGAAATAATTCCTGAATAATGCCTGCCATTAACGGCGTTGCCAGGCTGAATGTTGTCGCAGTCCCAGCCAGCAGCGCAAAAACAGCCAAAAGATCAATCACCCTTCCGGGAATGCCATCCGTATATTTCCCCAGAACCGGACGGCACGCTTCCGAATACCTCTGCCTGCCGCTTTTCCGGACATGCAGCATAAATCCGAAGGCCACTGCCAGCACCAGGTAGAACCCCCATGGAATCAGACTCCAATGAAAAACCGGGAATACACCTGCCCAGTCCTGGATGTTCCCCAGCTCTGCTATATGCGGATCCGACGCATACAGCACCCACTCCGAAAAAGAATAGAAAAGGATATCGGCCGCCAGCCCCGCCGTAAACATCATAGAACCCCAGGAAAAAAATGAATACTTCGGTTTCTCACCTTTTTCACCAAGTACAATACTGCCATATTTTGACATTGCGAGATAAACCGAAAACAGGAAAAGAGATAAACCAATTACCAGATAATAGATCCCAAAAGTGTCTCCAAAAAAATGGCGGATTTTTGCCAGAACGGCATTAGACTGTTCCGGCAGAAAGAAAAACAAAACACTAAGTATTATGATCATACCGAGCGGAAACAAAGTAACCATCCAGTCGATTCGTCCGCCCTCCCCTTTCCCCCTGCTGTATCTATCCATCTCTTTCCTGTCCCCCTTCCCATTGCCGGACATCTGCAAAAACCTTCCGGTCACTTCCATAACCTCTTATAAGAACTATCCAGTGCAAGCAATTCTGCATAATTATCAATCTCATCTACATCTTCTTTCTGTACCGGACGGATTCCCAGATCAAACTCTTCCGGATAACAAAACATTGCGATATCATCCCAGTAGATCTGCGTATTTCCCTTCCGCTCAAATTCAATCTCCAGTAATTCTTTCAATTTCAGCCCGTCCTGCTCAGACCAAAAAGAAATGCTTAATAACTGCCACCCGTGATCTCCCCCCGTCCTGCTGCAGGATACCACCTTATTATCTTCTACCTTCTGCAGCCATTCATTGGTATGCCTGTCCGTCCAGACGCTGCAGTAACCGGATTTCAAAAATCCGGGAAATAATATCTTCTCATTATGGATCATCTGGTCTCCGTCCAGAATAATGCATCTGCCAAGATATCTTCTTGCCACATACAAAGATGAAATATTATTGCATGTCTGAAAATACGGATTTTCAATAAAATCCACATCAGGATATTTGTCCCTTAATACACTGAATTTCTCCTGCAGATACCCCGTAACAATATGTATCTCCCTGATCCCATTTGCATGCAGTGCATCAATGATGGTATCAATCATTCTTACGCCATTTACCGGTATTAACGGCTTTGGAATATATTCCGTTACCGGCCTCATACGGCTTCCCAGTCCCGCCGCCATGATAAGCGCTTTATCCGCACAGCTGTTTTCCATTTTCCAACCTTTCCTGCTGAAATATTCTGTAATACTCCTTTGCATACCGGTACTGCCCCATCGAGTACTCTCCAAAATCAATGCCGAGTTGATGCTTATATTCACACCAGTTGCTCCACAGCAGGCCGCAGGCCGCAATATAGCAGTAAATCTTAAGCCTCGTCCGCCTGTCACATCCCTCTGTATAATATGCGTCAATCAAATATTCCACATCATCACGCCCATACATTGCATAAACGGCAAACATTGCGATATCCACACAGGCGTCCTGCATCCCGGCATACTCCCAGTCGATCAGCCGCAATTCTTCGCTTTCCCCACCCGGAACGAATAAAAAGTTATCCGGGACAGCATCAATATGCGCCAGCGTCCAGTGTTTATCCTGTCCCTCGATATATTCCTTCAGGGAGAAGACTTTTGCCTTCGTCGATTCATAGTCCTGAAAACAGGACTCCTTCCCCCGCAGGGATTCGTAAAATTCAATCTGTCCAAAAATATCAAAGGAATGGGAGACCTGTATCTCCAGTTCATGAAATGCACGCAGTTTCCTCATGCACAGCTCCACATCCCTTCTGTTTCCAGCATCACATGCTCTTGTATTCTCCAAATATTCCGTGATTTTATATCCATTTTCCGGATTCATATAGACAACCCTGTCACAGATATCCAAAGGGGCAATTTTCCGATAAACCTCATACTCCTGTTTCCGGTTAATCAGCTGTCCCGTACCCTCCCCCGGAATGCGCATAATATATCTCTTCCCTCTGTAGACAAACAAAAGAGAATGGTTCGTCATGCCCTTTTTTAATATGGTAATCTCCTTAATCTCATCGTACGAAACCTCTAATATATCTTTTATCAGATTACCTGCATCCCGTAATAAAAAACCTGAATGTTCTGCCATAGAAATCTCCATTCCGCCAGCTTACTCATGTGTTTCAAACTGTTTTCTGAAAAATGCCAATTCTGCCTTACATTCCGCAACATCAGCAAATTGGCTCCCTGCAAGGGAATCCAGCCAGTCAATCCGCACCTGGTCCGCCTCCTCCAGGCAATCGTTTTCCTCATCCGGCAATCTGTAATAATACCTCCTGCCGGAAGATAATTTCACATACAAATCCTCTTTCGTTCTAACCGCGCGAAAGGCACAGGTACATTCCTCCGCATTATTTTCTACATAAAACCGAATTGCCGAACAGTTAAAAATGTCCCTTTCCTGTAGTAATACATATTCGCCGCACAGTTCCTTCTCCTCATACCTGCCCCGGATAGCGCAGGCAATCAGTTTATTGAAATCAAAAATGCTAAACATCTCATTATAGCGGCGCACCGGTACATCCTTACCGGTTACAAAGCATATAATATGCGTTGTCGGTTCCTTCCAGATCGGTTGATAATTGTACCGTTTCCCATGGTCACTCATATAAATCTGTATACTCTGATCCGGCATAAACCCCATATAGAAGGCTAACTGCCTGTCCCAATACTGCAATGAATTTTTCATCTGTTCCAATGCAATTTCTTCGGAAGCACCATCAAACCATGGCCATTCGTGCCACTTCGCCCTGTCCAATTCACCGCTCAAATAAGGATTATGCGTTTCCACCAGTGCATGCAAAACCGCACAGACCGGTTTCTCAGAATCCAATAATTTTTGGACTAAATCCATACATCGGACACAAGAACTATTATACGTATAATGAGGTATTGCAGCTTTTTCCTCAAATAACTTTGCGTCGGCTTCATCCCCAATATATACAAACTCATAACCGCCATCATCAATCACTTTTAACATTTCGCTATTTGTTTTATTAAAAGCCGAAACTCCATTATAATAAATACCGTCATCTATTGATTTTAATCCCCTAAACATTCCATAAAATGTTGGCACGGTAAATGGAGCCATCGCATATGCATTTTCAAAAAATAAGCTTTTCTGGCTTTCTCTATACATAAAAGAGGCAAGAGGCAAATCGTGATAACCAACCTGATCATTCCAGACCACGATAATGTCTCTCTGCCGTCTTGCCTTTAACTTCATCCTGGCATTCAATAATATTTTCTTTATTTCCTCAACTGCACATTCCATCTCATAATAATTTGGAAACTGCTTTACCGTATACTCCCGTGCAAATTTTTCAAAATTGATAAAGTCATAAATACTTAAATAAGCAACGATGAGATTTTTCAGATTCTCCGCACTCCTTTCTGAAAAATAGAGACTGCGGAAATAGATCACATTCTCATAAGAACCTTCTGCATTTCGATAAAATGGTGCATTTACATATAGACCACGTTCCTGCAGCTTATCATACAAATCTATAATTTCAAAATCATCTTTTATCTGTTCCAATTCTGTACGAATCTCTTTTCTGTGAGAGTAAGACGATATAATGACCACATCGGCTCCAAAGCCCGAGAGCAGACTCCCGGAATAGATCACTCTCTCCTTTCCGGCAATTGTCCTTATTGTCTTTTCTTTTACGGCATAATCAAATATAGCATCAAATTTAATATTACAATTTTCAAGAAGCAGCAACTCCTCCGTATGTGCTCCTGCGCCCCTGATTACCACCTTCTTTTCTTTAGGAATCTTGTCTAAGATTTCCACAAGTGCATCTTTTATTCTCTTCTGAAAATCAACCCCGCCATATTCCAGACCATACTTTCGTGCAGCTAACGCTATGGAATCTTTCAAAACCATATTAACCTCCTATGCCGCCTTTAGCGGCTCAAATAGTAATGAAAAATGCTGTTTTTGTATGTTTACACACTTCCAATTATGCCGCCATAGGCGGCACAGACAATAGGAATGATTTAGTTTCACTTAAGCGGTGTTTTTTACCGCCATAGTGAAACTTCATTCCTTACACACTTTCTCCATTTTCCAAGACCATAGTACGGATACTCGTCCATCACTACATGTTTGATATGCTGAATGGAACCAAGTTCCTCCTCTACGCCCGCAAGGATACAAAGTTTCCTGATATCCTTTCTGAAATTTGAACGGTCAACCGGAGAACCTTTGCTTGTCCGAAAAATAATACCCGATATTATTTGTTCATGCGAAGCATATGTAAAGAGATCTTTTCGTATAATATCTGGTATTTCAATCTTCTTATCACGATGTTTCCTGATTACCCATACAGTACCTTCCTCCAAAGACTCGACAGTCAGTTTTTCCAGTTCACAGAACCGCAAATCCATATGGCATAACACCTGTATCATCATCGCGAGCCGTTCCTTGTCGTTTTGAAGTGCAGTATAAACTAACTTTTTGTAATTAGAAGAAGAAATCTGCTTCTGTACTTCCCCATTATCATCCTGCCCGATTGGCTCTAACACTACTTTCATCTCCTGCCAGCCCATCACATCACAAAACTGGTTTGCCGCTGCAAGATAGGCATTAATCGTGCGTTGCTTAAACCCCTGCTCAGAAAGCCAGCGTTTGTAGGCAAGCATCTGCCCTTTTGATAGTTCTGCTCCATTTAAAAACAATTCCAGTTTCTGAATATTGGTTGTATAAGAAGTAATAGTATTTGCACTTCGATGTTGAATCTGCAGGGAAATTGTGAAATCAAGTATTCGTCTCTTTGTGATATATGTAGACATAAAATTCTCTCCTCTGCTCTGTTATAGATACCTGGCTATACTTAGAAACTTTTCATCCATCTATTATTCTCCTATACCAACGTTTCTTAACACCAAACTATTTTTTCTTCTATGTGCATAGAAATCCAGGATAATATTCTCTTTTCTTCAAATAATTCACCCCTTCATCATATAATCCCTGTTCCATTTGATATAATTCCTCGACATTATATATCTTCAAAATGATTAATAGATGTACTGACAAATTCTACACCTATCCCATCAAATATTTCTACGATTTCTCTTTCAACTTGTCAAAATAAATCTACTTTATTCAATTTTATCACACAATAAATTTCAGCTCCAAACTCAGGAATATATTTTATTAATTTATCCAAACCATTTAGAACCTCTTCCCTTATAATCTGCTTATCTAATAAAAGCTTCATCTGGTTATGTGCAAATGGTTTAACAAAATATGATCCCTCCTCAACTATTGAAAATGAATAATGTTCCACAAGCCTCTTCATTTCCTCCATAGTAAACGTTGAATGTCGTTGAAAAGATTTTGCCTTTCCTGTTAATATTCCCAATTTTGGAATTAATCCTGATTCATACGCAAGTGTTAAATGAAACGAGTTAGGATTGTTGGTAGTAACCAGTACATATGTATCTTCACAACATATTTCTTTAACTGAAGACATCAATTTATGAACATCCTCAACCTCATGTATCAATCCCACTAACAATATAAAATCAAATCTTTTTTCTTTTAAAACACTTACTTTATTTTCTACAAAATCATGAATACACTCTATCCTGCCAGAAATATCACATTCATTTTTATATCTTTCTGCACTTTCATACATTATTCTGGCAGCCTCAACTACCACCATATCATCAAAATCTGAATACTCTAAAAAGAAAGGTTCCATTCCACAGCCAATTTCTAAAATCCGTCTTGTAGAATACTTTTTCAAAATTTCTCTAATTTTTTTCTTTCTATATTTGGTTAATATCTTTTCAAAGTCTCCATTATTGTAATCTTTTAGAAATTGGCTCCCATATAAATCCATGTCAACTGCCATTACATTATTCCCTCATATTCTTCTATTATAATTTTAGAAATATCTCTCATATCATCTTCGTTATATCTTTGATCTATTGGAATCATAAGCATATATTTTGATAATCTCGTTTCCAAGGTTTCTTTCTGAAAATAATCTGGAACATGTCTCCACCATGTTGGTGTATAAATATGCTTTTTCACCAATTTTTCTCTTATCTCATCATTTACTATGAGCAGAGGATAATACATGTGAGTCTTTGATTCAAGATTTACAGAAAACTCATTATATTTTTCCAAATAGCTATGTAAACAAAGCATATTTTTGCTCCTGATATCTTTTACCTGTTCATAATCAATAGAACTTAATATTTTCATCGTTAACTTTGACATATGCATAATATCCTTGCCCAAACGTTCTTCATTCATTAAATTTTCTTCATAAAGAGCATTCGTTCCCCTTTCGATTGCTGCCAATATAAAATTCATATAATCTGAAGATTCTGACTGAGGCAATTCTATCTTAGATATTCCTCTTTTGAGAAGATAAGCTCCATCACATACACCAAAAAATTTTCGGGCAGAGTAGCAATTATATGCCTCCTCCAGGGGTTCAGAAAAAAAGGCATGGCAATTATCGACAATAAGGTTAGTTCCACTACATAATACTCGCACCTTTTCAATCTGCTCTTTGGTTGCATTGCCATAATAGTTTATCCAAATAACCGCTTCATTTTCCCTGGGTATAATGCCCTTAGGAGTTAAATCAGAATCCAAATAGTAATATTCATATGGAATTCCTAAAGCATCGGCAGGATCCGTAGAATAAATACAGTTTAAATATGGCACATATAATTTTTCGGGCTTAATCGCGTTTAAAGCATACCAAAATGCACTGCGTCCACAATTTAGACGTACTATATCTGACTCAGGAATATCAGAAAAAAATTCTCTCTTTCCTATTGGCAGTTCTAATGTCAAATAACCACCATATTCCTTAACCCCATACATATAAATTCCTCCTAACATTACACAAGACTTTTAATACAATATTTCGTTTATTACTTTTCTATTTTTTACATTTACTCCATTTAGCACGAAATTCTAATATTTCTTCCTCAGAATAAAAGTGAGATATTGAATTATTAGAATAGTACCAATCTAACATCTCATCAGAGAGAATTATATTATCCACTACTTTTTGGTATACATAACCTGATAATCTCTGACTTGCACTAAACCTTTCCTTAAGTACAAATTCTGTACATTTCGTAAATTCTCTGATTACTGATTCTAACTCCCAAAGTTTCTCTTGCTTCAAAACTAAACACTCTATGTTATTTGAAGAAATAATAGAATATCCTCTATCCTTATCAAAAGGATATGCAAACACATCTATTCCAAAGACATCCTTTAACTCAAGTTCAAAGAAAGATGAAATACTGTATCTTTCCCCTCTTTTCTTTAAAATTTCTTCTTTCATGTTCTCAGACATATTAGCAGTTATAACAGAATCGTAACCACAATTTGATAAAGGTGAATTAATATTGTTTAAAAGCCCCTTTTTAACATATTTTCCTAAATCTTCACTCACCTCACTAATTGCATTAGATACAAAATCTCCTCCCCATAGTTTTTCAGGCAATACATACATTAATGCAGAAATATCCCGTGCAATAGGATCCCTAACGCAAGTAATGATTTTTACTTTTTCCTTTTCTTTTATTATAGAATGAATTAAATCTTGACAAATCTTTATTTCATCATCATCCAATATATAGTAAAGATATGGTGAAAACCCCTCTACTCTCAACGCACCACATCCACCTTCTCTCAATCCTAAAGCTATGGCAGTAGTAGCCACCTTTCCCAAAGTATAAATAAGAACATCATTAGAAGTCTGAAAAAAGGAAATCCCCCTATAATAACTATGTCTGTAATATCCATTAATCCTTTGTTTTTCTATATATAATTTCTGTTGCCAATATTTTTTATATTCTTTCCTTTGTTCTGTCTCTAACTTTAATTTCTTCTGATTCACTAAGCAAGTGTATTGCAATCCAAATAATGTAACAAAGCCCTTCATTTCATCAGATATATTAAGACAAAATTCCATAATATCTTCTGCATAAACCGATAAGATAAGAATAATCACCTCTTTAAAATCCAATCTATTGCTTAACTCTTTAAATCCCTCCACTTTATATCCATGAAAATCAAAGCCTATTCTATTTGTATTTCCATCACTACAACCAACAATATTATAATTTTTAACTATTGGCCAAAATCGTTCTGCACTAGAAGAAACCCCATATATAATTAACTGACTTTTTTCAAGCAAGCTAATATCCTGAATTACTTCATAATCAATTACTCTTTCTTTAAATCGCATTCTTACTTCCACTCCTTCCTGATATTGTCATAGACATGAGCATTCTCCCTTTTTATTATTGTTTAACACAGGCTGCATAAATTTCTGACCCATACTCCGGAAGATACTTCTCCATTTTATACATTCCTTCTAATACTTCCCGAGAAATAATCTTCTTTTCTAATATTTCAAACATCTGTTGATGAGTAAACAACTTTGGAAAATAACTTCCCTTTTCTAAAATATGAAAACCATGTTCCTCTATTTCTGAACAAAACTCCTCCATCATGTATGGTTCTTTTCGCTGTAATAATTTTTTCCCATGTTCCGATATTACCGACAATTTTTCTATCATCCCTGCTTCATAGGCAATCAAACGGTGCAATGATTTTGCATTTGGCACACATAGATATAATATTGTTTTTTCTGAACAGAGTTCAGAAAGAGCCTGATAACCCCTGTCAAGATTCTCTAACTCCGTCAGCATAGTTGCTACAATATAATCAAAAGACGGTTGATTCTGCAAAAGATTTGGCACCTCATCTTCAAAAAAACCTTTATAACATGTTATCCGATTATCATTTTCAGAAAGTTTGCATGCATTCTCATAAAAATGACTTCCTGGTTCTACCACTGCCATAGACTGATAATCATCTATATGTGAAAACAAAGGATCCATTCCACAACCAATTTCTAAAACATGTCCATGTTTATAGTGATTCATTACCTCTAGAATCTTTTTACGTCGATATATAACCTGTATTTCTTCAAAGGACTTTTTCTCATAATAATTTTCATATGCGTCTAAATCTCTCATATTAAATTCTCCTTTTTTTCATATTTTTTTACGAATGTATATTTTGAAGCAACTTCACATCCAATGCTTTCTTTAAACTCACACAAGCCATAATTAGGCACTCCATTTTCTGTCGAAGGACCAATATCCAAAAACTCAATTCCCTTTTCCAAATAATAAGAATAGAGCCTATATGCCATATAATTCATTGGCCTCACCTGTCCGGCTTCTTCAATATTCCCCCAATAAATTACCTGATAACAATTTTTTGTAACCTGAAAAATTATTGCAGATGCCACACTAATATCTTTATTTTTCAAAAGAAAAAAATCATGATTGGTATATTGAACTGTATTCATAATCTGTTCATATGTCATACGCAATGTATATCCTTTGCCTTTGCGGTTAGCAGCAATAATATGATATGCCTCCTCTTTCTCTTCTTTTTGATTACAATGAAAGAGCTGCAAATCCTCACCCAAAGCATGATTCAAATTTTTGCGAGCATTTCGATGAAGCAACTCCCTATATTCTGTGTTCCCAGTTAACCTGAACTGATAATTCAAATCGCACTCTTCAATTTGATAATCATTTCGTAGCATGCTATTATGTAATTTCGAAAGGAAAGAACAATCATAAAACGTAGGAGGGCATCTAAAAAATATGCCATTCATATGGTTTGCTATTGCATAATCATCTAATAGTTTCAATGCCGCATCTATCTCTTCTATCCGAATGTAACTCTGCATTACCTCAAAAACAGCAAATGGAGCAGAATAAGGTATTTGCATCATACCTTCTTTGATGCCAGCAGCAAGCAACATTTTATTTCTCTTCTCTTTAAACAATAGATAAATCACATTCTCTACTTTATTCCGATTTATTTCATGAAAATTTTTACTATTATAAAAATATTGACATTTCTTGCACAATGTTTCATACTCATCTGACCTAATTTCAATCAATTCCATTATATTTTCCTCTTATCCATACACTTGCCTAAAATCCAATATATAATCCCTAAAAATCATTTACCGTTTTTATCACATATTGTATTTCCTCTTTTGTCATACCATTATACAGAGGCAATGATAAAACCTCTTTTGCATAGTTTTCCGCAATAGGAAGATCTCCCTCTTTCATATTCAAATATTGATATGCTTCTGACAAATGTGGCGGAATAGGATAAAATATCATAGTATGAATCCCATTATTCTCTAAATACTCCATCAGTTCTTTACGCTTACCTGTCCGAATCACAAACTGATGCCATATCGACTCACACCCTTCTCTCTCCATCGGTAAAATAATATCTTTATGACGAATGCCCTGTAAATATCTTGCTGCAATTTCCCTTCGTTCCTGATTTAACTGCTCCAAATACTTTAATTTTACTCTAAGAAGCCCTGCCTGCAATTCATCAAGTCTTGAATTCAAACCAATCATCTGATTATAATATTTCTTTTCACTTCCATAATTACGATATATCCTTGCTTTTATATTAATATCATTCTGGTTTGTCACCAGAGCACCACCATCGCCAAAAGATCCCATATTTTTTGTAGGATAAAAAGAAAAACAACCTACATCACCAAAAGTTCCAAGCTTTTTCCCAAAATGTTCTGCACCATGTACCTGTGCGCAATCCTCAATCACTTTCAAATGATATTTCTTTGCCAGTTTTACAATAGATGTCATATCTGCCGCCTGTCCATATAAATGAACAATCATAAGTGCTTTTGTCTTCTGTGTAATCTTTTCTTCTATCTTTTTTACATCAATATTATAATAATCATCCGGTTCTACAAATACAGGACATGCACCATTTTCTGTAATTCCCATAACCGATGCGATATATGCATTACTTTGGACGATAACCTCGTCACCTTCCCCAATTTCTAAAAAACGGACAGCCATTTTTAAGGCATCCAGTCCACTTGCTACTCCCACGCAATAGCCAATACCTAAATACTTTGCAAATTCTTTCTCAAAACTTTCCAGCTCTTTCCCTAAAATATACCAGCCAGATTCCAAAACTTCTAAAGCCTTCTGTTCTAATTCCATTTTATGCAATTCAAATCCCCTATCCAGGCGATTACATTGTATTTCCATTTTTCTCACCACTCTTTACCTATAATTGATTAACCTTTTCTTAAAAAACATATAAGACTAAATTTATGAATTTTTCTCCATAACTATATCAACATATCTTTTATAATCTCTTATATATTCATCCGCACAATAATGCTGGCTTGCCAGTACCATTAAGACTGAATCTTGGCTAAAATCATACATTTCCTTCCAAACCATAGACGGTAAATAGATACCTGTATGTGGTCTGTTCAGACAAAAAATCGCCTCATTTCCTTCACCATCTTTTATTTTTATCTTGCTTGTTCCAGAAACATTAATAAGAACAAATTCTGTTTCCTTATTAGCATGTTTTCCCCTGATTGCATCCTGCTTTGAGCCATAAATATAAAAAATACGTCTTATTTCAAATGGAACATCACTTTCACCTTCCACTACAACGAGATGACCTCTGTCATCACCCAACTGTGAAAATTCTAACAGTTTCACATTATTCATATTATGCATATGACACCCTCCTCCATTGAAATTTATCTTCATAATCTACCTGCCATCCGCTTTCCATATACCCCTCTCTCATACAAATCTAAAAATTTTTGAGCTATTATTTTACTATCATGATATTTAGAAACATACTCATATCCCCTCTTTGCAAGTTCTGGAAATTGCTCCCTGTTTTCTATTACCCTTGCAATGTTATTAACAATCTCTTCCACTGTTGTCCCAATTTCAAACGCAGGTGCCTCTTTTACATACCCATACTCCTCACAAGTTATGGACTGCCTGAAATTATTGTCAATAACTATTTTTCCTTCTTCCATCGCCATTAATGATGCCATGCCAAAAGTCTGCCCACATTTTTCTACTACCAAAATATCTGTTTTTTTCACAAGCTCATTATATTCATCAAATGGCATATGGCCCTTTATAATAAATTCAGCTTGTCCTTCATACCTCTTTCGTAAAACCTGAAAAGCTTTTCTTATCATAAATGTCCCTTTAGCCCCTTCACGGTTTAATGGATGGTAAACAATTAGCCTATCATGAAATCTGGGGCTTTTTTCATCATTTATAATAACAGGGTAATTAATAGGCTCTGATAATTTATCTCTAAATTCACTATTCTGATTACATATATAAAATTCATAAGCCATAGGAACCATAACATCTACATTTTTCTGCATTGCATATACTAATTTTCTGACCTCTGGATTATGCCTGTATTCACATCCGTACTTATTTTTTCTGTCATACTTTAAGCACCCTGCACAAGGAGTCACTGGAAGAACACTATCTGCTATGGAATATTGATAATTGCAGCCAGCCAGCAAAAGAACAGACAACTTTGCATTCCGGGCAAGAGCAACCGGCAAATGTTTTTCAAAACCCTGAACAGCACAAATCTGCTTCTCTGAGATAAACTGGATAACATCGTATTTCATGAACTTATGATAAATATATTTGCTATATTCCTTCCGCAAAAAATCATATTTTTTTGCACCAGGCACACCAAATAATTTAATATCACTTTCAAACTTCCTATAACCATCGCCAAAATTAGCAGTTACCGCTTCTACGCCTAACCTCCTTAAACCTTGCTTCAAATTATTGTGCAGCCTGCTAAATTCCCCTATAAGCAATACCTTCATACTATATAGCCCTCCACCGATACTAAACTTCAAGCACTATATCCTCCAATGACACAACCGGACAAGTAACCTTTTTGCTTAATTTCTTCTCTATCTCATAAAATGCAAAAGTTGCCGTCACAACAATTACATCTACTTTTGGCAGTTCATCTTCTAACGCTAACACTTCTAATTCCGAGTAAACATTCCTCGTATTTTGGTCAATAGCATACTTCACCTGCACTTTATCACTATTTTTTAACTCATTATAAAAACGATTCCCCATCTCTCCCATCCCATAAATAGCAACTGTTCTGTATTCATTATCTACAAAATATTGATCTAATAATTTCCCTTCCTGTTTTAAAATAAGCCATTGGTTTAGCAACTGATAATATCCTTTAAATTTATCAATCTTCTCCTCTTTTTTTGACTCTTTTGAGCTGAATATCCTGTTCACTGCCGCCCCTCCTGCTACAACTCCCAGAAGTGAAAAAAGCATTGCTAATACTCCTTTTTTCATAATTAACCATTCCTTTCATTATATTTTCAAATGCTATTTATACACTGGACAAATTCTGAAAAATTTTTATCCCCATTGTACCGTTCTTCCCAGATCTTACGCGACTGCCTTCTCATTAAAATTAACTGCTCTTCTGATGCTTCATATAACCGTCCAATCGCATCTGCAACCTCACCTATGTCGGGATTAGCACAAAGCAATAATCCATTCACATTATTTTCTACAATTTCTGGTATTCCTCCCACATTAGTAGCTATAACCGGTATGCCGAAAGAACACGCTTCCATAATAGATACAGGGATTCCTTCTGATACTGTTGTAGTAATAAAACAATCTACATAATGCTCTGTGTAATATTGTATAATCTCATCATTGAAAACAAATCCGGTAAATGTATAAGAAATATTTTTCTTTTTATCTAATAGTTGCGATGCCTTCGCCTTCACTATTTCCATATCTTGTCCATCACCAAAATGAATCCAATGTATTTCTTTGCCAGAATCAACCTGTTCCAGTGCTTCGACTATCATTTCTATCCGCTTTCCTGGAACAATATTGGAACAGCTGACCATCTGAAAAGCCCGTTCTCTTTTTGCATGCTCCATCTGGTGAAAATTATTAATCCCCAGTCTGTTCAAATGAAAAACAGGAAGGATGCTGCCTTGTGAAAACTTTTCTGCATAATATTTCAAGCCCAGTTCAGATATAAAAAAAATGGCATTTATTACAGAATTTGCATAACTCCGAAAAGGCTGCCGTCCACAATTGGTACGTTCATTGTAAAGATCATATCCGTGCGTTCTTGTAATGACCTTTATATTAGGATTTTTCTCCTTACACATCAATAAAGCCAATGTTGCATATGTATGCCAGTAAGTGTAAAAAACTACCGGCTCCCGGCTATTTACCGGCACCCCGGCTTTTTTTAAAGCACTTAAAAATTTACGGGCATTCGCATAATACGAAAACATATATTTTAATCTGTGCATTATGTTTGTACCCTTAATAATTTCTGTAAACTCCTGCCGGACTTTCCTATCAAACATATATAATACGCGAAGCTTTCTCTGTAATGCATTAGGCTTTTTTAATTTCATATAATCTATAATATGAATCACCTTTATTTCCGCTTCCAGCCTTGTAACACTGTCAATATCCTCTATAACTTCTCTGCCTGCCCTTGTAATAATTGTTACATCATAGTCTTTTAATAAATGCTGAAGCTCCGGAGCAATAAAAGTTTTCTCTCCCCTGCCATAGGGAAAACAATCCGTTACCAAAAACAACTTTCTTTTCAAATCAATTCACCCTCTATCATTTTCTTCTTGTAACATATTCAATTCTTTTCACAAGAATTCTCCCTGATAAATCATACTCTCTCCTACAACCTGAACATATCAACCTATCATCTAATCTCCGCCCGCATTCACATACCCATCCCAGTGGCTTTGCCGGCACTCCTGCAACCAATGCATAATCCGGCACATTTTTTGTAACTACCGCTCCTGCAGCTACCATCGCATATTTCCCTATTACAATTCCGCATACAATCGTTGCATTTGCACCAATGCTTGCCCCTTTTCTCACCAATGTTCTTTTATAATTCTCTTTTCCCTTGGGAAATTCTGTCCTTGGTGTCAAATCATTTGTAAACACACAGGAAGGACCGCAAAAAACATCATCCTCAAGCTCTACGCCTTCATAAACGGAAACATTATTCTGTATTTTTACGTTATTCCCAATCCTGACATTATTGCTGATATTGACATTCTGCCCCAAAGAACACTGCTCACCAATCACAGCCCCGCTCTGGATATGGCAGAAATTCCATATCTTTGTCTCCTTCCCGATAGAAACACCATCATCTATGTAAGAACTTTCGTGACAGAAATACTCAGCCATTAAAATATCCCTCCATGTCTGCCGTTGAAAACTGCCCTACCGGAAACCTTACGGCCTGTCCTGTCTTCTGGCTTTTATATACTGCAAGCACCAGTTCCAGTGCCCTTCTCCCCGCATAAGCATCCACATATGGATTCCTGCCCTCCCTGATAGCTGCAATCATATCGGCAAATAAACGTGCATGGCCATTCCCATATACATTAGCGGCTTCTTCTTTTAATTCCCTGTTCAAAACATCTGCTTCTTCTGCATCTGCAAATTCCCATATGTCTATGTTATTTGTAGATTTGCCGCCCAGTTTAACAGTTCCCTTTTCCCCAAAAAGGTATAAAGTTTCTTCAAGATTCTTTGGATATACATTTGTTGTCCCTTCTATCGTTGCAGCTGCCCCATTCTTAAACTTTACAACTGCCATCCCGATATCCTCTGCTTCCAGATAAGTATGGAGCCTCTGTCTTGTTACGCCATATACTTCCTCTATTTCATCTCCCATCATCCAGCGCAGAAGGTCAATTCCGTGAATACATTGGTTCATCAACGCACCGCCATCCTGCTTCCATGTCCCACGCCATAAAGCCTGTTTATAATATTCACTGTCCCGGTTCCAGCGTACATGCACAGAGCCATGCGACAGTTTCCCAAAGCGTCCGCTTTCCAATGCTTTCCGCATTGCCTGCACCGCATCATTAAAGCGGTTCTGGTGGCATGCAGAAACTTTTACGCCTTTCTTTTCTGACAATTCAATAATCCTGTCTGCATCTTCCAAAGACATTGCGATTGGCTTTTCAATAATGACATTGATCCCTTTTTCAATGCAATCCAGTGCAATCTGTGCATGAGAACCGCTTTCTGTTGCAACGCTGATTAATTCAATCCCATTTTCTGCAATGAGTTCCCGATAATCTGTATAACGCTTTATCCTGCTGTCCCCGGAAAGATTATGTCTTTTTAAAAGCTGCTCCATATGTCCCGGCACGATATCGCATACCGCTGCAATCTCCAAACGGTTTTCCAGTGCAGCATACATATGGTTTGTGGAAATCCGCCCACACCCAATCAATGCATAACGCATCCTATATCCCCCTGCCTGTATCTATTATGGTTTGATTTAACTAAACCACTATCTTTGAAATCTCTTTTACTATTTTCTCAGCAGAATGGCCATCTCCAAACGGCTGGTAGTCTTTTTCTATTTCCTGTTCATGGGACAACTTTTCAACAATCAGCCCTGATTTAGGTTTCGACAGTTCATTGCGGCTGCCTGTCATCGTCTCTGGCCAGCAGACAAAGTCTAATACCGTTACACATTTCTTCCCTGCAAAAAATGCTTCCCTCTGTACCCCGCCGGAATCTGTCACTATTTTTTTTGCATTCTGTACCAGGCAGATACTTTCCAAATATCCCACAGGCTCTGTAAAAATTATGTTTTGAAACATATGCTGTCCTATTAATCTTAGTACACGCTCTCTGTTTCTTGGATGAACCGGATAAACGGTCTGCAGCCCCATCTGCTCCATTGCACTTAAAATTTCATATAATGTGCCGTCATCCGTATTTTCTTCCCTATGGCAGGTTAAATAATAATAATTTGGTGGAATCCCCCTTGTCCTGCCATCCAGCAGATGCAGCTCTGTTTCTTCCAAAGTTCTTTTTGCACGGTACATCAAAAAAGCATCATACATCGGATCCCCCACAAAAACTGCCCTGTCTGCCAACCCTTCTGCCTGCATGCTGTCCATCCCGGCTTGTGTACTGGCCAAAAGCCGGGAAGATACATGGTCTGTACAAATCCTGTTAATCTCTTCCGGGTTTGTCCTGCTGTGCGTCCTTACACCTGCCTCTACATGGCAGACTGGGATATGCATCTTTACTGCTGCCAATGCACCTGCCAATGTTGAATTGGTATCTCCATAAACCAACAGACAGTCTGGTTGCTCGTCTACCAGGACTTTTTCAATGGCAATCATCATGTTCCCTGTCATCTCAGCATGGGTGCCCCCTGCAATCCCCAGGTTATAATCCGGCTCCGGTATTTCCAGTTCTTCAAAAAAACACCCTGACATATTATGGTCATAATGCTGTCCGGTGTGAACCAATATTTCCTGATGCATCTCCCGTAAAGCACGGGAAACAACAGCCGCCTTTATAAACTGCGGCCTGGCCCCTACAACTGTCAGTACTTTCATCACAATACCTCAATATTCTTTCTATCTGTTAGCTTCTTCATGGCATTCTTTGTATCAAATACTGCTTTTGCATTTTTCTGGATCATTTCATAATCCACATTTGTATGTGCTGTTGTAATCATGACAAGGTCATACCCATTAATAACCTGAGGTGTAATTTCCTGCAGTCCTCTGAACCACTGTCCATCTTTTTTGTATTCTTTTATCCAGGGGTCAAAAAAATCTACTTCCGCAAAATTCTTTTTCAGTTCCCCAATTACCCTGACAGCAGGACTTTCCCGGTAGTCATCAATATCCTGTTTATATGCCACACCAAGAACCAATATCTTTGAACCAGACAAGGGCTTTTTTAAACGGTTAAGAATTTTTTCTGCACGCTCTGCACAATATTCCGGCATTCTGTCATTAATCATCATCGCACTTTCAATCATAGATGTGTGAAAACCATATTCCCTCGCCTTCCATGACAAATAATATGGATCCAGCGGAATACAATGCCCTCCAAGTCCCGGACCCGGATAAAATGCCTGAAAACCATATGGTTTCGTTTTTGCCGCCTCTATCACTTCCCATATATCTATTTCCATTTTTTTACATAGCATAGATAATTCATTGACCAGAGCAATATTAACATTACGATATGTATTCTCTAGAATTTTTTCCATTTCGGCAATTTCCGGCGAAGAAACTTCCAGTACATCCCCCTCTAATACTGTTCGGTACATTGCAGCTGTCACTTCTGTTGCATCCTTACCAATTCCGCCCACCACTTTTGGGGTATTTTTTGTTTTATAAATAAGATTCCCAGGGTCAACCCGTTCTGGTGAAAAGGCCAGATAAAAATCTTTTCCACAGATTAAGCCCGAACCTTTCTCCAAAATTGGCATAATCAGGTCTTTTGTCGTACCCGGATAAGTCGTGGACTCTAAAACCACCAGAGTTTCCCGCTTTAAATATTTTGCAATTTCCTCTGCTGAGGATTTCACATAAGAAATATCCGGCTGTTGATGGGAATCAAGAGGTGTTGGAACACAGACAGCAATAAAATCCACTTCGTGGATGAACCCAAAATCATTCGTTGCAGTCAGGATGCCATCCTTTACCAGTTTCCTTAAATCTGAATTAACAACATCGCCAATATAATTTTCCCCTTGGTTTACTTTATCTACCTTGCTTTCCTGAATATCGAAACCAATGGTACGAAATCCTGCCTTCGCTTTTTCTACAGCTAAGGGAAGCCCCACATACCCTAAACCTACCACCCCTACAATTATTTCCCTGTCTGCAATCTTTTTTAATAACCGTTCTTTCATACATTCACCTCATTCTCCAATATCCTTTTTCTCTGGAAAACTTATGCTAATACGCGGTCAAACAGTTCTGCCAGCTTACGTGTAAGATATTTCCTGCTATATTTTTGGATTGCCTCTGTCTTTCCACAGCTTGCTTTTTCTCCATTTTTCCACTTGGTGTATTTTTCCATCAGATACTTCTTTATCCCCTCACTGTCATCATATTCAAAATTCTCACCTGTCTGTGTTTCCCGAAGAATATCCGCCAGCACTCCTCCATCTGCGGAAAAGCTTAAAACCGGTTTGTGCATACGGATATATTCAAATACTTTTCCGGTATAGACAATTTTTGCAGCCTCCCCTTCTGCTCCGAATAAAACCAGCAGATCAGACTCCATAGCTGATTTAATACTTTCCAAATGTGTTAATTGTCCATTATGCTTTATAAGATGATACCTGTCGGCTGAATCTATCTGTTCTTTCCAGTAGATATCTATAACTCCATTAAAAATCCACTGAATTTCATCTGCTTTAATTTGTTTTTCATCAATCAACTCATTGATATTTTTTAGAAGTTTTAATGGATTCCTGTCTACGTATATTGTGCCGTTATAACATAAGGTGAACTGTTTATTTTTCTCACATCCAGCAGCTATATTCTCAAAGTCGTCTTCATCATATCCATTGGTAATTAAATGCACTTTTTCCTCTGGAATACTATACTCAGTGATATATTCTTTGGTCATATTCGGGGCAACAGCTACCACTGCATCTGAAAATTGAATGAGAGCATTCTCCAATTGTTTTTGTAACGGCTCTGATTCTTTTTTATTGTCATAGTAATTGTCTAAATAAAATTGATTTGTCATCCATGGGTCCCTGTAATCCTGTACCCATCTTGTCCCATACTTCTTTTTGATATAATATCCTAAAAAATATGTACTGTATGGATTGCCTGTCGTGTAAATAATATCTATGTCCGACAAGTCAATTTTCCCTTCTATTTGTTTCAGGCATTCATTTACCCAGATCATCTGGTTGTCTGGAATTAACCGTGCATCTGTATTTGAAATTAAATCACAATATTTATTTATCCATTTTTCTGACTTGATTACGCCGCAATAAAGATTAAAAATCGAACACTGATCCTCCAGGGACAACATTTCAGGCAAAAAAACTTTGTTATCTATTCGTATTACATATATATCTTCTGGAAGTTCCCGTAACTGTGTTTCATCAAATGAAAGTTTTCCATCGTTTTCGCCAACTGTTAAAACGATAGGTTCATACCCATATTTCCTTAAATATTTCACAAATTTTAATGAACGCTGAACGCCCCCTCCCCCTATTGGAGGAAAAATATAAGCACAAAATAGCACCTTTCTCTTACCCGTTTTCTTCCATAAATCCTTTTCTGTTTTTTCAGGCAATGGGTAATTATATGAAAAATCCTTTTCTGTTTTTTCTGCACACTCCCTGTCAAATTTACACCCATGAAACAACATATCTGACAACTGATATAATTCATACTCATCACTATTGCCATCACCAGCAGACCCTTTGTAAAAAAACACCTGAATGCGGCCGTTTCCCTGCTCCTTTAGCTGTTTATAAATTGATGCATAATATACACTTGCAATAATAATTTCTATATCTTCCATCGACGCCAGGGCATTCGGGTTAAAAATCTCTTTTTCACAAAAAAGCTGTCCCCATTTTTGAGGATTATTATCGGCAAAACCAATAACTTCATAATGCTTTTTTAAGAGCCTGTATGCCACACTCCCTGTTTTTGAAGCACCAAATATAATACACTTTAATCTCATTTCCATCTCCATAATCTTCATCTTCTAAAAAACGTTCTGCATTGTAAACAGGCATAAACACTGTTAATCTGTCCATAACGGCTCACCTCCTATCAGACATTCTCCACTAAAAATCTCACATATTCCTTCCTGTCATGCCTCTTTTCCACCCTGCGGCGGCACTTCCCTGACATTTCATATAACAGTTTTCTGTCCCTGTCTAATATCTGTATCTTAGAAAATATATCCTCTATATCCTCCCTTTCGCATACATACCCATTCCCTCCGTCCTCAACAGCCGCCTCAACCCCAGATGTCCTTGTCACAACCGGCACAACACCCCATGACATTGCCTCCAGTAACGACACCGGCATCCCTTCTATGTCGGACAGGTTGATAAAAACATCATTTTCTTTCCAAAAATCCCGCATGGCATCATACGATAATGCACCAGACAGCCTTACCCTTTCTCCCACGCCCCGTTCCCGGATAAACTCCTCCAATTTGCTGCAGTAAGTCCCCTTTCCCGCAATATTCAGCCGGTAATCCATGCCGCTCTTCTCCAAAAGCAGGATCAGTGGAAGTAACAGGTCTGTTCTCTTCTGCGCCTTTTCCAGCCTTGCCGCGTAAGCAAGCGCAAGCGGCCTTCCCTCCTCTGCCGGTTTCCTTACATACTCCCTGTCGTACTCCGTGGAAGTCGGCCTGTAATGCAGTTTCCTTTCGTCAATCCCGTAGCGTTTTGCCAGCGTATTATAAATTTCCCGGCTGACACAGAGATAACTGTCTATAAACCCATCCAGAAAAGCATTCTGTTCATATATCCTGGAAAAGTCACTGTGAATAACCGATACGATCTCAATCTGCTCGCCATGCCTCTCTTTGACCATGCAGGCCGCCCAAAAGATCTGGGAAATCTGGTTAATGACTACCCTGCATGGCAGCTTTGATTCGATAAAAGATACGGTTTCCTCTATCGACTGCCTGTATCGGTTCAGGCTGTAATCCGTCCAAAATATCCGTCCGGCAATTTTCCTATAGTCATAATTGCCGTCTTCCCTCTGCATCGTTAAGACATAAAAATCCCTTTTATCCTCACGCATCTGCTCCAGCAGATTAACCGTCCAGTTCACCACGCCGCTCAGCATAAATCCTTCGGACAGGTCAAATAAAACCCTGCCGTTCTGCTGTACCACAGTGTTCCGGCCCTGCCCCGGTTCCTTTAAACGCAGTGCTTCCTGGATCAGTTTGTCTTTCATCACGATTTTCTCTTCTCCAACTCCCATTCCGAGGAGCTGTTCTCTGATCTCATCATGATATGTACTGGCTATTACAATTTTCTGCCTTTCTGTACAGCCGGCCAATACTTCCGGTGCATATACCATAACTCCCCGGAATGTTGTTCCCCACTTCTTTTCACTGTTATCAGCAAAGCCCGCTACTCTTATTCCAAGATTGATCAAAATATCATAGACATGTTCCCCGCCGCCTGACGCCCCAAAAATATAGACCTCCACTGAACCCTTCTTTTCCATGATTTTCCAAAAACCTTTCTAAAGTAAAACTCTTTCGTGGAACTGTCGCATTAAGGGCGAACTATGCAATATATAGTTACTCACAACCGATATCATTTTAATATGCTGCATGATTCCCGCCTGCTGCGACAGCCCCCCAAAAATCTCTGCATCCCTACACCGAATAAATCCGCGGTTTTCTCTCCATCCTGCTGTATTTCTCCAGAATAAAATCCGTTATCTCGCTGATGGAAAACAAAGAAGTGACAATATAATCATTACACCCTTTTTTCATCGCCTCATCCAGCCCCATCACTTCCACCCCTTCTTTCCTTGTCCCCCAGATGGATTCTTTCCTGTCTATAAAACATTTCACCCCGATATGGTACATTCGGCAGATAAAATAGAACTGCCTCCCGTTTTCCCCGGCGCCATACAGCGCCACTTCCTTTATCCCGTCACGTTCTGCCTGTTCCACCACTTCCTGCATGGATTTTATGATGTCGTTCTGCGTCCCGTTTTTCAGTGCCTTCCGGACGTAATAGTACTCATCTAACATCGTGACAGCCCCTTTCGGCCATGTGACATTGCTGTTCTTATAGGTGTAGCTGACATTGCATTTGTCAAGGAAGTCAACACCCATTTTTCTTCCAAAATCCAGGTGCTCTTTTGTGATAATCCCTTTCTTATAGCCTGTCCCAAAATTGGTGTCTGCCTCAAACCCTGCCAGTAGCTCAGCCTCGCATTTCCTCGGCATGTCAAGCAGGCGGTGCCATATCATCAGGGTTTCCCTCCGGTTATCAATACATTTTTCAGCCGTCTCCGGCTTCCTTTTCCTGAATTCCAGCCAAAGTTCCTGAAAATCAAAAATCCCCCGGAACACGATATCCGTCAAACGTGTATTGTCCACCCCTTCATCCAGGACAGGTTCCATTCTGCCACTTTTTTCCTCATACCCCACCGTGCTTCCTGTGGTAACGGAAACCAGTTTCTCCATAACATCGGTTGTCCGGTGGATCGTCTGGATTAAATCCATATTTTCTGCAAATGTTCCGAACGCCCCTTCAAAATCCATTCCGTCTGGCACTTTGTCCCCGGTTACCCCGACTGCCAGAAAATGCTTGATCTGATATGGGATATTTTCCAGTTCCAGGCACTTCTGCATCCACATCTGGATCCTGCCAAAAAATCCAATGTCCATCGTCGCTATATGGTCAAAATCACCCATTTCCTGAACCAGATAGCGGACGAGTTTCTTTCTCTCCTTTTCGATATATTTTTCAATTCGTTCTTTATTCTGCCCTTCCAGAAATTTCCCGATAACCTTCTCTTTCAGGGTAGAATCCTGGCAACGGATTTTATGGGATTCCTTATACCTGACATCAAAATATTCCCGGAACGCATTAAAATCTTCCTGCTCCAGTCCCATCAGCAGGACCGATTCCCCTATCGTCAGGTTTCTTGCACCTATCATGTTCTCAATCTCTTCCCGGTTTATTTCTTTAATCGCCGGAATATAAGTCACCTTACGCGAAACATAGACAGGATGAACCTGCAGGCCAAGCCGAAAAGCATTGGATTCTTTTTCCAGCAGTTTTCCAAGTACATACCCTTCACGCATAAACGGATAAATTCTATGAATGCCCGACTTCCGCAGCCGCCGGCATACCCACGAAACATATAGCGACAGCACAGGGCCAGCCACCGCACTCCCCAGTTCGTATGCCGTTTTCTCCTCTCCGCTGTATTCTCCCAGGGAAGCCGCCAGTTTCCTCAGGGATAATATTTCTGGCTGCAGGACGTCATGCCTGATTTTCTCATAGTCATAAATGCCATACAGTTTCTCAGGAATCACATCATAATGAAACGCATGCATCCCTTTCCGGAGTGGCTGTCGGTAATCTGCATTTTTATTGTCGCCAATATGGAGCATCTCTCCAGCCTCATACTGTGGATATTTCCGCAACAGAACATCAAACAGCGCACCGTCCTGCTTGCTGCACCCATGCTCGTTTGAAACCACCACCTCATCAAACAGCAGTACATCTATCCGGTTATATTCCAATATTTTTTTGATTTCACCGCTTCCAAGGTACATATCCGACAGCAGAACCAGACAGCACCCATGCCGTTTCGCCTCCTCCAGCCAGCGGACAACAACAGGATTGGCATAACAGCACTTTTGTTCACACTCTATTTCCAAAGCCTTTAATGCCTGCATGTCCTCCGCAATAAACGGCGGAAATTCTTTATAAATATCCCTCAGCGACACTTCCCGGTTTGGTGCCCCGGCTCTTGCGCGGCGCTCCATCTCCACCCGGAGTTTCATAAACTCTTTCTTTGACAGTGCAGAGGCCGCCGCCCCTCTCTTCTCCGCCTCCTCCCAGACCAGCTCGAACACATCCACAGCCTTTGCGGCTGTGCGGAACAACAGCGTATCAAAGACATCAACACTTATTAACTTGTATTGTCTGTAATCCGGTAATATCATGTCTTCTCCCATCCGAAGCGCTTACTGCTGAACTACGCACACGTCTTCTCCATATTCCTTTAAGTTTCTGCCGCAGGCAGCCTTCCCTATACCCCCGCAAGCTGCAGGCATCTTTCATACAGTTTTCTGCATCCGTCTGCCTGCAGGCTGGAAAATATCTTTTCCCGGGAGGCTGCCCGTTTCTCCTTTGCCGTATCCTCCCGGAAGACACCTTTCAGCCCGTCTATCAGCTCCTCCATATTTTCCGCCCGGACCTCTGGCATATACTCCTGAAAATCAAAATACGCATCTCTTGTCCCCTCTGTGTATTCTTCATAATCGTACTGGAAAGCCACCACCGGTCGGTCAAGCAGCATGAAATCCGAGTAGACAGACGAATAGTCCGTCACCAGAACATCTGCCTCTCCCAGAAAAACATAAGGATCCGCATCCGCATCCAGGACAGTAATATTACTGTAGAAAAACTGCCGAAATACATTTCCAAGTTTAGACTTCGGGTGCAGTTTGACAAGGAAATATGCACCGCTTTCCTTTAAAAACACGTTAAATGCCTGCAAATCCATAGTTTCCATAAACTTTGTTTCCGTATCGCGGAACGTCGGCAGGTAAAATACGATTTTTGCACCGCCCTCCCGCCGGCGAAGCACCTGTTCCAGCATCTTTTTTTCCTCAGGCAGGTAAATATTCTGCATCGTCTCCCCCAGAAGATAATCATTTCTCGGATATCCCGCCTCGATCACATGCTCTTCCGGCACGTGGAACGCCCCCGCAAAAATCCGACCCATCATCGGTGAGGTCGCCAGCACATAATGGCCGGGTTTCTCATCGGACAGCCTCCTGGGGAAATATTTCAGCATCTCCCAGACATTCCGGGGATGCCGCACCACGTCAAACGCATTATCATAATTGATCCGCTTATTCCCAACGCCGTGCCACAGATTCACCTTTACCGCCCCGCCGCTCTGCCAGAAATTGATGTCCTTGGAATAATTATCAAACAGATAAATTTTCCCGCGCAGCGCCAGCCAGATCCCCTTCAAAGAATGGTAATAATACGCCTCATAAATTTCTCCGCCCCGGCCTGCCTCCCGCAGAAATTCTACAATCTCCCTGCTGTGTGACAGCCAGACCGGACGTATTCCTAATTCCTCCTTGTGCTGGCTCAGATACAGATAGAAATATTTGGGGTTGTCCGCAAAACGTCTTCCAAAGGTGCTGCCAAACAGCCAGAGCCTGCCATCCCGCGGTACCAGAAAAGACAGCCAGTAAATTGGCAAAAGCAATAACTGTCCCCAGTATTTCAGGCTGCTGATCATCCCCATCGCTGTCCCCTCCGCGGCATAGAACCGCATTTTTACCACATAACAAAAATTATGAGTATATTATGAATTACCAGCCCGCCATACTATAAACTATCTCGCGGCACTGTCCGATAAAATATGTGGAAGTTTTTTCCCCGCACCACAGAATCGGTTTTTGGTTGACAATACGGGGCAGAACGGCTATAATGAACAAGAAGTTTGATAAGACATAATTTTTGTTATGTTGTATTTTACAATCCTTGGTTTTTCGGCTTTTTCCGCTGCTTTTATCCCATATAATAAATTCTGAAATTTCATATGGTTTCCTGTATGGCTGCCGTAGTCATATAGTGCCTGCATATGCTTGCACGGACAGGAATATTTTTTTAGTTATAGGAAACTCTTTAATGTGTAACGGTATACCAACAAAATCCGTGCGCTTTTTCACACCAGCCCCATCTTTTCCATCTGTTTCCGGTGCTCCTCGCTCGTCGTCATAATATACAGCCTTGTCGTTTCCATGCTGCTGTGCCCAAGCACATCGGCCAGTTTTGCGATATCCTTTTCCACCCCATAAAACGCCCTGGCAAACAGATGGCGCAGGTTATGCGGAAACACCTTCTCCTCCGCCACATCCGCCTCCCCGCTCAGCGCCTTCATCTCCTTCCAGATATTGCTCCGGTCCACCGCCCGGCCGCTCCTGGTACAAAAAACCGGCCCCTGCAGGATGCCCTGCTCACTGATATAATTGCAGAGAATCTTCTGCAGTTTCCTTGTCAGCAGCACCACCCTCTGCTTCCCCTTGCAGTAAATCTCAACCATCCCCATTCTCACACTCTCCACCGTAATGCCCGCCAGTTCGCTGATACGGATACCTGTAGCGCAGAGCGTCTGGAGGATCACCGCCAGGCGTTTCTTCCCCTTCCGCTTTGCCGCCCTGACCAGCGCCCGGTACTCCTCCCTGGAAAGCTCCCTGTTCTCCGGCACAAAGACCTTCTTCTGGATGCGGTACATCCTGACTTTGAGGTCATACCAGCCGAGATACTCAAAGAGGCGGTTTGCCGCCACCAGGAAAGAATTGATGCTGGAAATCTTATACCGCCTTTTCACCCGCAGATCCTCTTTGTACTCCACCATCAGTTTCTTCGTGATCTCCCTGCCCGCCGCGTATTCCATCAGCTTCCCCAGGTCGCATATGTATTTTCTGACCGTGGCCTCCGTTTTCTCCTCCCCTATCAGATATTCCCTGTACTCCGCCAGTAACTCCTCCGTAATCCTGCGCTCCATTTTTTGTTCCTCACTTTCTCTCTGCTTTTTGCTTTCCATTTTTGACTTTGTTTTTTTCTTTTCCCTGTTTCCGGCTGCCGCCCACAGGTAATTTTACGATGAAAATTTCCGGTTATCCATCATTACTTTATCCATCATTACTCTATCCATCGTTACTCTATCCATCGTTACTGTAGCATTTTGCCTGTACCTCTATCATTTATCAAGTTTTTTGGATGCATTCGCCAAATCAGATGTGCACGCTAATTTCAAGGAGGTTATCATTATGTCACATAAAAAAATCAAATCACTTTTCTCTTCTGCAGTTGAGTCCGTAGTGTCTTCCATTGCTGATTATGCCGTTAATCCTGAAAAAGATTTTACACGCTGTAAAAAGTTCCCGGCTGATAAGCTTATTACCTTTTTGGTTTCAGTAGGTTCTTCCTCCACCAAGAATGAACTGCTTGATTTCTTTGGTATGGATACTGCAAAACCTTCTGATTCTGCGCTTTTTGTGATATCGTTGACCGGCACACAGTACATACATTTTGCATAGTGCATTTCTCCTTTCTTTTTGACGGTAATCCGACTTGTTATATAACAAAAGCCAGCGAATCAACCGCTGGCTTATTGTCCAATATGGAATTGTAGAAACAAAAAAAGTGCCATCTGCATTATTTCATGCAAATGACACGCAGAATCTGTTTTTCATCTAATTTATAGCTTACCCTCCTCTACACCTCTTGTATCAACACCACATCCGTTATAAATACACTTCCCTTTTGGCCTGCACATTCTTCTGGGAAAAACACAAAACAAATTTCATTTATGGACTTCCAATCCTCTACTGACTTTATATATTTCCCTAATGGCAGGCAAAATTTCCGTTCATCTGAAAATAAATCCAATTTTCTTTTACATAATTTCTTCCCAATATTAGCATTTGTTATCTCAAGATTAACATAACGTACATCTCCCTCTGCCATATACTGAAATTCTAATGCGTAATTCTCATTTACAAAAGTGCGCCAATCACTCATAGGCAAAGATTGAATCGTATAACCAATCCATCGGTTCATCTCCGGCTTTGAAACTATGCTACTAAAATCGACAAAAAAACAGTAATTATTGGCATTACCAGGAGTAAGCATTCTGCATAAGCTGCCTGCCACATTTTCACTGTAATCAAAGCACTCATTCGATAAAACCGGGTATCTGTCTTCTGTTAATATTGGTGGTTCGTCAATTTCCCCATAAATCGTTGCCTCTCTGTAGTCGTTATAAATCGCTCCTTCATCTGCAATAACAGAATTATCTTTCGCAATTTTCTGACACCATCGCCTGTTTGTATTTCTCCTTTATTATCGTTATTAGAATTAGATATTTTTAAAACCTTTGATGCCACAAAAACAGAAACCACTAAACTTGCTATGGAACAAATACCCGCAATTACATTAAATATCTCCAATCTTATGTACCTCCTGATTATCCATTTTCTAATTAACAGCAAAAGACTCAAGGCTCAAATCCATGAGTCTTGAGTCCATACCGATTTTATGTTATACATGACTGACTTCCATTTTATCCTGTAACATCATATGGTACAGTTTCCGATGTTCCTGTGGAATGCTCAACACATCCATGCAATCTTCTTCTGACAATTTTAACTTTTTCATCATGCTAATACTATGATTGATTGTCATCCTGTCTATGATTCCCTGTGAAAGATTACATATTTCCATCGCCTCTTTCTGTAAAACATCTTTTCTGCACCATCGTTATATCAGGCATTCTGCAGCAGTTCTTCCTGCAACATTTATTCTGTTTTCTGCTGCATTTACTTCATTATTTTTATTCATTTTGTCACCTCATAACCAGAGTCAAAAACCATTTACGGTTCCTTCCTCTCTTCTAATTATACAAAAGGTTTTCAGATACTTCAAGCGCTATTTCCCTTACAAATAGTGTAAAAGAGAGGAAATTTTTGCAAAAAATCAGGTTAGACCCGTGTGTTGGAATCTAACCCTATAAATTAACGAAATGACATTGGATTATGAATATTAACTATGAATATTAACATAGTAACGAAAATAATTTAAAATAAGTTCATAAAATGCTGGTTTTTTTTTTGCGAATGACGTAAAATTACATATAAATGATCAATGAGCTGTGCATGATGCAGATGCACAGAAGGGAGGAAGCTATGGCAGTTACAACTTTTGCGGCAATCGATGTTGGCTCCCACGAGACAACGCTCCGCATATATGAGATTTCAAAGCGAAATGGTATACACGAACTGGATTATGTGCATCATACATCCCGTCTGGGATACGAGACATATTCCACCAGACATATCAGTTCCCACTCTATTGAAAAGCTGTGCAAAATCCTAAATGGCTTTTCCCTGAAATTAAAGGAATATGACGTATCCGACTATATGATCACCGCTACCAGCGCACTGCGGGAAGCGAACAATAACCTGATCGTCTTAGACCAGGTCAAACAGAGGACGGGATTTTTGATTAAGATACTGAGCAATTCCGAGCAGCGTTATCTGTGCTACAAGGCGATTGCATTAACGCCAAATTCTTTTCATAAACTGATTCAAAAAGGTACGCTTATTGCCGACGTCGGCGGTGGGAGTATTCAGCTCTCTCTATTTGACAAAAATGCCCTGATCGCCACGCAGAATTTTCCTCTTGGCTCCCTTCGCATTCAGGAATTCTTACAAAATATGCGGAATGTCACGGATAATTACCAGAATCTGGTCTACGAATTTATCTCCCACGACTTACATGTCTTTACACAGCTGTACCTGAGAGATACTAAGGTTAAAAATATTATTGCCGTAGGAAACCAGCTCTCCAGTTTTGTCAAATATCTGTCTATTCACAATTTTGGGAATCCCCTGCCGTTTGACGCGAGAGGTAATAAAAAAGATTCGGTGAATCGGAACGAATACGATGAATTCTACCGCTCCATCGTGTCTCGTAAGCCGGAAGAGTTGAGCCTGGAATTAAATATCAATTTAGACAAGGCTTCCCTTCTTCTTCCTACCGCCATGATTTACCACAATATTTTTGAAGAATCACAGGCAGAACAGATGTGGCTTTCTGGAATTACGCTCTGCGACGGCATGGCAGCCGATTTTGCCGAGCGCAAATTGCACGTCACCCCGGCGCACAGCTTTGCCGATGACATCCTGTCCGCCGCGCGCAAAATTGCTTCGCGTTACAAATGCAGCCAGAAACACACCGGTATTGTGGAAAGCGTCGCATTAAAGATTTTTGATGCTGTCAAGAAACAAAATAACCTGACACGCCAGGAGCGTTTACTGCTTCAGATTTCCACCATCCTCCACAACTGCGGTGCATTTATCAATCTGAACGATATCGGGGAAAATTCCTACAAGATCGTTATTTCTACGGAAATCATCGGAATATCCCATAAACAGCGCATGATGGTAGCATCTATTGTCCACTACACGACAGACACGTTTCCGGATTATTCCGCATTTGAGGACATGTTCGAACGGGAAGACTATATTAAGATCGCCAAATTAAATGCGATCCTCCGTCTCGCCGATGCTATGGACAGAAGCCACCGCCAAAAGTTTCGCAACGTAACCGTCGTTTTGCGGAACGGCACGCTCTATATCACAGGACATACGCTGTATGATATCACTCTGGAACTGGGGATTTTCGCTACACAGACAGACTTCTTCGAGGAAGTTTTTGGCATAAAACCGTTGCTCAAGCAGAAAAAAGAATTTTAAAGGAGAACCGTATTATGGGAAATAAATCAATCTATTCCAAACCGGAATATTTTTACAACCGTGAACTCAGTTGGATTTCATTTAACTACAGAGTTCTTGAGGAGGCACAGGACAAGAACATTCCACTCTTAGACCGGCTGAAGTTCCTGAGCATCACCGCGTCCAATCTGGATGAATTTTTTATGATCCGTGTCGCCTCCCTCAAAGATATGGTACAGGTAAATTATACCAAGAAAGATATCGCCGGCATGACGCCAAAAGAACAACTTGAGGAAATCAACAAAAAGACACACCAACTGGTAAAAGACCAGTACGATACTTACAATAATCTCCTCCTTCCCGCACTGGAAGGGGAAAATATCCATATCATCGATCACCATGAGAGCCTGACCAAAACGCAGGGGGATTATGTGGATAATTATTTTCGTTCCGAAGTTTATCCGGTGCTGACCCCTATGGCCGTGGATTCATCCCGCCCATTTCCGCTGATTCGCAACAAATCATTAAATATCTGCGCTCTCCTGCAGACAAAACAGCATGAAAAATCCGAAGAGGGAAAGGGGCATTTCCGCGAACTGTATATGTCGCACAGTGGAAAAAAGAAAAAGCAGAACATTGATATTGATTTTGCTACGGTTCAGGTGCCTTCCGGCCTGCCAAGGTTCGTAGAGATTCCTTCCGAAAATGAAGGTGACAAGACATTTATTCTGTTAGAACAGATCATTGAGAAAAATATAGACAAACTTTTCTTAAAATACGAGGTACTTTCTGTGTTTCCGTACCGCGTCATGCGCAATGCCGACCTGACTATTGAAGAGGACGAAGCCGCCGACCTGCTGATGGAGATTGAGCGCCAGCTCAAAAAGCGTCAGTGGGGCGAGGCGATTCGACTTGAAGTAGAAGATTCCATTGATGAACGGCTGCTCCAGACGCTTAAGGACGAACTGCATATCAAAGAATTCGACATTTTTAAAATAAATGGACCGCTTGACCTGACGTTCCTGATGAAGATGTCCGGCCTTGAGGGTTACGACCATCTCCGCAGTAAAAAATATACCCCGCAGCCAGCAAAATGGCTAAACGGGGATGAACACATATTTGACCAGATCAAGGATCACGACGTACTTTTGCATCACCCTTATGAGACATTTGATCCCGTAGTGGATTTCGTTAGGCAGGCGGCAAAAGATCCCGACGTACTCGCCATCAAGCAGACGCTCTACCGCGTGAGCAGCCACTCGCCAATCATTGCTTCTCTGGCGGCCGCCGCCGAAAATGGCAAGCAGGTAACCGTTCTTGTGGAACTCAAGGCAAGATTTGACGAGGAGAACAATATCCTTTGGGCAAGAAAATTGGAACAGGCAGGATGCCATGTAATCTATGGTCTGGTAGGCCTGAAGACACACAGCAAAATCACGCTGGTCGTCCGCCGGGAGGAGGACGGCATAAGACGCTATGTCCACCTTGGAACCGGAAATTACAACGACAGCACCGCCAAGCTATACACTGATATGGGGCTGCTGACTCACCAAAAGGCTATTGGTGAAGATGCAACCGCTGTCTTTAACATGTTGTCCGGATATTCCGAACCGGCTGTCTGGAACAAACTGATCGTTGCTCCAATATGGCTTCGTGACCGATTCCTTCAGATGATCACCAGGGAAAGAGATTTTGCAAAGAGTGGCAAAAAAGCAATCATCAAGGCAAAAATGAATTCCCTATGCGATGCCGAGATCATCTCCGCTCTCTATGAGGCATCCGCTGCAGGAGTAAAAATTGATCTCGTTGTGCGCGGTATATGCTGTCTGAAAGTTGGTATTCCGGGAATCAGCGAAAATATTACCGTCCGCTCTATTGTCGGCGACTTCCTTGAGCACAGCCGAATTTACTATTTTTATAATAACGGACACGATGAGGTATACATGGGAAGCGCCGACTGGATGCCGCGCAACCTGGATAAGCGCGTGGAAATTCTCTTCCCTGTGGAAGACCCAGCACTGAAAGACGAGGTCATCGATATTCTTAACATCGAATTCCGCGACAACGCAAAAGCTCGTATTATGCAGCCGGACGGCTCATATCTTCATCTGAATAACCGCGGCAGGGAGCGCCTTAACTCACAAGACTATTTCTGCGCAGCCGCTCTCGCCGTAACGGCAAGCCGGAAACATGCGGCACAGTCCGGCCGCTGCTTCGAGCCGCTGGTACACGAGGAGGAAGAAGAATAGACTGCAAACCGCCCGACCATGAGAACGATTACAATTTCAGCCCCATACTCTGCTCCGCTACCTCTCCTATCGTGGACACCGGGATGATATTTAGCTTTCCGGTAATCTCCTCCGGTACCTCCCGCAGATCTTCCTGATTCTTTGCTGGAATAAGAACCGTCTGAATACCTGCGCGGTGAGCCGCCATCAGTTTCTCTGGCAGACCGCCGATCGGCAGCACCTCACCGCGCAGGGACACCTCACCCGTCATTGCCAGTTTCTTCCTGACAGGCTTCCCCGTAACCAGGGAAGCCAGCGCGGTGAATAGCGTGATCCCCGCAGACGGTCCATCCTTCGGCACCGCCCCCTCCGGCACATGAATGTGGATGTCCTTTTTTTCAAAATCCTGCACGTTGTCTGCAAAATGGGACTTTACCAACGTGTAGGCGATCTCTGCGGACTCCTTCATGACATCTCCTAATTGTCCGGTGATCTGAATTTTTCCTTTTCCCTTTGTCTGCACTGTTTCAATAAAAAGTATCTCACCGCCCACCTGCGTCCAGGCAAGGCCGGTAGCAACTCCGGGAACACTTTTCTTTAGCGCTTCATCATGGCTGGCAGCCTTTTTACCTAAAACGTCGTAAAGTTCCTTTTCTTCAAGTGAAAATTTAGCGTTTCTGTCTTCTTCGTCCTGCGCAATGATCTGTACCGCCGCATAACGGCAGACTTTATCAAGCTGCTTTCGCAGACCACGGACACCTGCTTCCATGGTATAATCCGATATAATTTTTTTGAGCACTCCCTGGGCGATCCTGACCTGCCCCTTTTTCAAACCACAGTCCTCTATTGCCTTTGGCAGGAGATACTTTCTCCCGATCTGGTATTTTTCTAACGGGGTGTAGCCGGACAGGCTGATGACCTCCATCCGGTCAAGCAGCGGCTTAGGAATACCGTCCGTCGTATTCGCCGTGCACAGAAAAAATACCCTGGACAAATCGTAAGGCACATTCATATAATGATCAACAAAGGAATGGTTCTGCTCTGGATCGAGTACCTCCAATAATGCGCTTGCCGGGTCACCGTGGTATTCCGCAGCAATTTTATCAATCTCATCCAGCACCATCACCGGATTATTTACCCCTGAGCGGCGCATCCCCTCCATGATCCGTCCCGGCATAGCCCCCACATAAGTTCTTCTGTGGCCGCGTATCTCCGCCTCATCCCTGACACCTCCAAGGCTGATTCTTACATATTCCCTTCCCATTGCCCTGGCGATGCTCTGGCCCATACTGGTCTTTCCTGTTCCGGGCGCACCCACAAACAAAAGGATAGAGCCAGTCTGCCTTCCTTTTAGCATGGTGACAGCGATCTGTTCGAGGACTCTCTTTTTGACCTTCTCCAAGCCATAATGGTCTTTCTCGAGAATCTTTTCTGCATCCGAAAGTCCAATCTTTTTTTCCTTCTTCTCTTTCCAGGCAAGGGAGGTGACAAAATCCAGATAATCATACAGCGTACCATACTCATGTCCCTGGCTGCCCTCCATCGCAAAGCGTTTCAGCACACGCTCTGCCTCTTTCTGTGCCTCCTCGGGCATCCCCGACTTTTCTATTTTCTCTGCAAACATTTCCTCCTCGGAGGCAAAGTCTTCATCCAGCTCGCTTAACTGCTCCTCAAGAAATCCGATCTGCCGCTTGATCGCCATTACCTTATAGGAATCCTGCTGTTCCTGCGACATTCTCTTTTGTACTTCGTTTCTAACCGACACCCCACCCGCCAGACGGCGTACCCCCTCAAGGATCAGGGTATACCGCTCACGCAGGGAATTCTCCGCCAGAACGGCATAACGTTCGGATTCATCCATATCAAGATAAGCGCCGATATTCGTTGCCGCCTCGTTTAAATTTTTCCATCTCCTGATATAGCCCCGCATCCATACTCCACCAGGCAGATCCTTCACCAGTTCCTCAGCGTGCTGCTTAAATTCCGCAAAAATTTCCTGCTCCTCTCCTTCGGAAATATCCTCCACATCAGCCAGCACATCATAGGACGCATCAACACGCTCCTCGTCGAGAACAAGATCGTGTATCCTGACACGCTCCTTTGTATCAACGACCAGCAGATTATTTCCCTCATGGTTTACTGTTGAGACTGCCTGGGCTAAAATCCCCACATCATAGAAATCCTCCTCGGACAATTCCCCTCTTTCCTTCTGCTCCTTGATCGGGACGATCAAGAAAGTGTCTTCCTGCTTTATATTCTGAATTTCCGTCTGGGAAAAAACGTCTTCCTGAACATTGATCTGAACCTTTGCCAAAATCAATGTATCAAATACCGGTATAACTAACATAAGTTTTTCCTCCTGTCTGTTAGCACTTTTATCGAATGAGTGCTAACACTTTGCTCTGAAACAAGCGCAAACAGAAAGTCTGCGCTTATTGTAAGAATCTTAACATTGTATCGCGATTTTGTCAAGTCTGGCATCTTACACCGACAGGGCGACAGCATTTACTTGATTACTATTCACGTGAATAGTAACATGCGCACAAAGGTGCCAAAGTCCTGCTCCTCCTGACTTTGCACCTTTGAATTTTCATAGACAAACGAGCCGCCGTTTAGTCATCAATATCCTTCTCAAACTCGATAATTTTTCCGGTTCTGGCATTGATCTTGAGCTCATACTCATAGATCCCCTTTACCATATCTACCTCATAGACTTCTACACCGTCATCTGTATCGAACTTTATCTTTACGATCGTTGCATTAGGAACCTTTTGTAATGCGATGGATTTCGCCTTCTCCGTACCGATATATTTTTCTGTTGTCGCTGATGCGTTTTTCTTCACGGAGATTTCCCACTTATATTCCAGAAGTTTGCCCGTCTTGCTGTTGTACTCTAATTTATAGCTCTTGTCACCCTTTGTCAGCCTCACCTTATATATGGCCATCCCATCATCGTGGGTCAGATTTACGCTGACAACCGTTGCATTTTTTACTTTATTTAATGCCTTCTTCTTGATCGCGCTTTTTGACAGGTTCTTTTTGTTCTGGTTCGTAATGGCCGGATGGCTGATCTCCCATTCATACTTGACCAGCTTGCCGTCAGAAGCACGGTACTCCAGCTTATATTCCTTGTCACCCTTGTAAAGCTCCACCTCATAAACCAGTACCCCGTTGTCCATATCCGTGTCCACCTCTGTCACCTTCGCGGAAGGCACTTCTTTTAACGCAGCATTTTTAGCCTGCGCAGCATTTGTCATTTTCTGTGCCTTCGCTGTGTTAAAGCCGAACATCATGGATAATGCTAAAAACATCACGCTACAAATCGTTAATTTTTTCACTGTCATTTTCATTGTTTTTTCACCCTTTCCTTTCGTCTCCTCATGTTTGTTCTGACTGAAACCAAGTGTATCATCTGAACATTAAAATAATATTAAAAGGAAAAGGTATGCCAAAATATTATTCATTGTGTTGAGAACGGCCGTGAATAGTAACTATTCATGATTATGACAGGGAAAAACCACAGTAAATGTACTTCCTATCCCTGGCTCGCTGTCAATCTCCACTTGTGCGCGGTGAAGCCTCGCGATTTCCGATACCATCGACAGGCCAAGTCCCAGGGATTCGTTTGACGAACTGCGTGCTTTATCCACCTGATAAAATCGGTGGAAAATCTTTTCCTTGTCATTGGCGGCAATACCAATCCCGTCATCCCTTACGCTAAGGTGCGCTTGCCCTCCACTTTCATACAGCCTTACCAGAATATGCCCGTTTTCCCTGCCATAGCGGTATGCATTGGCAATCAGGTTGACCAACATGCGCACCAGAAGTTCCATATCCCCGATAACTTCTATTCCCGGAGAAATGTCGTCCTCTAATACAATGCCCCGTTCACTGTTTAATTTCTGTTCATCCGCGATCATCTCTGCCAGTCCAGACAGATCAATAACCTCGCTCTCCGGCAGCATTTCCATCCGTTCCAGTCTGGAATACTGCAGCATTTGGTTAACCAGGTGTTTCATTCGGATACCCTGCCGCTGAATTAACGCAAGAGCAGCCTGGTATTCCCGCGCCGTGCGTTCCCTCTCCAAAATTGCCTCTGTCTGGGCCAGTATTGTCGAGACCGGTGTCCGCAGCTCATGGGAAATATCGGACGTAAATTGCTTCTCTTTCTCGAAAGAGCACTCCAGACGGGAAAACATCCTGTTAAACGAATTCGCCAGTTGGTGAAGTTCGTCCTTTCCCCTGCCAAGTTCAATTCTCAGCGACAGATCGGCACCATCACTGATCCCTTCCGCAGCACTGATGATCTGGCGTATCGGATTAAACATCCTGCCAGCGAGAAGGTAACCACCAACAATTACCACAACCCCCAGTAATGGCAATAAAAGAAGAGACAGGCCGACCGTTCTGGTCAGCATTGTCTCACCGGCATCTTCATTTGCCATTCCCTGTACGATAATACCGGACAACTCGCCCTCTGTCAGTACATGGCTGTAGATATAATATTTTTCTCCATCTGCGATTCGCGATTCCACCTTACCAGAACGTTCTGCAGCCACATTCGCCGCCTGCTCCCCATAGATAATATTTCCCGCTTCGTCCATGATAACGGTAAACACGCCCTGACTCTCACCCAAAAAATCATCGTCGATCTCAAGATATCCATCACGATAGATCAGGTAACGGTCCCCTGGTTCGATCTCTTCATCAACGATATCTTCGTGGTATTCGAGTTCTCCGGCATTCGCCTCCACCACCTGTATCAGCGTCTTCTTCATATCTGTGTTCAGCACATGGCGATCGATCGCCAGCATTAGTGAAAATGTCATCACAACAATAACGACAATCAATGCAGAAAACCACATTGTAATCTTAAATCTGATCGACAGTTCTTTCATTTCATCACTCCCGAACAACATATCCGCGCCCACGGACGGTATGGATCAGTTTTTGTTCAAAGCCTTCGTCAATCTTTTTCCTCAGATAGCGGACATAGACATCAATTACGTTTGTTGCACCCTCATAATCATAATTATACAAACTATTTTCTAGCTGCTCGCGGCTCATCACCTTATCCTTATTCCGCATAAGGCATTCCAAGAGCGCAAACTCCTTGGCAGAAAGCCGGATCTCCTTCCCCGCGCGGGTTACCCTGTGCGCCGGAACATCCATCAACAGATCGGCAACATGGTACGCACTGTCCATCTGGCCGGCTGCAGTCCGTGTCAACGCTCTGATTCTTGCCGCCAATTCAGCAAAGGAAAACGGTTTTACAAGGTAATCATTTGCCCCCAGATCAAGTCCCTGTACCCTGTCCTCTATGCTGTCCCTTGCTGTCAGAAACAGAACAGGAGCCTTTCCTCCTCCTGAACGGTAACGGCGCAAAACCTGGAATCCATCCACTTCCGGCATCATCACATCCAGCAAAACAACATCATACTCCGTCTGCTGCATATAATAAAGTGTCTCATCCCCATCAAAACAGGCATCTACCGAATACCCGTCCTCTGTGAGTTTTTCCTGGATGATCCGGTTTAAATCCCTGTCATCCTCCGCCACCAATATACGCATATAAATCCTCATTTCTGAGCAACTTGTTGCGAAGAACCGCACGAGAAAGCTCGGAGAGTTTCTCGTGTTGGATCAAAGCAATTTGTTTTTGCCCAGAAACAAATTGCTCTGTGAAAAGTTGGCATATCAGTGCAATTTTTCACAGTACGCACCCTCTCTCTGCTACATCTGGTCTAATGCCTGCGTGATTACATTCATATAATCATCATCGCGCAGCCTGTCGTGCATTTGTAGATCAAGGAGCTCTCCGCGGTCTACCAGGCGCACTTCCTCCACCTCATCCTTCTGCAGCACACAATTTTTTATGTCAAAATCTTTCTCCACAAAATAGACATCGGCAAAACTTTTTTTCTTCTTTATCCTGCCGATAAAGCGCACTTTTGCGTCCGATATGTCTATCCCGACTTCCTCAAAGGTTTCCCGCTTTGCACCCTCAAAACTTTCCTCGCCACACAATACCGCGCCTCCGGTCACATCCCATACTCCTGGATGGCTCTCTTTCGTCTGCGATCGTTTCTGTACCAAAAATTTACCGTCAGGCGTATGCAGGTAAACATGGACGCAGAGCATATATTCTCCCTGATTGGGAACTCCGCGCGACATCGTTTTACCCGTTTTTTTTCCATCTTCATCATATATATCCCAAATTTCCGTCATCTTCTCTCCATTTCTGTGCCGTCCCTTACTAAATTTACAACCACAGTAATCCTGACGGTACAGATGATATTCTCTAGAATATTCAATCGACTGTTGATATCCTCCCCGTTTTTTAAAATCCGACACCAGATAGGGAATTTGTATTTCCTTTGCAAGCAAAAGTCCGATTTCATTTAGCTTTTGCGCATTTTTATGCGGGCTGACGGACAATGTCGTAGAAAAATAGTCAAACCCATGCTCTTTCGCATACACCGCCGCCTCTCTCTGGCGCATTTCATAGCAGGCAAAGCAACGCCTGCCCCCCTCCGGCACCTCCTCTAATCCTCTTGCCATTTCATCAAAGCGCTCTGGGTCATACCTTCCTTCCACAAAAGAAACCCTATGCCGTACGGGAAGTTCTTCAATCAGACGAATCTGTTCCCGCACCCTCTTCTCATATTCCTCCTTCGGAGAAATGTTAGGATTATAATACAATATCGTGATAGAAAAATATTCTGCCAGATAACTTAGGCAATAACTGCTGCATGGCGCACAGCAGCTATGCAGCAGCAGTGTCGGCACGTCTCCTGCCAACAGGATTTTCTCAATAATTTTGTCCAATTCTAACTGATAATTCACTTTAACCATAACATCTCATCCCGTCTATCTGCTTTTGTCGGCTCCCATCCGCGGTAAACCTCTGAGTCTTTTCAAGCTAATCCTCATGCCATGCTCTTTGCGGCACAAATAGCAATGAAAAACGCAGTTTTTGCGTTTTTTATGGTTGAAATTGTAATAACATCTTATGGGGCCAATTTAAATTCATTTTTCAATCTAATCCCTTTTAAGAAAAACCTTCAGAAGGTATGTCCCATCCACTTCTGCGCGCGTCAACCCCCAGCCATTCCAAACCTCTTCTGGCACTGCTATATCCAGGATATAAAAGAAGACACAGAAAATAACAAAAGCGGCAAAAAATCCGGCCACAGCACCCCCTGCCCTGTCCAGTGCTCCAAGTACTGGAATCTTGTCCACGATTTTGACGAGACGCATCACCTGTAAAAACAATGCCATAGCAATGATAAAGAACAGACCAGCCAAAAACGGTATCCCCACCGCAGCTGCCAGTGCATAAGCCACGATACCGGAGGCCGCCAGAGCCGCCAATCGTGCTGCCTGATAAGCAAATCCCATATGCCAGCCCCGCATAACGGCAAACAAAAAGAGAGCCATCAGGATCAGATCAAAAATTATTCCTACAGAAAGATACATTACAACAGCACATCCGCCATGTCATAAAGACCGGCTTCCTTTCCTGTCAGATATTTTGCGGCAACCACAGCTCCCTTTGCAAAAACATTGCGGGAATATGCCCGGTGTGAAAAAGTGACAACCTCATCCGATCCGGCAAAAATAACATCATGATCGCCAACGATGGTACCACCACGGACGGAAGAAATGCCAAGTTCCTTCTTTTCTCTCTTTTGGCGAGCCTGTGAGCGGTCATAGACATACTCATACCGTCCATCCATCGCCTCGTTGATCGAATCCGCCAGGGCAAGAGCAGTTCCCGAAGGTGCATCTAACTTCTGATTATGATGCTTTTCTACAATCTCAATGTCAAAACCCTCTTCGGCAAGTTTCGCTGCCGCCTCTTTTACCAGTTTGATCAGCAAATTTACCCCCACAGACATGTTGGCAGAACGCAAAACGGCTACCTTCCTGCCAGCATCCATGAGCCGGCCTGTCTGCTCATCTGAAAGCCCGGTAGTACATTCAACAAGCGCAACCTGCCTGTCCACCGCATAATCAATCCTCTTCTCTACCCCCTCAGCCGGTGCAAAATCAACAATAACATCCGCCTGAATGTCACAGGCCAGGATATCGGTAAAAACAGGATAGCCATTGTCCCCGTTATCCACAAAATCCACACCCGCTACGATTTCCACATCACTATCCTGTGCTACAAGCCCGTCAACCATACGGCCCATGCGGCCGTTGCAGCCCACTAATATCACCTTTGTCATTTCTGTGCCTTCCTTTCTTTTCACGCAGTTTACTTATACGCTCCAGTGCTCCATCCAGTTAGAGATTAGAGTTTGGGGCTGGCTGTTTCGTGCCAGTGCAGGGCAAAATTTTGACACAATGGTGCGAAACAGGTAATTCCAGATTCTAAATTCTGGCTGGATGGAGTACTAGGACAATGTAATTAAACGAAAAGAGATAAAAAGACCGATAGATTGCCCTACCGGTCCCTTTATCTCCTCCATGCCAGAGAGTCAATCGTCATTTTTTCCCATGCCGTTCGTTCATCGCGGCGGCTCTAATCTGCCACTTTGATGCCGGCATCGATCATCGCCTGGCGGAGCACCTTCTTATTCTTATCTTCCATCTCCGTCAATGGCATCCGCAAAGAACCCACCTGATATCCCATCATATTCATTGCCGCCTTGACCGGAATCGGGTTTACTTCGCAAAACAGTGCCTGGATCAATGGAATATACTTTAACTGGAGTTTACGGCTTCCCTCGATGTCACCTGCCATCAATTTAGCCACAATATCGTGTGTATCGCGCGGAGCAACATGCGACAGCACAGAGATAACTCCTTTGCCTCCAAGCGCCACAATCGGTACAATCTGGTCGTCGTTTCCAGAATATACATCGACATCCCCCTGTGTCAGCGAGAGCAGTAATGCGATCTGGGACAGGTCACCGGACGCCTCCTTAACGCCGACAATATTATCCACATCCTTCACCAGGCTGGCGATCGTCGCCGGCTGGACATTTACCCCGGTACGTCCCTGGATATTATATAAAATTATCGGGATATCCACGTTCTTCGCGATCTCCGTAAAATGTTTCTTTAATCCATTCTGCGTTGCTTTATTGTAATAAGGAGATACCACTAAAAGCCCATCTGCACCAACTTTCTCGGCTTCCTTCGACAGGTAAACCGCTGTCGTCGTAGAATTAGACCCCGTGCCCGCAATCACAGGAACCCGTTTCTTTACCATATCTACACATGCCCTGATCGTTTCGATATGCTCTTCATGGGTCATCGTAGACGCCTCTCCCGTCGTGCCGCATACGATGACCGCATCCGTTCCATTTGTGATCTGATCATTTACAATGCGCTCCATCACATCATAATTGATCGAGCCATCTTCATGCATTGGTGTAATCAGCGCTACACCAGCACCTGTAAAAATAGACATTCTTATCTCCTCCTTGTATCTTGAATGTTCTAGACGGAACCCGTCAAGCGGTTCCGTCGTTATATTTAATTATATGTAACTAATATCTGCTGGTGTTAAGAAACCGTTTGGGAAGCACTTTTAACAGTTCCCAGAACGTAATTCAAACACGCTATAGAGTATCCTTCTCCAGATCAATTTTAGAAATGATATCTGCATATTCCGAAATCTCCGGCGGCAGATCCCTGCCCGTCAACACCAGACGGCAATAGTCATCCCGCAGATTGATCAGATTGATGATATCCTCTACAGATACGATTCCCAATCCCGGCAAAGCTAATACCTCGTCGAGCACAAGTACATCACATTCCCCTGTATCAATCACCTTTCTGGCAAAATTAAAACCATTGAGGATATTCTGGCGTTCTTCCTTCTGCTTAGATGCCAGCAGTTCTCCATAGGACTGCATTGCCTTTTCAAAACGGAAAAGTTTAATATCCGGTTCAAGTTTTTCTAAAAAGGCAAACTCCTCCACATCCTTCCCCTTCAGGAACTGAATGATGATCACGGACTGCCCAAGGCTTGCTGCGCGGATGCACTGACCAACCGCAGCAGACGTCTTTCCCTTGCCGGGACCATAAAAAACCTGCACAATTCTTTTATCCATTATCAGCCTCCATACCGCCTTTGGCGGCACAAAACAAAAAGTTGAAAACCGTAATCATTTTTAGAATGATTCTCCAATCTATTCCTCCTTTTATCACTGCTTCCCACATATGCAGCCATCCTGCACGCAAACGGCGTCAAACACAGACAAATCCAGACAGGATAAACTTATTTTCCACCCTGCTGCAATACAGAAAAAAGAAAATGGCCAGAATAGCAATTACCTCAAATTGCCAACTCTAGCCATCATTCTATCACACATCATATGAAAAATCCATAACTTTTTTCTGCCAGGGCTTTTTTGCCAGAAGAAAGCTACTCATCATTTTCATCTTCCAGATATTCCATCTTGCTGACGGAAACCTCATAGGCAACCCTCTTCTCATATTCCTCTTCACTGATCTTCTTTTGATACTCTCTGCTCTGAATACGTCCCCAAAGCTGAATATGTGCGCCTACTTCAAACTGATCTGCATAACGGGCATTTCTTCCCCAGCAAATACACGGAATATAATCAGATTTGCCATACGGACGGTTCACAGCGAGCAGCACATCCGCGATCTCCCGCCCCAGCGGCGTCTTCCGGTACACCGGCCTCTTACAGACATAGCCATCCAAAAAGATATGGTTAGGATTCTGCTCCTCGCCGCCTCCCTCGTAAAGCGTAACTTCCCGTGCAAAAACAGAGAGAACCAGGCGGTTCTTAGTTTCTTCATGACGGTTATAGGAGCGGAACTGGCCGCTCGCCTCCAGAATGCAGCCACGGTAATCATTCTTAACATCAATCAGTCTCTCGGATACCATCACCGGAATAACATCATAGGAATTGCTTAGACGGCAGACAGCAATATCTACAATGAAGAAATGCTCGCCATACACCTCATGGCTGAACACAAATTCGCTAACGACCTCTCCTGCAATTGTTACCTGGTTGTTTGTAAATACTTTATCCAACATATTTTTCTCCTCCCTTTTTCACAAGGGCATATCTGCCCTTCTAGTATTTTGTTTATAATATGTATACTAGGATGATTATTATTTTAGAACAATTGCACGTACTTTACACTACCAAGAACAAAACATACTTCGACGCATTGTTCCCTTTTCTTCCTTAAACTACCTTTCTTCCCCCATATTCGAAAACATTATGGCTAACGGGCATACCACACCATGATGAATAATCTTTAACAATTTCATGTTATTCATTATATATCAAGAAATCACATCACGCAACTTCTCATTGAAAAAAAATTGAAGAAAACTGCCCTTTTCCCAGTGAAAATTTTGTGAACTTTTCCGCCTTGCATAATAGAACAGATATAGTATACTAATAGATTGTGGAATCAGCTTAGCCAGACAACATCTGCCCACCTGGCTCGCTGTTTCGCGGGAATAAACTGACATGTTAGACAAGTAAGAAAAAACAGGAAAGGAAAAAATGCAGACATCATCCATTTATCAGTTATGATGACTGCACCTCAGACGATGGTAAATACATTCTGTCTGAGACTTGGTACAAATCATGAAACGAGAAGATGTAAGAAATATAGCGATTATCGCCCATGTGGATCATGGCAAAACTACCCTTGTTGATGAACTTTTAAAACAGAGCGGTGTATTCAGGACAGGCCAGGAAGTGGCAGATCGTGTCATGGACTCCGGCGCTATAGAGCGTGAACGCGGAATCACTATCCTTTCTAAAAATACAGCAATCACTTATAAAGATACAAAGATCAATATCATTGACACACCTGGGCATGCCGATTTTGGCGGAGAAGTTGAGCGCGTCCTCAAGATGGTCAATGGCGTTGTTCTTGTTGTTGATGCCTTTGAAGGCGCTATGCCGCAGACAAAGTTTGTTTTGAAAAAAGCATTGGAACTGGAACTTCCAGTTATCGTCTGCATCAACAAAATCGACCG
>JAAGKN010000844.1_pt1 | contig 64536 bp, 65 predicted proteins | sample 6206371 | NCBI WGS metagenome assembly JAAGKN01 (sample SAMN11533720, study PRJNA540317) | gut metagenome | isolation source: fecal pellets from male and female animal of same cohort | host: Peromyscus leucopus | place: USA:CA | collected 2017
AAAAATTATGATAAAATAAACTCTAACGAGTTTATCAGCGAGTTTTTGCAAAACTCAGAATGTGCAGAAATCATGCACAAAAATTATGATAAAATAAACTCTAACGAGTTTATCTGCGAGTTTTTGCAAAACTCAGAATGTGCAGAAATCATGCACAAAAATTATGATAAAATAAACTCTAGCGAGTTTATCAGCGAGTTTTTGCAAAACTCAGAATGTGCAGAAATCATGCACAAAAATTATGATAAAATAAACTCTGGCGAACTTATTCGCAAGCTGCTAACGCAACTTGGTTTGCACCAAAAATGTGTGCAGAAATACGAAAAAAGAACGCATATGAAACTTTTAGTTCTTTGATGCGCAAAAAGCGTGCGCGAATGGAGGATAAAAATGGCATTTTTCAAGAAGTTTTTACAAGAATTTAAAGAATTTGCCCTCCGGGGCAATGTTATGGACCTGGCGATCGGTGTTATCATTGGTGCCGCCTTTCAGGCAATCATCAATTCCCTGGTAAATGATGTTCTTTCCCCGCTGATCGGTTTGGTGGCACAGACGGATCTGAGTTATCTCGTCCTCACGTTAAACGGCGTGGACATAAAATATGGTGCTTTCCTTACCGCGGTGATCAATTTTATCATCATGGTATTTGTAATCTTCTTACTGGTAAAAGGAATGAATGCCCTGGGAAGCCTTGGGAAAAAGAAAGAAGAACCGGTGGCGCCGACCACAAAAAAATGCATTTACTGTTTCAGTGAGATCGACATAAACGCCACAAGATGTCCCCACTGTACTTCTGAGTTTATATTAGAAGAATCTATGGAAGTGGATCAAAATGAAGAACTATAAATATGGAATTCAGAAAGGAATTCCCATCTTTTTAGGATATCTGCCCGTCTCCTTTACCTTTGGGTTCATGGCAGTTTCCGGCGGTCTTCCGGTGTGGCTGGCCGTTTTTATTTCCGTGACAAACCTGACCTCCGCAGGTCAGTTTGCCGGAACCAATCTGATCTTTGCCCAGGCAGGATATCTGGAGATCGCACTGACTACCTTCGTGATCAATCTGCGCTACTCCTTGATGTCCCTGTCTCTGTCCCAGAAGATACACCACAAAACTCCTGTATGGAAACGCCTCATCTTTTCCTTTGGGATTACCGATGAGACCTTTGTCGTGGCTTCCATGGAAAATGGAACACTGTCCGCCGGCTATCTTCTGGGGCTTATGACTTTGCCCTTTGTTGGCTGGTCTCTGGGCACCTTCCTGGGAGGCTCTGTCTCTACACTGCTTCCCCTGTCCCTGCAGAATGCTATGGGAATCGGTCTGTATGCTATGTTTATCGCCCTGATCGTTCCTGCATCCCGCGAGAAAAAGGAAGTCTTTCTGGTGGTTCTGATCGCAGTTCTCTTTGCCTGCCTTCTCAAATATACCCCGGTCCTAAGACAGATTTCCTCTGGCTTCCGTGTCATTACTGCCACGATACTGGCTGCCGGCATCGGTGCTTTTTTATTTCCTAAAGAAGAAGATGAGGAGGAAGAGAAATCATGAGTCTCAAATACTGCCTGACTGCCATACTGATCATGGCTCTCGTCACTTACCTGCCGAGAGTACTGCCCGTTACATTATTTCGGGGACGCATCCGTTCCCGCTATATCCGGACCTTTCTGGACTACACTCCCTATGCGGTGCTGGGGGCACTGACCTTTCCCGAAATCTTCTATTCCACAGGAAATATCCTGTCTGCCGTGGCAGGTACTTCGGTCGCCTTAATCTTAGCCTACTTTAAGAGGGGTCTGGTCGTCGTGGCCCTGGCAGCGATCCTTGCCGTATATATCATACAGCTTATATAACATCCCGATTCCGTACTACCTTGACCGATACGAGAATACAGCCGGCAAAGATCAACAGCGCAGCGGCAGACATTGAAATCAGACATATAAACTTATTTTGAACGAAAAAGTCTGTTAACCAAAGAATACTGCTTTCTGCCTGACCCACTCTGCCCTTCTCTCCGATATAATTTATCAGAAAGAAAAAGATAAAACCAGGTATCATTCTCAAGATGTTCATCCACTGGGTGCTTTTTCCCCTGCCTGCGAAATACAGGATTAAAAACTGCACAGAACCCACAATGAGACTCAAAGCCACCGCTGCTGCGCTAAAATAGATATTATAATCTGTGACAGGGATCCCTTTAATCCCACTCACCACCATCACCACAATGATTCCGTATGCCACGGCTGCCAGCAGCATCGCCCCAAAACACATATAACGGCCCACAACCCGTTCCCTGTCACTGCCAGGCAGCATCTGGATAAAAGTGGACATATTTCTGTTTTCCAGGCAGTAAGGCGTCGTAGAGACGATCAGCACGCCAAAACAAAGGTAGGAGATGATAAATATCATATCTCTGGAATATATGGACATCAGGATCACAAATACCGGAAAAACTATCATTACTACTTTCTGATACCTATAAAATAAAAAATCTGTCTTCATAAATTTAACCCAGTTCATGCCATACCCGCCTTTCTTTTATTTGCATCCTTTTGGAACGCCACAATAATCTGATTCACCGTTGCTTTCTCTACCAGTACCTTTTTGGGCAGCCCGGCCGCCTCATCCACTGGAAGCACTCCGTAAAACCCGAATTCTGATTCACAAAAGCCGATCACTGCCTTTTTCTTTATCCTCTCTGCCTCTTCTCTTCCACCCTTTACCACCACATAGTTTTCTAGAAGATCATCCTTTGCCTCGCAGAACACTTTTTTTCCATTTTCAATATAGAAAATATAATCCGCGATCTGCTCCAGATCCTCCATGATATGGGTGGAAAACAAAACACTGTGCTCCCCGTCTTCTATATAGTTCTGCAGTATTTCCATGATCTCTTCCCTGGTCACCGGATCCAGCCCGCTGGTGGCCTCATCCAGAAGAAGAACTTTAGTCGGGCGGGATAATACTCCGGCAAACATCAGCTTGATCTTCATTCCTCTGGAAAACTCACCGATTTTCTTATTTTCCGGAAGTTCCCATCGCTTGACGCAGTCATCAAAATGTCTGTTGTCAAAACCCTGATAAAAGGACTTCATAATCCCCCGCACATCCCGTATACGGAACTCCGGGTAATAATATGATTCATCCCCGATATAACCAATACTCTCTTTTACTGCTGCCGGATCCTCCTCTATGGATACTCCGTCCACCAGCACACTTCCCTCAGTCAGCTTATACAGCCCTGTGATCAGATTGATACTGGTGGTCTTCCCCGCGCCATTCTGCCCCACATACCCCATAATATACCCTTTGGGCAGAGAAAAGCAGATATCCTGCAGAGAAAAATCATTAAAATGTTTACTCATATGGTTTACTTCAATCGCATTCATACTATAAATGTTCCTCCACATATCTTATAATTTCTTCATCCGGCATTTCCAGATACTTCGCGTTAACCTTCATAACCTCAAAGGCTTCCTCCATGCGTTTCTGATACTGTTCCCTGACAACGGAATTATTTTTACCGAGAACGATACTTCCCTTTCCCTGTCTGGAGACAATATACCCTTCACTCTCCAGCTCATTATATGCCCTGGTGGTGGTGATCACACTGATCCCAAGCTCCTTCGCCAGTTTCCGGATGGATGGCAGAACCTCTCCTTCCGGTATTGCCCCGGAAAGGATCTGCTCCTGGATCTGGTCAAAAATCTGCCGGTATATAGGCAGTTCTGACTCATTTGATAAAATAATGTTCATATTTTTCTTTTCCTTTACTTCATACTGTATATACTGTATATATCTTATTATATACACTTAGGCTGAATTGTCAATTGTTTTTTTCTTCTTTCGGATAAAAAATTCTTGTGGTTTTCGGTTTTTGCGTTATAATATATAGTTAGAGACAAAGAACAAGGAGGAAACAACTTATGCCTAAAAGAACTGATATTCACAAGGTGCTCATTATCGGCTCCGGTCCGATCATCATTGGGCAGGCATGTGAATTCGACTATTCCGGAACTCAAGCATGTAAGGCACTGAAAAAACTAGGATATGAAATCGTATTGGTAAATTCCAATCCGGCTACGATCATGACTGATCCAGAGACAGCAGATGTTACATATATCGAACCGCTGAACGTAGACCGTCTGGAGCAGATCATTGCAAAGGAGCGTCCGGACGCCCTGCTTCCAAATCTGGGAGGACAATCCGGGCTGAATTTGTGTGCGGAATTAAATAAGAAGGGCATTCTGGACAAATATAATGTAAAAGTCATTGGTGTACAGGTAGATGCCATTGAGCGCGGGGAGGACCGCATTGAATTTAAGAAGACCATGGACAAGCTCGGTATCGAGATGGCACGCAGTGAGGTTGCCTACAGTGTGGATGAGGCACTCTCCATCGCCGACAAACTTGGATACCCGGTGGTGCTCCGTCCCGCTTATACGATGGGAGGCGCCGGAGGCGGTCTTGTCTATAATAAAGAAGAATTAAAAACCGTCTGCGCCCGGGGCCTGCAGGCAAGCCTTGTAGGACAGGTTCTTGTAGAAGAGTCCATTCTTGGCTGGGAAGAACTGGAACTGGAAGTTGTCCGGGATGCAGAGAACAATATTATCACGGTCTGCTTTATCGAGAATATTGATCCTCTGGGTGTTCATACCGGAGATTCCTTCTGTTCTGCGCCGATGCTGACCATCTCTGAGGAATGTCAGAAACGACTTCAGGAACAGGCATATAAAATCGTAGAATCTGTACAGGTTATCGGCGGAACCAACGTGCAGTTTGCCCATGATCCTGTATCTGACCGTATCATCGTTATCGAAATCAATCCCCGTACCTCCCGTTCTTCTGCCCTTGCTTCCAAGGCGACTGGTTTTCCTATCGCCCTCGTATCGGCGATGCTGGCATCCGGGCTGACACTGAAGGATATTCCCTGCGGAAAATATGGTACCTTGGACAAATATGTGCCCGACGGCGATTATGTGGTGATTAAATTTGCCCGCTGGGCATTTGAAAAGTTCAAAGGCGTGGAGGACAAGCTGGGAACCCAGATGCGTGCGGTAGGCGAGGTCATGAGTATCGGCAAGACCTACAAGGAAGCTTTCCAGAAGGCCATCCGAAGCCTGGAGACCGGACGCTATGGTCTGGGACATGCAAAGGATTTTGACTCCATGACAAAAGAACAGCTTCTGCAGCTGCTGATCACCCCCTCCAGTGAGCGCCATTTTATCATGTATGAGGCACTCCGCAAGGGAGCTTCCGTGGATGAGATCTTTGAGATCACAAAGGTAAAGACGTATTTTATCGAACAGATGAAAGAACTTGTGGAAGAGGAAGAAGAACTTCTGCAGTCCAAAGGAAAACTGCCATCGGATGACCTGCTGATCAAGGCGAAAAAAGATGGTTTTGCTGATAAATATTTAAGCCAGCTGCTGGAGATCCCGGAAGAGGATATCCGCAGCCACCGCATCGAGCTGGGCGTGGAAGAAGCCTGGGAAGGGGTTCATGTAAGCGGTACAGAAAACAGCGCTTATTATTACTCCACCTACAACGCACCGGACAAAAATCCGGTAAACACAGATAAGCAGAAAATCATGATCCTGGGCGGCGGTCCTAACCGCATCGGCCAGGGTATCGAATTTGATTACTGTTGTGTCCATGCAGCTATCGCCCTGAAAAAACTCGGTTTTGAAACGATCATTGTCAACTGTAACCCAGAAACAGTGTCCACAGACTATGATACTTCCGATAAATTGTATTTTGAACCGCTGACACTGGAAGACGTGCTTTCTATCTATAAGAAAGAGAAACCACTGGGTGTCATCGCTCAGTTTGGCGGCCAGACTCCTCTAAATCTCGCCGCAGAGCTGGAGAAAAATGGCGTCCGTATCCTCGGAACCTCTCCTTCTGTCATTGATCTGGCAGAAGACCGTGATCTGTTCCGTGACATGATGGATAAACTGGAGATCCCGATGCCAGAGTCCGGCATGGCGACCACTGTGGAGGAAGCGATCTCCATCGCGGAAAAAATCGGTTATCCGGTTATGGTTCGTCCTTCCTATGTACTTGGCGGCCGGGGCATGGAAGTCGTATATGATGATGAGAGCATGACAGAATACATGAAAGCAGCAGTAGGCGTTACACCGGATCGCCCGATCCTCATCGACCGCTTCTTAAATCATGCCCTGGAGTGTGAGGCGGACGCCATCAGCGACGGAACACATGCTTTCGTCCCTGCTGTTATGGAGCACATCGAACTGGCCGGCGTACATTCCGGAGATTCTGCCTGCATTATCCCATCTGTACACATCACGCCGGAAAATGTGGAAACCATCAAGGAATATACGAGAAAAATCGCAGAGGAAATGCATGTAAAGGGTCTTATGAACATGCAGTATGCCATTGAAAACGGAAAGGTTTATGTGCTGGAAGCAAATCCGAGAGCTTCCCGTACGGTTCCTCTGGTGTCCAAGGTCTGCAACATCCGCATGGTTCCTCTGGCAACAGAGATCATCACCGCGGAACTGACAGGACGTCCTTCACCGGTTCCGGAATTAAAAGAACAGAGCATTCCGAACTACGGTGTGAAGGAAGCTGCATTTCCATTCAATATGTTCCAGGAAGTGGATCCGGTTCTCGGACCGGAAATGCGCTCCACCGGGGAGGTTCTCGGCCTGTCCCGCTCCTACGGCGAAGCTTTCTTCAAGGCGCAGGAAGCAGTACAGTCTAAACTTCCTCTGGAGGGAACTGTCCTGATCTCCGTTAATGCCAAAGACCGTCCGGAAGTGACTGAAATTGCCAGAAGCCTCTCTGAGGATGGCTTCAAGATCATCGCCACAGGAAGTACCTATGACCTGATCTCCTCTTCCGGCATTCCGGCGAAAAAGGTGAAAAAGCTCTACGAGGGACGTCCGAACATCCTGGATATGATCACCAACGGAGACATCCAGCTGATCATTAACTCCCCGGTGGGCAAGGAAAGCGTACATGACGACAGTTACCTGCGAAAAGCTGCCATTAAGGCAAAGATTCCTTATATGACCACCATTGCCGCTGCCAAAGCCACAGCTGACGGTATCCGATATGTGAAGACGCATGAAAGAAGTGAAGTGAAATCACTGCAGACACTGCATAGTGAAATCACGAATAAATAAAATTATATTTGGATCTTTATTAGATAAAACGACCCCAGCGGGGATTTCAAGAGTAATTGTTGAAATCCCCGCTGGGGTCTATGCTTATCACTGTTCGTCTATTCACCTTTTTCAAACGCGTCCTGTATGTATTCTTTTAACATAATATTGGAAGAAATATAGAAATCTTTTTCATCTCCATTCAGTCTTTCATCACGAAATAACTGTTCAAGCCGACTCTGTATCCCATATAAATGTTGAATCTTCCAATACAGATCTGTTCTTCTGATATCAAAATGAAGACTTTGGCACATGTACTTTCCTAATTCCGTTTTTCCCTGTATATACCCATGATCATTCCGCTCTATGTGCTGGTCAAACTCCTCCGTCGCCGGATCAACAAAACCAATATAACCGTCATTATGTATATTCTTGTCTTTCGTAGGCCACTTATTAGACTTTGTTCGATTACATTTAGGACAGGCAAGAACCAGATTATTATAATCATTGGTCAGCTCTGGTGCAAGGCTTTGAGGAACAAAGTGATCGATATGAAATCTCTGATGCATGATCGCTCCACTCTTCCCACAATACCCGCACATCCAATAAAAATCCTCCAGCAAATCTTCCCTGGCTTCCTGATATCTGTTTAATTCTCCAACATTCGATCTCCGCCGAAGCACCTTGTCACTGTGTACTCTCAATATTTCCTCCTATTGATCATATTTTTTTACAATACGGTCTCCAATTGCAAGCAACGCATCTAGTTTTTCTTCAAAGTCATTTGTCAGAATCTTTTCCGGTAGCTTCTCGATCATACCATAAGAAGACAACACTTGATACAACCTAAGGTATTCCTTTTCCTCTGACAGTGAAAGATTCCCCTCTTTCTTTTTTTCATGTAATAACAGATACTGCTCTTTCTTCTCTTCGCTGCGCCTTTTGAACACATCGGCACTCTGTTTCAGAATATCAACAAACTCTGCCAGTTTTTCAAGCTTTACGGGATCATCTCCCTCAGTATCAAATACAGTTTTAGAATATCTGTTGCGCCGCGTCACAAGTCCATCATTAACCTGATCCTGCTCCACTGCTGTCAAAATAAAACACTCCAGATCTCTCATCTGATCATTAATATAATTAATTAATGTAGAACCATTAAAACCAAATGATCCTACCATCTTATAATCTACTAGCAATACCTCAATTCGTTCCTCATATATTTTATCCAAAAATTCTTCTTTTGTATTACAATCTTCCAGCAAAATCAAATCTACATCTGCATATCTACGTTTGAGTTTTTTCCTGTAATTCTCATACTGGGTCGGCTGGTCATCTATATACCCTATCCTATACATATTTTCCTCCAAAACTTATATTTGCTTTAAATCCTTTGCTCAGCATTTTATTTTCCGATAAATCTATATCTCCATTATACTCCAGTATGGTTCGATTTACAATCCACATTCCCATCCCTGTCCCATCCTCATCTTTACTTTCACTGGGAATTCCTCTATCGCTTTCAAAAGCCTCCATGATCAGCTCTGGCCTCTTTTTATACTTAGGCGTCAGTCCCCACCCCGTATCTTCATAATAAAGAATAAATCCCTCTTCTCTTTTTTCAATCTTTATCATGATTTCTTTTTCATTCAGCACCTCGTCATTTTCGCGCTCAAAAGAAACAAGGCTGTTTGAAATAAGGTTGCTGATAACATTTTCGATATCAAAAGCAAAACATCTAAATAAAATATCCTCATCACAGGAGAATACCAGCCGGACGTCATTTCTTTCCAATATTTCCTTCCATGTTTCCATAAAAGCATTCAAAAGTTCCTTGATATTACAACATTTTCGTCTCCTTTTATCTTTGCGGATCGATTCAATGGTCACACCAAACCAGGAGGCAAAATGTTTTTTAAAAACAATTGCCTTCTGAATATTCCGAAAAGCCTCATCTATATCCTGGTCATACTTGATCGCTTCATATGCCGAATCCAGCTCCTGACCGATATTATTGGTCAGTGTACGGATCTCATGCATAAACATATTGGCAATAATCCCTGTCGTGGCCAGGGTCTGGAGCATCTTCATTTCATTTTCTAATTCCTGAATCTCCTGCTCCTGTCTGTCACCATAAGAGCTTAGCAGATTCATAACCTTATCAGGATCTGCAGCCGGAACTTCTTCTTCGTGATTTGTAGCCCCGCTGTCCTTATCCTCTATTCGGTCATTCTCCAATTTGTACTGCTTCCTTTTTTTCTGCTCCGCCTCCCACTTTTTGCGCTCCTCTGCAAGTCTGCGCATTTCTTCCAGTTCCGCCTGAATCTCGTCCTTCTGCCTGGCATACTCCGCCAGCTTTCTGCCGATCCCCTGCCTGTCTCGTTCGAACTCACTGATCACAGCTATAAGAACTCTTTTTAACTGTTCAAATCCGGGGCCTTCCTGGATGCCATTCCGGTTTGCAGCATCCTCAAGATTACTGTTTTTCCTTGATATATCCACCAATCCAATCATCTGTTCCGAGCCGACTCGCCAATTATTCCTTGGATGGCCCAGTCCCACCGGTGAACGGTTTCTGCGGGCGGATAACTCCAGCCAGTCAAAGTCATTATCCCCGTATTCACCATAGGGACGCACTCTGAAATGATCCCTATAGATCTTTATTCCACCAAATTCCCTGGTAAAATTTTTCCTTCCCTTGATGTCTTTATAGTAAAATTTTTCAGCATCTTTCTTAGTATAAGTAATTTTATTAAAATAGAGAACCCCTTTATAATCCCCTATAAGATTTGCGGTCTCTCCAATTTCTGCAAAGGTAAACTCCATCTGCTTTGTCTCACCATGAAAATAAGGTATCTCCTCCCTGGCGATACCTGCCTCCTGTAATATTTCTTCCTCTTCTTCCCCAAAATCAAATTCATTCCTGTTTAAATAAAGACTTAACTGATCCCCCTGAACCACAAATTTTATCCTGTAATCATAAGAATCAATATTGGCACTTACAACCTTTGCCATTTCAGCCAGCGTCGTATCATCAAAGAAATAAATATCAAAGTCTTGAACCACATCTGGAGGGAGAAGCATTTCCAAGTGATTCCGAAGTCTCTCCATGGTCTTTTCATTCCAGTCATCATGCAGACCATGTAACCGAAAAACAGTTCCTGTATTTCCCAGATCCAGATTTTCAATATGCTTAGCCATTCCCTGATTGATCCATGAATTAACATGTGCATACTCTAACAATGTATCATCCGAATCGAATAACTGCGCCTTTATATCCGACAGATTTTTACTCCCATCAAAATCATCCCAGTTAACGATCCATTCCAGACCACCCTGCTCAGAAATCGTCAACATTTCACAATGATCTGAAATACGGTCAAACGCAAATCTCCCAATCCCTTTTGCTCCTGTCTGAATACGGTTTCCAGCCGTTTTGAAAGTAATCTTTTTAGAGGAATTGCCAATGGTCATCCAATGGTCCCGGAGTACTTCTTCTACCATCCCGCTTCCATTATCAATCATAATGATACAATTTTCTGACGCACTATAATAAAGGCAGAATACTTTTGCATCTGCATCATAAGCATTTTTTACAATTTCAAGAACTGCCCCTTCTAATTTGGATACATTTTCCCTTCCGATCAATCTGGCTGTATATGCATCCACATTGAATGAAATACTTCTCTCATTCCGTCTCATTAATCTTCCTCCAAAGACCAAATCCAATAAACTATTTATTCCTCAAAACAGTCAGAATTATCCTCCCAGCCCAAGTTCTTTTGCTATCCTCTTGATCTGCTGGATAAATACGTCCTTATATTCATGTTATTAATTAATATATTACTTTTTAGTATAATCTTACACACCAAAAAAGTCAAGGAATATTCCCAGGGGCAGCCTCCCTTACCTCCGCGATCTCCAGCGTATCCTCTGTCACCGCACAGCCCAGATACAGAACCGTCACTCCGGCATTTACTGCTTCTTCCAATGCCTCTCCAAACTCCCTATGGGTTTCTATATTGGGACGCACCTCGGTAATACCCTCCATCTGGATCACAAACGCCACATAACACCGGTATCCTTCCTGCGCCGCTTTTTTCAACTCCCTCAGATGCTTGATTCCCCGCTGGGTGGGAGCATCCGGAAAATATCCGATGCCGTCAATCTCTAACGTACAGCCTTTAACTTCCATCAGATACTTTTGATCTCCCTTCTCCATATAAAAATCGATGCGGGAATCTCCGATGGTATATTCCGGGCGCACTACATCATAATCCTGCCCCTCCAGCCATGCCTTTACAATCTTATTTGGCGCCTGGCTGTCAATATTTACCCAGCCCAGACTTTCCTTATAGACACTGATCAGGTCGTACTTCGTCTTGCGGGAGGGATTGTCACATCGTTCTAACACCACCTCAGCGCCAGGCAGCAAAAGCTCCCGGCACCGGCTCGTATTTTTCACATGTACCGTTTCCCGCCTGTTATCGATCATAACCTCTGCCACAAAACGGTTTTCCCGGCTGCAAAAGCTGCCGTGTAAGGTATTTTTGTATTTCATATTTGTATTCTGGATCCTCCCCCGCGTCAGACCTTTCAAATCCTAATCCATTTCACTAGCGGATAAAATTCGTATGGATCTTCGCCTCATATTCTGGCGCTTCGATCCCTGCCTCAATTCCCGCCTTTCTATTTTTCAGAGCCCACGCCATATTTTCTCCCAGTGTCCGCATCGTCTGCAATCCTTCTTCATCTTTTTTTACGTCCTCCGGACAGGAACCATGAACCTGATTCCAATACTGGGATCCGATGACGTTCATACTGCAGATCGTAAAATATTTGTTCAGGCGGTCAAAGGCTGCACTGGCGCCACCACGCCGGCAGGACACCACCGCCGCACCAACTTTGCCTTTCATCCGGGAGCCGCCACAGTAAAAGAGACGGTCTAAGAACGCCTGCACCTGCCCGGATGGCCCCGCATAGTACACAGGAGAACCCACCAGGATCCCATCGTATTCATCCAGATGCTCCAGGATCTCATTTACTTTGTCATCGAAAATACAGCGTCCCTTTCCGGCGCATTTGCCACAGGCGATGCAGCCTGCCACCGGCTGATTCCCCACCCAGGCAAATTCTGTTTCAACACCATTTTTCTCCAGCGTGTCCGCCACCTCTCTCAGCGCAGTATAAGTGCAGCTGTGTTGCCGGGGACTTCCATTTAAACATAAAACTTTCATATAACATATCCTCCATACTCTAAAGTATTCCTTTTAGCTAAAGTATATACCCTGCTCCTGTTAAATGCAACCATTGAAATTCTGATCCATTAATGCTACAATCATAATAATTTTAAAAAATCTTTTTGGAGGACACTATGGGAAACTATATAATCAGCTGCTGTTCAACGGCAGACCTAAGCGAAGAACATTTTAAAAAAAGAGAGATTTCTTACATTTGTTTTCATTTTGAACTGGACGGAAAAGAATATCCGGACGATCTTGGCAAGTCCGTTCCATTTGATAAATTTTACCAGTCCATGCTGGAGGGTGCAGATACTAAAACTTCCCAGATCAATGCAGACGAGTTTGAAGCTTATTTTGAGCCATTTTTAAAAGAAGGGCTTGATATTCTTCATGTCACCCTTTCCTCCGGTATTTCCGGTGTGATCGGCTCTGCCAATATCGCCTGCCGCAATCTTTCGGAAAAATATCCGGAACGGAAAATATTGATCGTGGATTCTCTGGGGGCCTCTTCCGGCTACGGTCTTTTGATGGACCGGTTAGCAGATCTCCGGGACGAGGGAAAAACTCTGGAAGAAGTTTATGACTGGGCAGTCTCCCGCCGCCTGAATGTGAACCACTGGTTTTTCTCCACTGACCTGACATTTTATATCAAGGGTGGCCGGATCTCCAAAACCGCCGGCGTAGTCGGCGGCCTGCTGAATATCTGTCCGCTGCTCGATATGAACCATCTGGGGCAGCTGATCCCTCGATATAAAATACGGACAAAGAAAAAAGTCATCCGCGCCATTGTGGATAAAATGGAAGAATTGGCAGAAAATGGGACAGACTATGATGGAAAATGTTACATCTCCCAGTCCGCATGCCTGGATGATGCAAAAGCTGTAGCTGCCCTGGTAGAAGCCCGTTTCCCTCGCTTAAAGGGAAAGGTGGAGATCAACCACATTGGCACTACCATTGGCAGCCACACCGGCCCCGGCACCATCGCCCTGTTTTTCTGGGGAAAAGAACGGGGTGAATAATGAAAAAGAGACCCCTGATTTTACTGACTATACATTATTACACGTCACAGCTCCTCCTGCATTTATATCACCTGCTACAGTGTCGCAGGTGACTGATCCTCCTGCATTTACATCTCCTGCCACGGAGTCACAGGTGACTGATCCCCCCGCATTTATATCTCCCTGGACACCATCGCAGGAGACAGAGGTTCCCGCCGACACATCACCTTGTATATATCCTCTGATCTGCGCCGATCCCCAGATCTCTATACAGAGATTTTCTTTCGGCATTTGCTCCGACTCAAGGGAAAGAGGAATCATGGGTACATCCTCTTCCGATATTCCCTTGAGCTCATTCTGTGTAATCACACGGTTTCCTATACATTGGAAAATCCTTACCTTCCCATCATCCGGCAGCTCTATCTTCTCCAGTTTCTGCAGCCTTACAAATTCACTTGTCTCTTCCCGCAGCAGATAATCCAGGCTCACTCCCAGATAATCTGCGATATGCGGAAGATATATAATATCCGGACAGGACTTGCCACACTCCCATTTGCTGACTGCCTGAACCGAAATGCCAATTTCCTCTGCAAGACCCTCCTGACTCAAATTCTGTACTTTTCTGGCTTCCCTGATTTTTTCACTGATCTTCATACTTTCTGCCTCCTTTTTCATGTTTGGCGTGACCTTTTGACCCTGGCATCTCTCATTATAACTTCCCACTGCCGGCAGTAACAGCAACCATCCGTAGATATCACATCAACCATTGGTTGAATCCCGCATGGTTCTTAAAACCCTTTTAGCACCCCCTCTATACCCTCTCTTTCATAGATACCCCGGTAATACTCCACCTCGTCGCGGATCAGGCTGTCGATCACCCGCATCCCCAGGAGCTCCACCGGCGCCTTATCATCTGTCATCACAAGGTTTCCAGCCTCATAGGACTGCATTCCCTCCAGTATTTTTTCCATAAGAGCTGTGATCTCTGTGTCAGTCCCGGCGGTGATCCCTCTTCGGAAGCGATCCACTGTCTCCCCAGAATCAAAAGCATACAAGGCACGATTTGTACATCCGGGCACATCTATTGTATATACATTTTTAAATACGCTGCCAATGGTATCCGACAGATATTGGTTGATATTTCCCTCCTCGTTTCCCTTCATATTCAGGTTCACAGCCATTACCCCGCCCTCTTTCAAATGAGTTCTTACAAGAGAAAAAAATTCAGCCGAGGACATCTGGAAGGGAATGGTAATATCCTGAAAAGCATCCACCAGGATCACATCATATTTTTTATCCACTGCGTTTAGATATGCCCTGCCATCGTAAGTAGTCACCTTCATATCTTCCGGCAGCTGAAAATACTGTTTCGCAAGTTTTGTAATCTTCTCATCAATTTCCACACCCTCGATGTGAATGTTATCAAAATATCTCTCACACTGCAGGGCAAAAGTCCCTGTACCCATGCCAAGAACCAGCACTTCCAGATCTTCCTTTTCATTCACTCCTGCCATGACTGGTGCCGCCATCATATAATCGTAATACATCCCTGACAGACTGGTATCTTTTTTCAGGATCGACTGCACACCGAAGAGAACATTTGTGGAGAGGATCACATTGTTTTTATCCTCTTTGACCTGCAGATAATTGTACACGGACTCTCCCTCGTAGATCAGTCCGGTCTCCCAGAAGGCAAAACGGCCGGAGAAGCCGCCAGCACAGCACAAAGCAAACAGGATTATTCCCACAACCACACTTCTGCTGCCCTTCTTTTTGCTCACAAAATAGATCAACGCAAGCAGTAAAAGAATTCCTGCAAAGACCAAAAATGTCACAGAGGTTCCTAAAGCCGGAATCGTTACAAAGGTAGGCACAAAAGTTCCGATGATACTGCCGATGGTATTGGATGCATTCAGCATACCCACAGTCTTTCCACTGTCCTCCAGACTATCTACAGTATATTTTACCAGGGAAGGGGTTACGGTTCCAAGGAGAAACAGAGGAAATACAAAAATCACCATACATGCAGCAAACGCGGCCCAGATCAAAAAATTGCTGCTCACTGAAAAAATAAGCAGCGCAGAGATTCCCAGTATGATATATTTTCCCACTACAGGAATGGCTGCGATCCACACTGCCGCAAAGATCATCCTCCGGTACAGCCTGTCCGGATCAGGATTTTTGTCGGCGGCCCTTCCACCATAAATATTTCCCAGGGCCATGGCGATCATAATCGTCCCAATGATGATCGTCCACACAATCTGAGAAGAGCTAAAATAAGGCGCCAGCAGACGACTGGCACCGAGCTCCACTGCCATCACGGACATTCCTGCAAAAAATTCTGTCACGTACAAATAGATTTTATTTTTTAGAATCATATTTTCTCCTCTCAAAAAAGTAGTAGGGCAGTCAAAGCCTGCCCCACTGTCTATTCAAAAGCACTAACTCAGCGCCTTCTCTCTCCATTTTCCCATGCGGTAAAAAACCGCTGTCACCACAGCGCCGATCACCCAGGAACATAGCAGGGAAATAAAAATACATTCCTGCCTTCCGTTGGGAAGTTCCGCACTTCTGGTCAGATATGCAATCCCATATGCCACGGGCACGCGCACTACAACTGTAGTAAATAAGGAGATCCACATCGGCGTCATAGTATCACCGGCTCCCCGCATAACACCAGATAGGCTCTGGGTCACTGCCATCGCTATATATCCGAATGCGATGATCCCCATCATGCGACGGCTCAGATCCACCAGCTCTGAAGTATCGGTAAAGATCCCCATAAGCTGCTTTCCAAAAATAAGAATGGCACCTGTGATAACAGATGTAGTGAGCACAGCGATCAATGTGCCCTGCTTCGCTCCCTGGCTTACACGATCCTGTTTTCTTGCTCCCACATTTTGTCCGGCATATGTAGTCATGGCAGTTCCAAAAGAAAAGTTGGGCAGCATCGCAAAGCCATCCACTCTCATGACAATTACATTTGCCGCAATAAACATCTCACCGAAACTATTGGTCAATGACTGTACAATGATCATGGCCATAGAAAAGATCGCCTGGGTCAGACCGGAAGGAAGTCCCAGCCGGATGATATTTTTCGCATATTTTTTATGGAGTTTCATATAAGAGAGCTTCAGGTCAAAGATCTCTGTCATCTTAGCCAGACGCAGGAAGCACAGCACTGCCGATACCGCCTGGGCGATCACCGTAGCCAGCGCCACGCCGCTGACTCCCATTCCCAGCTTTGCCACAAAAAGCAGGTCAAGCACAATATTCAGCACGGTAGATACCAGAAGATACAACAACGCCGAAAAGGAATCTCCCAGTCCTCTCAAAACACCACTAAGTATATTGTAATAAGCACATCCCACGATACCAATAAACATAATCATAAGATATGAAGTACACCAGCCAATGATGCTTTCCGGTGTCTTTAAAAGTACCAGCAGAGGCTTCACAACAATCAGCGACAAAACCATAATAATAGCTACTGCTGCTGCCGTCAGCAAAATACAGTTTCCTATGGTGCAGGAGAGGTCTTTTCTCTGCTTTGCTCCATAATACTGTGCCACCATAATGCTGGCTCCCATACTGATACCAATAAATAATACCAGCAGCAGGTTCAGGATCGGCCCGGCACTTCCTACAGCGGCCAAAGCATTGTCCCCTACGTATTTTCCCACGACGATACTGTCCACAGTATTATAGAGCTGCTGCGCGATGTTCCCGATCAGCATAGGAAGGGTAAACGCAACGATCTTTTCCCATGGTCTTCCTACCGTCATATCTGTTGCCTGAAATAACTCTCTTATTTGTTTCATTATCAATCATCTCCATTTGTTAGGATGTGTAAAATTTAACGTTATTATATTTTTCGTGTACGCTTTTTGCACATCAAAGTCCGTTAGGGCTTATTTTACCATAATTTAAAATAATTTGCCAGCTATTTTCTGGTTTATTCCCTGCTCCACAAATAGCTGTATGCCTGGGTTCTGCCGGCAAAAAGCTCATTTTGAAGAAGATGCCGGACTTCTTCCTTCGTATACCACCCGGCCTCGATCTCTTCCACCGGGGAGTCACTCTTCCGTATCCTGCCCTCCGCTGTTCCCACAATACAGAGATTAGTCTCATTGGAAAACCCCACCGCACTGTAACTGATGGGCAGGATTTCTTTGATGCTTACCAGCTCAAGCCCTGTCTCTTCCTTTAATTCCCTGGCGGCGCTCTCCTCCGGTGTCTCACCCTGTTCGATCAGCCCCGCCGGAAAATTGTACACCCACTCCCCCGGTGCCAGGCGAAACTCCCGGTTGAGAAGCAGCTTTTCCCCACTCTCATCGTGCATGATCAGCACCACTGCATCTGCTTTTTTCTTCTGAAGATCCTCCAGCCTCTTCACTTCTGGATTTCGGCTGATCATCTCGTATATCTTTTCCAGTCCCTCTTCTGTCTCATAGGTAATATCATAGCGATGAATAAATTTTCCACCCAGAACTTTTTTGATCGAGATACATTTCACGCTTTATTTCCCCCTGCATTTCTCCACACCGACGGGGACATGCCCGTCTGCTTTTTAAATACCTTTGAAAAAGAAAATGGATCATTGTAACCGACGGAATAGGAGACGTGCTGCACCGGCATAGCAGTCTCCCTAAGCAGCTGCTTGGCCTTCTTTATCCGGAACCGGATCAAATACTCCTGAATCGTATAGCCTGTGGCATATTTGAACACCTTGCTGAGATAAGATCTGTCAATTCCACAAAAATCAGCTATGCTCTGCACACAGATCGGTTCTGAATATTTTTGATTGATATAATCGATAACCCATTGAACGTAACGAAGGGCCGGTTCCGTCTGCTCCCCCTCCTCCGGCTTAACCGGAGAGTGGTCGATCAAAAGCTGGAAAAAATTATATAACTTTCCCATACAGGTATACTCCTGTTCGTGACAGTCGCATATTTCCTGCAGAATCCCCCCCAGCTGCACACCTACGTCTGGCAGCTGCAGCACCGGCGTCTTTCTTGTCAAACCTGCTTTTTGCAGCAGCTCCACCACTTTGAATCCGTGAATGTGGATCCATATATAATGCCATGGTCTTTCATCATCTGCCTGATAGCGGACCAGCGTATTTGGGGGCATTAAAAACAGGCTCTGCTCCTTCACTGCAAACTCTTTTTGATCTAAATATAACGTCCCCGCCCCACTAAATACATAGTGCAGAATATATTTATCCCGGATAATAGGCCCAAATTCATAGCCCGCGGGGCATTTCTGCCTCCCCACCTCATAGAGACGCAAATCCTCATATTGACTAAAATTCAGCCACCAAACCTGCCAGTCTTCTTCCATGACCGCCCTCCTCACTGCCAGCTCAATGCCCTCTGGCAAGCTGCATCAACAGCCCCTTTCAATCATGCCAATTAGCTCTATACTATCACCTCTTTTCCGGCACGTCAACCCGGAAAGAAAAAGTACTATCAACCGGTGAACCATTTTCACAATATGTCTGTGCTGGTTCTCCCTGATTGATAGTACTTTCTTTTTATTTCGCCTGATGCACCGGCAAACCGGCAACAAGCCAGATTAAACTGTTATGACAATCTATCATTTGATCTTAACCTTTTTCACTTTGCTCCATGCGCCATATACTTTTTTCGTACCTGATTTGCGGAGTGCACGCACACGAACATAGTACAGTTTCTTTGATTTCAGTTTTTTGATCACTTTCTTTGAAACGGATTTCTTTACAACGATTGTCTTGGCTTTTTTCCATTTTTTATTCATGCTATAAGAGATCTGATAAGATGAAACATCTTTCAACTTCTTAAAGCTTACTGTCATCGTCTTTTTCTTCTTGCTCTTAGCTGTGACGCCTTTCACCTTTCCTGGTTTCTTTACGCTGTTTTTGGGTGTGGCTGTCGGAACAGCAGGTGCCGGTGTCGCCTGTGCACCATTTCCAGATGGATTCTGAGGTGCCGGTGTCACCTGTGGTGGCTCTGGAGCCTTCTTGATGGTATACGTTTTCTGTACTCTGCCGGCATACTCACCGATTCCCACAACTGTCACTGTAGCAGTACCTGCCTGTTTGCAGTTGGAATAATAAACCTGATAGTCTTCCCCATCGGTCAATGTAACGCCATTTCTTACAACAGTTACCGCCGGTGTATTTCTCTCTCCGCTGTATTCATATTCCTCTTTCGATAAAGTTACCTCTGACATAGAAAGGTCCGCCTTAGAAATAGCGATCCGGTCGATACCCGGCGCCCCTGCCTTATCATTATACAGACAGATCGTATTGGTTCCTGCCTCCAGATTTACATTGATGGACTTCGCGGAAACGGCGTTGCCATCGCCAGCCACGGCAATCACGCCGCTCAGCTCTATGGGTTTCCCATCGTTCACCTTTATATACAGATTTTTGGCAGTCGGAGATATTAAGAAAAGCCTGCACTCATGTTCGCCCTCTTCCAGCGCCTCCACCTCAAAGGTTACATTTTTCTTACTGTTTCCACCCACATTATTCACAAATTTTTTACCGGAGACATAATCTGTCTGGGAAATCGTAGTCCCCTCTCCCAGCTGCGCATCCTCTGCCTCATAATATTTGTATCCGTCGTATACCGTTGTACCGATCGGGTCATTTTTACTGAATTTGATGGCACAGCCTCCGGCTTTCATCAGGCTGAGATCCATCACAGTATCGGCTGTCACCTGACGGGTTTCTACGTCAATACCACCTTCTTCTTTATCGGTATAAATATATGCATAATAGGTCTCGCCCGGATCCAGGAAGTCTAAGGAGATCTCAAAATCACTGGCATCATTGGTCATAGCGCCCACATACCAGTTTTCCCCGCTCCTTCTTGCCCGGATCACAGATTCTCCCGGAGTACCTGCCAGCAGCCGGCTCTCATCCCATGAACTCGGCAGACCGGCCATCAGGGAAGAACCGCCGTATCCCGGATAGACGTAAGCAGAATGTGCCAGGGTCTGGACCGCGGATTCATACACAACAGTCATACCCAGCATAAATCCATCGGTGGCAGCTACATTCTTTACACTCATTCCCACTGGTGTAAATTCCATGGAGCCAATGACATTTCTCGTGTAGGGCAGCATCAGGAGAGACTGGACCGGTGAGCCGCTTCCCCACTTAAAGTACTCAGAACCCATCACAGCTTCACTGGATAAGATATTTGGAAATGTCCGGTTTTCCCCGTTGGGATCGGTACATCCATGATAATTCAATACCAGTTTATGTTTGGCGGCGATGGACGCCAGATCATACATTACCTTCATGGCAAACTGGCTGTCACTGTTGATATAATCTACTTTCACACCTTTCACGCCCAGCTCTTCACACCAGGCAAATTCCTGTTCAATGGTCTCTGGATTATCCAGATCAAATTTATGAGGCTGGTCAAACTTATTTACACCGTACCACAGAAGCAGCCCGACGCCTTTCGGTTCTGCATAGGCAGCCAGATCCCGGATCTTAGTCTCATAGTCCTTCCACAGCTCCCATCCAAAATCGATCAGACAGTATTTCTGCCCCGTCTCCTGGGCATAATCAATATAGTCATACATGTTATCGTAATCAATGGCATCGCTGGTGGTCGACCACCAGGACCAGGAAGAAGTTCCCGGCTCTACCCAGCTGAAATCTCCTTCTGCCTGCGGATTCAGATCCGAAATAAGAGAACTGTTTACCAGTTTTTCCAGATTGTCCGTCATAACAGCCACACGCCATGGCGTATGGAATACATCCGTCATCTTCACGCTGGAGATACCTTTATAATTAGGCGTATACTGCTGCCCGTTCTTTGAGTCGTCTGTTTCCTGCACCAGATACGTTCCAAAATTAACCTGCAGCGCCGTACTGCCTGACTTCGTTTTGAAACCAGAAGCACAGTAAGGTTCTTCCTCATTGTATACGTTTGCCTCTGCCAGAAGCACCCAGTAATCTCCGTTATTCGTCGGCACTTTTCCCAGGATCGGAGGTCCATAACTGCTGTTAGCACTCTTAATGCTGGACACCTTCCGCGGGGTGTATGTACTTGCCTCATAGGTCGCCGATACTCCCATGGTCCATATATTGGCTGCATCCGGAAGCACAAAAGAACTTGTCTCTTCGGTTACTTCCGTCACCTCATCGCTGCTGCCGGTATCACCGTCTACTTCGTAGCGGTATGCCATTCCGTCCTCAAACAAACGGAAAATCATAGTGATTTTACTGCTTCCCCGGGTAAGGGTAAAAGCTGTCTCCTGATATTCCTTAGAAACATGGCTGGAACTTCCCTGCACCCAGTCATACTCTTCTTTTCCTTTTGTCTTCTGGATGGAGTCTTTATCCAGTTCAAGGCTGCGGGACAGATCCAGTCCCTTTGTAACCAGCCCCAGAGGTGCACATTTCATGACAACCTCTCCATTGCGGTATGCGGAATAGTAGTATTTCTGGGAAGAGTCTGTCCAGATCCGCACTACATTACTTCCATCCACAGATGCCGTCTCCAGTTCTTTTACCTCTGTCATACCGGCAGAACCGTCATCCTGCACAATCTCTTCTACCGGAGGTTTCTGCTGGCTCACATCAATCCCATATCCCTCCGCTGCCGCTTTCACCTGATCAGCGGTTAATGCTTTGTCATACAGACTTACATCGTCCAGCTGCACAGCACAGTCTCCGTCAGTCCATGTGGAGCAGGTCTTTCCCAGCGCATTGTTCACAAGGCTGCTGATAGAACTTAACCGGCTGCTCAAAACCTGGGAGTCTCCTCCGCCACAGGTAGTCTCTGCCAGAGCTCCGTTTACATAAAACTTTACTTCATCTGCAGATACTGTAATCGTCACAAGATTCCAGGCATTTTTTTCTGGTTCAGAATTAAAGATATGTTTGTAACTTGAATTGTCATCAAAAATAAGATTCCATACGCTGTCACTGGAATGCGGCGCGAAGGCAAACTCATTTTTATTCTGGCTGTCGGCAGAACTAAACAGTCTGGAATAGCTGGAAATACTAGAATCCGGTTTCATCCAGAAAGACCATGTCAGTCCTGTCTCTTCATTTATTCCCTCATATAAATTATTGGGAAGCTCTACATAGGAACTGCCTTTAGCCCCGCCGGAAAGCTTCAGAACATGGTTGGTGTCAGAAGAATATTTTTTCCCAGCCATCTCTATCACCGCCGGATCCACTTTAGCTGATCCCTTTAACAGTGCGCTTCCCTGAGATGCCGTTCCTGCATTTTCCACCGTCTCCCCTTCTACTTTTTCAAAATTCCATTGATAGACAGGCTGCAGCACCTCTGCTGCCTCTGCTGTACTGCCTGAAGTACCTGTACTGCACATCGGAATGACCAGTGCAGCAGAGAGAACACCTGTCAAAATACGTTGCAATGTTCGCTTCATTTCACTACCTCCATTCACAATTTCTGTCCATAAAATATAATTTTTCTATATAATATTCCATAACAATATGATATCAAAAAAGAAAAAATAAAGAATGTCCTTATGTCATATAAACATGTCAAAATGCGTTAGCCAGGCGGCGGGGATCTGAAACACTGTCCAAATCCCCGCCACCTGGCTAACACTATTTATTTTCTACATGATAGATTTTATCAATCTCGTCCTGAACATCTTCAAGATCCATTCTTACCAGAGAAAAGATCTCCATGAGACGCGGGTTAAAGATCCCGCACTCTCCCTTCATGATCATCTCAAATGCTTCCGTCCTGCCATAAGCGGGTTTATAGATCCTCTCACTGATCAGTGAATCATAGGCATCTGCCAGCCCGACAATCTGTGCAGAGATGGGAATCTCATCCTTCGCCAGTCCCTTCGGATAACCGCCCCCATCAAACCTCTCATGATGGTACATGCACACCTCAGCACAACAGCGGAATAATTCGTACTCCACATTTTCTTTTTTCAAAGTTTGACGAATATGTTCAAAAATCTGCCGTCCCTTTCTCGTGTGGTTCCGCATGATCTGCTTTTCTTCAAAAGTCAGCTTTCCAGGCTTATGAAGGATATGATCCGGTATTGTCATCTTACCCAGATCGTGCATCATGGCAGCAAAGGCAATATGCTCACAATCCCTGACAGATAATTTGTATTCCGGACAGAACTGGCGAATCTTCACCAGCATGATTTCTGTAAATTTTCTCACTTTCTCACAGTGGTGTTCCGCAAAAAAATCTCTGCTCTCTATCATAGAAATGAGATATTCAAGCAATAACCCTGTTCCTTTCTGCATACCATTACACCTCCTTATCGTGGTATCATATCCACTTTATTGTCCTGAGCCACAAAATCCACATTATAAAATGCCTCTTTTAATGCCAGCGGTGCGGTATTCAGATACAATAATGTTCCCGGAAAAGCTCTTCCTGACACCCGGACGCGTGCGCCTCTCTGCTTGGTCATCTTATCCATCTTCACCGACTGCTCTTTTAAAAGATCTTTCTTTTGCTTCTTTTGTGTATAGACTGCCTTAGTAAGCCGTGCCAAAAATTCCGTTGACTTCTCATCCCGCGATGGCTTCTCCATCAGTTTCTGCAGTGCGGTCTCACAAGTCTTGAGTTCGGCATCTACTTTATCGATCTTTTTAACCAGTTCCTGGTATTCCATCATATCGTCTTTATCAATCCCCACTTCTACAATGGTCTTGATCTCCGCGATATTACCTACTCCAAAGCAGGATACTCCCTGCTTGGCACAAACATACCCTCCGATGATGACACCTCTGCGTCCTTCTACCAGAAGTTTGCCCTGGGTCCTCAGATCACAGTTCAGAAGATAACTTGCTTCCACATCGCCTTCTGCCTCCAGAGTTGCCGACTCAAAAAATTTGCCCATGATCTCTCCGCCGGAAATGATCTTTCCGATTCCTTTGCCCTGGTAGCCTTTACGGATGATCACATCCTTGCCGGCCTGAATCTGGCAGCCCTCACAGTGTCCGTCGATCACCACACTTCCTGTCGCCGTGATCGTAAATCCGGAATGCACATTTCCCAATATATTGATATCTCCATTAAAGTCGATATTTCCAACAGAAGCGTCCACGTCCCCAGGCACCGTATACAGATTCCGGATAATCAGCTTATGGTTATAAGTATCCAGCTCAACAATGCCGTCCAACAGAGAATAATACTGCTTTTTGTCCTCCGTCATCATAAAGCCCTCTCCCGTCAGTGGCGGCAGTTCTTTTCCCTGTTTCGGAGCAATCATCCTTCCTGTCACATCATATCCGTACACACCCTGGGTGGCGGGCCGGTACTCCACTAGCAGCATATCCTTTTTCACAACTTCAAACAGTTCCATACTCTTGTAATCTACAGAACCGTCCTGCAGCACCCTTGGTTTACGATTTAATTCTTTTCTAAAGTAAAACGTGAATTTTCCATCCTCACCATTCACTGCTGCTTTCCCCTCCGCCACAACGACGGGTTTGTGAAACTGCTTATTTTCCACGATCGCTCTTATGCGGTCACTGAGTACTCCCTGTTTGACTTCATTATGCCGCAACAGGCGGATCAAAGCCGGTACGGTAAGTGCTTCCAGCTTTTCCTGCATCTCACCGCTTACCAGGGAGAAATCCATGGTAACCGTCATCTTATCCTCAGATACAACAACACAGGGATCAAAGAGATAAGCTTCGTCCGTTGTTTCTTCCCTTTTTGTTTCCGCCGGCTTCACCGGTGTCTCTTTTTCTTCTAATGTATCCTGCAGCAACCGCTCAATTTCTTCGGAAAACTCATCGTTGGATTCGCCCAGCTCCTGCCGGATGTCTTCCATCTGTTCCGGCTCAAAATATATTTTCGCATACTTGGCTACATCCAGGCCCTCTAAGAGCCCCTTACGGATCACCTCCATCTGCTTTGCCGTAAATTCCGGCCTGGCATAGATGGAAACATCCACCTTCCGCTCCAAACCATAGCGGATCTCACGCATCTGGAACCAGTTAAACCGGATGTCTGCATACCGTGAAACATCCAGTCCCTCTTTCAGACCAGATATGATCTCCTGCAGCTGTACACCATGAATTCCTTTGCGCAGATACGGCACCAGGTTCACGCCATACTCATGGGCATTATTGATCTGTCTGAGCTGTTCGGCATCGTACCCCTGTTTCAGATATTCACTGATATCATAATTCATGCGGATTCCCCGGCTGATCTCATTTAGAATGGCACCTGTATAACCCTTTTCAATAAAAGGTATGAGATTGATCCCATCTGCCAGTCCCAGGCGGATGGCACGCATCGTCGTATATGTATATTCTGGCTTGGCAAAAATAGACACATTCATCTTCTTTTCCAGTCCCAGCCGGATCTCCTTCATCTGAAACCAGTCAAATTGGGGGGAAGCATACTGGGAAACATCCAGTTTCTGCTGCAGTCCCTTCCGAATCTCCTTCATCTGGGCTGCCAGATAACTGACATCCATATATTTTGCAACACTTACGCCCGCCTGTATGCCTGCCCGGATCTCATTGCACTGCATCCAGTCAAACCCTTGATCGATATACTTACGCATATCAAAACCGGTCTCCATGGAAACACGGGTCTCCTCCATCTCTAACCAGCTCTTCTGGGGATCAAGATATACTTCTACATCTACGCCGCTTTCCAGACCTCTTCTGATCTGTTCCAGCTGCAATACGTCGAATGAAAGGCGGCGATACCTGTCGATATCACCGCCGGCCTTTTGGCACAACAATAACTCCTTCTGGTAATTCTTTTTTTGGATCTCTAAATCTATTTCCCGTCTGGTCATAAGATCCCCCCTTTTGGTATCATCGCTTCACTTTAACCTCTTAATGTATATTAGAATTATATTAATTCTAGTACCTTTTGTCAAGTGCCGTCACCTATCGAAAGCCAGTTTTTTATGGTATATCCTTATTTTATCATGTCCCAGGTCAATTGTACATCCCTACCTATATCAATGCGTGCTTTTTTCCCGAGAACTGCCTCATATTTTTCCGCCGGAATCTCTCCTGTACCCGGCCGCTTCACCCAGAGATTATCTCTGGTAAATATTTCCCCCGCCCTCACTGGTGCAATGGTGACCGCAGTGGCAAAAGCAAAGTCAATCGTTACCTGTTCTTCTTTCAAAGCCTCTTTTGTTCCCCCCAGCATCTTAGGAACCTCCCCAGCCGCCTGCAGCAGCTCACGAAGCGCTCTCTCGTCCATGGAACACACGATATCCGGTCCCTGTCTGTCCATCCGGTCAGTATAATGCCGCTCTACCACTTTAGCGCCCAGGGTTATCGCCGAGATACAGGCATTGTTATTTAAAGTATGATCGGAAAGCCCCACCGGTATATCCGGATATGCCTCCATCATTTGCTGCATTGCCCCTAGCCTGACCTGCGCCGGCGTGGTGGGATAGAGATTGGTGGTGTGCAAAAGAGCATAATCTACACCATGTCTTTCCAGGATCGCAATGGCTTTATCTATGCTGTTTAGATCATTCATACCAGTGGAGACAATCATAGGCTTACCAAAAGCCGCCACGTGTTCCAGCAGTGGATAATTGTTCATCTCTCCGGAGCCGATCTTATATGCTTTCACACCCATTTTTTCCAGTCGGTCTGCTGCTGCCCTGGAAAATGGTGTACTTAGAAATACCATCCCTAGTTCCTCGGTATAGCGCATCATTTCCCGCTCCTCTTCCTCATCCAGAGCGCAGTCCGCCATTACCTCATAGATCGAGACATCTGCATTTCCTGGAATTACCTTTTTGGCCGCTCCCGCCATCTCATCTGTCACGATATGCGTCTGGTGCTTGATTAGTCTTGCTCCGGCGCGATGTGCCGACAACACCATCTCTTTCGCTGTCTCCAGGCTTCCATTGTGATTGATGCCGATCTCCGGTATCACAAGCGGTTTCGCAGATCCACCGATCTCGATCTCTCCAATCTTAAATGACTTCATAATGTAATTTTCCCCCTCAATTCTGCTAAATAACACTAATGTATTTAGATAAAAAAGTAATTTCAGATATTCTTTGTGGCAGTAAACCACATAGAAATCTGAAATTACTTTACTTACGCGAAAGGCACAAGCCAAGCTGGAATGCTTGCATTCCAATTTGGCGCCGCCCGCGAACGTGAGAAACTCGCAAAGCGTGTTTCTCATCGTTAATTATAACTTTCGCGCCTGCTCGGCCAGGTTAATCCGAACCAGCGACTTACGAAGCGCCTGTTCTGCTCTTGCCATATTTATATTTGCATCTGTGCTCTTAATTCTTCTCTCTGCTCTTGCCTTTGCCTCCAGTGCCCGGTTCATGTCGATTTCATCCGGCCATTCACAGGACTGGGCAAGAATCGTCACCTTATCCGGCAGGATTTCAAGGAACCCTTCCAGAACAGCTGCCTCTTTTATCCCTTTCTCGTCCGAGGATTCCGTGATCGTCAGAACACCGGGAGCTACAATAGAGGTCAAGGGTATATGATCTGCATAGATGCCGATCTCTCCTTCTATGGTCGTGAGTTCCACCATCTCCACATCTCCGGTGTAAAACACCCTCTCCGGTGAAATCACTTCCAGACGGAATTTTTTCAACTCTGCCATATTTCAATCCTTTCTTTCCACGACTTCACATCACACTACCGCTTTCGGTATCAGGGAACGTAAGCAGTGGCCACGGCATACTACTTACGTGCTACGACATCGTCAATGGTTCCGGCATTCAAAAATGCACTTTCTGGAATATCATCATGCTTTCCTTCCAGAATCTCCTTGAATCCACGGATCGTCTCTGAAATCGGAACATACTTACCTTCCAGGCCGGTAAACTGCTCTGCCACAAAGAAGGGCTGGGAAAGAAAACGCTGTACCTTTCTGGCACGGTTTACAAGCATCTTCTCATCCTCCGACAACTCATCCATACCAAGAATCGCAATGATATCCTGCAGTTCCTTATAACGCTGCAGAATCTCCTGCACTCCACGGGCCACTTCATAATGCTCTTCTCCCACGATCCGGGGATCGAGAATACGGGAAGTAGATCCCAGTGGATCCACAGCCGGATAGATACCAAGCTCTGAGATGGAACGGTCAAGCACCGTTGTCGCATCCAGATGGGCGAAGGTCGTCGCCGGAGCCGGGTCTGTCAGGTCGTCCGCAGGCACATATACCGCCTGTACAGAAGTGATGGAACCGCTCTTTGTGGATGTGATACGCTCCTGAAGAGCACCCATCTCCGTCTGCAGCGTAGGCTGATATCCCACCGCACTGGGCATACGTCCCAGAAGCGCGGACACCTCTGAACCTGCCTGGGTGAAACGGAAAATATTGTCGATAAAGAGAAGCACGTCCTTTCCAGCCTTGTCACGGAAATATTCTGCCATGGTAAGTCCGGTAAGGCCAACACGCATTCTCGCTCCCGGCGGCTCATTCATCTGACCAAACACCATGGTGGTCTTATCAATAACACCGGACTCGATCATCTCATAGTAAAGGTCATTTCCCTCACGGGTACGCTCTCCAACACCGGTAAATACGGAATATCCGCCATGTTCTGTCGCAATATTTGTGATCAGCTCCTGGATCAGCACCGTCTTTCCTACACCTGCACCGCCGAACAGACCAATCTTACCACCCTTCTGATAAGGGCAGAGAAGGTCAACGACTTTGATTCCTGTCTCCAGCATCTCTGCCTGTGTGGACTGCTCCTCAAAGGCCGGCGCTTTTCTGTGGATCGGATGATGCTCTTTTACCTTCGGAGGCTCCTTCTCATCGATAGGTTCTCCCAGGACATTGAACATCCTTCCAAGAGTCTCCTCGCCTACCGGCACCGTGATCGGCGCCCCCGTAGCAGTTGCTTCCATCCCTCTCACCAGCCCGTCAGTGGGACCCATGGCGATACAGCGGACCGTATCGTCACCGAGATGCTGTGAAACTTCTACCACCAGCTTTTCACCGTCTTTTGTCGTAATATTTATCGCATCATAGATCTCCGGAAGTTCTCCTTCCTGAAACCGGATGTCAAGTACCGCACCTATAATCTGAGTGATCACTCCAGCGTTCTTTTCCGATTTATTTGCTGCCATTGTGATAGCTTCACTCCTTTCTTCTTTACTTGTGCATATTCCTGCACATTTTTGTCCCGAATCAGGACATATTTATTCAATTGCCGACGCTCCGGCAACAATTTCTGTCAATTCCTGGGTGATCGCTGACTGTCTTGCCCGGTTATACAGCAGGCCAAGCTTGTCGATCATCTCCTCGGCATTACTGGTAGCCGAATCCATCGCCTGCATTCTGGCACCATTTTCACTTGCCACTGCTTCCACCAGCGCACCAAATATAAGGCTGTTCATATACATCGGGATAATGTAGCCCAGAGTCTCCGATTCCTCCGGTTCATAGTTCATAAGAGCCTCGGCTTTTTTTGCCTCGTCTGACTCCTCCGGCTTCACAGCGCCTTCCATATTCTGGATATCCTCCTGGGTAAATGGAAGCAGCTTGATAAGTGTCGGAATATGGGTTACGGTATTTTTAAATACGGTATAGGCAAGATACACCTCATCGATCTCACCGCTCTCCAATGCCGAGACTACCGTTTTTCCGATGGAGACAGCATCCCCAAAGAGTGGATTATTCATAACTTCGGAATAATCCCCCTGACAGGTATATCCCAGACGCTGCACCGACTCCATTCCCTTTCTTCCCACTGGAAATACAATCGTATCCTCCACAGAAAAATCTCCCTGGGTTACCAGCTTGACGATATTAGAATTATATCCCCCTGCCAGGCCCCGGTTGGAACTGATAAGGATCACGCCTTTTTTCCTATTTCCGGTCTTTTCCCGCTCAGACAAAAGCGGATGATCCACATTGCCTGATCTGGACAGCATGCCGGAAACTGTCTCATACATCTTTTCAAAATAGGGCTTTGTCTCCTCCGCACGCCCCTTGGCATGCTGCAGTTTTACTGTGGACACCAGTTTCATGGCTTTCGTGATCTGGGAAGTGCTCTGTATACTTTCTCTACGCCTTTTTATATCTCTCATTGAGGCCATATACAACCCTCCATTCAGGCATCATGAGCCCATTGCTTTTTGTATTCTTCAATCGCCTGAATCAGTTTCTTCTCGGTATCATCACTGATCTCTTTTTCATCACGGATGGCCGCAGGAACTTCCGGATACTTCGTATCCATAAACTCAAAAAGTCCCTTCTCAAAGTTAAGAATATCTTCAACTGCTATATCCAGCAGATATTTTTTGGTAGCCGCATATATGATGATAACCTGATACCATACCGGAAGCGGTGCATATTGTCCCTGTTTCAAAATCTCACGGATACGTTCTCCCTGATCCAGCTTCTGCTTTGTATCGGCATCCAGATCCGATCCGAACTGGGAAAACGCCGCCAGTTCACGATACTGGGCAAGCTCAATACGAATCGGTCCGGCGATCTTTTTCATCGCTTTGATCTGCGCCGAACCACCTACTCTCGACACACTGAGTCCCGGATTTACCGCAGGACGGAATCCGGAATTGAACATCTCTGTCTCCAGATAAATCTGGCCGTCTGTAATGGAAATTACATTGGTCGGAATGTATGCGGATACGTCGCCTGCCTGGGTCTCAATAATCGGCAGTGCCGTCAGAGAACCGCCGCCCTAATTCATCCGAAAGCTTCGCTGCACGCTCCAACAGTCTGGAGTGCAGATAGAATACATCACCCGGATATGCCTCACGTCCCGGCGGACGGCGGAGCAGCAGGGCAAGGGTACGGTAAGCCGCTGCATGTTTTGTCAGGTCGTCATATACGATCAGTACGTCCTTTCCGGCCTCCATCCATTCCTCACCAATCGCACAGCCCGCATAGGGCGCAATGTACTGGAGTGGAGCCAGTTCGCTGGCTGTGGATGCCACAACCGTCGTATAATCCATGGCTCCATTGTCTTCTAATGTCTTCACGATATTGGCCACCGTAGAAGCTTTCTGCCCGATCGCCACATAGATACACAGAACATCCTGGTCCTTCTGGTTCATAATCGTATCCACTGCGATGGCCGTCTTACCTGTCTGACGGTCACCGATGATCAGCTCACGCTGTCCTCTTCCGATGGGCACCATGGAGTCAATGGCCTTGATACCTGTCTGCAGAGGTGTATCTACGGATTTTCTGGAGATAACACCACTTGCCACTCTCTCAATCTGGCGGACCTTTGTCGTGTGGATCGGTCCCTTGCCGTCAATCGGCTGTCCCAGTGCATTGACAACACGTCCCAGCATGGCGTCACCAACCGGAACCGTCGCCACCCGTCCGGTGGTCTTTACGGTGTCTCCCTCATTAATGTTCGATGTATCTCCCAACAGAACGGCACCTACGTTATCTTCTTCCAGATTCAGCACCATTCCATAGATCTCATTCGGAAATTCCAGAAGTTCACCCTGCATCGCCTTTTCCAGGCCATGAATACGGGCAATTCCATCTGCTACCTGAATTACGGTTCCCACATCTGATACTTCAAACTCAGTACTATATTTTTTTATTTCTTCCTTGATCACTGAACTGATTTCTTCAGGTCTTAAATTCATGTTTACCAAACACCTTCTTTCCTTGAAGTCAGACTCTGACCTTTGCTAAGCTTCTGGTCATCTCTTCTAACTTCGTCTGAATACTGTTGTCCACAACCCTGTCACCAATGCGGATACGGATGCCTCCCAAAAGTTTCGGCTCCACAATATAATTCATCTCCAGGCTGTCATATCCGGAAGTCGCTCGCAGACGCTCTTCCACGTCGGATCTCTGGCCCTGGGTCAGCTCCGTGGGTGTCGTCACATAGACCACCCCGATCTTTTTATATTCTTTTGCCTCGCTCTGAAAATGATCCAGCACAGGCAGGATTTCCCCAAAACGTCCTTTCTTCACAAGAATCTGAAGAAATCCCATCATGGTCTCTGACAGCTTGCCGTGAAAGGCACTTTCCACCAGATCCCTGCTCTTTTCCTGTGTCATCTCAGGATGTGCCATAATTTCCATAAACTCTTTATTCTCTTCCAAAGCGGTCTGAAGTCCTTTCACCTCATCCCAGATCTCATCCAGGCGGTCTTCCTCCATTGCCAGCGAAAATAAAGCGTCTCCGTATACCTTAGAAACTAATTTTGCCATGTCTCATCACCCATTTCCTTCAATGTCTCGTCAATGAGCTGCGCCTGTTTATCCTTGTCCATGGATGCTTCCACGAATTTGCCAGCCATGGCAGATGCAACCTGAACCATTTCCTGTTTCATCTCGTCGCGAACCTTATTCTTCTCAAGCTCTACTTCCTTCTCGGCACGCACCTTGATCTGGTGAGCCTCCTCCGATGCCTTTTCCACAATCTCTTTTTCCTTGTCCAGAGCCTTGCGCCTTGCATCGGCAAGAAGTTCTGCCGTTTCCGCATCCACCTGGGAAAGCTTCTCATCATACTGGGACTTCATCTCTTTGGCATCGGACTGTGCCCTCGCAGCCTCATCCAGCTGCCCCTGGATAAAATCCTTTCGTTTCTGAATCAGCTTCCTCGCCGGATTGAAAAGCAGATAGGAAAGCAGGATAAACAAAACCAACATGGCGATCAATGTAATTCCCGTGTCCACTAATAACTGGGAGTCAAGTCCAAATATTTTATCACCCATGTCTTCTCACCTTTCCTGCACAGATAGCTGTGCATCATTCTTTTCTTGCACACAAATCTGTGTTAAATCAATGGGTTTGCAAACAACAGGATCATTGCAACTGCCAGACCATAAAGACCAGTTGTCTCGGCAACTGCCTGGCCAAGAAGCATGGTAGACATGATATCACCTTTTGCACCTGGATTACGTCCTACTGCATTTGCACCATAACCCGCTGCGATACCCTGACCAACTCCGGGTCCGATACCTGCGATAACTGCCAAACCTGCTCCAATCGCTGAAGCTGCGCTAATTAAATCTGCTCCTGAAAAATTCATAATAAAGTCCTCCTTAAAATTTTATTTTAATTTTTAACATAAAACTATAGTAAAAAAATATGCTTCTGCTGTTGGATGGTCTATTCCTGCGCCGCATCTCCGGCTGCATTGGAGATAAATACCATCGTCAGCATGGCAAATACGTATGCCTGAAGACATCCGGAAAATACATCCAGATACGCATGCAGTGCCGCCGGCCAGATGATCGCAATCTTCTGCATCAGTCCGTAGATCAGTGCCATCATCATCGTTCCCGATAAGATATTGGCAAACAGACGAAGGGACATAGAGATCGGTGTGGCAAACTCACTGATGATATTCACAGGCAAAAACAGAAAGAATGGTTCAAACAATCCTTTGATCTTGCCCATCTTCTGCCACTTAAAGCCCTGATACTGGATCATAAAGAAGGTGATCAGTGCCAGCGGGAGCGTTACTCCGTAATCCGCTGTAGGCGGCCGGAGACCGAACAGACCGGACAAGTTACAGGTAAGAATAAGTAAAAACAGCGCACTGACATAATTTCTGAATACCGGCGCCAGCTTTCTTCCCATATTGTCAAGGATCAGCTTATCCAGCGTCTCCACCATCATTTCCAGCACATTCAGGAAACCGGTGGGAGCTTTGCGGTAATCCGCCTTTTTTATCACACGGTTTGCAACGATGGCAAAAACAATAAGCACCACCATGACGATCGCCAGACACACATGCGTCGTGGTAATCCAAAAGGAAAAATCGCCAATATGGACTTCCTGGTAACCATGTATATAAAAATCTACCTTATTTTCACCCAATGTTTTCTCCTTTCCAGGCAGTTTTAAATGCCTTAATATTTATTCTCTGACAGCGAACTGTCGGAAATGCTTTTTTCCCTAAAAATCACAGGGTATAATAGAGCCGCTGCCTTTGTGGCAAACAATCCCGCAAAAGTAGTTGCCGGATGAAACAGCCACGGTAACCGGAAACCGGCAAACAGTGCAGCCAGCGCGACGATCGATCGAAGCGTCGCCATAACTTTGGAATGGTTTACAGCATTCTTACGTTCCAGATCCAGTTCCAGATCCAGCGTAGAAAACCGGTGGAGCATAAGCAGGGTAGATACCCCGCTTCCCAGAACCTCGCCCAGCACATAGGGCAGTATAGAAAAGGGATGAAAGATCCAGACCGCCAGCCCTGCTGCCAGAACGACAACCGCCAGAAGCCATATGATGCCGATCACCCTATGGAGTGTCTGTTTTGCTTCCTTCATCCGAATCCTCCTTCGGTGTGGTCGTGGCCGCCGCAACGTCTTTCTTCGCAGCCTCTTCTGATGACTGCAGTCTGCCAGTCAGGATAAATAAGCTCCGGATGGAGGCCAGAATCCCGATAAGCAGAAATATCATAACCCAGTACCGGGTGCCAGCCAGCCGGTCGATATAATATCCGATGCCAAAGCTGATTCCCATACAGGTCATCATCGCCAGCCCGATCTGGGTGAGCATGGCAAGCGCACGAACGATCTCTTTGTTTTCTCTTTTTTTGTCTCTTTTTTTCATAGATCTGCCCTCTGCCATCCCTCCCGGCGGTTCCTACATTTCCCGCGCCTTTTTTACACAGGCTTTCATTGCCTCGATCACAGCGCTTCGAAAGCCTCCTTTTTCCAGAACTCTCACAGCCTCTATAGTCGTACCCCCTGGAGAGCACACCATATCTTTTAATTCTCCCGGATGCCGGCCAGTCTCAAGAACCATTCTGGCACTTCCCAGCACACTCTGGGCCGCCAGCTCGTAGGCCTGTGCCCTGGGCATCCCATCTGCCACCGCGGCATCTGCCATCGCTTCGATAAACATAAACACGTAAGCAGGAGAGCTTCCGCTCACACCGATCACCGTATCGATCATTGTCTCGGATACCTCATGGGCGATACCAAAGCTGGAGAATATCTCCATCGTTCTTTTCTTATCTTCTGTCGTTATATTTTCATTAAAACATATACCGGCTGCTCCTTCTAATACCAGTGCCGGAGTATTTGGCATACTTCTTACTAATTTGATATTCTTGCCAAAAAGACGCTCGATATTCTCCATCGTCTGCCCGGCAGCAATAGAAATGATCAAGGCATCCTTTCTGATCTCATCCCGAATCTCCTGAATCACCGTCTCAAACTGAAAGGGTTTCACTGCCAGAACCAGCACTTCTGCTTCTCGGGCAGTTTTTCTGTTATCTGCCGTCACATGTATGGCAAACTGATCTTTCAGTTTGGAAAGCGCTTCCTTATTTCTTCGGGAGACGATAATGTCTTCCGCTGCATACAGCTTTTTATCCAGTATTCCCTTTATCATAGCCTGCGCCATATTGCCGCAACCGATAAAACCTAACATATTTTTCCTCCATTCGCGCAAACTTTTATGAGTCGAAGAACGCTGTTTCTGCGTTCTTCCGGTGTGAATAGGCGGCTCCGCCGCCGTAGAAGTCCTTAGCTTTTGTTTTTTAAAAGCTTAGTACTTCTATTCACACTTCTTCCAGCATGGCAATCCGTCTCGCATGACGCTCTGCCCCGGAAAATTCTGTATTTAAGAACGTGTCGACGATCTTTACCGCGAGTCCCGGACCGACAACCCTTGCCCCCATCGCCACGATATTTGCATCGTTATGTAGTCTGGTCGCTTCCGCACTGAAACAGTCATGACAATGTGCGGCGCGGATTCCCTTCACCTTATTGGCTGCGATAGAGATGCCAATGCCGGTGCCGCAGATCAGGATTCCCTTTTCGCATTCCCCGTCTGCCACCGCGTGGGCCACTTTTTTCCCATACACTGGATAATCCACCGGATCCTCATTGAAAGATCCATAATCTTTATATTCCAGCCCCTTCTCTTCCAGATACTTAATAATTTCCTGTTTTAAATTGTAACCTGCCTGGTCACTTCCCAATGCTATCATTTTCATCCTCCATTCACAAGGTGAACGCAGTTCACCTTTGCCTTATTGCGCCTTATATTTCTCGTTTTTAATTCCACTCCAATTTTTTCTTGATCTTATAAAGCAAGTCCTTTATCTCCACATACCTTGCCTCATACACCGTTTCATCTCCCCCGTGGGGCGGCAGTACCTCTCCATCTTCACCGGCAAACTCATGGAGCGTATACACGTTATTGGAAATGCCGAAGTCCTCAACCACCTTCACCTTTTCCATAAAGTTCATCGTGATAATCAAAGTATCCTCCGTCACTTCCTCCGTCTGGAATTCCGTCGAAATCTGCTCCTCACAGGGAACTGCATGATTCATAAGAATATCCGTCACCTTCATATTGCGCGGTTCCGGAAATAAAACCACAAGCCCGCGGGACAGGATCTCCTTATCCTTGTCCATCAGGATACTTTTGAACATCCACTCCGCCATCGGACCCAATGTCACATTTTCCTTGCTTACAAAAATTACTTTTTTATATTCCATCCCCGACTCCATCTCCATTATCTACCTCGATCACCTGCTGCCCGGCAGCTTTCAGCAGGCGGTTCATCACTGCTTCTTCCCTGGCAGAATCATAAAAACTTTCTGATAAGATCACCTTTACGTGAAGCTCGTCAAATCTGCGGAGCACTCCATAAAGGTAGCGTCCCACGTCATCCCTCTGCCTGGAGCCTGATGTCACAACCTGTCCCAAATCGTACTGCGCTACGGTTTCTTCGGTGGCAAGTATGCCGATCTCTTCCGGGAGAATTTCTTCTTCATGAATCAGCCTCCTGGCAGCCTCATTGATCGCCGCAACGACCGCTTCCTGGCCGCCACAAAATACTTTCATCTGTGCCTCTGGCGCATAATGCCTGTATTTCATGCCGGGGGCCTTCGGTGCGATATCTCCCTCCACACTGAGAAGAGCCGGATCCATGGCTGCCTCTCCCACCACCTCTTCTACCATCTGTCTTGTAATATATCCTGGACGAAGGATCACCGGACGCTCACCGGTCAGATCCACGATGGTGGATTCAAATCCGATCCCCACTTCACCGCCATCAATAATCATGTCGATCTTTCCCTCCAGATCTTCACTCACATGCTCCGCCCTGGTCGGGCTTGGGCGCCCCGACGTGTTGGCGCTGGGGGCTGCCACAGGCACCGATACCGCCTCCAGAAACTCCAGCGCTCCAGGGTGTTCCGGCATACGAACGGCTACCGTCTCCAGGCCGCCGGTTATCTCATAGGGAACACAGTCTGCCTTTTCAAATATCATCGTCAGCGGTCCCGGCCAGAAAGCCTCTGCCAGTTTCACTGCTGTATCTGGAATCCCTCTGGTGATCCCTTTTAATTGGGAAAGCCGGCTGATGTGGAGGATCAGAGGATTATCTGAGGGACGTCCTTTCGCTGCGTAGATCCTGCGGGCGGCTTCTTTTTGAAGCCCATTCCCTCCCAGACCATAAACGGTCTCCGTGGGAAATGCCACCAGGCCTCCTTTATCTATAATCCTTTTTGCCTCCGCCAGTTCAGAGGGCTCATACCCTCTGTCCGGGTTCCAGATAATGTATTTTGTATCCATAACCTTTTGTCTGCCTTCATCCATAAAATCCATATAGAATATATTACCACAAGATCATTGGTTATACAAGAAATTTTCAATCCCTTCTGCAATGGCATTCGCCATTTTTTGTTGATATTCGCCGGATTTTAAGAGCTGCTCCTCCTGGGGATTGGAGAGAAAACCGCACTCGATGATGGCAAATACCCCCTCCGTCTTCTTCAACATGTAATAACTGTCATTTCCCTTCTCCACCCGGTGATTGCCGTCTGCTATTTTTTCTTTCACAGTTTCCTGCAGTATCGTGGCAAAGGCATGGCTTTCTTCTGAATTATTGTAGTAAAACACCTGTGCCCCCTTCGTCCCGGCAGAATAACTATTTTGATGAATGCTCACAGTCAGGGCGGGTTTATTTTCATTGATCATACTCACCCTGGATTTAAGATCTGAGAGTTTTTTCCCCGATGCCTTTTCATGGCACAGCGCCTGATCCTCTTCTCTGGTGAGCAGCACCTGGTAGCCACTGTCTTCCAACACCTGCTTTAATTTGAGCGCAATGCTTAAATTTACATCTTTTTCCAGCGTCCCTCCCACTCCCACTTTTCCGGGATCAAAACCTCCATGTCCGGGATCCACCATTACCAGCTCCTTGGTATTCTTTCCTGTTATATTCAGCACTGACTGATCTTTCACCTGAATGGTTGCCAGGATGACAACGGCAAACAGAAGGATTGTCACCACCCAGACCTTCCAAGTCCCCTTTTCTCTTTTCATAAAAAAGTCCACTCCATACATCTTTATTATCAATGTACGGGGTGGACAAAATGTCTATTCCTGTTTTTGCATATATTTTGTGATGGTGGTCCATGTGACAGGGCGCTCAAAACCAAGTTTCCAGAACGCTGCACCGGCCGCTTTGTTATCAAAGACCACTTCCAATTTTTTCTCCAGCGAGGTCTCTTCCTCCAGCCATATCCGGTACTTAAAATCATCTGCCTCATATTCTGCATAATATTGTCCGACGGTTTCATCCCATGCAGAGGTCACACCGTGTGACTGGAGAAGGCTCTCTGCAGAGCTCATGCCGTAGACAGCCGGACGGCTTGCCAGTTTACCCTTTTTCGTCTCTTTCCAGAGTCTTGTATAGAAAGGAAGCGCCACCACAACCCGTTCTGCCGGAATATATTTCATCCCCAGCTCGACACCATTTTTTACGAAAGGCAGCGAGGATACTGAACCACTCTCTTTGCTTCCGGAATAATGTTCATCGTATGCCATAAAGATCACATAATCCACAACCCTGCCCTGCTCTGCCCAGTTGTAGAAAGATGAACTCTCTGTCGGAAGGTAATCATCCACCGACACAACGATATTGTTGGCATGGCAGGCGAGAACAAGTTCCCTCAGAAATTCCAGATATGCAGGGGCTGTCTTTGCTGTTATTTTCTCAAAATCCACATTGATTCCATCCAGGTTATAGCGCATCGCTGTGGTCACCAGATTATTGATCAGTTTGGTTCGGATCGATGTCCTCCCCAGGATCTTCTTTATATTTATGTTATTTTTCTTTTCATCGAAATCATTGACCAGTCCCCACACCTTCATTCCTTTTGCATGTGCCGCTGACACATAATCGGCACTGGCGAGAGAAGAAATATTTCCCTTGTTATCACTGAGCGCAAACCATGTGGGCGAGATCACATTGAGACTTGCGGCATGTGCTGTCTTGAGCTGCAGGTCGGCACTTCCCACCACACCCGTCATCTGATGCCATCCCAGGCAGATCTTCTTATCCATCTTGATCTGTGGAAAGATATCTTCCTGTTTCTCAGTGCTCCACGCCTTTTCCTCTTTTTTTGTCAGATATTCCTCGGGTACGTATCCCGCGATTCCTTCCAGCGTGAAGATCTTCTGGTATCCATTCTCGGCTTTACTTGAAGTATCTACCAGAACCTCTTTCGCTTTTTTCAACTCCAGCAGGTAATCGTATTTTTTATTTGGTCCCACCCGCAGCCTAATGTCGTCTGCCAGCACGGCAAATGTGTTGCTGCTCTCAAAATCCGACTGCACGAGGATCCGGTTCGGTTCCTGCATATACGAATAGTTGATCCTGGAATACTGTGCCACAAACTCCATCGCCACATAGGTAATCTCACCGTCCTGGTACAACACCTGATAGGACATTTCTTTCGTCTCTTTTCCCAGAGTATAATGAAGGCTGTCCGCCATATATACCGTAACCAGCCCCCCGGAAGTCGCCAGACACAAAACATCTTCTTTATCATCCCAGTAAATCCGCTCATTCATATACACAGCCGCTGTCTCCATCGGTACATAAACGACACCGCTGACCAGTTTTCCTCTCTCATCTACCGGCTTTCCATTTATGATCAGCAATGCCTCTTCTTTGCCGATCTTATACTGCTCGTTCATTGGTCTCTGGGTAAAACTTGGTGCAAACTTTTTAAACACGATCATACCCACCGCCGCAAAAAGTGCAAGTATGACAAATAATATAAATATTACCGTCAGCTTCTTTTTCATCTGTTATACTTCCTTTCGTTTATCAATCGTTGTTTCGTCATTTTTCTTTGCCCTTGAAAACCATTATAGCAGTTGTTATAATGGTTTTCAAGGGCTGGGACTAAAGATACGTTCCACTTCACTTCTATCGTTTTGACAGCTTTGACAAAGAACTAAAATTATTGAGGAGGTTTTGACTTGGAAGAGAGAAAAAAGAAACATTCAATTATAATTCCAAAAAGTTTTATCGTACTAATTATTATTTTTTTGAGTTTAATTTCTTTGTATGCATATGATAAAAATCTGTTTCCTGTTTTTCATGTCAAATTAGAACCAGGCATCTACGAATTAACGGGAAAAGAAGAGGGAATCATGATTGTTTCCGAAGGGAATAAAATTATGTTTAAAGATTTTGATTTGAACATGCATTTAAAAGGGACATATTACAAACAAGGGACAGATTTAAACAGGATATTCTTAAATAATAACAAGACATTTCGCATTTTAAACAGCTGGAATGGAATTTATAGTGTCCTTTATAATATAGATGAATATCACCGACTGGAAATCGACTATTATCCAAAAGAAGATAAACTGGTATTGCTTAAACCAGGAAGTACGACAGAATTCTCATTTATATATAAAAAAGGCTGAACATATGACACTGGGAATCTGCGATAATACGGACGGATTATCCCTCAGAAGCCTGCTTCCTCCCTCTGACGGCCATTTACTGCAGAAAGTATTCAAGCATATAAGATTCCCGGATAATAAATGAGGTGTCGTATTTTTTGCCAAGCTCCATGTTTATTTCATATGCCCTTTTCAGGTCTTCCCATACAAGCTCATACCCTAGATCCTGCTCATATTGATCCAGTTTCTGTTCCTTTACTTCATCCAGAGCTTCTGCCAGATAATAGTAGGATGTCTGATCAAAAATCTCTTCCCCGTATAACCCTTTTCTGATTTCCCGTACTATCCCCAGTTCCTTAACCGATCCCGGCTTCACCTGAAGTCCTGTTTCTTCTTCCGTTTCCCGGATCACTGCTTCAACGTGAGTTTCATCCGCCTCGATTCCTCCGCCGGGAAATTTATAATAACCCTCCTTTTTGCTACGAACCAGTGCGATTTTATTCCCTCTCAGAATAACCGCACGAACTGCTTCTCTCTCCGTCCTCCGCCAGGATATGTCATAATTTTCTTCAACAAAGATCTTTATTATTTTCATAAGTACTCCTTCACTCTTTCATCGGGCGTCATATAATAAAAACAACATGCGGAGCAGCACACTGCTCCGCACATCATTCTGTATATAACTTTACATAATAATCTTCTTCGGACATTTCTCAGCGCATTTGCCACAGTTCTGGCATTTCTCCGGATCAATAACCGCCAGGTTATTTTCCAGTGTAACTGCCCCGAATTCACACTGTTTCACGCAGAGTCCGCAGCCGATACATCCGGACTTACACACACTCATCACGTCTTTGCCCTTATCGTGGGAATTACACTGCACCTGATATTTGGTGTCGTATGGCTCCAGGGAAATCACGGAATTCGGACAGGTGTCCACACATTTTCCGCAGGCCACACATTTTTCTTTATCCACCACCGCAATGCCATCCTGGATCGAGAGTGCATCGAACTGACAGGCTGCCACACAGGAGCCAAGTCCAAGACAGCCATAGGTACATGACTTGTCGCCGCGTCCTGGTACCATTACCGCCTGCCGGCAGTCCTGGGCGCCAATGTAATTATATTTCACGGAAGCCTGCTCACAGGTTCCGGCACAGCGCACCTTAGCCACCATTTTCACGGCGGTTCCTGCCTCTACACCAAGGATCGTTCCGATCTTCTCTGCCACCGGAGCTCCGCCTACGGGACAACCGTTCACTTCCGCTGTACCGGCGACGATCGCCTCTGCCAGACCATCACACCCCGGAAATCCGCAGCCACCGCAGTTATTGCCCGGAAGACATTCTCTTACCTGTTCTACCCGCTCATCCACTTCTACTGAGAAAAACTTTCCAGCCACGCCCAGAAGAAGACCGATAGCGATACCAAGCACTCCAAGGAGTACCACTGATATTATGATCGTATTCATATTAGTGCCCTCCTTTATCAAAAGCCGACGCCGCCAAAGCCACAGAACGCAATCGCCATTAGACCAGCGGTGATCAAAACGATCGGTGTGCCTTTGAAGACCTCAGGAATATTACTGTTTTCAAGTTTCTCACGAATACCTGCCATCAGAACAATAGCGATCAGGAACCCAATAGATGCTCCGATACCGTTGATGACACTCTCCAGCACATTGTACTCGTTCTGTACGCTGAGAAGCGCCACACCGAGTACAGCACAGTTCGTAGTGATCAAAGGAAGGTACACACCCAGGGATTTGTAGAGTGCCGGCATTTTCTTTTTCAGTACCATCTCCACAAACTGTACCAGGGCAGCGATCACGAGGATAAATACAATAGTATTCAGATATTCCAGTTCAAAAGGTACCAGAAGATAGTTATACAACAGACTGGTACAAAGAGATGCGATGGTAATTACAAAAAGTACGGCACCACCCATTCCGGCCGCTGTCTCCACCTTCTTGCTGACACCAAGGAACGGGCATATACCCATAAACTGGCTGAGCACGAAGTTGTTCACGAGGGCGGCAGTAAAGAGAATTGTAAATATACTCATTCTTTTTCATCCTCCTCTCTGCTGGCAGCCGCCTCCTCAGGAGCTTTTCCGCAGGTTTCCACATGACCTGCGCAGGCTGCACAGTTACCGGTACAGGAGATCTCCTCTGCTTCCGGCGTATTGGTGGCACTTGGCATCTTCAGCTTGTTCTGAAGGGCTGTCAGCCCGGCAAGTACGAAAAATGCTCCCGGTGCCATAACGAACATTGCAATATGAAAATCATCCGGAATAAATTCAAACCCGAAAACCGCGCCGCTTCCGAGAATCTCACGGAAAATACCGATACAGGTAAGACCCAGGGTAAATCCGAGTCCCATTCCCACTCCATCCAGTGCCGACAACAGCACCGGGCTTTTAGAAGCATAAGCCTCTGCACGGCCAAGAATGATACAGTTTACCACAATCAGTGGAATGTACACACCCAGGGCGCTGTCCAAAAACGGCAGATATGCCTTCAAAAGCAGCTGAACGATCGTCACAAAGGAAGCGATCACTACGATGAATGCTGGGATACGAACCCGGTCCGGAATCACTTTACGAAGTGCTGAGATCATCATATTGGAGAGGATAAGCACTACAGTCGTAGACAATCCCATGCCTATCGCGTTTACTGCATTGGATGTAACAGCAAGGGTCGGACACATTCCCAGCATCATAACAAAGGTCGGGTTTTCTTTGATGATTCCGTTCTGAAGCCGTTCTGTGTATTTACTCATCCCTGAACACCCCCTTCTTTATCATATAAGAGAATTCCTTTCACCGCGTTGGTGATAGCACGTGAGGTTACTGTCGCACCGGACATCGCCTCGATCTGCCCCTGAGGATCTTTCGGTGTCGTCCCCGCTTTAAAATACATCGGCAGACTATCCGAAGACGGGTACTGAATTCCCTTTTCAAAACTAAATTTAGACTTAAACTCGTCACTGGTACAGTTGGCACCAAGACCAGCTGTCTCTGACTGATTTGTAATCTCAATTCCTGTGACCACGCCGCCACAGACACCCATTACGAAAGAGATGCTTCCGCCATATCCTTTTTTCGCATCCGCGATATAGACATGACCCACATCCTGGCCATCCGCCTGAATCTTTTTCACCGTGGATACCACAACATGCTTTGAGTAGGAATCCCCGGATTCTTCCTCTACTTTACCTTCTGCAGAAGATTTATCAATCACGTGTTCCTGAAGAAATTTGTTGGCCTTCTCTGCTGCGTCCACCGCATCATCAGCCACCTTCAATTCCATCCCGGCAGCCACCTTTTCCACTGCCTTTAATACGACCTCACAGGCTTCATTATCAGTCTTCGCCTGGGCATTCTCGATGGGCTTTTTCGTCACCGTGTACACACCGGCGAGAATTCCGCCAAGTATCAGGGTAATTAAACAAAGAATCACGGCATCAACCACAAATGAACGCTCTTTCTTTTCACTACTCATTCCCTTTGCCCTCCTTTCCAAATGCCTTTGGAATGGTGACCATCTCGATCAACGGCACAAACAGGTTACCGATGATGATCGCAAATGACACACCCTCTGCGGACTCTCCGAAGAAACGGAACAATCCGGTCAGAAGTCCCAGAAGAACGGCATATATGATCTTTCCTTTATCGGTGATCGGACTGGTCACATAATCCGTCGCCATAAAGAAAGCTCCCAACATGAGACCACCGCCGCATACCTCATAAAATACCGGCATATAAGCATCTTTTGCCACACAGACATAGATAAAGTTAAATACTACAAATGTTCCAATATAAATCACCGGGATCTTCCAGTCGATGATCTTCTTTACGATCAGATAAATACCACCAATCAAAAGGGCAAGTACAGAGGTCTCACCAATGGTTCCCCAGGTAGTTCCGAGAAACATATCCTTGAGACTTGCCGCCACGTCAGCACCGCCGGCTGCCTCCTTTACCTGCATCAGCGGTGTAGCACTGGAAGCAGCATCCAGTGTCGCCTGATATCCACCCCAGACTGCATTCCCTTTGGGAATGGCAAAGCTGTTTGTCATGGCGCTGCTGAAGGAAAGCATCAGAAAACATCTGGCTCCCAGCGCCGGGTTCATAAAGTTCTGCCCCAGACCGCCAAACAGCTGCTTAACAATTATAATAGCAAACACGCCTCCCAGAACACACATCCAGAGCGGCAGGGTTGCCGGCAGATTCAGCGCCAGTAACAGTCCTGTAAGCAGGGCGCTGAAATCACTGGTAGTAACCTGCTGCTTCATACATCTCTGCCATATGTATTCTGCCAGTATCGCACTTACACACGTTGTCAATATAACAAGTACCGCTCTCGCACCAAAGTTGGCAACTCCTACCAGCGTCGCCGGTACAAGAGCAATCACAACATCTCTCATGATTGATTTTGTTGAAGATTTATCACGGACATGAGGAGATGATGATACATTCAATAACTTATCCATTCTTTACCTCCATTCTCCGCAGACTATTTATTTTTACGGGCATTATCCATAACAGCCCGTCTTGCCTGCTTAAATGCCTGCGTGAGTCTCCTCTTTGCCGGGCACACATAAGTACAGGTTCCACATTCATAACACTCCATACCATTTAGCTTCTCAAACAGAGCCAGATCTGACCGCTCTGCTGCCTCTGCCATTTTCTGTGGCACCAGATGGCTTGGACAAACTGTGGCACAGCGTCCGCACCGGATACAATTGGTCGGTTCACAGGCTGCCACCTCATCCTTTGACATGGCAAGGATCGAAGAGCTGGTTTTGGTAATCGGGACATTCAGATCATACATCGCCATTCCCATCATCGGACCACCAGAGATGATCTTTTCTGCTCCGGCTTCTACCAATCCGCCAGCCTCTTCCAGAAGCTCAGCATGGCTCATTCCAAACTTCACTTCATAGTTCTGAGGCTCCGCCATGGCGTCTCCTGTCAATGTCATGACACGGCTCATAGACGGCGTACATTTACACACGGCGTCATAAACGGCCAGTACGGTCTGCACGTTATCTACAACACATCCTGCATCCGCTGGAAGCATTTTGGAATAAATCTTTCTTCCTGTGGTCACATAGATCACCTGGCGCTCTGCTCCCTGTGGATATTTGGTCTTCAGAGTTTTTACTGTAATCTGGTCCTCATCCTGAGTCAGATATTCCAGCTTGGCAATCGCCTCTGGTTTATTGTCCTCAATGGCAATGATTCCCTGTGCGTGGTCAAACAGCCTCAGAAGCACCTTAAGTCCTGTGATAAGCTGCTCTGGCTTTTCCAGCATCAGCCGGTAGTCAGAAGTCAGATACGGTTCGCATTCTGCTCCGTTGATGATCACATATTCGATCTCATCCTCATTCTTCGGTGTCACCTTGACATTAGTAGGGAAACCGGCGCCTCCCATACCGACGATACCGGCATCTTTGATGATCTGACGGATCTCTTCTTTGGAAAGGGCAGTATAATCCCTGTCCTCCCCCAATCCATCGATCCCCTGATACCCGCCGTCGTTTTCAATGACAACACAGGTTGTCTTTGCGCCGGACACCGTCAGTCTCGGTTCGATCTTAGTAACTTTTCCGGATACAGAGCTCACGATATTAGCAGAAATAAATCCGCTGGCCTCACCGATCACCTGTCCCATCTTCACCGTATCTCCAACAGATACCGTAGGTGTTGCAGGGGCTCCGATATGCTGGCTCATTGGAAAAACAAGTTCGTCCTTAGGCAGCATGCTCTTAATCGGAAGATCCATACTGAGCTCTTTTCCCTCATATGGATGTGTTCCCCCTCTAAAGGTTGAATTTCCCAAGTAAATCCCCCTCCTTTATCATTTTCTTAAATTTTTTTATATATTGATAACTCCTATCATAGCACTTTTTTCGACAAAAAACAAGAAAGGAAATCACGAACTCAATTCCTTTATTCCCCAAAAAACTGTAAACTGCCAACAGAAATCTGCTATAGGACAAAAAGAAGGCTTGTGCAGGGCATTCCCTTCACAGACCTTCCTTTTTCACACCAGCGCAGCTCAATGGCGCGAATTTGAGCTGCCTGCCCGGCACCGTTTCAGATCACTGTATTCGCCTGATGTTCATGCAGCTGATGGTATTTTTCCTTTGTCGCCATCCCTCCCCGGATGTGCCGTTCCGACTTATTGATATCAAGTATCTTCCTCGCCTGTGAGGCAAGCGCGGGATTGATCTGCATCATCCGTTCAGTGACATCCTTATGTACCGTGCTTTTGGACACCCCAAACTTTTTCGCAGTCTGCCGCACCGTAGCGCCATTTTCCACTATATAGTTTCCGATCTCGATAGCGCGCTGTTCGATATATGATTTCAAAAAACTACCCCCTGAATACTCGTTGATTCATTGTATGCAGGGGGAAAATAAAATATTCTGCAATCCGCAGGTATTTGGTGACAATCAAACGGTGCTGCCACCTGGACAGGATCTATTCTGTGCCGATAAAAACAGCCCTGAGATAAAATAGTGTCGGAATCACAAATAATGCGATGAAAAAAATGATAAACGCCCCGACAAATACTGCATACGCCACATACCCGGCAAGACTTTCCAACTTTTCAGGAATCACAGCTTTTCTTCTGGCGAACACAAACGCCGCCAGCGCTAACAACCCACAGATCGATAACACCATTCCCGTTTTTTGTCCCGGTGCATGATATCTCAGCCTGATCTCATTCCGGCCTTCAACAACCGGGATCGACAGCATTCCATCCAGGTTCTGAATATCTGACACTTTCTCACCATTTACATTACACTCCCAGCCCTCATCATAGGAAACAGGAAGAAAAAGATTGGGTTTGGTCACACCCTCCAATTCAATATTCACACCAGACCTGCCCTGTTCCAGAGACACAATCTTTGGATTTTCCTTTTTCACCTTCTCAATTCCGTTTATGAAGGCAGCATAATCCAACATTCCCAGATGAAGATCGGATGTATTCACTCCGCCGCTAAACTGAACCTGCACAGTTTCATTTTGAAACACTCCCAGGCAAATGAAGCCATTTCCAAAATCCGCAGGGTACTGCTGATTCTGCATGGAAGATGAGGCCGGGATCCGTACCGGAACTCCGTTGACCGTGATCTCCACCGGATTGTCGCTTGTATTCGTCCCATAGAAATACAGAATTTTTTTCTCATTCCCTATCTGCATCTCACAAAAATTATTATAAATCTGACTGGACACATCCTGGATCAGCTTCTCCTGGCTTCCGGTAACAGCCGCAAACAAAGTATTCTGAGTCTCAAACTTCTCAGTCTTAGGTGTGAGCGAAGAGGTATCTGTATGGATCACAAAAGGAAATTCAAACTTGTTCTGATATAACTGTACGACATCTCCGTTTTTTTCTATTTCTATATCCTCACAAAAATCGTACAATTCTTCCGATAAATCATCTCGGCTCAAATAATACTTTATGTTAAAAAGAGTATCGGAAAAAACAGTGCCGCCTGTATCCAGCAGCTGAGTCCAGTTGATGGAATAGCCCAGGGCTGCAAATTTCGGCTGAACAGATGGATTGATTACATGCCAGTAATTTGAAATCGCCTCTTTGCCAAGCACCAGTGAATATTCAATATGATCTACCTGATAATCTGTATTCTTAATTCTTTCAAAGTCATTGATCTCGGTCTCCATTCCTGTGGCAACATCATTTGCCGCCTCCAGATAGTCAGCGGAAAAAACTGATACATTGTCTTTGTTAGGGGCAAAACTGATAATCGAAGCACAGGTTATCTCCACACATAATAATACCAGTATAAGCCCTTTTGCCCGCGACTTTAACAGGCACCAGTAGATCGCCGCAAAAATCAATTCTACAAGAATACAGAGGAAACCATCCCCCAGTGCAGCATAAGCAGACTGCTCACAGTAGACATTATATATTCCATAAAACAGCCATCCAGAAAAAAGTACGGCAGCTGCGCCAATTCCGACCCATATTTTTTTCTTAATCCAATTTCCGGCAGCTTCTATACTCTCCTTATTTTCCTGATAGAGTATAACCGCAAAATCGATCAATACAAAGGAAATGATATACACAAAACGCAGCGGCCAGCTGGCCCGGCTTCCTCCATGCCACAATGCCTCGACTCCGGCAACTGCCACAGAGAGGAATAAAAGACTTAGCACACATATACGGCTCTTATATTTTCTGATTTTCCCGGAAACCAATCCTTTTCCATGTACCAGGAAAAACAATATGCAGGCACTGGGCAGAGCGGTATTTACCAGCATGGTCTCTACTATTTTCCATTCATGAAGACTCCATCGGTTCTCAATTGCCGTTCTGTATACGTTTAAAAAGCCTCCCTCTCCGCTCCTCGGCGTACCAGCCACGCAGAGCAGCGCAGGAATACTTATGAAAGCACTGATCAGAATAGCTGCTCCCACGGACACGCCAAGCCACAGGGCACACCTTCTTTTCTCCTCCTTTTCCTCCGTATCCCAAAAAGTACGAAGTGCACCTGACAGAAAAAGAAAAACCAGTGTGATACAGCCAGTATAGACATTCACCATCATACATAACGCTAAGATAACAATAAAAAATTTGCACCCCTTCCTGTCAAATATACGATCCAGTCCGATCATAAGCAGGGGCAGCAAAAATGCGATATCCATCACAAGCATAATCTGAAAATGAATCAGGGAGGCCGCGCCAAAAGCATACAAAACGCCCCCCGCTATGTACACGATATTATTTACCTTGTACTTTCTCAAGTAGAAATACATGGAAAAAGCAATAGCAATCATCTTGAGTATCATAAGGATATTAGCAAAATTTACAAGATTATCCCTCGTAGAAAAATATAAAAACAAATTCAGGGGACTCAGCAATGCTCCCAGAGAGGAAGCTCCTGATATATTCATCCCTAAGGCAGAATTCCATGTAAAAAACGGACTTGCTTGTCCATGCAGGATATCCCAGACATAGTACATCCCCGCTGGGATTGTCTGCTGAACCATGTCACCGCGGGCAATGGTCCCATCACCAAAAGGATAAATATCATTCAGCAAATATACGATAAGCACCACGACACTGATCATAATTGCCATAATGGACAGATCCCTGGTGATCGCTTTCTTTTTCTCTGTTACTGTAAACCAGCTGCGAATATTTTTTTCTATCATTGGTCTTTTTCCTTCCAAACTTATACTTTATACATCTTTTATTATTATAAGTGTTCTCAATAAAAAAATCAATGCCATCTATCCAAAGATACCCAGGGACGTCTTGACCGCCTTTTCTTATTTTGATACAATATTAGCCAAATGGAGGTATACATAAATGAAAGAAAGATTAGTAATTACCGGCATGGGGGCAGTAACCCCCATCGGTATTGGAGTAGAAACTTATTGGAACAACCTGATCGCCGGCAAATGCGGCGTGGAGCGGATCACCCGTTTTGATCCGGAAGAATCACCGGTAAAGATCGCTGCCCAGGTAAAGAATTTTAATCCGGATGATTTTATGACGAAAAAGCAGAGCCGCGAGATGGATCTGTTTATGCAGTACGGTTATGCTGCCGGTGAGGAAGCACTGGCAGACGGAAATATAAAGGAGGACACGATTCCGGCCGACCGCATGGGTGTCGTTGTCGGAACTGCCATGGCCGGCGTATCCATTATCGCAGAAACCCAGGATGGACTGAGCACCGGGGAACACAAAAAAGTCAGTCCCCGTTTTGTTCCCAAATTTATCGGCAACATAGCAGCAGCGCAGATCGCCATCGCCAAAGGCTACCGCGGACCGAGCCTCACAGTCAGCACCGCATGTTCCTCTGGCGCCGATGCCATTTCCACAGCGGCCATGCTGCTTCTTGCCGGAGAGGCCGATGCCATTCTTGTGGTCGGCGCTGAGGCAAGTCTTTGTCCGGTGGTGGTGGCAGGTCTTGCCTCGGCTCATGCCCTAAGTACGAACAACGACAATCCCCAGACTGCCAGTCGTCCCTTTGATAAGACCAGAGACGGTTTTGTATTTGGCGAGGGCGGCGGAGCTCTTTTGCTGGAGACAGAAGCCCATGCGGTGGCAAGAGGAGCAAAAATCCACGCGGAACTGATGGGCTTTGCCAACTGCACCGACGGATATCATGTGACAGCTCCGCATCCGGATGGAATCGGAGCCATCGCCTGCATGGACAATGCGATCCAAAAAGCAGGGCTGACCCCAGAGGATATCGATTATATCAATACCCACGGCACCTCCACTCCAATGGGAGACACCATTGAGACCAACGCCATCAAATCCCTGTTTGGAGATCATGCCTATCAAATGGCTGTGACTTCTACCAAGGGTGCCACCGGACATATGATGGGCGCCGGCGGCGTCACTGAGACCATTGCCTGCATCAAAGCAGTTCAGGAGGGCATGATCCCGCCAACGATGAATCTGAATACGCCGGATGACGAGTGCGACCTGAACTATGTTCCAAATAAAGCAGAAAAACGGGATGTGCGCTATGCCATGACCAATGCCTTCGGGTTCGGCGGACAGAATTCCAGCCTGATTATAGGAAGGTACGAAGCCTCTGTTTGATTTCTCGCTTTAGAAACGCTTTTTATAAATAAAATTGTATTGGGGAATAATAACTGTGTAAATTTAAACGTAGAATCGAGGCTTATATGAAATACATCCGACAATTTTTGATCATACTATTATTTTGTTTTTTGGGTGAGCTTCTAAAATATCTGATCCCTCTTCCCATACCCACCAGTATCTATGGGCTGATCCTGATGCTCACAGCCCTTCTCACCGGTATCCTGAAGGTGGATCAGGTGGATGATACAGCCGTTTTTCTTATCGACATCATGCCGGTCATGTTTATCCCGGCAGGTGTCGGACTAGTGACCAGCATCGAAGCGCTGCGTCCGAACCTGACCGCCATCATCGTGATTACGATCCTCACTACGGTCCTTGTCATGGGCATCACCGGACTTACCGCCCAGTTTGTCATGGAGCGTAAGAAGGGCAGAGACGAAAATGAGGTGGCACAATGAGTGAATTTTTTATAAGCTCACTTTTTTTTGGTGTCCTGGTAAGCCTGGGCGGCTACGAACTGGGAATGTTTTTGAAAAAGAAAACTGGTTTTGCCATCATGAACCCGCTGCTGGTGTCCATTCTTTTCGTGATCGGTATCCTGCTTTTATTCCGTGTGGACTACGGCACATATAATACCGGGGGGAAATACCTCTCCTATCTCCTCACACCGGCTACAGTCTGTCTTGCCCTTCCTCTTTACAAACAGATCCATCTGCTAAAACAGTATCGTACCGCCATCATTTTGTCTGTGCTGGCAGGTACACTGACCAGTCTGGCAGGCGTTTTAGTACTGGCTGTCCTGTTCCGGCTCCCCCACTCCATGTATGTCACCCTTCTTCCCAAGTCCATCACCACTGCCATTGGAATGGGCGTGAGCGAAGAGCTGGAAGGAATTGTAAATATCACAGTAGCAGTCATCGTGGTCACCGGAGTTCTTGGAAATGTTATGGGGGAATGGATCCTCAAACTTTTCCGCATCGAAAATAAAATTGCCAGAGGACTGGCTCTTGGCACTGCTGCCCATGCCATCGGTACCAGCAAGGCCATGGAACTGGGTGAGATAGAAGGTGCCATGAGCAGTCTCGCCATCGTGACAGCCGGGCTCCTCACCGTCATTGGAGCCAGCATTTTCTCCATGATCTATTAATAACAGCAGCATAATTGTATGCCAGCTTAGGCACTGGCAGCAGAAAGGAACAGGCCCATGGATTCCCTGACAAAACAGATCATAAATTCCGATGCTTTGAGCGACGAGGAACTGGCAAAAAAAATAGACAATTTCTTACACATACACACAGAAGAGGTTCAGACCGACGGCAGAGACACCTTTCACTGCCACCGCTACGAACCGACTTCCTACCGCGTGCTGCATACCCTGTTTGAAGCCCTTCTCCTTACGGATCAGGATACCCTGCTGGATTACGGCAGCGGTCTCGGCCGCCTGAGTTTTTACACGAACCATCGATTTCACAACGGCGCTATCGGCATCGAACTGTCCGAAACCTTTCACCGGGAGGCACTTTATAATCTAAGCCGGTACCGGGGGATCCACAAAGAACGTCTGACTTTCCTTCACGGAAAGGCGGAGGATTTTGTCATACCGGAGGAAGTTTCCATCATCTACTGTTTTAACCCATTTTCGACGGATATTTTCCGAAAGGTACTGACAAATATTGAAAAATCCTATGAAAACAAACTGCGGAAAATCACTCTTATCCTCTATTATCCCGAGGACAACACCATCTTTTACATTGAGCGGCATACCGGATTCCGGCTGGTAAAAGAAATCGCTGTCCCGGAACTGTTTGAAGGAGACCGCAGAGAAAAATTCTGTATTTATGAACTGAATGAATAATACGGTTCCCGAGACAAAATTATATTGCGGTTCTGACATTTTTCTAGTATAATAAATTTATAGAGATGAGAAAGGAAGTGGAGAGATTGAATAATGAAGAGCTGTTTAAAAAAATGCTCATGACCTTCGACCGCAAATATGAGGCAGCTTCTGTATTTTATGACAATCTCCCTTATGTGAGAGATTATGACCTCTGTAATTGGACACCTCTTCGCATGGTAAGCGGCAATATCATAAAATATTATCAGTATCAGCTTGACAAACCTGTGATCATTCAGACAGATCCTGACGGCTATTAGAAAAACATCCTTTTATCCGGTCATGACATGCGGGAATATCATAAAATATTATCAGTATCAGCTTGACAAACCTGTGATCATTCAGACAGATCCTGACAGCTATTAGAAAAACATCCTTTTATCCCGATCCCAAACATTCGGAGTAAAAGGATGTTTTTTATACCGCCCCAAATCAGGTTCAAATTGGCAGCGCCAGGCTATTATACCGGAACTGTTATACCAGCTTCATGAATGCTGCTGATTCCCCGAGCTGTTCTTCGATGCGCAGCAGCTGGTTGTATTTGCACACACGGTCGGTGCGGGTCGGCGCCCCTGTCTTGATCTGTCCGGCATTGAGGCCCACCGCGATATCGGATATGGTGGTATCCTCTGTTTCGCCGGAGCGGTGGCTTACAATGGCATTCCACTGGTTATTTTTCGTCATGCGGATCGCCTCCAGCGTCTCCGTCACACTCCCGATCTGATTCGGCTTGATCAGTACCGCATTGGACACTCTCAGATCCGCACCTTTGGCGATACGCTCGGTATTGGTGACAAACAGGTCATCCCCCACCAGCTGTACCCGTTTTCCCAGCCTGTCAGTCAGAAGTTTCCAGCCCTGCCAATCCTCCTCTGCCAGACCATCCTCAATGGAGTAGATGGGATACTTATTACAAAGCTCCTCCCAATAAGAGACCATATCCTCTGCGGAACGAAGCTCTCCATTTTTCCAGAATAAATATTGTCCTGTCTTTCCCTGTTTGACTGCCTCATCGTACATCTCTGTGCATGCCCCGTCGATGGCGATGCGGAAATCCTCACCAGGACGGTATCCAGCCAGCTCGACGGCCTTCACGATATACTGCAGAGCTTCCTCATCGTTGCGCAGTTTCGGGGCAAATCCACCCTCATCTCCCACACTGGTTATATGGCCTTCTTTTTTTAGAAGATTCTTTAACTCGCGGTAGACGTTACAGCACCATTCCAGACAGCCGTGGAAAGATTTTGCCCCCACCGGCATGATCATAAATTCCTGGATATTCAGACTGGAATCTGCATGTTTTCCCCCATTTATGATATTCATCATTGGCACAGGGAGAATTCTGCCATCCGGTCCTCCAAGATATTGATAGAGAGGCAGGCCTACCTGTTTCGCCGCAGCTTTTGCCACAGCAATCGACACGCCAAGAATCGCATTCGCGCCGAATCTGCCTTTATTTTTCGTACCATCTTCCCGGATCATCAGCTGGTCGATCTCCACCTGGTTCAAGGCATTCCTTCCATCCAGAAGATAGGAAATATTGTCATTCACATGATCCACTGCCTTTTTCACTCCCATGCCGCCATAGCGGGGAAGTTCTTTGTCTCTCAGTTCGACGGCTTCAAAGGCACCCGTAGATGCCCCGGAGGGAACCGCCCCTCTACCCGTTGCTCCGCCACAGAGCCCCACTTCTACTTCCACCGTCGGATTCCCGCGGGAATCCAGAATTTCTCTCGCCCATACTGATTTGATTCTGAATTTATGTTCCATAAAAAAAGCCTCCTGTTTTTTTCTTAGTATCAAACAGAAGACTTTTTTCTATTCATTCTTTTTGTTCAATTCGCCAACAAATACATTCCGTATACTGTTCACTGTCCGAAAGGTATATGTACTTCTTCCACAATGAGCACACACCTCGTTGTCATTACTAAAATCATCCATCTCTTCGCGATAACCACAGATCGGGCATGTCACCAATACTTTTCTGCCGTTTTCTTTACTGTCCATCCAACACACCTCGTTATAATAAAGTTGCTTTTTCATCTCTTTATTATACTATAAAATGTCTCAGATTGCAAGTCCGCGCTTCTTCATGATCCGCCGTTCTATCGCCGAAAATATGCCTTTTTCGATAATAACCCCCACCAATACAATAATTACCATAACCAGCATAACCTGGTTAATATCCGCCAGATCTCTTCCCATGACCAGCGTCTGTCCCAGACCAATGGAAGTAGTCATCACCTCTCCTGCCATCAGTGCCCGCCACGCAAAAGACCAACCCTGTTTGAGCCCGGTGATCAGTTCCGGAAGACTGGCAGGAAGAATGACATGCAGATATAACTGTTTTTTGTCAGCCCCCATGGTCAGAGCTGCAAGACGGTAAATAGGCGGCACATTTTTTATTGCATTATCCACAGAAATAGCAACACTAAAGGCCGCTCCCATAACTACGACAAAAAGAATCGCCTGGGTGGACAATCCAAACCATAAGATGGAAAAGGGCACCCAGCACACACTGGGCAACGTCTGAACTCCCAGCACCAGCGGTTTCATATGCTTTTGTAAATAGGAAAACTGATGGATCAGAAGACCGAGGATCACCCCGATGACAACCGCCACGGCAAAGCCGATCATTCCCCTCAGCAGGGAATTTGCGGTAGCTTTCAGCAATGTTCCGTCGCTGCAGAGCTCCACAAACCGCTCTGCCACTCCCGCCGGAGAGGGCACCGAATAGCTTTTGAAGATCTCCAGCACATCCACGGTAAGCCAGAAGCCCCCCTGCCACAACAAGACAAGTAAAATCAAAAATAAAATTGTTCCCATCAGACAGCCTCCCCTCTCACTTCCTCCAGAATTCTGTGTCGAAGCTCTACAAATTCCGGAGAATACACATGCCTTGGCCTCTCTATGCCGACTTCAACAATCTCAGCAATGCCGCCTTTGGCAGCAGACAGCACTACGACCCTGTCCGCCAGATAAACCGCCTCTTCCACACTGTGGGTAATAAACAATATGGTCTTCCGTGTCTCCATCCAGATCTTCTGCAGTTCCTCCCGAAGACGGTTGGATGTCTGTTTGTCCAGCGCGGAAAAGGGTTCATCCATCAGCAGGATATCGGAGTCCATCGTCAGCGCCCTGGCAAGGGCAGTTCTTTGTCTCATCCCCCCGGATATCTGATGGATCGGATAATCCCGGTATTCACTGAGATGAACCATATCCAGATAATGCTCTGCCTTTTTCTCCCGCTCTTCTTTTGGCAGGCCCGCCAGTTTCATGCCAAATGTCACATTTTCCATGACGGTCAGCCACGGATACAGACCATGGTCCTGAAACATTACAGTCCGGTCAGCTCCGGGGCCCGTCACCTCCCTGCCATCCAGCAGGATGCTGCCTTCAGTGGGGCTCTCCAGACCCGCCACGAGATTCAAAAGAGTACTCTTTCCGCAGCCGGAAGTGCCCACAAGGCATACAAATTCACCTTTTTGAATTTCAAGATCAATCTGGTTCAGCGTAGCTTTATCACTGTTTTCAAACTGTTTACATACACCTTTTAATACAAGCGACATACGACATCCCCCATTTATTATTCAGCAAAAAGTGCATCTTCTTCTGGCACTTCCTTGATAAAATCCTGTTCCTTACTGATCTGGGCATACCCCATAACAGACTCTTTGTTCAGCTCTGTGCTCACACCGATTCTCTGGAATGCCCCGGTAATTACGGACTCTGCCAAAGATTTTCCCGTAGCAGCTTTCAGCTCTTCGTTGATCTTTTTCAAAGAATTTTCTTTGTCATTATTAATCTTATCCGTAACCGCTTTGTGCTCCTCCAAAAACTTCTCTACCAGTTCCGGATTCTTCTCACGGAATTCCTTGCGCACTACGACAACAGCCACGTCCGATTGTCCCTGCATGTAAATCTTATCATAATCCAGAAGCAGTTCAGCACCTCCTTCTAATAAGGTAGATCCCCATGGCTCCGGCACGAGAGCAGCATCGATATCTCCCCGGCCCATCATATTGGCCACGTCGGCGTTTGCCACAGCAGAAACATTTACATTACCGCCCTCGGTCATTGGCTTCAAACCATTTTCCTGCAGCAGACGCAAAAGATCCAGGTGCTGGGTGTTTCCAATCTGAGGAATAGCTACCACCTTTCCTGCCAGCTCCGCCACACTGTTTATTCCTGAATCACTGCGCTTGATCAGCACCGCACCGCCCTTGGTAGCGGAGGAAAGAATGACCACATCACCATTGGACTTAACATTGGCACTCACTGCCGGTACTGGTCCGATGTATCCGATATCAATGTCACCGGCAAAGAGCGCCTCTACTTCAGCCGGTCCCGCATTAAATGCGGTCCAGGTCACCTTCATCCCTTCTCCCATTCTCTTTTCCAGGCTCTTCTCTGACTTCATCAAAAGCGCCTGGGCATGGGTTACATTATTAAAGTATCCAATATGAATTTCTTCTGCCTTTTTTTCCCCTGCCCCACATCCTGTCAGACTGATAGTCAAAAGCAGACACAGCATAAGTGCGAAGCAGTTTTTTAAAATTTTCATACTCTTTACCTCATTTCTGTAGTCATTTAGTTCTTATTACATAACTTGATGCTGCATACCATCTCTTCCGGCACCACCATGAATAAAAGTTTACAATTAGTTTACATTAAAATCAAAAGAAAATAGAATTCCGTATTTTGCAAACGTTTTCTATTGAAATTTTCACATATTTATGTTATTTTTATTAGAACTAAAGTTTTTGTATCAATATTGGACGCCACTTTTTTGCAAACGTTTTCATTTTTTCCGCGAAGGGAGGCCTACATACTATGTCATTAAAAAAAATTGCAGAAATAACAGGAACCTCCGTATCCACGGTGTCACGGGTATTAAACCATCCGGGACACACCTGTCATGATCCCCGGCTCTTTGATCAGATCTGGGAGACCGCAGCATCATTAAATTATCTCCCGAATCCGGCAGCCAGAAACTTGCGGCTTGGACTCCAGGAAGAAAAACATCAGTTTACTGCGGATATATTTTTGACGAGATTTGATACCATGGACCAGGATCCTTTCTTCCGTGAATTGTTTCAGCATATCAAAAAAGAACTTCTGGAGCACAACTGCTATCTGGGTGAACTTCAGACTCTGACTGATATTACCCGGTTATCCACACTTTCCTCTGTCCCCGACAGAATTCCTTTCCGTTCCGCCTCTCAGATCCATTCAGAGAAATCTGTCCACTCTCCTGCCCTGATCACTCCAAAACAGGATACAGGGCTTATCATCCTGGGCAGATGTCCTTCCAAATTTGTACCTCTTCTAAAAAAAAGGTATCCTTTTTTGATCGGCATTGACCGCAACCCTACGAATTTTGAATATGACGAAATCATCTGCAATGGCGTCACGGCCGCGGAAAAAGCAGTGGAATATCTGATCTCTCTAGGTCACAGAGATATCGCCTATATCGGGAACTGTTCCTTTGAATCCCGCTATATCGGCTACTACCAGTCCCTGCTCAACCATAAGATTCCTCTGGATTATGACAATATTCATCCCAGCAGCCAGACGATGGAGGAAGGGGAACGCATTATGGAAACCATTCTTCGCTCATCCCATCTGCCCAGCGCCTTGTTCTGTGCCAATGACTGTACCGCTCTGGGTGTACTGGAGGCTTTAAAAAAGCATAAAAAAAGAGGGTATCTGCCCTCTATTATTTCCATTGACAATATAAATGATTCACAAAAGACGACACCGCTCCTCACCACCATTGACATCCCCAAAAAAGAAATGGCACATCTCGCCGTAACCCTTCTTGTGGACCGGAAAAACGAATCCCGTGATGAAAATATTCGTATTGAGCTCCCCAGCCGGCTGATTGTGCGGGAAAGCTGCACATGGCATTAGTACAGCATCTGATTGCTCCGCGAATTGAGAACTTTCCTAATCAAATAAAAAAGATGTCCTTTTCCGAATTTTTTACGAAAAAGAACATCTTTCTTAATTTTAATTATCCATTCCAAATACCATCTTTTTCCACTTTATCCCAATCCACTGTCAGGACATCTATTTTTTTTCCTCGGTATCCTGTCTTCCGGCTCTCTGTAATGTATTTTTGACGCATTAGGTTGTCCAGAGCCCTCTGTACCCGTTCTTTCGGAACTTTATTATACTCTGCCACATTGTTTACCGTCTTCCAGTAGGTAATTAATGTCCTTGGCCTGGACCGCAGCCTGTTCAGGCTGACAAATATCAGATCATAATAATGATTTTTTTCCTGGGACTGCCTTGGCATTTCCACATAGCTTGTAGATACGGATTTTAGCTGATTACTAAAAGATGATTTTACTCCATAAATGATCACTCGCTTGCCAAGTTCCTTTAAATATTCCGCTGCTTTTGCAAAATGTGCATCTCCTGTAAATAAAATATAAACCTCCGGGCTCTTTTTCTTCGACGCATAACGATAAATATAATCCAGTATGATTACATCTGTAAAATCTTTATCAATGCCCAGTTTTTCACTGGCTGTATGGACAATTCCTGAAGTTATTTTTTTCAGGCGGTTCATCTCATGTTCAATATTGGGTTCTGAAAAATCTCCAAAGATATATAAATTCTTTATCTTAAAATCCTGTTTTAACTCTGCAATCCATTGCTCTACATTAGGCTTCATTTGAAATTGATTCATGTATCCATAAAACCAGTGCTCATAATCCACAAAAGCAACCGCATCGGTCAGCTTACGCTTTCCAAACATGTTCCCCCTCCTTTCCTATTATTTTTTGCAACCTTACATAGTATAGCACAACTGTGATCCACGACGCAAGTTCAACTTATCAATGATTTTCCGGCAAAACCATCTGTTCCCTACGCTCTGCGTCCACTTCAATCCACTCATCCAGTGTCAGGGGCGTATAATCCGAGAACATACAAAAACAATTGATCATGCTGCATGGGATTGGTTCTGGCTTATCCACGTATCTGGATCTCACCTTAGTGGCCGCCGTCTGCCGGATAAAGTCGTTGACCAGAACCTCATCCTGGGAGTTGTGGACATGGCCATAGAGCATATACGTCCTGGGCCTTCCCTCATCATCTACCCGGTACTGCCCATTGTAACAGAACACGGGATAGTGACAGAGTACCACTTTGCGCTTGTTATCCCGCAGCTCCTCATAGGGTTTTACCCACTCAAACAGGCTCCGGTCAAATTTGCGGTGGCGTAGAAAATGGTCGTGATTTCCCTCGATAAGCATAAGATGCCCCTTTAGGCACTTCAATATGCCATTGGTCTGCTCTGCATTTCCTGCTGACACATCTCCCAGGATCACCACCTCATCCCCATCTCCTACTTTCCGGTTCCACCGCTCCACGATATATTCATTCATGGCATCTGCTGACTCAAATCCTCGGCAGTCAAGACGTTTGTTTAAATTCTCATGAAAAAAATGCAGATCGGATATATAATAGCGCATACACGTCTCCTGATCACAGTATTTTAGACAAAAATTCTTTCAGCCGTTCATTCTTCGGATGATCAAACACCTCTTCCGGCGTCCCGTCCTCTGCGATGACACCACCATCCATAAACAGCACCCTGCTGGCCACCTCTCTGGCAAACCCCATCTCATGGGTTACACAGATCATTGTAATTCCACTGGTGGCAAGTTCTTTCATCACATCCAGAACCTCTCCTACCATCTCCGGGTCCAGCGCAGAGGTAGGTTCGTCAAACAAGATCACCTCCGGATCCATCGCCAATGCCCGGCATATCGCCACTCTCTGTTTCTGCCCGCCGGATAGCTGGTTGGGATAAGCTTCTGCCTTATCCAGCAGACCTGTCCGCCGCAGCAATTCCTCGGCTTTCTTTTTCGCCTCTTCCCGGCTCTTTTTCAAAAGCCGGATCGGACCGATAGAGATATTGTCGAGAATAGTCATGTGGGGAAACAGATTGAAATGCTGGAATACCATCATCATCTTCTGACGTTCTTTATTGATATCTGTTCCGGAGGCTGTCAGTTCCGTCCCATCCAAAAAAACCTCGCCTTCTGTCGGCTGTTCCAGCAGATTCAGGCAGCGCAGAAATGTGGATTTGCCGCAGCCGGAGGGACCTATGATAACCACTACCTCTCCCCGGCGGATCTCCGTCGTGATCCCCTGCAGTACTTTATTGTCCTTAAATTCTTTTTTGAGATTATTGACCTTGATCATTTCCTGTGTCTCAGCGCTCATTTCTCTTCAGCCTCCTCTCCATTCTTCCTACCAGCCATGTCAGTATCATGACGATGATAAGATATACCAGTGCCACAGCGATCAGTGGCAGAAATGCCTCATAGGTCCGGCTGCGGATATAATCACCGCCCCTGGTGAGATCCACAATTCCGATATAACCGGATATGGAAGTCTCCTTGATCAGCACAATAAATTCATTGGCAAGCGGTGGCAATACATTCTTAAACGCCTGGGGCAGAATGAAATACCACATAGACTGGGCATAGGTAAAGCCCAGGCTCCGCCCTGCCTCCAGCTGTCCCTCATCGATGGACATAATTCCGGAGCGCACGATCTCTGCGATATAAGCAGATGAGTTCACACCAAAAGCGATCACCGCCACCACAACTTTATTGATATCTGAGGAGGCAAATATTACGTAATATATGATCAAAAGCTGTATCATCGCCGGCGTCCCCCGGATCACCGTCAGATATGCCCTGAGGATCCAGTTTAGCAGCTTTGCCTTTCCGGTCTTGTCACAGGTGCTGCGGAGGATCGCGATAAGGAACCCGAGTACAATACCGATCAAAACAGCAAAGAAGCTGATGCAGAGCGTTGTACGAAGTCCCTGGGTTATGTATTTCCAGCGGTTTTCTTTGACAAAATTGTTGTTCACCTTTTCTAAGAAATTCGCCGCCTGGGAAGTGCTTCCCGCTCTCAGTATGATCACCTGGGTAGCCGTGGTATAAGACTGGGTAAAATCTATGCTCTTTAACCGATCCTCCGTCACGGTCATTCCCGCGATGCCCACATCAGCCTTTCCGGACTGTACCGCATTGATGATAGCATCGAACTCAATATTTTCAATCTTTAGTTCCATGTCAAGAATGTCGCAGACCGCCCACGCCATATCCACATCGATGCCTGTGATGTCTCCGTTCTGCATAAACTCATAGGGCTCAAAGGCGGCATTGGTAGCCATAGTCAGGGTTCCATTGGCACGCTCCAGGCTCTTATCTGGCTCATATTTGTACTTTCCCTTGGTTTCATCGCCGATGTAGTTTTTAACGATCCGATCCAGTGTCCCGTCTTCTTTGATCTGGGAAATCGCCCCGTTGATCTTTTCTTTTAGTTCCGCATTATCTTTGGAAATGCAGATGGCGTATTCCTCCACCGCAAACTCTTCTTCCAGTATCTTCAGATCTCCGCTGGTCTCCACGAATTTCTTCGCCGGATTCTCGTCCAGAATAATGCAGTCGATCTTTCCGAGTTTTAGTGCCTGCACAGCATCTGCTGCCTTGTTATAACGCTCTACGGTACTGCCTTCCTCTTCGTAATCAGAGGCATAGATGTCTCCCGTCGTTCCCAGCTGAACACCGATCTTCTTTCCCGCAAGGTCATCCACCTTTTTGATCGCCTGCTGTTCGCTGTCCGCTTCCTTTTTGCTGCCGCAGCCTGTCATCAGAATCGCTAACGCCAGCAGTCCCAGAACCAGAAACCGCACATGCTTTTTACTTCGCTTCATATCTTTCACTCTTTTCTCCTTCTCCGTATATTTTCCCAAAGAACACGCTGCCCATGTACAGCAGCACCAGTCTATTTCTGATTTGCCTTCTCCTGGAATTTTTTATTATTGATGATAAATCTTTCGTGCACTCCGCTTCCGATCTTTCCCCGCTCATCCCGTGCTTCTACCTCAAAGGTGAGTTTTCTTCCGTCAATCCCGGTGAGAACACTTTCACAGGTCACTTTCATCCCCAGTGGTGTAGGGGCATCATGGGTGATGTCCAGACGGATGCCCACAGTACCGCAGCCCTCCTCCAGCTCTTCGGCAACACTTTTCCATGCCGTCTTCTCCATCAGCGCTGTCATTGCCGGAGTAGCAAATACATCCAGTGTGCCGCTCCCCATGGTCTTCGCCGTATTACTCTCATCAACGATCACTGTCTCTTTTCCTTTTATACCTGTTTTCAGCATATTATCCTTCTTTCCGGAAACGTTTACGTCCCCTTATCATAGCTCCACGGAGCCGTCGAGCTAACTGTATTTATACTTATTTTCTTATAAATGTGTCCACAAGTCAATCACTTTTAAAAGAAACTTTTATAAATTTTTAAATTTTTTTGCAAAAAGTTGTTGACATTTGTTTCATGCTATAATATAATAGGTCTTGCGTTGTGACGAGCAACACTCATCGGGGTGTGGCTCAGTTTGGCTAGAGTACCTGATTTGGGATCAGGGGGTCGCAGGTTCGAATCCTGTCACCCCGATTCATGAGGCATCAGCCTTTATTTAATTAAATGAAATGCTGTGGGTTTCATCTTCTGCAGCGATATATGCGGGTGTAGTTCAATGGTAGAACACCAGCCTTCCAAGCTGGATACGTGGGTTCGATTCCCATCACCCGCTTTTTTCTATGCCCTGGCATAGGAAAATTCTGAACAATCTGCGGGAAATCAGCAACAGAAACATAGACATGGGATTCTTTGAAATTTTTTCTTGACATGTCCATTTTTTTATGATAGTATTTTTAAGGTACTGATTTGATAGATCAGTGCTTCATTTATACAGATTGTGTGTCAGTAGCTCAGCTGGATAGAGCAACGGCCTTCTAAGCCGTGGGTCGGGGGTTCGAATCCCTTCAGGCACAGTATGGTGGGTATAGCGCAGTTGGTTAGCGCGCCAGATTGTGGCTCTGGAGGCCCAGGGTTCGAATCCCTGTATCCACCCTGCTTTTCAGCGTAATGGCGGAAAGTGATTAATGGGCTATCGCCAAGCGGTAAGGCACAGGACTTTGACTCCTGCATTCGCTGGTTCGAATCCAGCTAGCCCAGTTTGGCAGTT